>Ga0335070_10006865_pt1 | contig 13377 bp, 7 predicted proteins | sample Lox_Sample_13_FD_206722 | JGI IMG/M metagenome (GOLD analysis project Ga0335070, IMG submission 206722) | Soil microbial communities from Loxahatchee National Wildlife Refuge, Florida, United States - Lox_Sample_1.3 | ecosystem: Environmental > Terrestrial > Soil > Wetlands | place: USA: Florida...
CGATCGAAACCAGCCTGAGGTGCAATCGTGCGCTTCCTTCCGATCTTCCAAGCCGTCTGCGTTCTGGCATTGGTCGTTGCTGGAGCGGCGGCGGCCGGCGCCGTTCAAGCCCAAGACTTCAAGATCGAGACCGCGCTGCGAGGCCTCGAATATCCCTGGTCCTTGGATTTCGCGCCCGATGGGACGCTCTACATCACCGAGCGGCCGGGGAAGCTGGTGCATTTCGATCCGACGACCGGCAAGGTCGCCGAGATCGGCGGCGTGCCAAAGGTGCGCGCGGAGGGTGAGGCGGGGATGCTCGGCATGGCGCTCGATCCCAAATTCGCCGACAACGGCTTCGTCTATCTCTGCTATTCGACTCACGATTCGAAAGCCAATCCCTCGAACCGGCTTTCGCGCTTCCGCTTGAACACCGACCGGCTCACCGCGGAAAAAGTGCTGGTGGACGACCTCCCCGGTGCCACGTATCACAACGGCTGCCGCGTGATCGTGGCGCCCGACCAGGCGCATCTCTTCTTCAGTATGGGCGAGGCGGGGCGCGCCGAGCAGGCGCAGTCGCTCGACTATCTCGGCGGCAAGATATTCCGCATCAATCTTGACGGCTCGATCCCGGTGGACAATCCGTTCCAAGGCTCGCCGGTCTGGACCTATGGCAACCGCAATCCGCAGGGTCTGCGATTCCGCCCGGGTACCGACGAGTTCTGGTCCACCGAGCACGGGCCGGACACCCAGGACGAACTGAACCTCATCGTGAAGGGCGGCAACTACGGTTGGCCGAAATGCCGCGGCATCGATCCCTGCCCCGGCCTGCAGGACTATCACCCGGCGATCGCCGAGTTCGACCATCGCGACACGGTCGCGACCTCGGATCTCATCTTCTACGACGGGAAGCTGTTCCCCGAATGGAAGGGCGACATCCTGTTCGTGACCCTGAAGACCGGCCGCCTTTACCACATCCGCCTCGACGGGCAGAAGGTGGCGAAGACCGAGATCCTGATCGACAACCGGTTCGGCCGCCTGCGCGACATCGCCGAAGCGCCCGACGGCGCGCTCCTGATCTCGACCGACAACGGCGACGACGTCATCCTGCGGTTGACGCCGAAATAGGCGCGAGACTCTCCAATGGCGGCAGCGCGATCCGTTCCAGCTCCTTGGGCTCGAACTTGGTGAGGCCACCGGCATAAGTGCGACCGGCGGCTTGCGCCACGTTGCGGTTGAGCCAGCCGGCAATTGCGTCGAGCGCGGCGTCGCTCATCGGTTCGCGCGGGTAGAGACCGTGGGCGATGTTGATGTGCCGGGCGGCGCAGAGATTGCGCACGAAGACGGGCGGGCGACGCGCCATGTAGGTGCAGAGAATCGGCGCGGGCGGCTTCAGGCCGACCGACCACCAGGGTTTGCGATGGCGCGCGATGTAGGTTGTATTGGCGCCCTGGGCCTTGGCCCAATCGAGGAAGGCGCGTGTCGCTTCGTCGAGCAAGTCGGGATCGGACGGAAGATCGATCACGCGGCGCAGCTGTTTCGTGTCGCGGAGCGCAGTGTCGGCGGCGATCAGTTCGCGGGCCTTGGTGATAACCGGAAAGAGGAAGCGATCGGGAAGTTCAGCCGAGTGCGGGCCGGCGATCCAGATGGCGTTGCCGCCCGTTACCTGGCCGCGATGGACGCGGCAGAGCTCGCCGAGCTCCGCCCAGCCGGGCGGGATCGCGGGCGCCGAGCGCGCGATCAAGCTCCAGCGCGAGGCGGTGAGAGCGCGTGCCGGTACGTCGATGCCGTCGGAGAGATCGCCGAGCTCTTGTGCGCTGCCGATCTCGCGCAGGCGCACCTGCTTCGGCCGTGCGCCGATCTCGAAACAGGCAATGACGCCGGTCGTCACCGCGTCGGCGAAAGGCAGGACCTTGGGATCAAGCCGGTGCAGCGCCTTCAACCCCAGCGGTCCCGCGAACAGCCGGCGCAGCGTGGCGCCGTAGTTGACATCGAGCCATTCCGCCGCGGTCACAAAGCAACCGAGATCACCGGCCCTGGCGAGATCCAGCGTCTTCAGGAAGAAATGGAGATGAAGGCCGGCGAGCCGACTCGCCTTCACGCCATGGCGCCGCGCGGCCGCGGCGTACCAGTCCTTCCAACGCGGTGCGATGCGGTGATGGCGCACGTACGGCGGGTTGCCGATGAACAGGGTACGGCCTTCGATCGGCGGCAGGTCGATGGCGCGGTAGTCATCGATAAGAATGCGTACGCGGTCGGTGAGACCAAGGACGGCGAGATTGGCGCGCAGCAGAAGGGCGGCCGCGGGGTCGATTTCGACGGCGATCAGTTCTGCGGCGGGGAAGCGCCTGGCGACTGCCATGAGGAACCGTCCCGATCCTGCGCCTGGGTCGACCACGCGCTGGATCGGACCCGCTTCGCGTGCTGCCCAGGCCAGCATCGCGTCGACCATCACCGGCGGCGTGTATGTGGCGCCGAGTTTGCGGCGCTCGGGCGGCGTGCGGATCTTCGCGAAGGCCGCGCCGAGTGGGTCCTTGCCGGCCAGGATCGTCGCGCGGAGATCGTCTCGCGCCGAATCCCGTCCCATAAGGGCCTCTGCGGCAGCGATAAGCTCGGCCTCGGTCTCCAGCGTGCTCCCCCGATCTCGACTCGCCGTCTCGACTCGGCGCGCGTCCTTGCGCTATTTCTAACCGAAGCTGTCGACCCCTCCTGGTGAAGTCAAGCGAAGCGTGAGGAACTTTCCCCTCCGCCGATCGTTGGCGAAAGCGGGTCTGACAAACAGGGAATACAGGGCGGAGGGTTCGACTGTGCGTCACGTGTTCGGAGCTCTGGCCGGTATCGCCATTGTTGTCTTGGGCGGCTGCGGCTCGCACCAGTCCCAGCCACAATCCACGACGGTCTATGTGCCCGATCCAGCGGGGCCGACCGGGGCGCCGCCGGCACCGGTGACCCAGACCGAGGTGCCGGCCTCCTCGGTGCAGCCGGTGCTGGACGCGCCGCCGAACAGCCCCTCGATCAACGTCGCCAAGGTCGTGTGGGACAGCTTCCAGGCCTATCTGGAGAAGGTCGGCCGCGTCGGCGACGGCTATTTCGCCATCACCGAGGACGGGACCGGCGGCGGCAGCTGGGCCTGCGGCGAGGCGCTCTGCCAGGGCAATTTCGACGGCCAGGCCGCCGCCATGCAGCAATGCGCTACGGCCAATCCCGGCAAGAGCTGCGTGCTGTTCGCCAGGGACAACCGGATCAAGATGAACTACCAGATCGGCCAATGAGGGCTCCGCCATTCAGGGGACGCCAGATCTTCGCCGTGGCGCTGACACTGACGAGTGCCGGCTCAACTCTTGGCGCTTTCGCTGAAGACGCCAAGCTGCAGGTGACCAAGGCCGCCTGGACCGGCTATCAGAGCTATCTCGCCGGCGTCACCGACCAGCGTCACACCTTCTTCGCCATTTCCAAGGACGGGCAGATCTGGGGCCAGTCCGGCTGCCCCAAGGATCAATGTCCGGCCGACGACGCCTTGAAGGCCAGCGCCATCCAGCGCTGTCAGCAATTCAGCGCCAGCGTGCCATGCCTGATCTTCGCCGAGGACAAGACCATCCTCGTGCCCTACCAGGTGAAGGACTACACGGCCTACGGGCAGTAAACCGCGACACCCCGGTTCCTGGACTTTCCCGCCAGCCCTCTGTTATCGTTCATTGTTTTGCAGCGCGGCAGAGGGTGTGCGGGGGCGGTTGATGGCCGACTTTTCCGACCGGAGCTTAAGCGACTGGGCGAAGCTGGCCTCGTCCGAGCTGAAAGGCGCTGCGCCCGAGAGCCTGGACTGGGTGACGCCCGAGGGGCTCCGGGTGAAGCCGCTCTATACTGCAGCCGACCTCGAGGGTCTGGAGACGCTCGGTGGCCCATTGGGGGGCACGCTGCCCGGCTTTCCGCCCTATACGCGGGGCCCGCGCGCCACCATGTACGCCAACCGGCCCTGGACCATACGCCAGTATGCCGGCTTCTCGACCGCGGAAGACTCAAACGCCTTCTACCGCGAGAATTTGAAACGCGGGCAAATGGGACTTTCAGTCGCCTTCGACCTCGCCACCCATCGCGGCTATGACAGCGACCATCCGCGCGTGGTCGGCGATGTCGGCAAGGCGGGGGTCGCGATCGATTCCGTCGAGGACATGAAGATCCTGTTCGACGGCATTCCCTTGGACAAGATGTCGGTCTCGATGACCATGAACGGCGCGGTGCTGCCGGTGCTGGCCGCTTTCATCGTCGCCGGCGAGGAGCAGGGGGTTCCGCAGGAGAAGCTCTCCGGCACCATCCAGAACGACATCCTGAAAGAGTTCATGGTGCGGAACACCTACATCTACCCGCCCGCACCCTCGATGCGCATCGTCGCCGACATCATCGCCTACACCGCACAGAAGATGCCGAAGTTCAACTCGATCTCGATCTCCGGCTACCACATGCAGGAGGCGGGTGCGACGGCGGTGCAGGAGCTCGCCTTCACGCTCGCCGACGGCCTCGAATACGTGCGCGCCGCCCTGTCGAAGGGGTTGAAGGTCGACGCCTTTGCGCCGCGGCTTTCGTTCTTCTTCGCAATCGGCATGAACTTCTTCATGGAAGTGGCGAAGCTCCGCGCCGCGCGCTTCCTCTGGGCGAAGCTGATGCGGCAGTTCGAACCGAAGGATCCGCAATCGCTGGCCTTGCGCACCCATTGCCAGACCTCGGGCGTCAGCTTGACCGAGCAGGATCCCTACAACAACGTGGTCCGCACCACGATCGAGGCGATGGCCGCGGTCCTGGGCGGCACGCAATCGCTGCACACCAACTCCTTCGACGAGGCGATGGCCTTGCCGACGCCGGCTTCCGCGGCGATCGCGCGGGCGACGCAGCTCGTCATCCAGGAGGAGACCGGCATCCCGCAGGTGATCGATCCTCTGGGCGGCAGCTATTACGTCGAGCATCTGACCGCGAGCCTCGCCAAGGCGGCCGAAACGCTGATCGACGAGGTGGAGCGGCTCGGGGGTATGACCAAGGCGGTCGAGAGCGGCATGCCGAAGCTCCGCATCGAGGAGGCCGCGGCGCGGCGCCAGGCTCGGATCGACCGCGGCGAGGAGGTGATCGTCGGGGTCAACAAGTACCAATCCGGCGACCGTCATGAAATCGACATCCTCGACGTCGACAATTCAAGGGTGCGCGAGAACCAGATAGCGCGCTTGAACCGCGTGAAGGCGTCACGGGATGGCGGCGCCGTGACCGTGGCGCTGTCCGAACTCTCTAAGGCCGCGGAAGCGGGAACCGGCAACCTGCTGGAGCTCTCGGTCGCGGCGATGCGGGCACGGGCGACCTTAGGGGAAGTCTCGAACGCCCTCGAACAGGTCTATGGAAGGCACAAGGCGGAGATCCGCTCGGTCGCCGGCGTCTACGGCGCCGCCTATCGCGACGATCCCGACTTCCAAATGATCCAGCGGAAGGTGCAGGATTTCGCCCGCGACGAGGGCCGCCGGCCGCGGCTGCTGGTGGTGAAGCTCGGCCAGGATGGCCATGACCGCGGCGCCAAGATCATCGCCACCGCCTTCGCCGATATCGGCTTCGACGTCGATGTCGGGCCCTTGTTCCAGACGCCGGAGGAGGCGGCGCGCCAGGCGATCGAGAACGACGTCCATGTGATCGGCGTCTCGTCCCAGGCAGCCGGACACAAGACCCTGGTGCCGCAATTGATCGCGGCATTGAAGGAGAACGGCGCGGACGACATCCTGGTCGTGGCGGGTGGCGTCATTCCGGCGCAGGACTACGAGATGCTGACCAAGGCCGGGGTCGCTGCAATCTTCGGCCCGGGCAGCCATATCCCGAAGGCGGCGGCGGAGATCCTGCGGCTGATCCATCGGCGCGCCCAGGCGGCCGAGTGAGCGCGGTAGAACAAATAAGGCAGCGGACCCAAAGGGAACGCGCTGCGTTTTCAATCTTGCTTTGAGCCGCCGAACGGCGCATCGCAAGGGGGAGGGGCGCATGCACGGTCAGGCCGAGACAACACAAAAGAGCAACAAGATGGCACAGGGAATTTCTCTGGGAGGCTCCGAGTCGAGTCGCATGAACAGCACCGATCGGGACAGCAACAATCGCATGCATCGAGCAGCCGGCATCGGCGCGGCGGTCGCCAGCGTCGTCTGGGTGGCGCTCTGGGGCCTCTACATCTCGAACTCGCTCGGCTTCGACACCTTGTCGGCATTGCCGCCGGACCAGGTCGCCTACATCCTGTTCGGCTTTCTGCTGCCGCCGGTGCTGATCTGGGTCGGCGTCGCCTATTGGACCCGCGGGCGCGAGCTCGCGGTGCAGACCGACCGAGTCAACGCCCAGCTCGAGCGCCTGACCGTGGCCGACCAGGCGGCGACCGCGCGGGTCGACCAGGTGGCGGGCGCCTTGAAGAACCAGACCGCTGCGCTGGAGAAGGCCAGCGGCGAGGCCGCTCAGGCGCTGGATAAGATCCGCACCCAGTTCCGCGACCAGACGGCGGAAATCGAGGCGGCGGCCAAGGCCGCCGAGGAGCAGGCGGCGGCCATCGACGCGCGTCTGGCCGAGCAGCGCAGCAATCTCATTGCCTTGACTGATACGGTCGCGCGGCAGAAGCAGTTGCTGGGCGATGTCGCAGCGGAGCAGGCGCGGGCGATCGAGGGCGCCGCGGAAGAGGCGGCGCGGCACGTCGCCACCGCCTTCGCGGCCAAAGGTGCCGAGATCGAGGCCGTCATCGATCGCGTGGTCGATCACGGTGGCGCTGTGCGCGAGGCGGTCGAGCGGCAGATCGGCGCCTTGCAAGAGGAGGCGCGCAAATCCTCCGAGGCGCTGCAGCGCGAGTCCCAGGAGATCGTGCAGCGGATCGACACCGTCGCCGCCGGACATCGCCGGCACGCGCAGCAGTTCATGGATTCGGTGCAGCGCCAGACCGAGCATCTGGGAAGCGCCACCGACAGCGCCGCCAGCCGCATGGGCGAGATCGCCGACGGGCTGGTCCAGCGCCTGCAGGAACGGATCGAAGCGGCGCAGGAGGCGGCGAGCGCGGCCGAGGCGGACCAGCTGCGCGCCGCGAAAGCCCGGATCGAGGAGGCGAACGCCCAGGCCGAGACGCTGGTGAAGACGCTGGAGCAGAAGCTGGCCCAGATCACCGGCAGCCGCAGCCAGATCGCGGCGGCCGAGGCCGAGTGGCGCGACCTGATGGCGCAACAATCGGGCAAGCTGACAGCGGAGGCCAAGGAGACCATCCAAAGGCTGCACCAGCAGATCACGGCGGAGTTCGAATCGATCACGACCGCGATCCGCTCGGTCGAGGGGAAGCAGCGCGAGTTCGATCAGGTTCTGGCGCGGCATGTCGATGCGGTCGCGGCCGGCACGACGGAGAACGTGCGGGCGCTTGCCAATGCGACCGTCGCCGAGCGCGATCGATTGGACCAGGCGCTGAAGGAAGCCGAGCAGCGCCACCAGGCCCTCGCGGACGTGATGAATCGGCAGCGCGACACCATGGTTGCGTCGGCCGACGAAGCAGCCGCCAAGTTCTCCAGCGCCCTGAAGCGGCACCAGGAGATGACAGCGGCGAACTCGACCGCGATCGTCGCCGACATGATGCGCAAGACCGGAGACGTGCAGCGTTCGATCCGCGACCAGGGCGACAGCATCATCGGCTCGGTGCGGGGCCTGGCCGACGATTTCGGCACCACGCTGAGCCGGATCCTGGAGCAGATCGCCAACGCGACCGAACGGGCCCAGGCGGACAGCGCGGCCCTGGAGGCTACGAGCCGTGCCCAGACCGAGCGCATGAGCCACGCGGCGGAAGTCGGCGCCCTGCAGTTCCGCGAGGCGCTGGGCGTCATGGTCGGCGAGGTCGATGGCTTGACGAAGATCCTCGCCGACAAGGTGATCGAGCACAACGCCGCCATCAAGTCAGTGCTGCGCACGGAATCCGAGGAGTTCAACGCCGGCGCCGAGCGCGCGGCGCAACTGTTCGGCCGGCGCATCGCCGAGCTGCTCCAGGAGATCGAAGGGGCGAGCGAGAAGGTGCGCGGCAGGACCGAAGGGCTGCAGGTGTTGGCGAATGCCCAGGGCGACCGCCTGGTCGCGGTTGCCGACCAGGCCGGGCAGCGCTTCCGCGCCGAAATCGACCTCCAGGAGCAGCGGCTGCAGACGGTCAACGAGGCGGCCACCAACCAGGCGCGCAGCCTCGCCGACGCGATCGAGTCCCTGGCCGGCAAGCTCGCCGCGGCGGCGGAAACCGCCGGCGAGCACTTCGGGAAGAGGCTCGAGATCGAGCAGGAGACCCTGAGCCGCTTGGCGGAAGCAGCAGACCGTCGCGCACTCAGCCTCCAGCAGGAGACGACGTCTCAGGCGGAGCAACTGGGCCAGAGCGTCGAGGACCTGCTCTCGCGCTTCGCACAGCGCGTCACCGAGCTTCGCGCCGAGGTCGATCGCCATGGCGGTCGGTTGGGCGAGCAGGCCACGGCCGCCGCCGAGCGCCTGAAGGAACGCGTCGAATTGCAGATCCGCTCGCTCGGTGAAGTCTCGGCCGCGGTCGGGCGCCGCACCGACGAGATCGACCAGATGATCCGCGCCGACGTGGATCGGCTCGAAGCCGCGACCGCCGGAACCGGCGAGCGCTTCAGGACGCTGCTCGCGGAGGAGACGGAGCGTTTGGGCGAGCGCTCCTCGGGCGCCGCACAGCAACTCAAAGAGCGGATCGAAGCGGAGATCGCGGCGCTCAGCGATCTCTCGCGGCGTGTCGGTGAGCGGATCGACGATTCCGAGCAGATCTTCCGCCAGGGCGGCGAGCGCCTGACCGCAGCCTCCAACGCGATCGCCGAGAGCTTCCGCAATGCGTTCGGCGCCGAGAGCGATCGGCTCGCCGAGCGCGCGCATGCGGCGGCCGATCTCTTGAAGCAGCGGATCGATGCCCAGGTCGAAACCCTGAACGGTCTCTCGCAGACCGTCGGTCAGCGCGCGGACCAGGCCGAGCAGGCTATCCGCAACGAGAGCACGCGGCTCGGTGCCGCAGCGACAGCGGCGGGCGAGATCTTCCAGTCCGCGCTCAACCACCAGGCCGAGACCCTGCGCAACCTCTCGAGCGAGCTGACGACCGCGACGGATTCGGTCGCGATCCGCACCGCCGAGATCGGCGCCGCCGCCAGGGCCGAGGCCGAGCGGCTGGTGCAGGCGATCGCCGATCAGGCCGCGCGCTTTGGCGAGGAGGCGAGGCAGCATGGTATTCGCCTCGGCGATGCGGGGGCGCAGGCCGCCTCGACCTATCGCGAGAGGGTGAAGGCGGAGACCGATGCCGTCGAAGCGAGCCTTGGCGAAGTGCTGGCCCATGGGGATCGGATGACCGCGGCCCATCGCGACCAGGCCGCCGAACTTGCCGCGGCCGCACAGCAAGCCGCGGAGAGGGTCGACCAGATGCGCGCCAGCCTCCAAGACCAGGCGCGCCAGGCCCAGCAGGCCGGCGACGATCTCGACCATCGCGCGGGCGAGGTGGGCGCCCGGTTGATGGCGCATCTGGCCGAGCTCGCCAACAAGGTGCCGATCCTGATGGATACCCAGGCGGCCGACGTCCGCCGGGCGAGCGAAGAAGCCACCGAGAATGCGGCCGCGCTCGGCCGTTCGCTGCAGCAGCAGAACGCGGAGCTCGCCGACGCCCTTGAGAAGACCTCCGTCGCCACCCAAGTGGTAAAGGAAGCTCTGGCAGCACAGATCGGCGACATGACGGCAACCGCGCACCGGGTGACCGACGAGGCCCGCGCCATCGGCGCGGTGCTGCGTGGCGAGGTCGAGTCGCTGACCCAGGCGACCGGCGACGCTTCCGGTGCCGCCGCGCAGCTGCAGGACGACATGCGCCGACATGTGACCGAGCTCGACGCTGTCGCCCAGCGCGCCCTCAACGGCGCCGAGGCCTTGCGACAGAACGTGGAGCGCCAGGCGGAGCTGCTGCGCGCCGCGGGGCGCGAGACCGGCGAGCGCTCGGCGCAGCTGGCCGAGCTCTACCACGTGCACGCGCAGCGGCTGGGCGAGGCGAGCAATGTCGCGAGCCAGAGCCTGCAGGCCTCCGGCCAGACCATGCAGAAGCAGGCGGAGGCGCTGCAAGCCATGGTGCGCACCGCGGCCGAGAGCCAGCAGCAGCTGACCGCGGCCCTCGACGCGCGCATGGAGCTGGTCGACCAGGCCGGCAAGCACGGCGAGCGCGAGATCCTGGCCTTGGGCCAGGGACTCTCCAGCATCGCCGATCTCCTGCGCCGCACCACGACCGAGAGTGCCACCCAGGCCGAGCAGGTGACCCGCGCCTTCCGCGAGAGCACCGATTCCTTGTCGGAAGGGTCGAAGCGCGCCCATCAGCAGGTGACCGGCGTCAAGCTCGCGGTAGACGAGCATCTGCAGGAGCTGACCGGGATCTCGAACCGCGTGACCGCGCTTGCCCAGTCGGTGCGCGATCAACTCCAGCGCCATTCGCAGGATTTCGTCGGCCTCGCCGAGGCCGCGAACAAGAGCGCCGCGGCCGCGCGCGGCGACAATGCCGAGACCCAGAAGATCATGGAGGTGCAGCTGGCCTCGATCCAGCAGGCGATGGCCGAGATGAACCGGCAACTGGGCCTCACCACGGCAGACATCGACCGCAAGATCCGCGAGCTGACCGACACCTCAATTCGCGCCGTCGCCCGAGCCGGCACGGTCGGCCAGGGCTTCGAGCAGCAGGCCGAGAAACTCTCGAAGCTGATCGAAACCGCCAATCAGAAGGCCGCCGAGCTCGGCGACAAGTTCCGCCAGCAGAGCGCCGAAATGAGCACCGCTTCGGCGGCGGCGATCGAGCGCATCGGCCAGCTGCGCGAGACCCAGACCGTCGTCAGCCGCGACGCGTTCCTGAAGGCGGCGACCACCATGATGAGCGAGCTGAACGGGATCGCGGTCGATCTCCACGAACTGCTGGACGCCGAGATTCCCGACGAGGTCTGGAAGCGCTACCGCGAGGGCGACCGCTCGATCTTCGCCCGGCGGCTCTTCAAGCAGAAGGATTCTTATGTCGTGCCGGCGCTGGAGCAGCGTTACCAGCGCGACGACAAGTTCCGCGAGCTGGTCGATCGCTACATCAAGAAGTTCGAGCAGCTGCTCGGCCAGTCGCAGCCGGTCGATCCCGAATCCGTGCTCTCCGCCGCCTTCATCACCGCCGATGTCGGCAAGCTCTACCTCATCCTGGCGAAATCACTGGGCCGCGCGGTGGAGCATTGATGGCGTTCCGCGACCTTAGATGAAGGCGTCCTCGCCCGGCACGCTCGCCGCACTGAAGAGCCTGCTGCCCTATCTCTGGCCGGAAGGCAACGCCGAGCTGAAGATGCGCGTGGTCGGCGCTTCGGCCTGCCTGGTCATCGCCAAGGTCGCCAACGTATACGTGCCGATCGTCTTCAAGCACATGGTGGATGCGCTGGGGCAGCCGGCGGCGTTGGTAGCGCTGCCGATCGGGCTGCTCGCGGCCTATGGCCTCGCGCGGATCATGGCGCAGGCCTTCGCCGAGCTCCGCGACGGGATCTTCGCCAAGGTGGCGCAGCGCGCCATCCGCACCCTCGCGCTGAAGACCTTCCGGCATCTCCACGCGCTGTCGCTGAGCTTCCACCTCGAACGCCAGACCGGCGGCCTCAATCGCGCGATCGAGCGCGGCGCCAAGGGCATCGAGTTCCTGCTCTCCTTCCTGCTGTTCAACGTGGTGCCGACCCTGGTGGAGATCGGCCTGGTTTGCATCATCCTGTGGACGCTCTACGATTGGCGCTTCGCCGCGGTCACCTTCGTCACCATCGGACTCTACATCATCTACACGCTTACCGTCACCGAGTGGCGGATCAAGCTGCGGCGCCAGATGAACGAGAGCGACCAATCGGCCAACACCAAGGCGATCGACAGTCTGCTCAACTTCGAGACGGTCAAATACTTCAATAACGAAGAGCACGAAGCGCTGCGCTACGACGAGGCGCTAAAGGCCTATGAGACCGCGGCGGTGAAGACCCGCACCTCGCTGGCCGCGCTCAACATCGGCCAGGTGGTGCTGATCGCAGTCGGCGCCACGCTGATGATGGCAATGGCGGCCGCCGGCGTGGTCAACGGCGAGAACGGCCGGCACCTCACCGTCGGCGACGTGGTTCTGGTGAACGCTTATCTGCTGCAGCTCTATCTGCCGCTGAACTTTCTAGGCGTGGTCTATCGCGAGATCCGCCAATCGCTGATCGACATGGAGGCGATGTTCGCGCTGCTCGCAGTCGGTGCGGCGATCGAGGACAAGCCCGACGCCGCACCGTTAATCGTGCGCGCCGGCGAGGTGAAGTTCGAGGACGTCGCTTTCGGCTATGACCCACGGCGGCCGATCTTGAAGGGCATCAGCTTCACCGTCGGACCGGGCCGGACGCTGGCCATCGTCGGACCTTCGGGCGCGGGCAAGTCGACCATCTCGCGGCTGCTGTTTCGGTTCTACGACGTCAATGCGGGACGCATCCTGGTCGATGGCAGGGACATCCGCGAGGTGACCCAGAAATCGCTGCGCGCGGCGATCGGAATCGTGCCGCAGGACACCGTGCTCTTCAACGACACGGTCGAATACAACATCGGCTATGGGCGGGTAGGCGCCACGCGGACCGAGATCGAGACCGCGGCGCAGCTTGCGCATATCCACGACTTCGTCGCCGGCCTGCCCGACGGCTACCACACCAGGGTCGGCGAACGCGGCTTGAAGCTCTCCGGCGGCGAGAAGCAGCGTGTCGCGATCGCCCGTACGATCCTGAAGTCACCGCCGATCCTGCTGTTCGACGAGGCGACGTCGGCCTTGGATTCCAGGACCGAGCGCGAGATCCAGGCGAACCTGCTGGAGATCTCGCGCAGGCGCACGACGCTCATCATCGCCCACCGGCTCTCGACCGTGATCCATGCGGACGAGATCGTGGTGCTGGAGGAGGGCCGCATCGTCGAGCGCGGCCGGCATGAGGCCCTGCTCGCGATGAGCGGCCGCTATGCCGCCATGTGGCGGCGCCAGCAGGAGGCTGTCGAGCGCCGGGAGGAGGAGGCGCCCGTCGCCGCAGCGCCTCCCTCTGTGGCCGCGAAGTGACGACCGCCATCGCCACCCTGGCCGAGCGCGTAGCGACTGGTGACCGCCGCGCGCTGGCGCGCGCGATCACTCTGGTCGAATCGACGCGCGTCGATCACCGGGATGAGGCCGAGGCGCTGATCGCGGCATTGTTGCCGCGGACCGGCAAAGCGCTCCGCATCGGCATTTCGGGTGCACCGGGTGTCGGCAAGTCGACCTTCATCGAAGCGTTCGGGCTCGATCTGATCGGCAGCGGTAAGCGGCCGGCGGTGCTCGCGGTCGATCCCTCGTCGCGGCGCTCCGGGGGCTCG
>Ga0335070_10006866_pt1 | contig 13375 bp, 13 predicted proteins | sample Lox_Sample_13_FD_206722 | JGI IMG/M metagenome (GOLD analysis project Ga0335070, IMG submission 206722) | Soil microbial communities from Loxahatchee National Wildlife Refuge, Florida, United States - Lox_Sample_1.3 | ecosystem: Environmental > Terrestrial > Soil > Wetlands | place: USA...
CTGGTTCGCCGCAAGAAGCTGGACCGGGCCGAGGTGGACGCCGCGGCGGCCGAGGCTGCCCGCGCCGTCCCGCACGTGTTCCGTGTCTACACGCGCGAGCAGTTGATCGGCGGGAAGGCGATGGAAGATGAGGTTGGGCGGAGGGTCATGAACGGGTTCTACGAGCGGCGCGGCGCGGACGTTTTCATCCTGCTGGAGCCGTACTGGATGTTCTCGACCCACGGCACCACGCACGGCAGCGCCTTCAATTACGACGCACACGTGCCCGTGATTTTCATGGGTGCGGGAATCAAAGCCGGCCGGTTGGATGAAACGATCGCGGTGAACGACGTGGCGCCCACCCTGGCCACGCTACTCGGCATCCAAACGCCGAGCGGTTCGGTGGGCCGAGTGCTGGCGGAGATCTTCGCGCGATAGAAGTGCCGCTAGAGCACTGGAACCGTGACAACGTTGCTATGGGTTTGGGACTCGGGTATCGGATTTGGAAAGAAGCCTGAGAAGGTTCCCATTGGGACTACAATCTGCAACTTCTGCGAGCCGGCTAACAGTAGCGTGCTGGTCTGGCAATTGACTTGATACAGGCCTACGTAGCCGGGAGTTGGACCGGTGTAAAGTACGTTGCATGCTGTGTCCCCAATCGATACTACTGGCGGAAATAGCTGCGCCCAGGTTGGCTCTGCAGGAGCCGCCGCTGGCACACCATCTTGTGCCGGGTAATATCCGAAACCGGTTCCGTAGATTACTAAAGTCTCACCCGGCTCGACGGGGTGCGCGGGAGTGACTAGCGTAAAATCCTTGGCGTGCTGTACGGCTGCTGAACCATCTAACAGGGTAAAAATTCCAGGCGCGACCGGGAGAGCTCCAGTAAATGTCGCAACGCCGTTGTAATCAATTTCCACAACTGTCGAGACGGGGCCTGGGCCCGGGGGCGTTTCCGAGAAGGGGACCTGGAAGTTAATTTGCTCCTGCCCGTCAGCCAAGCTCGCAACGGCGAGGATCGGTGCGCGCTTACCGTTGAGCTTCACGGTGACGCCTGCAAGCTCGGACGGCAGTGGGTAACCGGGCGCGGTAACCGTCCCATTGACGCCGGTAAGGCCGCTCACGAACAGTGACGCCAAGCCGCCTGAATACGGTAGCCCCGGTGCGAATGACGCGGCGTTTGTGACCGAGTTTGCTGCGAGGTAAAGCGGCCGGCCCTGCTGGGCAATCTTGACAACGGTCGCGGTGAATTCATAGTTGGATCCCCTAGTTCCTGGCAGAGGTGCGAGGCCATTTCCCGACACATAGATGTTTTGGGACGAATCCAGCGTAATCCCGACGGGGCCGTTGAATGGTCCATTTCCGTTCGAATCGCATACTCCGCTGTTCTCTCCCAGGAACGTGGACCAAGCGAGTTCTCGGCCTTGCGTGCTTAGTTCGCTTACAAATCCTGCTTTGTCGGAACGCAGGTACTTACGGTCAAATGGACCCGTGTAGTACACGCTAACTACACACCATGTCGGAATAATGGTGGTCTGGAAAGGCCGCAAAACAGGGAAGTCCGTCGAGGTAGTCAGGCCCGTTACGTAGGCGTTGCCTGCCGAATCGACCGTAATCCGATGCCCTTCATCTGCGGAAGATCCACCCAGAAATGTCGAGTAGGCAAGGGCCGTTCCGGTCTGGTTCAAATGGGCGACAAAGGCTTTTGTCCTGCACGCGCCCGTACCGTCGCAGGGCCACTTCGACATCAGGGCGCCTGGCGTGACCGGGAAGTCCGGTGACGAGGTTGTGCCGGTAAGATACAGCGAGCCGGCCGCATCGGTGGCAATGCCACTGAGCGTATCGGTTTGACTGCCGCCCAAGTACGTGGCGAAAACCTGTTGCGTCACGTTGTAGGTAAGGTTGAGCCCGAGCACGATGATATTGGCGCAGGTTGATCCCGCGCAATGCGGCTGTACGGCTCCGGGTGTGGTAGCCCAATCTGCCGATGTCGTGCTGGCTGCGACGAAGACTTCACCGCGAGGGCCTAGCGCCAGCCTCGGGTTGTCGCCGGGACCGAGGTAAGTCGAGTAAAGGATCTTGCCCGTTGTATCGAACTTCGTCAGGACCAAATCTTGCGGCTCGACAGCGTCGACCGATAAGCGCCGGGCGTCACAGGAAAATTACTTACCTGTGTGGTACCAGTGACATAGATCGCGCCAGAGGGATCGACGGCGATGTCTGTGGGAATCCCGAGGAAAGCAATTTTTGATAGGAGATTGCCTTTAGGATCCAGTTTGACGATGGAGTAGTTTGGCGAGTCCGAGGAAACGTAGGCATTGCCGGAGCTGTCGATCGCTAGCGCGACATGCGAATACCCGTCAAGGGGTGGAATGAAGGTGGAGTAAATCACGTTCCGACCCGTGGGATCGGTTTTTGTGACGAACGGAACCTCAAATTGGCAGTCAACATCGCATCCGAGTGGCGGAAACTGTTCGATGGGATTGACAAGAGAGAACTGCCCAACGGAGATCCCAGCCAGGTAGAGATTCCCGGCTGCGTCAACAGCAATGTTGGTGACGGTGCTAAGCCCGCAGCCGTAACCAAGGGCACAACCACGCCCCTGGTCAGACCCGCCGAAGGTGGCGGCGAACTCCAGATGCTGGCCGGGCAGCGCTGGCGTAAAGAGAACTACCAGTGCAAAGAGATGGGCGCGTGCAAGCTTTCGCATAGCCGGGTCCTCGATTCATGCTTCTTCGTGTGCACGTCTATTTCCGCTGGAAGCCATTGCAAATTAAGCACCGCAAGTGGGCCGGAGTGTGTCGGATCGATACAGGAGGAACGAAGTAGACGCAATCGCCCCGGACAGGTTCATGGGCAGCGTGCTGACCGAGATCTTCGCGCGATAGACTGTTACCGAGGAGTCATTCATGAACATTCGTCCATTGCACGATCGCGTACTCATCCGGCGTCTTGAAGAGAAGGAAGGCAAGGTTGGCAACATCATCATCCCCGACAGCGCGAAAGAAAAACCGCAGCAAGGAGAGGTCAAGGGCGTGGGTAGCGGCAAGCTGTCTCCCAAAGGCGAGCGTTTCGCTCCTGAGGTGAAGACCGGCGATCGCATCCTCTTCGGCAAGTACTCCGGCTCGGAAATCAAAATCGACGGCGAAGAATACCTGATCCTGCGCGAGGATGAGATCCTGGGGGTCCTCGAATAACTCCTCGCTTCGCACCCGGCGCGCAGCACTGAGATTTGTCACGCCCGACAAACACAGTAGAATTGAAGCCAGCGCGTGTTAGAGAACATCAACCTCAAAGAGAAGGTCCCGCGGAAAGAATACAAGCGTCTTCTGCCTGGCCTGCAAGGCCGCTTATACGATCTCGAGAAAGCCTGCTGGGATCAGGGCGTGTCGTCGGTGATCCTCTTCGAGGGATGGGATGCGTCGGGCAAAGGCACAACCATTTCCGTGCTGACGCAGCGGTTGGATCCGCGCGGCTTCAAGCTCTACCCCATCACTGCCCCCCGCACGTACGAGCAGCAACGGCCCTGGCTGTGGCGGTTCTGGCTCAAAGTCCCGATGCGCGGCGAGATGCTCATCTTCGATCACAGTTGGTACGGCCGGGTGATCGAGGAACGCGTCGAGGGCATCATTCCGGAGAAGGCCTGGCGCCAGGCGTACCGCGACATCGTCGAATTTGAGCGCATGCTGGCCGACGACGGCACCATAATCCTCAAGTTCTTTCTACACATCAGCAAGAAGGAACAGAAGAAGCGCTTTCGGGCCATCGAAACCAATCCACTGGAAGCCTGGCGTGTGACCAAGGCGGATTGGGCACGCCACCGGAAATATGGCCGGTATCTGGCGGCTGCCGAAGAGATGCTGGAGCTGACCGATTCGGAATACGCCCCATGGACGATTGTCCAGGCGACCTCCAAGTGGTACGCGCGAAGGAAGGTTTTTGAGACGATTATCGCCGCCCTGGAGAAGCGCCTGGGCGCGAAGGCGCCTCGCCGCGCGAAATCCACGGCCGCAGCGTTGAAGGATGCGGATCTGCGGGCGGCCATGGAATCCCTCGGGGGATGACACTCTGATGCTGGAGACCGTCGACCTGACTTTGAAACTCGACCGCCCGGAATATGTGCGCGAGATAACGCGGCGGCAGATTCAACTCCGGGAACTGGGGTATCAGGTCTACCAGCAGAAGCGTCCTGTGATTGCCGTCTTCGAGGGATGGGACGCGGCCGGCAAGGGCGGCGTGATCAAGAGAATCACCGAGAAACTCGACCCTCGCGGGTATGTGGTTTACCCGATCAGCGCTCCGCAAGGCGAGGACAAGAACCGTCACTACTTATACCGGTTCTGGCGCCGGCTTCCGGAGCGAGGGCAAATCGCGATCTTCGATCGCTCTTGGTATGGCCGGGTGCTGGTGGAACGCGTGGAAGGATTCGCCACGGAGCAGGAATGGAAGCGAGCGTTTAAGGAAATCAACGCCTTTGAGCGCCAGTTGCACGATTTCGGGACGGTTTTGGCTAAGTTCTGGATCCATATCTCCCGCGAGGAGCAGCTTCGGCGCTTCGAGGAACGCAAAGCGATCGGCTACAAAGCGTGGAAACTCACCGACGAGGACTGGCGGAACCGCAAGAAATGGGAGGCTTACGAGGAGGCCGTCGAGGAGATGTTAGTGAAAACAAGCACCAGGGTGGCGCCGTGGTGCCTGGTGGAAGGAAACGACAAATACTGGGCGCGCACCAAGGTGCTATCCAGGCTCGAGGAGATTCTGTCGAGTGAACTCGAATACGAGCCGGCAGACCCGCTGCAGCGCGGAAAACAGAAGGCGCGGAAAAAGTTCAACGCGGGGAAGAACCGCCCATGATCCCGGTCTAGCGAAGCCTGCTGCCGTCCCGAACAAATCAAGGGACCACCCCTTGTGCTAACCTGTTAATTCAACAACGATTCTAAAGGAGTTTTAGCAATGTCTCGAATCCCGGGGCTTCGGGCGCTTTTGGTGTGCTCGGGCCTGTTTTTGATGAGCATGGCGGCATCCGCCCAAACCAAGGTGGCGGTCATCAATATCCAGCGCGCTGTGCTGGAGTCCGACGAAATTCAGAAGGCGTCCGCGGCGATGGAAGCCAAGTACAAGCCACGGCAGCAGGAGCTGGAAAAGCTCCAGAAGGATCTGCAAAGCATCCAGCAGCAATTGCAGGCAGGCGCCGGCAAGTTGACACCCCAGGCGGAAGCCGATTTGACGGCGCAAGGGCAGCGAAAACAGCGGGACCTGCAGCGCCTGACCGACGACCTTCAGGGCGACGTGAACACCGAGCGCAACGATATCCTGGGCAAGAGCCAGCAGAAAATGGCCACGGTCGTCAAGAAACTGGCGGAAGAAAAGGGCTACGACCTGGTGGTGGATGTGACCAACACCTGGTACTTCAAGCCGGCTCTGGACATCACGGCCGAAGCTCTGGCCGAGTACAACAAGGCCTATCCGGCGCCGAAATAGACGTCCTGAGGGGCGTATGGGCGGGTATCTCGCAAACTACGGAGCAGGCGAGGAGCAACGCGAGAGGCTCATCCGCCGTCTCATCGTCATTGCCGCGATCGTGTTGATCGCCGGGGGAGTTCTGTATTTTTTTCTGAAGAATTTCCGGCAAGAACAGCAGGCTCGCAAATTTTTCGAGCTGCTCGAAAAGCAGGATTACAAGGCGGCGTACGCCTTGTGGGGTTGTACGGACGAAACACCCTGCCGCGATTATCCCTTTCAAAATTTCATGGATGACTGGGGGCCGAAGAGCCCGCACGGCGACGTCCGCTCGTATCACATTACGAAAAGCCGCTCCTGCGGATCAGGCGTCATCCTGACAGTGGATTATGGGAAGGGGCAGCCCGACAAGCTCTGGGTGGAGCGGCAAGACCTGACCATCAGCTTCTCGCCGTGGCCGGGCTGTCCACCGGGGCGTTAGGTGATTTCTGGTGACGGCTTCGGCCGTCGGACTTAGAATAAAGTAGAGCGTAGATCAGGATGCCTCTGACAACAACAACAACCGGCGCAGGTCTCGAAGGCGTGGTCGCTGGAGAATCCGAGATTTGCTTCATCGACGGTGGAGAAGGAATTCTCAGCTACCGCGGCTATAACATCCACACACTGGCTGACAACGCCAACTTCGAAGAAGTGATTTTTCTGCTGTGGAATGGCCGCTTGCCCCGGCGCGGCGAGCTAAGCCAGTTGAAGTCGGATTTGGCCGCCAACCGTGCGATCCCCAAGCCAGTCCAGGATTTTCTGGGCACCGTTGGAAAATCCGAGCCGATGGATGTGTTGCGCACGGCGGTTTCCATGCTGAGCCTGTATGACCCGCTGGCTGCCGACATGTCGGAGGAAGCCAATGCGCTCAAGGCCGTCAAGCTGATGGCGCAGACGGCCACCATCGTCACCACATTCCATCGCAAACGCGCGGACCTGCCGGTCATCGGAGGCGATCCGGACCTCGGTTTCGCGGCCAGTTTTCTCTACACGCTCACCGGCAAGCGTCCGGATGAAGTGATGGAGCGCGCTTTCGATGTCGCGCTGATCCTTCATGCGGACCACGAACTGAACGCCTCGACCTTCGCCGCTCGAGTCACAGCGGCCACCCTTTCCGACATTTACTCGTCGATCACGTCGGCGATCGGAGCGTTGAAAGGCCCGCTGCACGGCGGCGCCAATCAGGACGTCATCCGCATGCTGTTGAAGGCCGGGAATCCGGATAACGCTGTGGCTTATGCGAAGGACACGCTCTCCGGGAAAAAGAAGATCCCCGGCTTTGGGCATCGCGTGTATCGAACCGAGGACCCGCGCGCTTCGCACCTGCGCGTGCTGTCCGAAGAACTCGGAAAACGGACAGGCCACTATGATCTGTATCTGATGTCGCGCCGGGTCGAGGAAACCGTGAAACACGAAAAGGGCCTGAACGCCAACGTGGATTTCTATTCCGCTTCAACCTACTATTCGCTGGGCATTCCAATCGACCTGTTCACGCCCGTATTTGCGATCAGCCGGATGTCGGGCTGGATGGCGCACGTGCTCGAGCAGTACCAAAACAACCGCCTCATCCGCCCGCGTGCCGAGTACAAAGGCAATCCGGACGGCATGAAGTGGGTGCCGATGGCGGATCGCTAGTGGACGAGCGCGCCTTTTATACCGAATCGCAGGCCACCAAGCCGGCCAGCCTGCACTGTCCTTTCTGTAAAACCAGCGAAACCTACGACCTGCGCTGGATGGTGCGCAAAAAGAAGGACCGCATACCGCCCGGAGCCGACGAACGCGACCGCGCGCGCTTTCGAAAATCGCAGAGCTACATGGTGCTGCTGGATGACAAAGTGGCGTGCAAGAATCTGCGCTGCCGCAAGCGCTTCGACATTTCCGGCGTGAAGACCATGGCGTTCCTGAGCGAGTAGACGTGGCGGCTCGAAGCGTCGATCTCGAACAGTTACGGACGTTGGCCGGTCAGGAAGTCGGCGTGACCGGCTGGCTTGTGGTCGATCAGCGCATGATCGATGCATTCGCAGAAGCCACCGGAGACCGGCAATGGATCCACGTCGATAGAGAGCGAGCCAAGACCGAGTCAAAATACGGGCGAACCATTGCGCACGGCTTCCTGACTCTCTCACTGCTAAGCCGTTTGAGCAACGAAGCGGTCGAGGTCCGGGGCGACTTTGGCATGCGCATCAACTACGGCCTGAACCGCGTGCGCTTTCCGGCGCCGGTTCCGGAAGGATCTCGTATCCGGGCGCGGCTCGCGCTTCAGGAGCTGCGCGACGTGGAAGGCGGGCACCAGATTACCTGGCTGGTCACGGTCGATGTGGAAGGATCGGACAAGCCGGCGCTGGTGGCCGAGTGGCTGATCCGGCTCTATCGCTGACCTTCATTGCAACGGCCGCGGCAGCAGGTGCTTCTGGATCTTGCCCATGGCGTTGCGCGGTAGTTCTTCAACGTTGATGAACGCGCGCGGCACCTTGTAGGACGCCAGCGCCTGGCGGCAGCGGCTTTCCAGGTCGCGGGCGTCGTACGGCGAACGCTCCACGATGTAGGCAACCGGCACTTCGCCGCGCAGCCGGTCGGCAACCCCGACCACGGCAGCTTCGGCGATCTCAGGCTGCTCGGTCAGAAACTCTTCGATCTCTCGCGGATAGATGTTGAATCCGCCGGAGATGATGACATCGCTCCGCCGGCCTGCCAGTGTGTAGTAGCCATCGGCGGAGCGGACTGCGAGATCCCCGGTCCGAAACCAGCCGTCGCGAAACGCCTCCGCGGTGGCTTCCGGCCGGTTCCAGTAACCCGAAAACACGTTCGGCCCACGAAGGTAGATCTCTCCGGTTTCGCCGTCAGGGACCGGGTTTCCGTCGGGATCGAGCAGCCGCGCTGATACGCCCGGCAGAGGAAGGCCAACAGTGCCGGCGCGGCGCTCGCCCACATACGGGTTACTTAGATTCATGAGCGTTTCACTCATCCCGTAACGCTCCAGAATCGTATGGCCGAACAGCGCGCGAAAGTCTTCCAAAACCTGCGCGGCGAGCGGCGCCGAACCCGACACGAATAACCGCATCCCGGCGCCGATTTCACGTGCGGCGTCAGGCGGAGTTTCGAGCAAGCGGACGTACATGGTCGGCACCCCAAAAAAGACTGTCGGCCGGAAATCGCGGAGGATCGCCACAGCTTTCTGGTGCTCAAAGCGCTCGAGCAGCCGCATGCGGCAGCCGCTGATGAACCATGTGTGCAGCCCGTTGGCCAGGCCGTGCACATGAAACAGCGGAAGGGGAAGCAGCAGCCGGTCGGCGCCCGTGATCTGCCAGGAGGTGATCAGATTCAGCGCGTTGGCGGCGAAGTTATTGTGGGTGAGCACAGCGCCTTTAGAGACGCCTGTGGTTCCCGAAGTATAAACAATCGCGGCCGGCGCATTCCCTTCTGGCGGTGGGACCACCATCCTTCCGTGTGCATCCCTCTTCGCGGCGGTGCGTACCAGTTCCGGCAACTCCGACGCCGTGACGATGGCCTTCGGCTGCGCGTCGCTCACGATGTGCGCCACCTCGCGCTCTCGATACAGGATATTTACCGGCACATAAATCACACCGAGCTTCACGCACGCCAGGAACAGCTCGATCACTTCGACGCAGTTCGCCAGATGCACGCACAACCGGTCTCCCGCGACAAAACCCCGCGCGGCCAGCTCACGCTCAAAGCGGTTGCTGGCGTCTTCGATTTGGCCGAAGGTGAGGTCCTCGCGATGGCCGTCGCAACTGAGAAACTCGAGGGCCGGCTGATCACGGCGGCCGACCAGCGAGAAATCAAAGAGCTGGAGCAGGTTCATCGCGAGCGATCAAAGAGGCTGCGGCCATCGCTATCAGCGAGAAGCCGCCCAGTGCCAAGAGCCCGGACCGGAAGCTGCCGCTCCAGTCCGCCAGGCGGCCTACCAGAGGCGCTCCCACCAGAATCATGACGATGCCCAGCATATTTACCAGCCCCATGGCAGCTCCGGCGCGGCCTGGGACCAGGGCTCCGGCGCGCGTAAACAGCGCCGCATACGGAAGGCCGCAGCCCGTTCCAATAAAGAAAATAGCAACCGCGGCGAGAGGAAGGTAGTGGCTTGCCGACGCCAGCGCGAAACATCCAAGGGCATTCATCAGGAAACTCGCGGAGAGTAGCAGCCTGATGTTGACGTGCCTCCTCAGCACGCCGCCTACGGGGCGCGTCACGATCCCCAGCAGCAGCACGACCGACCCGACCAGCCCCGCAGCGGGTGCAGGCATTTGAAATGCGCTACCCAGCAGCGCCACGATCCACGCGCCCACCACGATGGCCAGGCCGAACGAAGCCATTTGCATCAGTCCCAGCAGCCAGAGCTGCGGTGTCGCAAGCAGGCTACGAAACCGCCCGCGTGCCTGAAGGCCTTGCTGAGCCGCGGGGGCGCTGGCCATCCATAGTATCCAGGCGCCAGTCGCCACCACGGCGCTGACCAAGAAGGCACCTCGCCAGCCGGACCACGCGGAGATTCGGGGCACCGCAAAAATGACGAACCCCGAGCCCAGAAGAATCGATCCACCGTACAGCCCCTGTGCGAAACTCAATCGCGGTCCGGCAAGCGCGTCGTGGATGTAACGAGCCCCGGCGACAAAGCAAGTTCCGGTTCCCACTCCGACCAGCATTTTCCATGCGAGAAGATGCCAGTACGCGCTCGAGAATGCGATGGCCACATTGCCGGCAACAACCCAGGCGAGAGCGAAAGCCAACACGCGCCTGGCGCCCAGCCGGTCCACCAGGTATCCGCCGGGAACTTGCATGGAGGCGTGGGTGACGAAGATTCCCGTGGTCAGCAGTCCGGCCAGCGCCTGGCTGAAACCGAATTGCCGCATGAGCATGCCGGCGAGTGGAGCGTGATTGGTGTAATTCGCGGAGAAGGCAAATCCGATGACGCACGCGCACGCCAGCGCGCGGCGTTGCGATTTCACGCGCTGCACCGGCCCTGGTGTGACGGAAACAACTGGAGTGGCCAAAGAAGCACCCCGAGCATTATACAGGCTCGGGGGCTTTTATCAGATTTACAGGAAGATCGTCAGACGGAACCTTAGTGGTTCGCCGGGGAGAGGGAGGCCGCGCCCGCGGTTGGTCGGAACGAAACGGGCTCACCGACGCGCATGGCTTTCCAGTCGTAGCGGAACTCCTGGCCACAATCCAGGCACACCACATATGTTCCGTGACGATGGTTGGCGGACGCCATCTTCCGGCTGGGCGTCAGCGGAAAAGTGGTTCGCCGATGTGAGCAACCAAATATCGAATTGAGCAGGGACGCTAACATACGATATCGTTTCCCCCTTTACTTAGATACATGATAACCGATAAGAGTTTCAATGTACCTAAAAGTCCGTGAGTAATGGAACAAAAGTTCTATTAAATTGCTACATTTACCTACACTTGCAAAAGGTGTCACCGACAACTCCAATGTCCTGATAACCTTATAGTGATACGACGAAGGCTAGCGTTTCAGATGGGCCAATTTTGCCGCGATGTCGTCCGCGATCTGCGTTCCGTGGAAGCGGCCGTTTTCAATGAAGATCTCGTTGGTGTGCATGCCCGCCACAATCACCCCAGCCAGGTAAACACCTGAGCGCTCACTCTCCAAGGTGGTAGGGTTGGTGCGCGGCCGTTGAGTGGCCGGATCGAGGGTAACTCCAATGGAATTGAGGAATTCTAGGTCAGGACTGTAACCAATCAGCGCGAAGATGAAATCATTCTTTAACAAAACGTCACCCTGTGGCGTGTCAAGCAAGATACTGTCCGGACGGATTTCCACAACCCGGGAATGAAAGTAAGCTTTGATCTCTCCGCTCTTAATTCTATTTTCAATATTCGGACGAATCCAATACTTCACTTTTTCGGAGATTTGTGCTCCGCGGTGTATTAACGTAACTCGCGCACCCGTCCAGAAAAGTTCAAGCGCCGCGATAGCCGCGGAGTTCTTCGCGCCGATCACCGCAACATCCTGGTTGTAATACGGATGCGGCTCCTTATAGTAGTGGAGTACCTTGGGTAAGTCCTCCCCGGGAACATTCAAAAGATTGGGAATGTCGTAGTATCCGGTGGCAAGGATGAGCTTGCGCGCCGCGTAGACATGGTGGCAGCCGTACCGATCGGTGGTGCGAGCTTCGAAGGCATTATCCACGCCGGCAAGGTTATCTACTCTCTCGTATTGGTGGATATCCAGCTTGTAATGCTCGACCACACGGCGATAGTACTTGAGAGCCTCGGTGCGGTTAGGCTTCTCGTTCAAACTGGTCATGGGAATGTTGCCGATCTCGAGCAGCTCGGGCGTGGTAAAGAAGACCATGTTGGTGGGGTAGTGGTAGAGCGAGTTGGTGACGCAGCCTTTTTCGATCAGTACCGCGTTGAGGCCGCGCAACTTCAGCTCGATGCCGCAAGCCAGCCCGGTGGGTCCGGCGCCGACGATGATGGCGTCGAAGGGGCTCACAGCTTGCTCTCGACGTCGGCGTAAACGCTCTCGAGCGCGGCCGGTAGGGCGCTAGGATCCTTGCCGCCCCCCTCGGCCATATCAGGACGGCCGCCGCCTTTGCCGCCAACCGCCTGGGCTACGGCTCCGACCAGTTTTCCGGCGTGCACTTTGGCGGTCAGGTCCTTGGTGACCGCGGAAATGATGGATACGTTCGAGTCCTCGGCCGAGGCCAGCACCACAACCGCGGATTTCCACTTGTTACGCAGCGAATCGGCGAGAGCACGCAACTGCTGCCGGTCCATGCCATCCAGGCGCGCAGCCAGAATGCGAACGTTCCCAACTGTGCGGGCCTGACCTTCGAGATCGCTTGCCGCCGACTGTGCGAGCTTACTCTTGAGTTGATCGACCTGTTTTTCGAGCGTGCGCTCGCGCGCCAGTATCTTCTCAACCTGCTCGATCAGCTCAGGCTCGGACACTTTCATCATTTCCGCAATCCGCTTGACGGCATCCGTGACGTGCTGGTAGTCTTCGACGGCGCGCTCCCCCGTAATGGCTTCGATGCGGCGGACACCCGCCGAGATGCTGCTTTCATAGACAACCTTGCAGACGCCGATATCGCCCGTGCGCGAAACATGTGTTCCACCGCACAATTCTTTGCTGAAGTTGGGAATGGAGACGACCCGAACGCGGTCGCCGTACTTTTCACCAAACAGCGCCATGGCGCCCGTACCGATGGCGACGTCGAGCGGCATGATCTCCGTGTCGACCGGAATATTTTCGAGGACCTCCTGATTCATAAGGCGCTCGACTTCTTCGATCTCGGCGCGGTCCATGGCGGTATAGTGCGTGAAATCAAAGCGCAGGCGGTCGGGCGCGACCACGCTGCCGGCCTGCTTGACGTGCGGCCCGAGAACCTTGCGCAGCGCGGCGTGCAACAGATGCGTGGCCGTATGGTTGCGCATGGTGGCGTGGCGGACCGGATCGTTCACGCGGGCCCAGATCTCGTCGCCAGTGCTCATCGGCGCATGCGCCACGATGCGATGCACGGACAAGCCGGGGATGGCGGGATAAGTGGTCTCAACGTCGGCCAGTTTGTCTCCAGCCTCCGAAAAAATTGTGCCCTGATCTCCCACCTGGCCACCGGTTTCGGCATAGAACGGCGTCTCATCGAGCACCAGCTCGGCGTGCGTTCCGGGTTCGATGCGGTCAACAAGTTGCTGATCCACCAGCAGACCGACCACGCGAGCGTGCGTTTCCAGGTGCTCGTAGCCCACGAAGCGGGTGCGGCCCTTTTCGAGCAGGCTCTGATACGCCGGGGGAACCGCGCCCTTCTCGGCGCCCTTCCAGCTTGCGCGAGCGCGGCGGCGTTGTTCCTCCATTTCGCGCTCGAAGCCTTCGCGGTCGATTTCGAGCCCGCGTTCCCGAGCCATGTCTTCC
>Ga0335070_10006867_pt1 | contig 13375 bp, 10 predicted proteins | sample Lox_Sample_13_FD_206722 | JGI IMG/M metagenome (GOLD analysis project Ga0335070, IMG submission 206722) | Soil microbial communities from Loxahatchee National Wildlife Refuge, Florida, United States - Lox_Sample_1.3 | ecosystem: Environmental > Terrestrial > Soil > Wetlands | place: USA...
ACCCGGGCGCGTGCCTCAACGCCCACCTGGTTCTCGACACGGTGTTCACGTGGCTGTTCGCCATTGGGAAGGACGCGGCCGGCCGGCCGCTCGGCCGCGACGTCGACTACGGCTACGTCTCCGGCCTCTCGCAGCTCGTCGCACCGGGCCTGAAGTCCCCGTACGCCGAGGAGGAGACGGTCGGGTTCGCCAAGCGCCTCGGCACCCGCGGCGTGTTCCGGATGGACTACGTGCGGCGGCAGTTCAAGGACCTGTACGCGTACAAGTGCGACATCGGGACCGGCCAGGTGACGGACGAGCTCGGCGTGGTCAGCGACATCAAGTACGTCATCAACGACCCCGGGACGATGGAGAGGACGTACAACGGCGTCACGCTGCAGGCGTCGTACCAGCTCCTGACGAACCTGACCCTGGGCGGCAACTACACGTGGAGCCACCGGTACGGCAACTACGTGGGCGAGTCGTCGGGTGCGGGCCCGTACGCGAGCAGCGCCAACGGCTACTACTACCCGGAGTACTCGCGGCAGTCGTGGACCAACCCGAAGGGCGACCTCCCGGGCGATCAGCGCAATACCGCACGCGTGTACGGCGTCTGGGACGTCCTGAACACCAAGCACAACCTCCTCTCGCTCAGCCTCATGCAGGTCTACCACTCCGGCAACCCGTACAGCGCCACCGGGAGCGTCTACTCGTACCCGTACGTGACGAACCCCGGCTACGCGACGCGGCCCACGACGGTCACCTACTTCTTCTCCAAGCGAGGCGCGTACCTCACCGACACGATCAACAGCACCGACATCGGGCTCAACTACTCGTTCCGCCTCCCGGCGTTCGGGTCCGACCTCGAGTTCTTCGTCCACCCGATGGTGACCAACGTGTTCAACCTGCACAACGCGGTCAACGTGGACACGACCGTGTACACCCGGTACAGCGGCTCGAGCTGGCTGCTGTTCAACCCCTTCACCACCGCGCCCAAGGAGTGCCCGCAGGGCACCGCCAAGGCCGACTGCAAGGCGATGGGCGCCAACTGGCAGAAGGGCCCGAACTTCGGCAAGCCGCTCGCCGCGGCCGACTACCAGACCCCGCGCACCATCTCGGTCTCGTTCGGCGTGCGCTTCTAGCTCCGCTTCGTCTCGAATCCCGGCGGCCCCGGTCCCCGCGACCGGGGCCGCACTTTCTTGAGCGGAGAGCGTGGATGGCCCAGGCCGGTCGGCCGCCGCCCCGCCGCCGGGCTTGACATCGGGGAAAGGTCGGTTAGATTGTGTACAGAAGACAGCATTTTGCGACGAAAGCGATGGGAACGTTGCGGTACTTCGTTGTACTTCACACCCCGGGCCGGGGCCGCGGCACACCCGGTCGCGTGGTGGTCGCGGTGGCGAGCGCCGGCCCCGCTGCGTCGGACGGTGCTCTCCCGGCGCGAGGGAGGGGTGAACCACTATGCCGACGTACTTCTGTCCGTACTGCGGAACCGAGACCCGATACCTGAACGTCAGCGAGGCCGCCGAGGTCGCTCAGGTCACCCGCACCACCGTCTACGCCTGGATGAGACGGCGCGAGGTGCATGCGGTGCACCGTCCGAGCGGTCGCCGGTTCATCTGTGCGCGGTCGTTGCTGGTCAACGAGGAGTTTGACGGTGGCCGCACGGCCCCTCGGAACGCGCTCGCCGGGCCTTCCCCGGAAGGCCGGCAGCGGTAGTTCCGACCTCGACCGCCGACCGGCTCCGGGGGGACGTGGACGCCGGGGTCACCGGGTGCCACGCCGTCTTCGATGGGAGCCAGAGCGCGGCTTCCGGCCGCACGCATCGAGGACGGGAGCTCGCACGATCGCCGGCGCACCTGTGTAACGTCAGGCCAATCTCGATGAAGTGTCTCGATACAGAACAGGGGCCGTGGGTACGGGTAGAAGAAACGGGTGTAACGGAGTGTCCACGAGTGGTGCCTCGTGCCCACTTGCACCAATGATTCCAAGGATTTAGTGTACGGTGTCAGAATCGCAAAGAGCGAGCATGGCGGTAACCGCGACGCACGATTTCACGATCGGCGAGTGGCTGGTCCAGCCGGCCCTCAACCGTCTGTCGCGCGGTGGAACGGTTTTTCACGTGCGCCCCAAGCTCATGGACCTCCTGGCGTTTCTCGCGGCTCGTGCAGGCGGGGTCGTTCCTCAGACCGAACTCCTCGAGGCGGTGTGGAGCAAGCGCTTCATGGCCGAGTCCGTTCTCACCCGAAGCATCGCCGAGCTGCGCGAGATGCTCGGCGACGACGCGGCGTCGCCGCGCTACATCGAGACGATCACGAAGCGGGGGTACCGCCTGATCGCGCCTGTGGAGTGGATCGACTCCCCCGGGTCCGTGATTCCCTCGGCGATGCCCGTGGGGGTCCGCCCCGCAGACCCCCCCTCGCCGCGCGCGATTGCGGCCGGCTGCAGCGTCGTGTGGGGTGAGCGCGAGATCCTGCTCGTCGAGGGCGAGAACATCATCGGGAGGGAGGCCGGCGCTGCGGTGAGGGTCTCGTCCATCAAGGTCTCCCGCCGCCACGCGAGGATCGTCGTCGCCGGCGGCCGGGCCCGGATCGAGGACCTCGGGAGCAAGAACGGAACGTACGTGTGGGGGCGACGGATCGCGACGGCGGAGCTCGCGGACGGCGACGAGATCTGCGTCGGGAACGACGTCCTGATCTTCCGCTTCTCCTATCCGGCGGGCACCACCGCCTCGGACGTCCGATGACCCCCGCCGCCGGCGGTTCGGGCGGCGGCCTCGGCCCTCGCGACCACCTGGGGCCGTACGAGATCGTCGAGCTCCTCGGCACGAGCGCGATGAGCGAGGTGTACCGGGCGCGCGATACCCGGTTGGGCCGGGACGTTGCGGTCAAGATCCTCCCCGGCCGTTTCGCGTCCGACGCCGGACGGATGCGCAGGTTCGAGCTCGAGGCCCGCGCCGTCGCGGCGCTCGCGCACCCGTCGATCGTCGCCCTATACGACGTCGGGACGCACGACGGCTCGCCCTACCTGGTGACCGAGCTGCTTCACGGAAGGAGCCTGTACGACCGGCTGCGGGCCGGCGGTCTCCCGCTCCGGAAGGCGCTCGACCTCGCGGTGCAGATCGCCCAGGGGCTGGCGGCGGCGCACGAGAAGGGGATCGTCCACCGCGACCTCAAACCGGCGAACGTGTTCATCACCAAGGACGGTCGAGTCAAGATCCTGGACTTCGGGATCGCGAAGCTGACGCGTGCGGATCTCGGACCGTTCGCAGGCGATGGAGGCGCCGGACCGGCGACGGAGACGGGGACGCTGCTGGGCACCGCGGGGTACATCTCGCCGGAGCAGGTGCGCGGGCTCGAGGTGGACCAGCGGGCCGACATCTTCTCGTTCGGGTGCGTGCTGTACGAGATGGTGTCGGGGAAGCCGGCGTTCCGGAAGGACACCACCGCGGAGACGATGACCGCGATCCTGCACGACGAGCCGCCCGCCCCCACGAACATCGCCGGTGACGTCCCGCCGGTGCTGCAGGGGATCGTGACGCGCTGCCTGGAGAAGAGCCCAGAGGACCGCTTCCAGTCGGCGCGGGACCTCGCCTTCGACCTTGCGTTCGTGGGGCGGGTCCTGGAGCCGGGAGCGGAGCCGCGGACGCCGCCCGAGCGACGTCGTGCGCCTCGGCGCTGGCTCGCGCCGGTCGCCGGTCTCGGCCTGGTCGTGCTGGCGTTCGGGGGCGGGTGGCTGGCGGGCGTGGGCCGAGCACGGCCTCAGCAGGTGAAGTTCACGCCGCTCACGTTCCGGCGCGGGTGGGTGAGTTCGGCGCGGTTCACCTCCGACGGGCGGACGGTCGTGTACAGCGCGTCGTGGGACGGAGCGCCCACCGAGCTGTTCTCTACGCGCCTGGGAAGCCCGGAATCGTCCGCACTCGGGTACACGAGCGCCGACCTCCTCGCCGTGTCCCCTTCCGGCGAGCTTGCGTTGCGGCGGAACTCCGAGTCGCCCTGGCTCTGGAGTCCCTCGATACTCGCAATCGCGCCGTTCGCGGGCGGAACACCGAGGGACCTGGACGAGAGCCTCTATGCGGCGGACTACTCGCCGGACGGCGGTGCGATGGCAGTCGCGCGCGCGACCAAGAGGGGCACCGCCGTGGAGTATCCGGTCGGCACGCCGCGGGGCGATGGGGTGTTGGGCTCGGCGTCGCCCGGGGGCAGCTTCTACTCCTCGCTGGTGCGGGTTTCGCGCGACGGCCGCCGTGTGGCGTACCTGCGGTCCGGCGTCGACGTGGTCGTGGCCGACGCGAACGGCTCGCCGCGCAAGGTGGCGTCCGCTGCCGCCGCGAACGGGCTCGCGTGGTCGCCAGACGGGCGAGAGATCTGGTTCGACGACGACCGCCGGCTGCGTGCGGTCACGCTGTCCGGGAGGCAGCGCGAGATCTACTCGCTGCCGACGAGGTTCGCACTCCACGACATCGCGGCGGACGGGCGCCTCCTCGTCACGGTGTTCGACATCACGGTGTCGGTCCTCTTCCGCGACGACCGCGACGGCAGCGAGAGGAACCTCGCGTGGCTCGACCGGTCGCTCCCGAGCGACCTGTCTCCCGACGGCCGGGCGGTGGCGTTCTTCGAGTCGGAAGCCGGAGTCGCGAGCGTACCCACCGTGTTTCTGCGCGACACGAGCGGTGCGCCTCCGGTCAAGCTGGGCCCGGGACAGTTCCCGCACTTCTCGCCCGACGGACGGTTCGTCGCGGCGGTCGTTCCGGCCCGAAACGAGATCGTCGTTTACCCGGTCGGCGCCGGCGAGCCCCGGACGATCCGGATCGTCGGCATCAGGGTCCGCCTTGCCCGCCCCCTGTCGGACGGCCGCACGGTTTGCTTCTGGGGGGGCGAGCCGGGGCACGGCGAGAGGATCTGGACGACGGACGGCTCCGGGTCCGGACCGCGGCCGATCGCCCCGGAGGGAGCTCAGGGCACGCAGCGGTGGCTGACCCCGGACGGGCGCTACGCCGTCACGAAGGTCCGTGGGGTCACGATGCTCTACCCCCTGGCGGGCGGGGAGCCGGTGACCCTCAAGGGCGTGCTCGAGGACGAGACCATCGCCGCGTTCACAGCCGACGGCCGATCGGTGTTCGCGTACTCGGTGAAGGCTGCCCGCAAGGAGATCTACAAGGTCGACGTGGGAACGGGACGGCGTGAGTTCCTGCGCACGCTCGACACACGCGACCACGCCGGGACGGGCCTCGTCGCCGCCACGGTGATGATGACGCCCGACGGCCAGCGCTCGGTCTACGCACCGGACCGGTGGCTTTCCGACCTCTACCTCGTCGAGGGCCTCCGGTGAGGGTCCACCCTGGCGGGTGGCGCGGCCCGGGCGAGGCCCCGGCCGCGCGGGGCTGCTGGCACGCTCGGACGCACTCCGCTCACGTGGGGCGGTCGGCATAGAGGCGGGTGGCGGCCCGGTCTGTGATGAGGCGGGCCGAGCGGTCGAACGTCCAGTAGTTCCAGGCCCACTGCACGAGCACCAGAAGGCGGTTGCGGAACTCCACGATGTTCATGAGGTGGACGAACAGCCACACGAGCCACGCGGGGTAGCCCGTGAACCGGACGCCGAACACGTCCGCGACGGCGGCGTTTCGGCCGATCGTGGCCAGGTTGCCGCGGTCGCGGTACGCGAACGGAGCGAGCGTGCGTCCGCGCAGCCGCGCGCGGACGAGGCGGGCCGCGTACGCGCCCTCCTGCATCGCCACCGGCGCGATCCCTGGCAGCGGCGCACCCGCACGCTCGACGCACGCGACATCGCCGATCACGGCGATCTCGGGGTGCCCCGGGACGGTGAGATCGGGGCCCACGCGGACTCTCCCCGCCCGGTCGAGCGCCGCGCCGGCCGTCCGGGCGAGCTCCCCGGCGAGCGGCGAGGCCTTGACGCCGGCGGCCCAAAGCACGGTCCGGGCGGCGATGATCTCGGCGCCGTCGCCCTGGCGCACCTCGACAGCACCTTCCCGCATCCCGGTCACGAGCGCCCCCGTCCGCACCTCCACGCCGAGGCGGCGGAGCGACCTCTCGGCCGCCTGCGACAGCGTCGGCGGGTACGAAGGCAGGATCCGCTGCGCCGCCTCGAGAAGCACGACGCGTGCGGCTCCGGGGTCGGCGGCCCGGAACTCGTCGCGCAGCGTCGCGCGCGCGATCTCCGCGAGCGCGCCGGCGAGCTCGACGCCCGTCGGACCGCCGCCGACGACGACGAACGTCAACAGGGCGCGCCGACCGCCGTCGTCCGGCGCACGTTCGGCGCGCTCGAACGCGAGGAGGATGCGGGAGCGGATCTCCGTGGCGTCCTCGATAGTCTTCAACCCCGGGGCGAGGGCCGCCCACTCGTCGTGGCCGAAGTAGTGGTGTGAGACGCCGGCGGCGACCACGAGGGAGTCGTACGGCAGCTCTCCGTCGGCGAGGAGCACGCGCCGGCCGGCCACATCAAAACCGGTGACGTCCGCGAGCAGAACGCGGACGTTCCGCTGCTTCCGTACGAGCGCGCGGAGGGGCGCCGCGATGTTCGCCGGTGAGAGCGAACCGGTCGCGACCTGGTACAGCAGCGGCTGGAACAGGTGGAAGTTGCGCCGGTCGACCAGCGTCACGTGCACCGCTGCACCGCGGAGGGCGCGTGCCGCAGCGAGGCCTCCGAAGCCGCCGCCCACGATCACGACACGATGCACGAGATCCCGATCCATGAGTGGCGCTCCTCCGGCATTGGACACGACTTGTGCATCCCTTCACAAGAACGGCGCACCCCCGGGGCGCCATTCCCCCCGGAAAAGGGCCGCACCCGTCCGGGTCATCCCTCCGGAGCCGGGGTGCGCCCTATTCCGGGCCAAAACCCTGTACAATTGCGCTCCTGATCGCAAGGCGCCGTCTGTCCGAGTGCTTAAGGGTCAGAGAGGGAGAAGGGCCATTCCAGCGAAGGTTTTCGTAGGGAACCTGAGTTTCCGAACGACGAAGGACGAGCTCACGGCGCTCGCGGGAGCGGCCGGGACGGTCGTCGACGTCTACATGCCGGCCGACCGCACGACCGGCAAGCCGCGCGGGTTCGCGTTCGTCGAGTTTGCGAGCCAGGCCGAGGCCGAGGAGGCCGTCCGGCAGCTCAACGGCCGCGACATCGGAGGGCGGACCCTGAAGGTCAACCTCGCCGAAGATCGGCCGGCGCGCCGGCCCGCAGGGCCACGCCCGTTCGGCGGTCCGCGGCCGCTCGGGGGGCCGCGCGAGGCCCTTGACGGCCCGAGCTTCTTCGCGGTCGAGGGACGGATGTCGCGGCCGAAGGGGAGCCGACGCGGCACCCGCGGCCGCAAGCGATCGCTCTAGCGGAAATCGCCGGCGCTCCTTCTGGGCGCTGGCGGCGTCGGACCATCTGCGGCGTCAGGCTCGCGCCTCGCGTCCTCAACGTACCCTCCGGGCACGCCTCCGGCGCTCACCGCTCGCCTTTCTTGCATCTGGCCCAACGGCGCCAGCGCGGCTACACGCACCTGGCCGGCTTCCGGCTGAGTCCGCTCAACCCACCCGAACGCCGAAATGGCAGGTGATCCCGCGACGAATCGGGCGGGGTAGCCACCCCGCCCGTTGCGGTTCCTCGGCAGCCCTCACCCGATCCCTCTCCCGCGCGCGGGAGAGGGACCCGGCGAGGTCGGCGGGACCTGCGGCCCCGCCACTTCTCAGGCGTGCTTCTTGGCGAAGTCCTCCATGTACGCGACCAGTGTCTTGATGTTGTCGACGGTCACCGCGTTGTACATCGAGACCCGGACGCCGCCGAGGTCGCGGTACCCCTTCAGCCCGACCATCCCGTTCGCCTTCGCCCCCTTGACGAACGCATCGGTGACCTCGTCGTTCGGGAGGAAGAAGTCGACGTTCATCAGCGACCGATCTTCCTTCACAGTGACGTGGCCCTTGTAGAACTGGGGGTACTTGTCGATGCAGCCGTACAGCAGGTCGCCCTTGGTGCGGTTGTTCTTCTCGATCGCCGCCAGCCCGCCGATCGACTTGTTGTACGCGAGCACGTTGCGGAGGATGTAGATCGAGAAGCACGGCGGCGTGTTGTACAGCGAGTTCTTCTCGGCGTGGATCTTGTACTGGAGCATGCTCGGGAGCTTGTCGGAGCAGGCCGCCAGGAAGTCGTCGCGGATGATCGCGACCACGAGCCCCGAGGGACCGAGGTTCTTCTGGGCGCCGGCGTAGATCAGGCCGAAAGGTCTGACGTCGAACGGCCGCCACATGAAGTCGGACGACATGTCGCACGCGAGAGGGATGCTCCCGGTCGCGGGGAACGTCTTCCACTGCGTGCCAAAGATGGTGTTGTTGGAGCAGAAGTGAACGTAGGCGGCGTCGGAGTTGACCTTGATCTCGTCGGGGCGGGGCAGGCGGCAGAACTTCTCGCTCTCGGTGCTCGCGATCACCCGTGCGTTGTCCCCCGCGACGATTTTGGCCTCTTTGTACGCCTTCTTGGCCCACTGGCCGGTGATGATGTAGTCGGCCTTCTTCCCCGAGTACAGGATGTTCATCGGGAGCATCGCGAACTGCAGGTTGCCGCCGCCCTGGAGCAGCAGGATCTTGAAGTTGTCGGGGACGGCGAGGAGCTCCTTCACGAGCGCGATCGCCTCGTTGTGCACCGCGTCGTACTCCTTCGCGCGGTGAGAGATCTCCATCACGGACATCCCCGTGTTCTCGAAGTCGAGCAGCTCGGCCTGGGCGCGCTCGAGCGCGGGCAGGGGAAGGGCCGCGGGACCCGCGTAGAAGTTGATGACCCTGTGACTCATCGGAGCCTCCTTGGGTAGAGTCGACAGCTCACAGCCGACGGCTCACAGCTCAGCGTCGAAAGTCGAAAGTCGAAAGTCGAAGGCAAACCCGTCTGCGCGCGGCCGGAGCCGACGCCGGTTCGGAGTCCGTTCCGGACCACGACCCACGAACCACGATCCACGGTTACTTCCCCCACCTCTCCAGCAGGTCCACGACCTCGTTGCCGATCCGAAGCAGATTCTCCTTCGAGCTCGCGCCGATGTGGGGGGTCATGACCACGTTGGGCGCGCCGAGCAGCGGCGACGCCGGGTCCGGCGGGTCCGAGTACCACACGTCAGTGGCGTACGCGGCCACTTTGCCGGACTTGAGCGCCGCGGCGAGGTCATCCTCGACGATGCACTTCCCGCGGCCCGTGTTCACGATCACCACGCCGTCCTTCATCTCGGCGATCGTCGTCTTGTTGATCATCCCCTTGGTCTCGTCGTTGAGCGGGACGTGGAGCGAGATGTAGTCCGCCTTCGCGAACAGCTCCTTGAGCGTGGGGACGAGGATGGCGACGTCGGAGTGCTTGACGAACGGGTCGTACGCCAGGACCCGCATCCCGAACGCCGCGGCGCGCTTGGCGACCTCGCTGGCGATGCGCCCGATCCCGACGAGGCCCAGCGTCTTCTGGTACAGTTCGGTGCGCTTGAGCTCCTTCTTGAGGAACTTCCCTTCGAGCTTCATGGCGTTGTGCGCTTCGATCAGCTTGTTGGGCACGGCGAGCATGAGGCCGAACGCGAGCTCCGCGACCGCGACCGACGAGGCCGCCGGCGTATTGCGCACCTCGACGCCGCGCTCCTTGGCGGCTTTCGCATCCACGTTGTCCAGGCCCACGCCGCCTCGGACGATGAGCTTGAGCTTGGGAGCACCGGCGATCCACTCCGCGGTGCACTTGGTCTTGGAGCGCACGAGCGCGACATCCGCCTCCGGAAGCCGGGCGATGTCCTCCGTGACCTCCCCGAACTTCTTGAGCCGGTCGGGGAGTGACTTGTCGAAGGCGTCACAGATCAGGATCAGCATTGCGACCTCCCTTGTCCTGGGGCCGGTCGGCCCCGCCTACCACGTGTCCAGCGTGCGCACCAGCAGGCCCGAGCGCAGCTTCGGCTCGAACCACGTCGACTTCGGCGGCATCACCAGCCCCGCGTCGGCCACCGACATGAGCTGGTCGAGCGAGGTGGGGTAGAGCGCGAACGCGACCGCCCAACCTTCCCTCACGCGCTTCTCGAGCTCGCCCAGGCCCCGGATCCCGCCGACGAAGTCGATGCGCTTGTCGGTGCGCGGGTCGGCGATCCCGAGGATCGGCGCGAGCAGATTCTCCTGCAGGATCGCGGCGTCGAGCGAACGCACGGGGTCGTTCGCCGGGAACGTCCCGGATCTGGCCTCGAGCGCGTGCCACCGGTCGGCGAGGAACATACCGAATCTGTGCACCTTGTCGGGACGCCCGCTCTTCGCGTCGCTGACGGCGAACTTCTCGCGTACCTGCGCGAGGAACACGTCGGGCGCGAGCCCGTTCAGGTCCTTGACGACGCGGTTGTAGTCCATGATGCGCAGCTGGTCGTGGGGGAAGAGCACGGCGAGGAAGTAGTTGTACGGCTCGTCGCCGCGGTGGTTGGGGTTGCCGGCCTTCCGCTCGAGTCCGACCCGCGCAGCCGACGCCGCGCGGTGGTGGCCGTCGGCGACGTAGAGCGCCGGCACCGCCGCGAGCGCGCTCCGCAGCGCGGCCGTCCGCTCCGCCGGGACGGTCCAGACCGTGTGCGCGATCCCGTCCGGGGCGACGAAGTCGTACAGCGGCGGGCGCTTCCGGATGGCGTCCACGATGGCGTCGACCTCGTCGCGCTGGCGGTACGTGAGGAACACCGGCCCGGCGTTCGCGTTGAGCTCGTGCGTGTGCCGCGTCCGGTCGTCCTCCTTGTCCTTGCGCGTGAACTCGTGGCGCTTGATGAGGCCGTCGGCGTACTCCTGGCAGCTCGCGGCGCCCACGACGCCGGCCTGGACGTGGTCGCCCATGCGCTGCTGGTAGACGTAGTACACCGGTTGGGCCTCGCGCACGAACACGCCCTCGGCCATGAACCGTCGGAGGTTCCGCACGCCCGCGGCGTAGACGCGGTCGTCGTAGAGGCTCACGTCGGGAGGGAGGTCGATCTCGGGCTTGTTGACGTGGAGGAAGGAGATCTCGTTCCCCTTCGCCATCTCGCGCGCCTCCTCCGAGTTGATCACGTCGTACGGGGGCGCGGCGACGCGTGCTGCGAGGTCGGGACGGGGCCGCAGGGCCCGGAACGGGCGGACGTCGGACATCAGCCAACCTCCGGCGCCGGCAGACCGGCGGATAGGTGAAAGTTATCACGAAGTCGCCGCCGCCGCCACCTCCTCCCCCCCACCCTTCCGGTCGCTTGACCTTGGACCGGTTGGGCGGCCGCCGCTCGGGCCGTGGTACAAACAGGCGTGAGGTCCGTGAGCCGCGTCCGTGGTGTCGCTCGCCTCGTCGCGTTCGTCGTCGGCTCGTGGCTCGTCGTCGCCGGGGCGATCGCGGCGGTGTTGGCGCGGTTTCCGAGGCGCTGGCGGCTGAGCGCTCCGCACAACGCCCGCTGGGGCCGGCTCGGCCGGCGTTGCCTGGGGATCCACGTGACGACCGCCGGTGCGCTGCCGCCCCCAGGCTCGCTCGTCGTCGCGAACCACTACGGGTACGCCGACGTGGTCGCGATCGGGGGGCTCTTTCCGGTCGTGTTCGCGGCACGCCACGACATGCGGCGGTGGCCCGTGTTCGGGGCGCTCGCGGCCTCCGGCGCCACGATATTCATCGACCGGCAGCGTCCGCGGGCGGGCGCGCGCGGCGTGGGCCAGGTAACCGCGGCGCTCGGAGCGGGCGCAACGGTACTCGGGTTCCCGGAGGGCACCTCGGCCGGCGCCGGAGAACTGCTGCCGTTCCGGAGCGGGCTGTTCCAGGCGGCGGTTGACGCCGGCGTGCCCGTCGTCCCGGTCGCGGTGCGTTACCTCGAGCTGGATGGGGCTCCGGTCGGCGACGCGGAGCTCGCCGTGATCGGCTGGTTTCACGGCGAGAACTTCATCGGACACGCGCTGCGCCTGGCGTCCCACCGGAGCGTCCTCGCCGAGGTGGCGTTCGGCGATCCCATCGTCCCGCCGCACCCGGACAGGCGTACCCTGGCGGCAACGGCCGAGGCGCGAGTGCGGGAGCTGCGTGACGGTGGCCCTGGAAGCGCCGGAGCGGGGGTCGGGCGATGACGGTGCTCAATGCGGTGGCGGCGGGGCTGACGGTCGTGGTCGTCGTGCTGGTCGCGTGGCAGCTCGCGCGCTCGCGCCGGCAGGAGTCCGCACTCCGGGAGGAGCTCGGGCGCGTGTCGCTGGCACTCGCGCAGTCGCAGCGCGACACGCTCGCACAGGTGGGCGGCCAGCTCACGTCGGTGGTGGGTGACTTCAACCGGCGCCTCGGCGAGTTCGGGATGCAGGTGCAGGGCGGCCAGGTGACGGCGTCGGAGGCGCTCCGGTCGGCGCTCGACGGGACTCGCCATGGCCTGACCGAGCAGCTCCAGGGACTGATCGGCGCGGTGAACACGCAGCTCGCCGAGTCGCAGAAGAACCTCGGCTCGCAGTTCGAGGGGGCGACCAAGGTGTTCGGGGAGCTCAAGGGCCAGCTCGGCCAGGTGGCGGAGATGGCGGCCCGGATGGAGTCCCTCGGACGCGAGATCGACGAGCTCCAGGGGATCCTGAAGGCGCCCAAGCTGCGCGGGAACCTGGGCGAGTCCTCGCTCGAGGAGTTCTTCCGGCAGGTGCTGCCGCCGGGGTTCTGGGAGACCCAGTACCGCTTCCGGGACGGGCAGACGGTGGACGCCGTGATCAAGCTGCGCGGGAACCTGGTGCCGGTGGACGCGAAGTTCCCGCTCGAGTCGTTCCAGCGGCTGACAGCCGCCGAGGACGACACTGCCCGCAAGGCGGCACGGAAGGAGTTCGAGAAGTCCGTCAGAGGGCGCATCGACGAGATCGCCGACAAGTACATCCGACCCGGCGAGGGGACGTTCGAGTTCGCGCTCATGTTCATCCCCGCCGAGAACATCTACTACGAGGTGATCATCAAGGACGAGAGCCTCGGCGAGGGCGGCTCCTTGCTCGCGTATGCGACCTCACGCCGGGTCGTGCCGGTGTCGCCCAACTCGTTCTACGCCTACCTCTCGACGATCGTGACCGGGCTCAGGGGGATGCAGGTGGAGGCGCGGGCGCGCGAGATCCTCGCAGAGCTCGGCAAGCTGCAGCGCGAGTTCGGCCGGTTCGGGGAAGCGTTCCGCCTCGTCGGCCGCCACCTGCAGTCGGCGTCCGGAAAGTACGAGGAGGCGGAGAAGCTGGCGTCCAGGGTCGGCGACCGCCTGCAATCGGTGACGGGCCGCGAGACCGAGGGCGAGCTCGCCACACCCGACGCGCCGCCCCTCCCTCCCGAGGGCTAGGCAGCGCTCGCGCACTGCGCCTCGCACGGCAGCGGTCGAGGTGGGGACCAGCAGGGCAGAGGGGAAGAGGAGCAGGGAAGCAACAACCGTTCGAAAGTTCACACGCTCGAAAGTCCGAAGGTTCAAAGACAAGACCCC
>Ga0335070_10006868_pt1 | contig 13374 bp, 15 predicted proteins | sample Lox_Sample_13_FD_206722 | JGI IMG/M metagenome (GOLD analysis project Ga0335070, IMG submission 206722) | Soil microbial communities from Loxahatchee National Wildlife Refuge, Florida, United States - Lox_Sample_1.3 | ecosystem: Environmental > Terrestrial > Soil > Wetlands | place: USA...
TCGCCCTGTCCCTGCAGCACTGGATCAACGACGGATTGATGGCCGTCTTCTTCTTCGTCGTGGGTCTCGAGATCAAGCGCGAGCTGAGCGTGGGCCACCTCGCCTCGATCCGGAGGGCCGCGCTCCCGATCGCGGCCGCGGTGGGCGGCATGGTGGTGCCGGCCGCGATCTACGGGTGGCTGAATGCGGGCGGCCCCGGGGCACGGGGATGGGGCGTGCCGATGGCCACCGACATCGCCTTCGCCCTGGGCATCCTGGCGCTCCTGGGATCCCGGGTCCCGATGGGGCTCAAGGTCTTCCTGACCGCGCTCGCCATCGCCGACGATCTCGGAGCGGTGCTGGTCATCGCGCTCTTCTACACCGAGCAGATCCGCTGGGACGCGCTCGCGGTCGCCGCTCTCCTGCTGATTCTGCTCGGCCTCGCGATCCGGCGCGACATCCGCAACCCCGTCCTCCACGCGGTCCTCTTCCTCGGCGTCTGGCTGTCGATCTTCACCTCGGGGGTGCACGCCACCGTCGCCGGCATCCTGGTCGCCCTGCTCGTGCCGGTGCGGCCCCGGCTGGCCGCGACGGAGTTCCTGGAGCGGGCGTCCGCCGAGCTCGACGCGCTGCGGGCCTCCGAGCTCACCCAGGAAAGCGTCCTGCGCGACGAGGCGCAGCTCGACGCCCTGGTGGCCCTCGACGACGCGGCCACCGAGATGCGTCCGCCCGGGCTGACCCTCGAGCGCTTCCTGCATCCGCTCCAGGCGTTCCTCATCCTGCCCCTCTTCGCGTTCTTCAACGCCGGCGTGACCTACGGCAGCCGCGGCCTCGCGGCCCTGGGCGAGCCGGTGACTCTCGGCATCATCGCCGGCCTCGTGATCGGAAAGCTCGTGGGCGTCTCGCTGCTGAGCTGGCTGGCCGTGCGGGCCGGGTACGCGGGGCTGCCCGACGGCGTCACCTGGCCTCAGGTCGCCGGGGTCGGGCTCCTGGGCGGTGTGGGCTTCACGATGTCGCTGTTCGTCAGCGAGCTCGCCTTCGGCGCCGGCACGCTGCTCGACGCGGCCAAGGTCGGCATCCTCGTCGCCTCGCTGACCGCCGGTCTCTGCGGCTATCTGGTGCTGTGGATGGCGCTGCCGGTCACGAGAGAGCCTTCGCGCTCGCAATGAGCGCCCGGTGCGTGAGCGCTCCGACGGCCGGGTGACGTAGGCGCGCGCGGCCCGTGACAGCCCCCGCCGTTGGACAGATTCTCGCGCGCATGACAGATCGGCCTCCACGGCCCGACCCGGCTCCCGAGCTCGCGCAGATCGGCCTGCTGACGCTCGTCGGCTGATCCGGAGGCGAGCGAGCGCGTGAGCGACACGCTTCCCGTCATCTACCTGGCCCGGCACGGCGAGACGGCCTGGAGCCTCTCGGGCCAGCACACCGGCCTCACCGATCTCCCGCTCACCGAGCGCGGCCAGCAGCATGCTCGTCAGCTCGGGCAGCGGCTGCGGGGGCTGGCCTTCTCCCGCGTGTTGACGAGCCCGCTGCAGCGCGCCGCCCGGACCTGCGAGCTGGCCGGCTTCGGCGCCGCCGCCGAGGTCGACCCCGATCTGGTCGAGTGGAACTACGGCGAGTACGAAGCTCGCACCACCGCCGACATCCGGTCGCAGCGCCCCGACTGGCAGCTCTTCCGCGACGGCTGCCCGGGAGGTGAGACGCCGGGCCAGGTGGGCGCGCGGGCGGATCGGGTGATCCGCCGACTGCGGGCGATCCAGGGCGACACGCTGATCTTCTCGAGCGCCCACTTCCTGCGCGTGCTCGCCGCCCGCTGGGTCGCGCTCGAGCCGGGAGCCGGGAGGTCCTTCGCGCTGGGTACCGCGAGCCTGAGCGCGCTCGGCTACGAGCACGACCACTCCCAGGCGGTGATTCGACTGTGGAACGAGACGGACCACGTGGAGGCGATGGCGAGACCGTGAAGATCCTGGTCGTCGACATCGGCGGCACCCACGTCAAGCTGCTCGCCACCGGACAGGCTACGCCGCGCAAGTTCGTTTCCGGCCCCACCCTGACTCCCCGGGCCATGCTCGCCGGCGTCAGGAAGAGCACGCGGGACTGGAAGTACGACGTGGTGTCGATCGGTTACCCGGGACCGGTGCGCCACGGGCGGCCGGCGATCGAGCCCAACAACCTCGCCAAGGGATGGGTCGGGTTCGACTACAAGGCTGCCTTCGGACGTCCCGTGAAGATCGTCAACGACGCGGCGATGCAGGCGCTGGGGAGCTACCGGGGCGGCCGGATGCTGTTTCTCGGGCTCGGAACCGGTCTCGGCTCCGCGCTGGTCGTCGAGGGCATCGTCCATCCGCTGGAGCTCGGCCAGCTGCCCTACCGGAAGGGCATCTTCGAGGACTACGTGGGGCTGCGGGGGCTGGAGAAGAGAGGAAAGAAGAAGTGGCGGCGCGACGTCGCGGACGTCGTCGCCCGTCTGGTCACGGCGGTGCAGCCGGACAGCGTGGTGCTCGGGGGCGGCAACGTCAAGAAGCTGAAGGCGCTGCCTCCCGGCTGCCGCGCCGGGGTCAACACCAACGCGTTCCGGGGCGGCTTCCGGCTCTGGGAAGACACGCGCGACGCCAGGAAGCGCTCGCGATGAGCACGGCCCGGCCTACCGGCGGTCTCGCCTAGCCCGCCGGCCGCGTCAGGGGATCAGGGCTTCCAGGCCTTCGTGAACGCGTCGAGGAGCGGGAGCGACGGGGAGGCCTTGCACGTCTCCACCACCCGGTCGATGCGGGGGCCAACCACGCGGTCGTCCCATATCGCGGCGCCGCGCCGGCCGTCCATGTAGCCGTTGTAGTAGATCAGGAGCCGGTACCGCTCGTCCCCGGTGAGGGCCATGGCCTGGGCGCAGGTGAACTTCTTCACGTCGACCCGCTGGAGCAGCACCTGGGTCCCGCCAGAAGTGGGCAGCAGGGCAGCCGCGAGGAGTACCAGCGGCAACGTCAGTCGCGTGACTCGCATGCGTTCGCTCATTTCTCCCTCGAGCTAGTGAAAGGAACCTTAGACCATGCCGCGGCCCGGACATATGGGACCTTGGTCGTACCGCGATGCCGGTCCGTAGGACCAAGGTCCCATAGCCACTGCCTGCGGCACTCGGACAGTATCTGGTTGAACGGCGGATCACGGGAGGAGCTGGCCCAGCTGTGATGAGGTTTCTCGGGGGTCTCGTGCTGACCATCGCCGCGCTGGCGAGCACGGCGGCCGGTCAGGAGCAGGAGTTGCCCGAGCCAACGCTCTACGAGCTGGTCCCGGCCGACGGGAGCTATCCGATGGCGCGGGTGTGCTACACGGACGAGGGCATCTGCGCGCTGCCTCTCACCATCCCGCCCGGCCGGCCGTGCCAGTGTCGTCGGGCCGACGGGACCTGGGTGTCGGGGGTCTGCACGCACTGAACCGGCAGAGCCGGACACACGGACGATGCACGGCCAGACAGAGAGGGCATCCATGCGGAAGACGGTGCGGAACGTGCTGTGGGTGGTGGGCATCCTGCTCGTGATGGGCGGCTTGACTGTCGCATCGCATTCTCCGGCGTCCGCGGCCCTGGACGGCACCACGCCCCTGCTGTGCTCGGTGACCTCGATGTCGGAGTGCGACGCGTCCGGGCAGTGCGAGAAGCAGAACCCCGCGCGCCACCCCGACTTTCCGTCGATCCTGAAGATCAACGTCCCCGGGAAGGTGATCACGACCGCGGCCCCCGACAGCCGGAAGACCGAGATCAAGTCGGTGAGCCGGATCGACGGCCGCCTGATCCTGACCGGCGGTGAGAATGGACGGGGCTGGGCCACGACCATCGCGGAGGACACCGGTCGCATGGCGGCCGGCATCGTGGCGGACGACTTCACGCTGGCCATCTTCGGCACCTGCGCCACGCCCTGACGCCCTAGTGGTAGGATCGGTTCCTCATCCGGGGGCTCTCTCGGACCTCCGGGACCCGAGACGGCCCGGCGAGGAGACCGGCACCAACCGATGGATGAAGCCGTCGTGTACGTGGTCGACGACGATGCCTCCGTGCGCCGCGCACTCTCCCGGCTCATCCGCTCCGTCGGCCTCGAGGCGGTGACGTTCCCGTCGGCCCAGGCCTTCCTGGCCTTCACGCCGGCGGACCGGCCGGCGTGCCTCGTGCTGGACGTGCGCCTCCCCGGTCCGAGCGGCCTCGATCTGCAGTCGGCGCTGAGCGGGGCCGGTCGAGACGTGCCCATCGTCTTCATCACCGGCCACGGAACCGTGCCGACCAGTGTTCGCGCGATGAAGGGCGGCGCGGTGGACTTCCTCCAGAAGCCGTTCAATGACCAGGAGCTGCTGGATTGCATCCAGCGCGCGCTCCGACGGAGCGGCGAGGAGCGGGCCGACCGTGCGGAGCGGGCCGAGCTCGAGCGTCGCGTGGGCTCGCTGACCCCGCGCGAGCGCGAGGTGCTCGTTCTCGTGGTGGCCGGGATGCTGAACAAGCAGATCGCCGACAAGCTCGGGATCGCCGAGAAGACCATCAAGGTCCACCGCGGTCGGGTCATGGAGAAGATGCAGGCGGGCTCCGTGGCGGATCTGGTCCGCATGAGCGAGAAGCTCGCTCCCCAGCCGATCCGGCACTGACCGGCCGGAATGGCAGCGTCCCATACGACCAAGGCCCCATATCGCTCCGAGCCGAGATGGCTCAGACTCACGCCCATCGACGCCACCCGGCCATCTGGAAGCGGAGATCACAAGAGCGATACGGTCATGAATCCCGTCATCGGCATCGTCGACGACGACGCGTCCATCCTCCGGGCCGTCCGTCGGCTACTGGGAGCCGCCGGCTTCACCGTGAAGACGTTCAGCTCCGCCGAGGAGTTCCTCGCCTTCGAGCATCCCGAGAAGATCAGCTGCCTGGTGCTGGACATCCACCTGGGCGGCCTGAGCGGCTTCGAGCTCCAGGATCGGCTGGTCGAGGCGCACCTCCCGATCCCGATCATCTTCATCACCGCCCACGACGACGTTTCGACCCGGGAGCGGGCACGGCGAACGGGCGCGACGGAATACCTGCGCAAACCCTTCGACGAGCACTCGTTGATCGGAGCGATCGAGAAGGCGCTGGGCCGCAGCCGGAGCTAGTGCCGGCCGGTCATAGGACCAAAGCCCTATAGCAGAACGGTTCCATCCAGTGTCAGGATGCCGGCTGAGTCGTACCGCCACTCCAGGGAGGAGTCCATGCTGACGTACCCGAGATGGCTCGTCCGCTCCGTCTGTGCATCGGTCGCCCTCTTCCTTCCCACCCTGGCACTGGCCCAGGTGTTCGTCTATCCGGCCCGGGGCCAGAGCCCCCAGCAGCAGGAGTTCGACCGGGGCCAGTGCTACAGCTGGGCCGTGCAGCAGAGCGGCTTCGACCCCGCGAATCCGCAGGCCGTTGCCGCCGCCCCGCCCCCGCAGCCCGGGGCCCCGCAGGGCGGGATGTTCCGCGGAGCCGCAGGCGGGGCGGCGCTGGGAGCGGTCGGCGGGGCCATCGGCGGAGATGCCGGAAAAGGCGCGGCGATCGGGGCCGCGGTGGGCGGACTCTTCGGCATCATGCGACGGGCGCGGTGGCAGGAGCAGGAGCAGCAGCAGCAGCAGGCCTACCAGGCCCAGCAGCAGGGCGCCATGAACCAGGGCCGCTCCAACTACAACCGCGCGTTCAGCGCATGCATGACGGGCCGTGGCTACACGGTGAGCATGTGAGGACTCCACTCGACGAGCATCAGGGGGCACACACGACGTGAGATCCGTACTCGCGGCGCTGGCAATGGTGGCGCTCCTCGCGACCGGCACGACCGCTCGCTCCGAGACTGGCCTCGAGGCCGCGCCGGTGCTCAAGGCTGCGGCTCTGGTCGGGTCCGCGATCCTCAGGGGGCCGCACTACACGGTGGACAGCAGCGTCCCGGTGAAGGGCTTCCTGGACCGCGAGTCCCGGGCGCAGGGTTGGGCGGTCGACGAGACCTTCTCGATCGCGGCCGAGCGGATAGTACCCGAACCGGCCTGATGCTGGCCCGGGCGCGACGGGCGGTCCTCCTCGGCCTCCTCGCCCTGCCGCTCGCGGGCAATATCGGCGAGGCGGCCGACCCGCCCCCGCCGCCGGGCGCTGCCCGGGACGTCGCGGCGGCGGCCGCGGTCCCGGTCGCCGAGGTCGCCACCCGTGCCGCGGAGCTGGCGACACTCCTCCGAGGGCTGCAGACGCGTCTCGCCCCCAGTCCCGAACTCGAAATCATCCGGAAGTCTCTTCCCGCGCTCCGGCAGCTGATCGATCTCGAGCTGGCTGCGGCCAAGACCATCCTGCAGGCGCAGCCCTCGCTGGACATGCTGCAGGCGCAGCAGCAGCTCTGGCAGCAGCGGCAGCTGCAGACCACCACGTGGCTCACCGCCCTCACGCTGCGGGCGACCCATCTCGAGCAGGCGCTGGCTCACCTCGCCAACCTCCGCAAGACCTGGCTCGAGACGCGCACGGCCGCTCAGGCATCCAAGGCGCCGGAGCCGATCCTCGCCCAGATCGAGACGGCGCTGACCATCATCGAGCTCACCGAGAGACCGCTCCTCGCACAGCGCACGGCGGTCCTCGATCTGCAGGGTGTCGTCGCGCAGGAGGTGGCCCGCTGCAGCGCCGCCCTCGCCGAGTTCACCCAGGCACAGCAGCTTGCGGTGGGCGGGCTCCTCGCCCGGGAAGGCCCACCGCTCTGGAGCGCCTTGACGTGGAACGAGGTACGCACCGTGCTCCCCGCCCGCCTGCCCTCGCTCGGCACCGGCTACTGGACCGAGGTGATGCGCTACGCGACGGACCCCTGGGGCATGCCCCTGCACGTCGCGGTCCTCGCGACGCTCGCGATGCTGCTGTCGGCGGCGGGCCGGCGGAGCCGCCGCTGGGCGACCGCCGCCGAGGGCCGGCCGACCGCCACCGCGGTCCTCGATCGCCCATACGCGGCCACCGTGGCGCTCGCCCTCGTCGCGGTCGCCTCGCCGTACTCCCTCATCCCGCCCAGCCTCCGGAACCTCCTCGTGGTGCTCGGGCTCGCCGCCGCGCTGCGGCTGACGCAGCCGGTGGTCGATCGGCGGATCGTCCTGGACATCTATCTGCTCTGGGCCCTGTTCGCGATCGATAGCCTCCGACGCGTGCTCGCCGGCGTGCAGGGCATCGAGCAGATGTTCCTCACCCTGGAGCCCGTCGCCGGGCTGGCGTTGCTGGGGTACTCGCTGAACCGCGGTGGCCTCCGTCTCTCCTCGGCCCCGCACGAGACGGAACGCCTGCTCGGTCTCCGGGCTGGCGTCGTGCTCGTCATGGTCGGCTTCGCGATCGCGCTGGTCGCGGGCGTCGTCGGCTACGTGCGCCTGTCCCGCCTGCTGATCGCCGGGATCCTCGGCAGCGGAGCTCTGGCCCTGACGCTGTACGCCGGGGTCCGGGTGCTGATGGGGATCGTGGCGTACGCGCTCCGGGTGTGGCCGCTGCGGCTCCTCCTCATGGTGAGAGATCACCGGGAGCTCCTGGAGCAGCGCCTCGACCTCTTGCTGGTCTTGGCCGCGATCCTCGGGTGGGGCGTCCGCGTGCTGGACTACGTGGGACTCTTCCAGCCGGTCCTGTCGATGGTCCAGGCGGTGCTCGTGACCGAGCTGGGGCGAGGCACCATCCGGATCTCGGTGGGCAGCATGCTCGAGTTCGTGGTCACGGTCTGGCTCGCCTACCTGTTCTCCGCCTTCATCCGCTTCGTCCTCCGCGAGGACGTCTATCCGCGCACCCACCTCACGCGCGGCATCTCCTACGCGATCTCCAGCCTGCTGAACTACGTGATCATCGCGCTCGGTTTCCTCCTCGCCCTGGGCGTGCTCGGCATGGACCTCAACAAAGTCACCATCCTGGCCAGCGCCTTCGGCGTCGGCATCGGCTTCGGGCTGCAGAGCGTGGTGAACAACTTCGTCTCCGGCCTGATCCTGCTCTTCGAGCGGCCGATCCACGTGGGGGACATCGTGGAGGTCGGCGACCTCTCGGGCGAGGTGTCGCGGATCGGCATCCGGGCGAGCACGGTGCGGACCTGGCAGGGCGCCGAGATCATCGTCCCCAACGCCCAGCTCATCACCGAGCGGGTCACCAACTGGACGCTGTCCGACCGCACTCGCCGAATCGATCTGAAGGTGGGGGTCGACTACGGGAGCGCGCCCGACAAGGTCGTGGAGGTGCTGGTCGCGGTGGCACGCGCGCATCCCGACATCATGCAGACCCCGGCGCCGCAGGCCGTCTTCTCGGCCTTCGGGGACAGCTCGATCAACTTCCAGCTGCGCGCCTGGACGAACCGCTTCGAGCGCTGGCCCCAGATCCAGACCGAGCTGGCGGCGGGGATCTACGCGGCGCTGCACGCGGCGGGGATGTCACTGCCCTTCCCGCAGCGCGAGGTGCGCGTGCTCCACGATTCCCCGGCCGGCGGCGCGGCCGACCCGCCGAAGGCCGCCGGCGACGCGGCGCGCCCACCCGGCGGGTGAGCGCGCCGCGGCCAGCCGCCGCGGCTACGTCCCGTCGAGTATGCAGCTCCCACCCGGGAGATACGTGCCCCCCTGGTAGGCGCAGATGTCCCTCGCGCTCTTCGCAGCCTGGCTCGTATCCGTCCCCGACAAGGCACAACTTTCCTGCGCCTGCGACCACGTCCCTCCGGGCGCCTGACACATCTTCGACATGCTCAGTGAGACCTTGCCCCCGCGCATCCGGCCAGCGGAATCACCAGGGCCGCCGCCAGCACCATCCCAGTGAACAATCCGCCGCGTCGCATCTGCGCCCCCCGTCATGACCGCGTGTACATTCCGGCTACGTCCGGAGAAGGCGCGGGGCGCCCACCGTGACGGTGAGCGCCTCGCATCCCGGCGTTGCTACATCCCGGCGCCCTCGAGCATGCAGGTCCCACCCGGAAGGTAGTCCCCACCTTGTGCCGCGCAGATGTCCTTCGCCGACTTCGCGGCCTTGCTCGCCTCGGTCGCGGACATAGCGCAGGTCTCCTGCGCCTGTGACCAAGTCCCCCCGTGTGCCTGACACATCTTCGCCATGCTCACCCCGACCTTGCCGCCACTTGCGCATCCGGACAGCGGGACCACCAGAGCCGCCGCCAGCGCCATCCCAGCAAGTAATCTCCCACGCTGCATCTGAGACCCTCCTCCTGTGACGACTGCGTGTGTGCTGCACCAGCCCGCGTGGGACCACGATGGTCCCGGCCTCGGGCCTACTTGAAGCCAGGGAGCAGGAGCTGAATCTGGAAGCGGAGCTGCCAGTCCGCCGCGAACTCCGGCTTCACCGCGTTGTAGTAGGCGGACAGCTGCGTGTTGATCGGCAGCTTGCCCACCTTGAAGAGCTTGCCCACCCCGGCGCCCACCGGCACCGTCCAGTGGTCGCTGCTGCGGGCTTCCCAGTTCGAGGTCATGATGGGACTCGTCGTGAGGTACCACCCGTCCCCGATGTTGTAGTTCAGGAAGGGCTGGATCAGCAGCTGGTTCACGTCCTTCTCGCCCCAGCCCGTGACCGACCACTGATTGTTCGCGAGGGCCCCGACCACCCACGGCCCATCCATGAACAGCGCCACCGCGGCGGGGCCCAGGCTGAACTTGCCGCTGCCGAGCCTCCAGTCGGTCGCGGTCGGCAGCGTGAACGTCGGCCCGGCACCCCAGATGAACTTGCCGGGGTTGGCCGGCGACAGGAACAGCGACGGGTTGATGTCGCCCAGCCCCCACGCGCTGCCCGAGATGCTGTTGGGGCCCTCGAACAGCGAGGGCTGGTTGATGATGGGCATGATGGTGCGCGTGATGAGGTTCCAGTCGTGATTCAGGTGGATCGGGATGACCGGCTGCACGTTGAGGATGTAGACCGTCGCGTCCTTCTCGCCGGTGTTGAAGTTGAAGTTGTTCTGGAACGGCACGCTGATGAGGTCGGCGACCGGGTTCTGGGTCTTCTTGGCCAGCTCGGTCGCGCTCTCCTCCGCGTCTGCCGCGCCGACCGGACGGGGCGAGAGTATGGCGGCGACCGTCGTCGCGACCAGTAGTGCGACCAGCGTCGGCCCCACTCGTCTCGCATGACTCATGGCTTCTCCTCCCGGGACGCTCCCCACACTTCGCCGACTCGAAACGTCCGCCACGGTCTCAGACCCCGAAACCCGGTGCCATAGGACCTTGGTCCCATCGCGCTAGGCCGGGCATCCGGGGCACAATCGCTCGACCCAAACCAGGAGGCGACGATGCGTGATCTGTTCCGTGCTGCCGTGAGGCCCTCTCGGAGGATTCTGGCGGTGCTGCTGGTGGTGGCTGGCAGCGGCCTGCTGGCCGCCCCTCGCACCACCCAGGCCCAGCCCACCGCCGATCAGCTGCTGACCGACATGGGATTGTCCTCGGACGACAAGCAGCATGTGCTGAATGGCGAGTTCGTGACTGCGGAAGTCGGGGCGGTGTCCGACCGCGACCTGGCCTTCTCCATCGCCTTCCTGGTCAAGACCACGCCGGACAACCTCAGCAAGAAGGTCGTGGCCGGCGAGCTCGTCACCTCCGACGCTCAGGTGAAGACGTTCGGCGTGATCAGCGCCGCGGGGAACCCGGCCGACTTCGCGAAGCTGGAGATCTCGAGCCAGGCGGCCCAGACGCTGGCGAGCGCCCAGGGCGGCGAGGCGCTGAATCTCAGCACGAGCGAGATCGCCGCCTTCAAGGCGGTGCCGGGCGGTGCGCGTCCGGCGATCCAGCAGCAGCTGCAGCGCATGCTGCTCGCCCGCTACCAGGCCTACCGGGCGTCCGGGCTGGGCGGCATCGCGCCGTATGATCGCGGCGGGAGCAGCACCGATGTCGCGGCGGATCTACGCAAGGCCGGCGAGGCCGCCAAGGGTCTGCAGAAGTACATGCCGGCCTTCCATGCGGTCCTGCTCGGTTATCCGAAGGCGACCCTACCCGGGATGCGCGAGACCTTCTACTGGCTGAAGTACGACATCCAGGGCAAGGAGACGTACGTCCTGACTCACATCCTCGCGGCGTCCGATGGGCCGTCGCGGGCCATCGTGCAGCGCCAGTACTACGCGAGCACCGGCTACAATGCCGAGCAGGCGGTCGCCGGCTTCCTGCCCGTCCAGGGCGGGACCGTGGTGGTCTACGCGGCCCACGCCTTCACCGATCAGGTCGCCGGATTCGGCGGCTCCATGAAGCGCAGCATCGGGAAGCGCGTGATGGCGGACCAGATGAAGAAGATCTTCGACGCGGGGCGAGCCGAGTTCGGCAAGTAGGCGCCAGGCGGCGCTCGTCCCGGCTCGGCCCACCTAGCGGCTCGGCTCGTCCCCCTGGGTCACCCACGCCACGAGCAGCGTGTAGGTCACCGCGAGCACGACCGGACCGACGAACAGGCCGACGACCCCGAACGCGAGCAGACCTCCGAGCACCCCGGCGAAGATCAACACGAGCGGCAGGTCCGCGCCCCGCTTGATCAGCAGCGGGCGCAGCACGTTGTCGAGGCTCATGGTGATCACCGACCATCCGACCAGCACGGTGCCCCAGAGCGGATCGCCCTTCCAGTAGAGCCAGACGATCGCGCCGATCAGGATCGGCCCGGCGCCGATCTGCGCCACCGCCAGCAGGAACATGACCGCGGTGAGCAGGCCCGGGTAGGGAACGCCGGCGATGGCCAGGCCGACCCCGCCGATGGCGGACTGCACCATGGCGGTGACGACGATACCCAGAGCGACCGCGCGGATCGCCTGCCCGGAGAGGATCACGACCTCGTCACCCGCGCCCCCGGCCAGACGCCGCGCGAAGGCCCGCACCCCCGCGGCCACCGCTTCCCCGCGCGCGTAGAGCATCGCGGAGACGAGCACGGTCAGCAGGAGCTGGACCAGCAGCAGGCCCAGGTTTCCCGCCTGCCCCACGACCCAGCGGCCGACATCGGTCAGATAGGGCCCGACGGTGGCGGCCAGATCTTCCGGCCGCGCGTACGCGACCTTCTGCCACTCGGTCGCGAGCTTCTTGCCCACCAGCGGCAGATTGCTCACCCACGCCGGCGGGCCCGCCAGCACCCGCGCCACGAGCGCCTTCGACCACCCGACAATCTGTTCGGTGTGCTCGACCACGACCACGATGGCGACCGCGATCGGCGCGATGACGATCACCAGCATCGCCGCCGTCATCACCGCCACCGCGAAGCTGCGCCGCCCCCAGAGACGCCGCTGAGCGGCGCACATCGCGGGCCACGTGGCCACGACGATCATGGTGGCCCAGATCACCGCCGGCAGGAACGGCCGGAGGACCCACAGCGTCGCCGCGATCAACCCGCCGATCGACAGCACGGCGAGCAGGATCCGGGTGATGTCCCACGCCACGGGTGCGCTCGTCTCCTCCCTCACGTGCGCCATCCAAGCACAGGACGGCCCGCCCCGGTATGGGACCAAAGTCCCACTAGGCCACTCCGGGGGGTGGTGCCATACTCCCCCGGGGTGGAGCAGGCGGCGCAGACGGCCGGGGCGGGGGCCGACGGGAGGGGACGACCCATGGGACGTCGAGTTCGAAGCGTGCTGTTGATCGGAGCGATCCTGACCTGCCTCGTCGACGGGGTGGCGAGCGCACAGGACAAGCCCGCGGACCAGATGGACCTCCTCCGGGAGAAGGCGCGGGCGGACAAGAAGCTCGTGGTGTCGGAGGCGCTCGCCCTCACCGAGAGCGAGGCGAAGGCCTTCTGGCCGGTCTACAACGCCTATCAGAGCGACATGGTCACCCACTACGACAAGGTCCTGAACTTCATCGACCGGTTCGCGAAGGCGTACGACTCGCTGACCGACGCGACCGCCATGAAGATGCTGAACGAGTTCCTGGCCCTCGAGGCGAGCCACGTCGCGATCCTGAAGTCGTACGTGCCGCGCTTCCAGAAGGTGCTGCCCGCCATCAAGGTCGCCCGCCTCTACCAGATCGAGAACAAGATGCGTGCGCTCGTGAACTACGAGCTGGCCCGGCAGATTCCGCTCGTCAAGTGAGCGTGACCATCTCACCCCCTACCCCGTGAGGAGAGCGGACAATGCTCAACGCGCGACTCGGAGCTGGGCTGCTGGCGGTGGCGCTGGCCCTCAACGTGACCGCGACCGCGGGGCCCGCCGTCGCGGCCTCCGCGGCGGAGATCAACCGCGACGTGGACCGGGCCCTCGAGATCCTCTACGCCAAGGATCCCGACGCCCGCAAGCTCGCCGCCCAGGCCAAGGCGGTCCTCGTGTTCCCGAACATCGTCAAGGCCGGTTTCCTCTTCGGAGCACAGTACGGCGACGGCGCTCTTCGCGAGAAGGGCAAGACGGTCGCCTACTACAACACGATGTCCGCCTCGTACGGCCTCCAGGCCGGCGTCCAGGTCTACGGCTACGCGCTGTTCTTCATGACCGACTC
>Ga0335070_10006869_pt1 | contig 13374 bp, 13 predicted proteins | sample Lox_Sample_13_FD_206722 | JGI IMG/M metagenome (GOLD analysis project Ga0335070, IMG submission 206722) | Soil microbial communities from Loxahatchee National Wildlife Refuge, Florida, United States - Lox_Sample_1.3 | ecosystem: Environmental > Terrestrial > Soil > Wetlands | place: USA...
AAAGCGAGTATAATTTCTTGGTAAAGTACAGGCAGGTGTGGGAGGCCGGCTCCTGAACCCTGGATTTCCATCAGGTGCGAAGGGAAAGATCCAGAGCCGCGAAACGTTGGGTGGTTGCCCCCACGTCATGCAGCGTGGCCATTTGCTCCGTCCATAATTCTTGCGCCCAAATTTCGAAGTACTCTCCGGTTCCGACGATCATCACATCGTTCTTGAGTTCGGCTGCCTGGCGGAGAAACTGGGGAATCAAAATTCGCCCGGCTTTGTCGAATTCGACCTGCCCGGCGTTGGAAAAAATAAGCCGTTTCAGCAGGCGCGCATTCTGATCCGTGAGGCTGAGCTCGTTGATCCGGGCGTACAGGCTTTCGAAGGTAGAAGTGGTGATGACCATCAGATTCCGGTCAAAACCCTGGGTGATATAAGCCCCCTCAGCAGTGAGCAGCTCGCGATACCGCGCAGGAACAGTCAGGCGGCCTTTTTCATCAATGGAATGCTCATACTGCCCGAGGAACATATGTTCTATTGCTCCTATAAACCAGAACGCCGGAATATGCCCGGCGCTCCACTTTCTCCCACTTTTTACCACTTACACACACAGTATAGCTGATTTGAACCCAAAAAGCAAGTAGGTTAGTGCATATTCACCCACCGGAGGTTATAGATGGAACCTGTTCTGGAGACCGATTTCCGCTCTCTTATCGTAGGAACGGACCTGATGGCCCCGCTCCTGGATGGATCTCAGGCGCCCTATGTGAACTTCGACAATGCCGCCTCCACACCGGCGATGGTTCCAGTCCTGGAAACAGTCCAGCGTTTCTTGCAGTTCTACAGCAGCGTTCATCGCGGGACCGGGTTTAAAAGCCAGTTATCCACGCACGCATTTGAGGAAGCCCGCGCTTTGGTCCTGCGCTTTTTGGGCGCAAATCCCGCCACACACACCTGCATCTTTGGAAAAAACACCACCGAGGCGATGAATAAGCTGGCTCGCCGCTTCCCCTTTTCTGCGCAGCGAAACATCGTCCTGGTCAGCCTGATGGAGCACCACTCCAACGACCTGCCCTGGCGGGCAGTTGCCGAGGTAGTCCACGTGCGGGTCACGCCAGACGGCTACCTGGACCTGGTAGACTTCGATGCCAAGCTGGAGCAGTACGCGGACCGCCTGGCCCTGGTCTCGATCTCCGGAGCCAGCAACGTCACCGGCATCCTCAACCCGATCCACAGGCTGGCAGAAAAAGTCCACGCAGCCGGCGCCCAAATCGCGGTGGACTGCGCTCAACTTGCCCCGCACCGGGCCATCCGTATCGGCGAGCTGGATGACCCATCCCACCTGGACTACGTGGCGTTTTCCGCGCACAAGATGTATGCTCCCTTTGGCACCGGCGCCCTGGTTGGCCGCCGCGACACCTTCGAAGTGGGCGATCCAGATCTGCGCGGTGGGGGAGAGGTGGAGATTGTGACCGAAAACGACGTGGTCTGGTCCGAGCCACCCGAGCGGGATGAGGCCGGCAGCCCGAACACCGTCGGGACGGTTGCCCTGGCTGCGGCAATTGACCGCCTCGAAAAGATCGGCATGGACCGGGTGGCCGCCCACGAGGCGGATTTAACTGCTTATACCCTTCGCAGATTGGAAGGGATGGATGGATTGCGCATCATCGGGCCGCGGGATCCGGACCGGGCCATGGATCGCCTGGGTGTCGTTCCGATCTACCTGGAAGGGATCAACCATTTCCTGGCAGCGGCCGTGCTTGGATATGAATTTGGGATCGGAGTGCGCAATGGCTGTTTCTGCGCTCACCCGTACATCCTGCATTTGCTCGGGGTATCCCCGGAGGAAGCCCATCAGGTCCGCGAGGAAATCATGAGCGGAGACCGCCGGGAGATGCCCGGCCTGGTGCGGATTTCTTTTGGCTTGTACAACACCCGAGCGGAGGTGGACCGGTTGGTCGAAGCGCTCGATTGTATCCTTCGCGGCGCCTATAAGGGAAAATACCGCCAGGATCCCATGCGCGGCGAGTTCGCGCCGGAAGGCTGGCATGTAGATTTTGCTCAGTATTTCAAATTCATCTGAGCTTTTGTTTAAAGCGTGGATAGCAAAAAAGAGAGGAAAGGTCCTTAGATCATCAAGGGAATCTGAACAGGCCCAGCTCCCTTGCCTCCTCCTCGCTGACGCTTGGCGTTTCCAGGAGGGCATCGATATCTTCATACATCGCTTCGGGTATTTTGCTCTTCACGTAATCGGTCGCGATGAGGACTGCTTTGCGAGCCTGTTCCTGGGTAATTCCAACTTTCTCTGCTATCTTCTGAATCAACTCTTCCATTGCATTCTCCTTTCAGCTTTAGATCTGTTAATTCGTATGCGTTCCGTCGGGGAGGATCGCGCCGGCGATTGTTTTGGCGGCTTTCAACTGGTTCAGGTTGATGCGTGTGTTTTTTAAGATCGCGTGGGTGAAATCGACGTTGCTCAGGTTAGCCTGGAGCAGATCGACCCCTTCCAGATCCACGCCAGACATATTGACGTTGGTCAGGTTTGCTCCCGTCATGGAGGCTCCTTCGAGCTTCACCAGGTGAAGGTTGGCATTGGCCAGGTTGGCGAAGCTCAGGTCGGCTTCTTTCAGGTTCGCTTCGGCCAGCACGGCCCGTTCCAGGTTGGCCTCTCGCAGGTTAGCTCCTTCCAGATCGGCCTGGATTAATTCGGCCATGGTCAGGTCTGCCCCATGCAGGTCCAACCCGCGCAGATCCAACCCGCTCAGGTCCAGGTCGCGAAACCGGGGGTGTTCTCCGGCGCGGGCGAGCAGGAGGATAAATTCGCGACGGGAAATTTCTGCCATCTCAGCCTACCCGGCTTCCATCGGGTAAGATAGCCCCCTGCAGTGAAGCGACGCGGCTCAACTGGGTTGGAACCAGGGTAGCGCCCACCAAATTTGCCCGGCTCAGGTCCGCCCCGGTTAAATCTGCGCCGCTGAGGTTGGCGCGCACGAGGACCGCATCGGCCAGGTTGCATTCGGTCAAAATGGTTTTCATCAAAACCGCGTCGCTCAGATCCGCCCCGCGCAGGTTCGCCTTTGGCAGGCGCGTATCGCGCAGATCCGCGTTTGTCAGGTTGGCGTATTCCAGGTTTGTACCAGACAGGTTGCTGCTGACGATGATGGCGTGCGACAGGCAGGCCCAGGTCAGTACCGCCTTACCCAGATTGACGTTGCGCAGCTCTGCCGCGGTCAGATTGGCGCTGCTCAGGATCGTCCCAACCATCGTGGCGTTGCTCAGGTTGGCGGAGGAAAGATCCGCCCCGATCAGGTCCGTTTTGGTCAGATCTGAGCCGATCAGGTCTGCGCGGCTCAGGTTGGCGTAGCCCAGGGCGAGATGGCTCATATCTAAAGAGCTCAGGTCCAGTCCAGCCAGTCTGGGTTGGTTGCTGGCGCCGATCAGGGCCAGGATCAGTTCTTTCCGCGTGATTTCTGCCATATTGAGCTCCCCAATGCACTGCGTATCGAACCATCCAGGTGAACCAGGAGAAAGGGGCTAAATTCAAACCTTACGCATACCTGGAACTGGATTAATTATACGGTTCCGGAGGATTTTCGGCAACCAGCCAGAGATCATTTACAGCCTGATTGGGTAAATTGATCGATTAATTTGCCCTGAATATTGAAGAATTCGTAGACCATGGTGATCGGCGTCGCGGTGACGAACAAGGCGCCATAGTTCGTGTTGTACCGGACCTGGCTTCCTGGAGTGGTTTTTTTGAAATCATCGGTCTCGTCGCCCCCCAGGCCGACCACAAAATAGGGGAAATCGTCGGCGCTGATCCGTTCGTAGATGTGATCCCGGCCGCTGATCACTGCGTTAGCGCCCCACTCTTGAAAGGGCCACTGCATCCAGGCAGTGTCGCCGCCGGCTCCCGAAGTATAGGGCGGTTGATGAAAATACACCAGGTCCCAACAGGAGGAGGATCTTTGCAGGGTAGCTCTCAGCCAGGCTGCCTGGTATGAATCCGATTTGACGCCGTCTGGCTCGTGCAAATCGCTATCCAGGGCGTAAAAGTGGACTGGTCCCCAAATAAACTCATAATAACGTTCGTTCCCAGGAAGAGAAAAATAATCCAGATATGGCTCAGCGCCGGTAGTTTGCCAGTCGTGAGCTCCCAGGGTTGGGAAAAAGCGGTTGATGGCGCTTCCGGCGCCGTATCCGCCCAGGTAGGGCGAGATATATTCGAAATAATAATGCCCGATATTGACGTCGATGGTGTCGGCTGAGCCGTCGGGATAATTATTGTCGCCGGTGGTGATGATGAAATCGGGCTGCCAGTTTTTCACCAGATCCGCAACCTTGCGCTCGTTATCTTTGTTGGTTCCGTAGTCGCCGATCACGGCAAAGCGAACTCTATCTGCCACGAGGATGGGGGTTGGGATAGATCCGGCGTTGATTGGTGTCGGGGGAGCGGTTGGGGTGGTGGTCGGCGTTTCAGTGGGACTGGGGAGCGGAGTCCCGGTAGGTTCTTCAACCAGAGCCGCCTTTTGCGTGGCTGTTTCATGCTGGCTGCCGCTGACCAGGGGCAGGTACGATTGGGACGTCGATTGGGGGGAAGACTCCGCCGGGGCAGGGGTTCGAGAACCCGGTCTGGTTGCCTGAAACGTAGGAGACGGTTCCAGGGTTGGGGTAGGGATGCTCGTCGGGCCGGTACATGTACTCGACAAAGCGGCCAGGCCGATCAGAAACAAAAGGCTGGCTCTCCTCAGTTTCACAGTACCGTGTTGGAAGAACATCTTCCCTTCTTGTTCGAAGCAGCAGCGATCGGGTTGCAACTCCAGTGTCTTCGTCCGGCTTAAGATTTGATGTTGGTAATCTTATTTTACATCTCCTTGTCTTTTTGACATAATGTTTTGGTTCATTGGGGTTTCCCGTGATGGATCCTCCCACGGAGATTCCTAAAGTACCAATGTTTTTCGTTTCAGTCTATACTGGAAGTGATCGGCTATGTGGTCTTGCTACTTTAAAGGGCCGGGTGAGAATACGATGAACCTGAGAACTCATGAGCGAATCGTGCAAGAGGCTTTATCCGGACGGGTCGGTCTCCAGGAATTGAAGTGGATCGTTCGCGCCAATTTGCGCTGCGATCTATACCTGCTTTCGCCGGAACGCCATTTCGACAATGCTCCCGATCGGGAGAGCCTCGCGATCCTCTGGGAGAAAGGGTTAAATCACTACTATTCCCGGGCGCTCGATTGGAGCCGCCGTTCCTCAGGCCTGACCCGGAAGTATCTTGAGCCCTTTGGCGAAGCCAGCCACGCGCTGGCCGATTTTTATGCGCACACCAACTGGGTGGAGCTCCAGGTTGAAAATGGGGATCCAGAAGCGCTGGCTCCGCTGCTGGAGAGCAGCTTCGATATTCACAAATTCCCATCTGGAATCCAGAGCGGATACTATTCGCTGCACTATGGCCCTACCGGCTGCCCGCGGAAAGACGGCGTGTTCCAGGCGCCCCCTCCCTTTCGGTTCTGCCACGAAACTCTGGCCAAAGATCACGCGGAGAAAGGTCACGGGGGAGAGCGTGTGTCGCCGGGCGGACCGAGCTTTTACGAGCTGGCGGTATCCCTCGCGATCCGGGCGACCAGCGCTTTGTGGGACCGGTTCAGTCTTGAAAGGGAAATTTAAGACCCGCTCTACAATTCTTCCTGGTGGGCCAATCTCTTGCAGGCCTGGCGAACGTCTTCGACCCTGGCGGTGATACCCAATTTCTCGATATAAGCGCTGTCGACTTTGCTGGGGGCCATTTTATTGGCGCTTGAGCTCAGCTCGTGCTGGAAGGCATTGGCCAGATGAACAGTTGTCACCGGGGTAATTTCCAGATCGTCGTTTTCGAGGGGGGTGTGGTGGTACGCGGTGGCGGCAATCACAGGCGTAGGCAGATTCCACAGCCAGAGTAAATAGGCGCCGACCTGGGCGTGCGTGGCGCCAAAGATCTGTTCTTCGGCCTCGTACAGTTCGATCTTTTTTTGCGCTGCCAGCGTCATCGCTGAGTGATATTTCATCGGCAGGTTCTCGGCCAGGATCAACTTGCCGATATCATGGAGCAGGCCTGCCACGAATGAATAAGAAGTTGTGTTCTTGTTGGAAAGCAGGTTTAGGGTGATCGTTTTTGAAAACGCGCCCACCAGAACGCTGTGATGCCACAGCCGGGTAAGACCCAGGTGGCGGATCTTGAGTTGGTCGAAATTTGAAAATACCTTAATGCCTAAAACCAGGTCGCGGATTGCCTCGAGCCCGAGCAGGGTCGTCGCCTGGACCGGGCTGGCGACGGGATATGGAAGGCCGAAGTAGGCCGAATTCACGATCTGCAGGACTTTGGCGGACATGCTGATGTCCTGGGAGATAATCTGGCCGACACGTTCCGCCGAGGGATTGGCGCTGTTCAATTCTTCGGCAATCTGCAGGTACAGGCTGGGCAAACTGGGGAGAATCTGCACCTGGGAGATCAGGCGCTGGAGCATGTTGTGCTGGAGCAGGTCTCCCAGGGTGATGGCGCGCTGGATCGTTGCGATGATCATTTCAACGTCATCGACCCGGCCCAGAAACTGCTGGGCAAGGCCCGATGAGCGCAAATGATCGATGATAATTTTTTGATCGGTGATGGCGATCTTCGCGACGCGGATGTTTTTCCTTTGCAGTTGCGCCAGGAAATCGATCCCGTTTCGATTGAGCGGATACTGGATCTCGACCACCACGACCTGAACCTGGTAACTGGACAGCCAGTTCAGGGCTTCGGCCTCGTTCGCCGGGAAAAGCCCGGTCCATTTGCCGCGCATTTTTTCCAGCATGGCTGAGATCGGACGTTGTTTCTCGGGAGAGATGCTCAAAAAAAGGATGTGCTTCATTCAATCGGCGTGGTTTCGTTTTATGGATCTGGCCTGGTTATTTGATCAAAAAGAATGCATATCCGTTTTTTCCACTTTCTTTGACCTGGTACATGGCCTTGTCGGCGCGCTGCAGCAGGCTTTCAGCGTTATCCCCGTCGCCGGGGTAGATGCTGATCCCGATGCTGGCTGTGATTTGCGCCACCGTTTCATCCAGGTGATACGGTCGAGAAATGGATTCAATGAGCTCCATAGCGGCCCGGCTGGCTTCGGTGGGGGCGGCGATGGGATTGAGGATGATCGTGAATTCGTCGCCTCCAATCCGCGAGACGATGGCTCCGCTGGGGACGCTTTCCTGCAGGCGGTCCGCGACAGCCTGCAGAAGCTGGTCTCCGATCTCGTGTCCAAAAGTATCGTTGATGTTCTTAAAACCATCCAGATCGATAAACAGCACCGCGATTGGATGGCTGTTGACCCGCGCTTCGTAGATCGCGTTGTTGAGGAAATCGTAGAAACGCGACCGGTTAGGCAGGCTGGTCAGCGGGTCGTGCGTGGCGATATATTTCAGAAATTCTTCTGTGTCATTTTGCAGGGTGAGGTCGGAGAAGATTCCGACATAATAGAGCGGCTGTTTTTTTTCATCTTGAATCACGATGACAATCAGATTTTCAGGATAAATGCTCCCATCTTTTCGCCGGTTTTTAATTTCTCCCTGCCAGCGTCCAATAATATTAATCGAATCCCACATCTGTTCGTAGAACTTTTGCGAATGGAACCCCGATCTGAGGAAGCTGGGATCCCTTCCAATGGCTTCGTCCATGGAATATCCGGTGATGGTCGTGAACGCCGAGTTCACCAGAATGATCTTTTTGTTCCGGTCGGTGATGATGATCCCATCGCTGGCGTTATCTAAGATCGCCGCACCGATTTTTAGATTGTCCTCAAGCGATCGGATCAGGTTCAATGTTGGTTTTGGCTGTCTGGCAGCAGCTTCCATGATGCTCGTTTCCGTCCCATTTCAATGGATTGAGCTTACCATGTTTTTCATCAAAATCCATCCTAAAAATGTAATCCAACTTTCTGATGATTGTCCTGAATTGGATCAGGTTGCACGTACTGTACCCGTGATCTCCAATCAGGCATATCGTTTATCGATGGCGAACATTTTGGACTTGAAAATGTCGAGCACTTCGGACGGCGGCCGGTCCTTATCTTGAGTGTAAATACGAAATGCTTGATTGCCTGTTCTGGCGGTCAGGCCAGGGAAACCGCTTTTCCCCAACATTTTGGGCTGGTTGTTGAGCGCTATCCTCTCCTTCCTGATCAGCCAGCTCATGTCCAATATAGTGAAACGCGCTTTACTTGGAGCCGCGACGAGTTATGGATTCACCCGAACGGCGTTTCTCATCTGGATTGGCGTGGCATCTGTACTCTCAGTCCTGGCCAGCATCCTTCCTGCCAGAAACGCTACCCGCCTGACGATCCGAGAAGTATTGGCGTATGAATAATATGCCAGTTCAGCTAACCTGCTGGTATATAATCATATAACGATACGCGGAAGAATAAGTGAAAAAGAGAAGTAATGCAATGGAGAAAAAATGATGAACACACGAACTCCATATCCACAAATCTTTAATATTGTGACCATTGCGATGCTGCTTACAGCGTGTACAACTGTCCAAAAAACAGAAAACCCGCTTCGGGCGACTACAACACGGCCGGTCCTCCCAACAGCGACCCCTCTACCCACAGCGACAGCGACGCCCACGCCCACCCCTAGCCAGATCCCGACGTCTACCCCTGAGGCCCAATCCCTGGCCCGCACATTAGGCCTTCCAGAAGAGCGTGGTTATACGTATGACAGCTTCGATGGCCAACCGGTCCTGATCGATTCCGCCAACCAGGCTCGCCGCGCTATCTTCGACAACAGTCAAGGATGGCGTATATTGGACTATCATAATCTCGCCGATGCCGAGCTAATGTATGGCTCACTGGTTCCTCAAAAGAATACATACCTGGATGGGCAGGAGCTCATGAAAAATGTAGGCGGGGCGCTCTATCATTTCTACCGGGTTAAAGGTATCTTTTTAGGGGATACAGAAACCGCCTCGGTAACCTACAAGAACCAACCTCTGGAGATCACCTATCTTCTGGTAGGCCTGCGCTCGGCGGATGGGGTCCTGCACGTGCTACATTTTGGGGCAGATTCGGCGGACCTGGAGCCCGCACATTATCGTACCCTGAGCTGCCAGGACGCGGATGGCAACGACCGCATCCTGATAGTGGATGAGGATCTTGAAGGAGTGTTAAGAGGGTTGAAGGTGGGGGCGAGAATGAAGATCGATGTTCTCTTTGGCAAGAATGGATATTACCCCGGCGTCCCCAAGTTGTATCAAAATATCAACGTTCGTTTGGATAATAACGTATCTTCTATGATGACCATGGTCCTGATCCGGACCAAATCCGCAGACCAGATCACCCCCGAGGAGGGAGAAGCCCTGTCCAAAGGGCAGTGGCCAGAGCGTATCATCAAAGTGTATTCGATTCAGCCACATACCTTCGAATATATGGATTGCAAATAATTTCCATACACTCGTGTAGAGATCTTTCTACTTTGTGGTTGGAGAAAGGCCAGAAAGGCAGGCTGAGCCTGGCGTGCATCGGCCTATTTGTCTTTTTTAGGGTTTACGGCAGATCGTACGGCATCGAGCCGACAAAATAGCTCCCCTAATCCGTTGCCAGTATTACCCCTCCGCCGTCTGGTGAAAGGCTACCAGACACGAACGAGCCTGTAAATACGCCGTACACCCACCCGCCATAACGGCACATAACGTTGCTCAACGATGACGTTGTGATTGGTATTCCCCCGCGGAAAATTTCTCCCCCCAAGATAATAGCCGTGGGAGGTCATTCAAAGGTTGTTTGAAACCCATCCACAAGGAGACCCATTACATAATGGCATTTTTGTATCAGGCTGTCAGCGTTATGTAGGAAAGCTTCTAGTTCTTCTATAGTTTGAGGGACATCATTCTCACTGTAGGCTCGATATAAAGACCCGAATCTAACATATGTACCACGAAAAATTCTTCTGACTTGAGTAAATTTTATGTCGATTTTCTCGTCAAACAATCCAAATTCTGGAGTGTTTGGTGCATTCTCTAACTCTTGATACTCGTAAAAGTAATCTCCCCACGATACTTTACTCAGTGATTCTGAATGAAAGTTTTCGCTGATTTCGGATTTGACCTCTGAAACAAACTTCAATATGTCACTGGTCCATTTTTTAGCCTCTTTGATGGTTCGCCTCTTCTCCTCCATAAGGGTATTGAGTTTTTCCCTTTTCCATTTCCGTTCCTCGAACCAGTTAGTTATAAAGAAAGTAGAAACAGAGCCGAGAAGGACACCAAAGAGCGTACCTAGAATAGTCAGTAAGTTTGTAACAGTGGATTGATACACTGACCATCCAAAAATATATACAATCGGGTCACATGGATTCGACCCACATTCCGCACCTGAGAATCAGGATTAGAAGAATTATTCGCCCTTGGTAATATCGGCCTCTTCCGATCGAACCGCCACCAACGCAGAACGGTCTCCCAGGTGGAATTTGATGCTTCCACTCACTTTGTCTTTTCCAGATAGCTTCAACCAACCACTTCCGAAAGCCGGGTCATTTTCATCTTGACCTTCCCAGGTAAACTCAAAACGCTCCAAGTTGCCAAGCTTGACGACATCGCCATCTAAAGCACCGGATACCAGGCCAAATTGGAAATCGCCCATGCCGTTTGGTTCCACGCGGATAAATGCTTGAACCTCCATATTGAAATAATCTTCGTCCCACATTTCCATTTCGACTATCTGCCAGGTTCCTGCATAGTTCATGGGTTCACCTTATCCTTGCTCAATCGATCCCGTGTTGATCAGATAACACTTTCGGATCTCTCGGCCAAATAGTTGCAAAACTTGTTGATGGACTGGACCCAGATTGAGCACCTGGCGGGTCGTTCTCTGTCCGTTGACCCAGATGGATAAGATATCAATCCCCTCAAAAATCTGAAATACCCAGCGGATGGTCGGCGTTGCGGTCGGTTTGCCCTTCTGATCCGGGATCTTTTCCTGGTTTTTCTCCAAAGCCAGACGCAGTTGGCGTTCTGCCAGCGCATAGATCAGCAGCGCCAGCCCCATGATCATGATCAATGCCATGATCCGCTCCGGTTTCTTGAGAAACAGGCTGTCCGCAAAGAAAAGAGGATCTTTGAGAAAGCGAAATCCGCGCTCGACCGAAATGCCCTGGTCGGTGTAGTTGGACAGCATCTGAACCGCGGACAACTTCCCTTCGTCCAGTTCGTTGGTGGCGATGATAAACTTGCCCAGATTGCGTTTGGCTGCTTCCACCCGATCTGAAACAGCAGAGAGACTCCCTTTCAAGCCGTAGCCGACTATCTCTGGTTCATCTTCCGCCGTCGGGCGTCCTCGTTTGGCGTAACGGGTGATCGGCGCAGCCTCTGTAACGATCTGATGGAACTTCCAACCTTGATTGAACCGTTTCGCGGCGCTTTCCGCATCTTGCTGGCAGTTGAAAGTCTGCAAGCTGAGCTTGTGCCACTGCTTCTCGGCTGCCAGACGCTCTTTTTCTTGGGATTTGGTCAGGGTGTGCAGTTCACGCTCGTATGCGGCTTGGGAGAAGACCACCAACCAGCGCTGCTCAATCTCGCCATAAGTGAGTTTTACGGCTCTGCCCCAGTAGCCCTCTGTCAGAGAAACCATCTCTGCCTTCTCGCTCTCTCTCACCAGACGCTTGGCTTCGGCTAGTGTCTCCGGCACCCGCATCAACCAGCGCATGGTTTTCAGGGCTTTCAGATTGTCTGCCGCATATCCCGCACTGTCCATCACATAATAAGGAGCCTCACCGTCTCCGATTTGCTTGTTGTAGGCTTCGACACTGAGTGGGAAGCTCTCCTTGTCACTGCTATTGCCACTCAATACCTCCAACCAGATAGGGAGCGCTGATTTTTGGCTGGTGATCAACTGTACCACGACCTGCTTCAAATCCGGACGGTGATCCCGTGAGTAGCCTTCCGTGATGGTGATGGCTTCTTTATCTGGATCTTCGACCTCATATTGCCCGTGCAGGTGAAACGAGCTGCTGTCCACATGCACAAACCGGTGTTCGATCCAGTATACGCTCAAGGCTCGCGCCGCCACTTTGGCGAACACTTCGGTCACTCCCTTGGCGTAGAGAGTTTCCAGACTGCGCCCAAGGCTGTCATCATTAAAATCTTCCGCCCGTAAACCTGGACCTATCAACACATCCACCGGTTTGTTGTGTAAGTAGTCTGGCATCAGGTACAACGCACGCCCGCTGAAGCCTAATGCGTTCAGCACCATCGCCTGGACCCCCTGACCGCAGCTTACTTTTTGTTCACTAGAACCAACTTGCCGGTCGATTTCTTCAATTAGCCCGATCTCCTGGCAAATCCCGGCCACGATCCCCAGGTGGTCAATCCGCTCTGTTTCATATCTTGATTCCGAGTTCATCCCCCAAGCCTATCATTTATTTCCAAAATCTGCTATTTCCAGGTGCGGAATGTGGGATTCGACATAGCTTTTCCCCGTTTTGCTCATAATATTCTCCCCATGAGCAGAAGTTGAGTTAGCTTTGTTATTGAATTACTTCGAATGTTGGTTGGCTGAAATTATTATATAAGAGTTCCATACTTGTGGAACGTCCCCCACTCCCATACTGAGAGAGTGGGGGATTTTGTTGATTTTCGCGCCTTACGGGCGCTTTTTATGCTCTATAGCCGGCCATTTTACAGTATCCTGAAATCTACCTTAACCTTCTTCTCTTTGCCGTCAATCATTAAAATATACGACCGATTTCCGTCACTATGTCGAAAATTTAGCCTAAAAGGGAATCCTGCTTCATCATCCCTAAAATCGGTGGGCAGCGCTATCAGCTTATCCTAGTCTGTCGAAGGGACTAACTCGCCAGTATAGATGACCATCCGCAACAGCGCAGTACTGCTCTAGTTTTCTACGCACTACCATTTTCAGGCGTTTGAAGAGGGCAGAAATTGTTATTACCTAATCGAATCTACATGCGTATAAGATACAAATCCCCCATTTGCATGCAATAGGTTCTGGTTATTCTTCTTTGGGGAATATCTGTTCATTAACCCAGGCAGCTACCTGGTTGGCAAGATCGGCAGCGGAAAAAGCTTCATCCCGATCAACGTCATCCATTTCTCCAGGATAGCGGGTTGCGACAGCATATCGGGAAAGGGTTACTGCTTCAATCGGGATCTCCGAGGTAGGATACCCGGCTTGCTGACAAAGATGGATCAATACCCCAATATTGTGCGTGCGCGGGAGTTCAATCTGACGTTGGATTAAGAGTGCTTTCAAGAATTTCTCGGCGGCTTGCTGGGCATGGAATGCCAGAATCTCTGGCGCGATCTGCTCATTCTCGACCATTTTCGCGACAGCCAGATCGGAGCGAGCCTGGTGCAGCCACCCGTTC
>Ga0335070_10006870_pt1 | contig 13373 bp, 9 predicted proteins | sample Lox_Sample_13_FD_206722 | JGI IMG/M metagenome (GOLD analysis project Ga0335070, IMG submission 206722) | Soil microbial communities from Loxahatchee National Wildlife Refuge, Florida, United States - Lox_Sample_1.3 | ecosystem: Environmental > Terrestrial > Soil > Wetlands | place: USA: Florida...
GATCGTTGTCCTGCCTCTCGTGATCGGCTATGATGTTTACAGCTACTTCGTGTTCAGGGGAAAGGTGGGCAGCGGTGAGGGATACTACAGCTGATACCAAGTTGCCTTCATTTATCTGCCGACTCACTTCCGACTCTTCTTATCTGTTCGTCGTTTTCCGGTAGCACCACTGTCACGTCATTCTTGGTGGTCTCGCCTATGAAAGGCTTGCTGGCTGACGCTGAGGATGTCGAGTGAAAAGTGTCTGATTGAGTCTCTGCTTGTAAAAAATATTCAGAAAAAATGGTAGCGCCTCATTCACGAGATGACCTCTGTTATACCTGCACCGGAGCCAATTTCCTTCTCCTTCAAGGGATTTGCCCAAATCAACGAACCGCTTTAGGAAAACGACCGCGAGAGTGGCCACGAAAGAGGCCACCAAAGAGGAGGAGTTCCTACACTAAAGGTACATTTACCCCGGAGTAAACATCTGTGTAAATTTTATGGGCGTATCACTACGCCCTACGCGCACGGCCACGGTGCTTCGCAAGACCATCATTTCCACAAGGTTAATGTGCCGGCTCTGAGATCGCGTATGTGGGGCATGAGAGAGATGAACAGCTCGGGAGGTGGCATGCAGCGCCTGTTATGGAGCGGATCCGTACCGCTTATTCTTCTGATCTCCCTTGTGTCGGCGTCCTTCGCGCAGCAGGCTTTCACCTGGCAGGAGGTCCGGGCCAAGTTCATCGCCACAAACCCGACTTTACTCGCTGGACGGATGGGCATCGAGGAGGCACGGGCGCAGGAGATCACCGCGAACCTGCGGCCGAACCCGAATCTCACCGCCCTGACCGATTACATCCATCCTTGGAAGTCGTACGGCGCCCTCGAGGACGCGCAGCCGTCGCTTACGGTGAGCTACCTCTTCGAGCGGATGAATAAACGGGCCCTTAGGTACGAGACCGCCAAGAAGGGGACACAGGTTGCCATCTCACAGCTTGCTGACCAGGAGCGGACCCTGCTCTTCACCCTCAGGAGCGCGTTTATACAGGTGCTCCAGCAGAAGGCGGTCCTCGCCCTGGCGAGAGAGAACCTGACCTATTATGACAAAGTGCTCGAGGTCAGCAGTGATCGGTTCAGGGCAGGAGACATCGCGCGTGTTGACCTCGATCGTCTGCAGCTCCAGCGTGTCCAGTACGAATCTGACGTGCAGACCGCGTCGGTAAACCTCCGGACGGCAAAGATTCAGCTCCTCACGCTCCTGAATGATCGGACACCCGTGGACAGGTTCGACGTGGCCGGAACGTTTGATTTTGCCGAAACGATCCAGCCCCTTGGGGACTTCCGAACAATAGCACTTGAGGCGCGGCCTGACCTGAGGGCCGCGGTACAGGCAATCGACCAGGCAAAGAGTGCGAATAGACTCGCCGAGGCGAATGCCTCGACCGATCCCACCGTCTTCCTGGACGGCGGCCGCCTGCCCGAGAGCTCCGGAGGAACCTACGGCTACGGCTACATGGGCATTGGCGTGAGTATCCCCCTGCGCATCTTCGACCGGAACCAGGGGGAGCGCCTGCGCACCAAGCTGGACATCACACGTAACGAACGGGTACGGGATGCCCTAGAGGCCCAGACCTACGGTGACGTAGACTCAGCCTATGCAACGCTCTTGAGCACCGTGACCCTCTTGAAACCTTACAAGACACAGTACCTCAAACAGGCTTCGACGGTCCGCGATACGATGACTTTTTCCTATCAAAGAGGTGGCGCATCGCTGCTCGATTTTCTGGGTGCCCAGCGCGACTACCGGAACGCGCAGCTCGCCTATCTCAATCTGGTGGGTTCTTATTTGTCCGCAGCGGCGCAGTTGAATCTGGCCGTAGGCCGGGAGGTTATTGAATGAAACGAATGATCGTTGTAGCAGCAATGCTCTGTTGTGCCCTCCTTCTTCTCCTATGTAACTGCGGCCGCAAGGTCGATGCAGACCTTGGGGCACCCCCACCCGCTCAAGTCGAGCATGAGGGGGACGCCGCCGGGTTTACCGTGGCTCATCCGGAACAGTTTCCCCTTGCCACAGCGGGCAACCACAAGGCCGCACCGGAGATGAGTGTAACCGGGGTCGTGAGCCCCGACGTGTCCCGGTCGGTGCCGGCTGTCTCTCTCGCCTCCGGCCGCGCCATTGAAGTGAAGGCTCGGCTCGGGGATATCGTGAAGAAGGGGCAGCTTCTCCTCCGTGTGCGCAGCGCGGACATCGCCGCGGCCTTCTCGGAGTATCGGCAGGCCGTTGCTGACGAGACACTGGCTAAGGCCCAGCTGGAACGGTCCAGGGTCCTCTACGATCGGGGAGCGGTTGCCCAGAAGGACCTGGAGGTCGCGGTGGACGTGGAAAACAAAGCCCGGGTCACCCGCGAGGCTGCTATCGAGAAGCTCCACGTGCTGGGTGTGACCGACCTTGAGCATCATCCGAACGGGATCGTTGACGTTGTTGCTCCTATCTCAGGTGTGATCGTCGAGCAGAACGTGACCGCGGGGGCCGGGGTCAAGACCCTTGATAGTTCGCCCAACCTCTTCACGATCGCCAATCTCGATCATGTCTGGATCATCTGCGACGTCTACGAGAATAACCTCCCGTTTGTCCGTCTCGGCGACTACGCAGATGTGCGCTTGAACGCCTATCCAGTCGGCACGTTCAAGGGTCGGATCAGCAATATCGGGCCTATTCTCGACCCGACTATCCGGACGGCTAAGGTCCGTCTTGAAATGGAAAATCCGGGATTCATGCATATCGGCATGTTCGTCACTGCCACCTTCTACGGCCAGGAGCAGGAGATCCACGCCGTGGTTCCGGCAACTGCAATCCTTCATCTGCACGACCGGGACTGGGTCTACGTGCCCCAAGCAGACGGTACTTTCAAGCGTGTGGAAGTAACCGGCAAGAAGATGCTCCCTGGTTTTCTGCAGGAGGTGACGGGTATCGACCCGGGACAAAAGGTGGTAGCCAACGCCCTGGCCCTGCAGTACACGGGCCAGCAGCAGGACGGCACCGGACGAAAAGAAGCAAAGGGAGATAAGTAGTGATCCGTGCTCTTGTCGATTTTGCCTTGAACAAAAGGCCGTTTGTGCTGGCCTTTGCCCTCGTCTTGTTTGGAGGGGGTATCCTTGCGTTCCGGCATCTCCCTGTCGAAGCCTATCCTGACGTGGCGAATAACTACGCGTGGGTGATTACGCAATGGCCGGGCCGGGCGGCTGAAGAAATAGAGCAGCAGGTCACCATTCCTCTTGAAAACGCAATGAATGGCATACCCTATCTCACCCATTTGCGGTCGGTATCGATTGCGGGACTGTCGGTGCTCATCCTTGTTTTCGACGATAACTCGCAGAATGATTGGAACCGGCAGAAGGTCCTTGAGCGTATCTCCATGGTCAACCTGCCTAACGGTCTCCAGCCGAGTATCGGCCCGGACTTCAGCCCGGTCGGCCAGATCTACTTTTACACGCTGAAAAGCACAAACCCTAATTACGATGCCATGGAACTGAAATCTCTGCAGGACTGGGTGCTGGTGAAACAGTTCAAGTCGGTGCCGAACGTCGTCGGTGTATCCGTTTTCGGCGGGCCCACGCAGGAATACCAGGTCCGTATTGATCCGGATAAGCTTATCGCCTACGGTCTCTCCATAAGTCAGGTAGAGCAGCAGCTCGCCAATAACAATGTAAACGCGGGCGGTAGCTTCATCGAGGAGGGCATGCAGCAGATCAACGTTCGTGTCGTCGGTCTCGTCCGCACGTTACAGGACATCGAGGAGACGGTCGTCACAACTAAGAACGGCACGCCCGTTCGGGTCAAGGATGTCGCCGTTGTCTCACAGGGCCCCAGGATCCGTCTCGGCCAATTCGGCAGAGCCATTCATCGCATGGACGGGAAGATACTCGACAACGATGATGTAGTGTCCGGTATCGTGCTCATGCGGAAAGGCGCCAGCTTCGACTCCACCCTCGAAGGCGTTCACAAGAAGGTGGATGAGCTGAACAAAAAAATATTACCTCCGGGCGTAAAGGTTTTTCCATTCAACGACCGGAGCGATCTCGTCCACTTCACGACTCATACCGTCCTGCGCAACCTGACCGAAGGCTTCATCCTCGTCACGATTGTGCTCCTCCTTTTTCTGGGAAATGTTCGTGGCGCCCTTGTTGTCGCGCTGACCATTCCGTTCTCGTTGCTGTTCGCCTCCATCTGTCTCGACCTCCGTAACATACCGGCAAATCTGCTCTCGCTCGGAGCACTCGACTTCGGCATGGTTGTGGACGGGACCGTCGTGATGGTGGAAAACATCGTTCGCCACCTCGGCCACAGGGACCCCGGTTCATCCGTCATGGACAGGATCCGGGCCGCCGCGCACGAGGTGCAGCGACCCGTCTTCTACGCCATTGCCATCATCATCAGCGGCTATCTGCCCATCTTTACCCTCCAGCGAGTGGAGGGGCGCCTTTTCCGTCCGATGGCGTGGACCGTGGGGTTTGCGCTCCTCGGCGCCATCGTATTCTCCATCATCATCGCGCCCGTGCTCCTGAGTTTTTTATTTCGTAAAGAAACGCCCGAGTGGCACAACCCAATGGTTGTCTGGCTGACGAAGCACTACCGCCAACGACTGATCTGGTCCATCAATCACCGTCGGATAATGGTGGGCGTCGCCGTACTTTGCCTCTGCAGCAGTGTTTATCTCGCGTTTGGAGACGGGATAGGGTCAGAATTCCTGCCCCATCTGGATGAGGGAGCCATCTGGGTGCGCGGAACATTGGCCCCCAGTACCGGACCGAGCGAATCTATCCGGGTGGCCAATCAGGTCCGGGTGGCGCTAGCGTCGTTTCCGGAAGTCACACAGACCACCAGCCAGGCGGGGCGCCCGGATGACGGCCAGGACTTCACGGGTTTCTTTAACACCGAATACAGCGTGAACCTAAAAGCCAAGAAAGACTGGCGGCCCGTCTTTCACCGGGATAAGGAGAGCCTCATCGCCGCGATGAATCGCGAACTCACGAAGATTCCCGGTGTGGTCTGGAACTTCTCACAGCCCATTCAGGACAACATGGAAGAGGCCGTGAGCGGGGTCAAGGGGCAGCTCGCCACGAAGCTCTACGGCGACGACCTGAAGGTGCTCGAGGCCAAAGGTCAAGAAGTCGTCAATGTCATGCAGCATATCAAGGGAATTGAGGATCTCGGGCTTCTCCGCGTGATCGGTCAGCCAAATCTGAATTTCGTCGTAGACCGGACTCAGGCCGCCCGGTACCAGATCAATATCGCCGACATTCAGGATGCCATCCAGACGGCCGTGGGCGGTGGCGCCCTTACCCAGGTGCTCAAGGGTGAACGTCGCTACGACCTGGTCATGCGCTATCTCCCTGCATACCGCGATACCCAGGATGCGATCGAGAAGGTTCGCCTCCTTTCGCCTTCCGGCGAACGGGTCTCACTCGCGCAGCTCTGCACGGTGCAAACACAAGATGGCGCAGCCCAGATTTATCGCGAAGGAAATCAGCGCTATATCGCCGTCAAATACAGCGTCCGGGGGCGTGACCTCGGCAGCACGGTTGAGGAGGCAATAGAGAAAGTTGGAAAGCAGGTGCAATTGCCTCCGGGCTTTACCATCAGTTGGCTCGGTGAGTATGAAAGCCAGAAGCGGGCCGAGGGCCGGCTCTTGGTGATCGTGCCGCTCACGATCTTCCTCATATTTATGATCATCTACGGTGCCTTCGGCTCGGCCAAGTGGGCCTGCCTGAATCTTGTCGCCCTCGCAATGGCGCCTATCGGAGGCCTTCTGGCTCTGCTCGTGACAGGCACTCATTTCAGTGTCTCCTCGGGTGTTGGCTTTCTGGCCCTGTTTGGAGTCTCCGTCCAGGTCGGAGTCGTAATGGTGGTCTACATAAATCAGTTGCGTGCGAGGGGCTATTCCATTATCGATGCGGCTGTCGAAGGAGCGACGCGCCGCCTGAGGCCGATCATGATGACGATGCTGGTCGCCACCCTGGGCCTCTTGCCGGCTGCCATGTCCCATGCCATCGGCTCGGATTCGCAGCGGCCCTTTGCCATTGTCGTTGTGGGCGGTTTGATCGCCGATCTGATTTTAAGCGTGTTCCTGCTACCCACTTTCTATGTATGGTGGGCGCGACCCACGGACCTTCTGCCCAAGGCCGAGGAGGCGCGAAGCATTGATGCCGAAGACGATGTTATGGGCTAAAGCGATCTGTCCTTCTCGCAACATGCCGGATGCCGATTTCGTGCGCATCTCTGAGAAGTCCGGATGGCTGGGGCGGATGCAGATCGGCCGCAGAAGGGTTGTGAGCCCGGTCTCATGAATAGGAATGTATATCCCAGAAGTCTGAGGCACGTTCCTCTCATCAAGCTCGTGATGTTTCTGCTATTTTTGACCTTGGTTACAGGGTACGGTGTTTCTCTGGTGGCCTGCGGGAAGGACGGAGCCCAGCATGTTGGAGCCTCCGGGGCCTCGGAGAGTGTGGACGAGGCTGGGCACGCCCTTGTAACGTACAACAGAACAGTTTCGGTAGGCCTTCTGATAGGCGGTTCCTTGTTTGTCGCGTATTGCGTGAAGGCAAGCAGCAAGGCGGGTCGACGGCGGAAACCAAGCATGCGGCGGCAGATACGTCGGGGGTAATCGTGGTAAGGCTTCTGCGTTTCTCGCTGGGAAGTCCACATAAGGTGTTCACCAGTTCCGCCCGCATTGCGCTGAAACCCTCGGCAGCACTGAAGATTGAAAGGACCTGAGGATGCAACCCGTACGACTCTTGCTCGTGGACAATCACCCTCTTTTTCGCGAAGGCCTTATCCGCCTTCTGGCGTCTGAACCTGACCTGGAGATGGTTGCCCAGTGCGGCACCGCAACCGAGGGTCTCGAAGTGCTCACCCACTCAGAGGTCGACGTTGTGCTTCTCGATTCTGACTTGGAAGTCGAGCACGGCAACCAGTTCATATCGTCTGCACGTGAATGCGGATATGCGGGAAAGATTCTCATGGTGACCGCAGGCATGAACGCCACGCGATCTTCCCTCGCATTGAAGTTGGGTGCGTCCGGTATCGTTCTCAAGAGCAGTTCTACGAACACCCTGTTGACGGCCATCAAGCGCATCGTGACCGGAGAGCTGTGGATCGACCAGAACGTGATTCATCAGGTGGTGGATCAGGTGCTCCAAGGCGGCCAGAGGGTCCTTACTCCAAATCTCACGCACAGGGAGGATCAGGTGTTGCAGGCTCTGTTGGAGGGGCTGACAAACAAGGAAATCGCGACAAAAATTGGGGTGTCAGAGGATTCGGTGAAAACGACGCTCAAGTACCTTTTTCGGAAAACAGGCGTGCGAACTCGCAGTCAGTTGGTCCGGATCGCACTCGAAGATTCCTTGCGTATGAATGAAAAGCCGTAAACACTGGGTCTCCGCCTCGCTTCTCTTTCCTGTTGACAAAGCGCACGTCCCGGGTTTAAATTTGCCAACGCGTTAAGCAGTTCTTAAGGAGCAGTCTTAGATGGAAGACGACCCTGGCGGTCACTTGTATCATGATTGGAGCGAACCGCTCCTGCCTCTGAGTTTCGTCGCTTAAGATCATCTGATCTTCTCGACTCCTCGGGGACCGGAAGCGGTTCTTGAGGAGATTCCCCTTAACGTAATTCCCCTCTGTTCCAATCCTTGAACGGTTGACTGCAAGCGTTGTGGCCCAACCCCGCACCCGCAAGCGGGTACCCGGTGGGTAGCCGGAAGAGGGATTGACAATGTACTGGATAAGCAAGAGCATCCACCTCCTGGAACGCTTTCGGAACCGACTCCTGATTTTCTTTGTTATTCTCGGTCCCGGCGTCATCACCATGATCGCTGACAATGATGCCGGAGGCATAGCCACCTATGCGGTTACCGGGTCGAAGTATGGATTCAGCCTGCTCTGGATTTTTTTTATACTCGTGCCCATGGCTTACTACATCCAGGAGATGACCGTGCGCCTCGGGGCAGTCACCAAGCGCGGCCTTGCGGAAGCAATCTTCGACGGGTTCGGGCCTTTCTGGGGCTGGTTCTCGCTCTTCGACCTGGCCATTGTCAACTGGTGCACGCTCGTTACGGAGTACATCGGTATGACCGCGGCCATGGCCATCTTCGGCGTACCCCCGATAATCACCTTTATCACCGTTACCGCTATCCTCATGATCGTTGTGCTTTCCGGAAGGTACTGGACATTCGAGAAGATCACACTCTTTTTCTGCGGCTTCAATTTCGTCTATATCCCGGCCGCATTCTGGGCGATGGAGACCGGAAATGCACCGGCCTGGGGAGAGGTGTTTAAAGGTTTTTACGCTCCCGATCTTCCGCAGGGTCTGACGGCGGACCTGCTTTTCGTCGTTATGGCAAACATCGGCACCACCATCACTCCCTGGCAGGTATTCTTTCAGCAGAGCGCAGTCGTCGATAAGGGGCTCGACATAAAGGACATCAGGTTTGGCAAAATAGACACACTTGTGGGCTCTTTCTTCACCTGTGTCGTGGCCGCATTTATCATCATCACCACCGGCGCGGCCTTCTATTACCACAACCCGCCCATCATGGTGGAGGACGCGAGACAGACCGCGGAAGCCATCGTGCCACTCTTGCCCCACCGGGAAGGAGTCTGGGCGCGCACCCTCTTTGCTATCGGCCTCTTCGATGCGGGCTTCCTTGGGGCCCTCTGCATCTCGCTTGCTACCTCGTGGGCGGTGGGTGAGGTCTTTGGCTGGGCCCATTCGCTCAATAAAGGTGTCAAGGACGCACCCTGGTTTTATGTGATTTACTTTTTTTGCCTAGCCTCGTCGGGCGCAGTTGTGCTTATCCCGAAAGCGCCTTTGATCCTGATCACGATGTTCGTCCAGGTGATAGCCCTGACGCTGCTGCCTGCTGCGCTCCTCTTCCTCATTCTGTTGCTCAATGACAAGGCCCTCATGGGGGAGCACGTGAATACGGGTTGGGAGAACATTGCAAACTGGGGCATTACGGCATTTGTCATCATGATGTCTACGCTTTTTGGTATTTCTGTGCTGTTCCCCAGCCTTTTTGGGCAGGGGTAGGAGGTTCCCATGTCAGTGACCAAGGATGTGAGCTTTGCAGATGCTATAAGCAATAAGGAGTTTCGGTTCTTCTGGTTTTCCGAGCTTCTCAATCGGCCGGTTGCAACCGTCAATGGAGACCGGCTCGGGAAGCTCTCAGACCTTGTTTTCCACCTTCGCGATCCCTATCCCGGCGCGGTGGGGATTTATCTGGAGCACGGGTGGGGAAAGCCGACGGAGTTGATACCGTGGGATAACGTCGTTGATGTCGGTAAGAAGACCATTGTCGTGCAGCCTCCTGGAGGAACTGAAACCTACCCGGCGTTTGTTGACCAGCCCGGATGGATTTTGATTAATGAGCATCTTATGGGACGGACCATTCTCGACACGGACGGCCGGCGGGTTGAGGTTGTCAATGACGTGCAGATGCTCGAATCAAAGGCACGCCTGATCATCATTCACGTTGACGTCTCTTTCAACGGTTTTCTGAGAAAGTGGGGACTGGGCGGTCTTCGCTGGATAACCGACAAGCTCATACCGTGGCGATACGTGCAGCCCTTTTCCCTGGAAGATGCGGTCAAGACTGATACGGTTTCTCTCTCCATTACTAAAGAGCAGGCAAGAGAGTTGCCGGGGGAGGACCTTGCCGATGTGCTCGAGATGCTCTCGGGTGAAGAGCAGGAAGCTTTTTTCTCTGCCCTGGACCCCGAAAAGGCAGCGGAGTCACTGCTCCATGCCGAGCCGAGGGCCAAACGGCAACTCATCGAGGACCTGCCGAAAGAGCGTGCTCAGGTAATTCTTGCTGAGCTGTCGATTCCCCAGCTTGCAGATCTTTTCTCAGTTCTGCCCCATGACGACGTCACCGAACTTATGCAACTGCTTCCCGAGGAGAATGCGAAAAGGATCCAACAGTTACTCTCCGACCGGGAGGCGAGAGCCAGGGATCTCATGTCATCCGATTATCTCGTATTCAGGCAGGAGACAACAGTCGGAGAGGCGCTGCAGAATATCAGGACGTCGAGGCGTGATCCTGACGTGATCTCGTACATCTATGTCGTAGCCGAGGAAGGGCAGCTTATTGGAGTCGTGGATCTTCGAGAACTTGTTCTGGCGGCAGACGAGGCACATCTCGCTGATGTTATGTCTTCATCAGTGGTCGCGGCCGAGGAGGACAAGACCAGAGAGGACCTCGAAGAGATCTTTGCAAAGTACCGTTACCGCATGCTGCCGGTGGTGGATGGACAGGATCATCTGCTCGGCACAATCCGCTACAGCGACCTGATACAGCCTGAGCAAGAAAAGTAAAGAGGTGTATGATGCCGCGAATAAAGATGACGCTGATGGCAAGAGTCGCGCTCGGTTTCCTGAGCTTTTACTTGCTCTTCCTGGTTACTCTTATCATCGTGAAATTTGTTAAGACTGTGTGGTAGCGATGCGAGTACGAAACCGGAAAGAAATTGGCGCTGGGCCGTCCTGTGTCATTCCGGCGCAAGCCGGAATCCAGTCCGGGAATTTTGTCTAGGATTTGGACATTCGGATCTAGAGCTTTAACCTTTCTATCGTCTGGGCCTCACCACTTTTGTCAGGTCGGAAAACTCTTCGGTACCATCTTCCTCATCGTCCCATGCGTTCGCTAAGTCCTCGAGTCTGGCCTTTCCCTCAGCAATAAGGTCCTCCAGCTTGGTCATGAGTTCGTCTTCGAGGAGCACGCCATCGACCTCAACCGGCGTGTCGAGGTGAGCAAGATATCGCTTCAGTTCGCCGATGCTTCCCTCACCAATCACATCATGGTCAACAATGTAGACCTCAATTTCGTCTGAACTTGTCTCCACGTTCATGACGGCACCATCCTTGAGTTCGACTAATACTTTCGACATTGCTCTATTCCCCCCTTGCCTTCCGGTGCAGTTTCCTCGGGCTAATACCAAGCTGCCTTCATTCATATAGCTTCGTTGCCTGCCACATGAGATCAATGTCCCTAGCAGTTTTTCGGGAAGAGCAGAAAAATCTTAAGCAAAGAAGATAGGTCCAATAAAAATTCCCTCATGCAGTGCCGCTGGAATTTGAGAGCTAGGCCGTGTTAGCTTACTCTGTCCAAAAGCTAAAAGAGGTCGAATCCCGAGTAGGGATAGCTGAAGGCAACACATGACCGCAGCCTCCAATACCAATTTGCATTCATGAGGAGACCGAGGCGGCAGCGAGGAGCCCCACCCGCAAGCGGGTACCCGGGCGTACTCAGAAGTACGTCGAGACACCCGCAAGCGGGTACCCGGACGCAGCACACCCGCCAGCGGGTACCCGGAAGGTATACACTTGAAGGCGAATTGGTATAACACTCCATCTGAGTCTACGTCTCTCCTCCACAACAGGTCAGTGGCGCTGTTCTGGTTTGCCCGCGTGTCAAGCACCATAGCGTACCAGATGCTTGCAGTGGCCGTGGGCTGGCAGATCTATGCACTTACCCGCAGTCCATTCTATCTCGGGTTGGTGGGGCTCGCGCAATTCCTGCCGATGTTCCTCCTCACTCTTCTCGTGGGCCATGTGGCCGATCGATATGATCGTCGATTGATCCTTCGAATATGTCAACTGATCGAAGGAGTCGGTGTCCTGGCGCTTACAATGTGCAACTATGCAGGATGGGTGAACAAGGAAACAATTCTTGCAACCGTGCTGGTGATTGGGGCAGCGCGGGCCTTCGAGAACCCAACTTTGCAGGCGTTATTGCCCAACCTGGTCACTCCAGAATCTTTGCCGCGCGCTGTGGCTTTGTCTACCTCATCGGGTCAGACTGCCGTCATCATGGGGCCTGCGCTCGGTGGGTTTCTCTATGCTGCACACCCGACTGTCGCCTACGGTGCGATGGGGACACTCTTTCTGGGGGCGAGTCTGTTCATCTCTCTTACCCGAATCGACAAAAGAGAGCCAAAGAAACGTGACCCTATCAGCCTGCAGGCACTCTTTGCCGGCACTGCCTTTATTCGCAGTAAACCGGCGATCCTCGGCGCGATATCCCTGGACCTCTTCGCAGTGCTGCTCGGCGGTGCCACAGCCCTATTACCCATTTATGCGCGGGAGATCCTTGCCATAGGGCCTTGGGGATTGGGAATCCTCCGCTCAGCGCCCGCTGCCGGAGCGCTGTTAATGTCTGTATACCTGGCGCACTATCCGCTCAAGCGCAGGATGGGTCGCACCATGTTCATTGCTGTGATAATCTTCGGCATCGGCACGATCGTATTTGGTCTGTCCACCTCTTTCGTCCTCTCACTCATGGCTCTGGTTGTTCTGGGAGCTGCGGACGTAATCAGCGTCGTTATCCGTCAATCCCTTGTTCAGACGAAGACCCCCGACGCAATGCGGGGGAGGGTGAGCGCGGTAAATTCCATGTTCGTCGGTACATCCAACCAGCTGGGGGAATTTGAGTCGGGGTTGACCGCAGCCTGGTTCGGCGTTGTGCCTGCTGTCCTCATCGGCGGTGTCGGCACAATTGTCGTGGCGTTGGCCTGGATATATCTTTTCCCGGAGCTCGCACGGATTGATACGCTTAAGCAGTAAAGTAATATTCTGGGTAACTACTGTGCCTCCCGCAAGCGCTTGACACGGATTGGCACTTATTCTATACCTGTGTCAACGTGATCGCGCAAAGATAGAGTTTCATCGCAGATGAACGCAGATAGAAGCAAGAAGAGATGTAACCAGATAGGTGGCATGCAACATCCGCGTCGAAACGAAGCGACGTGCGCGGCGCAGTTATCAAAGCCCTTATCCGCTCTTATCTGCGATGGGAAGCGGTCTATAACAGAAAAGGCGGTGACGCTCAGTACAGACGAAATCAGGAAGTTCAGAAAAGCAATCTATAAGTATTACAACGAGCATGGCCGAGAGCTGCCGTGGAGAGGAACACAGGATCCATACCGGATACTCGTCTCTGAGATCATGTTGCAGCAGACACAAGTGGATCGTGTGCTCCAAAAATACCCCGCTTTTGTGCGGCAGTTTCCGAACTTCAGGGCTCTGGCGGGTGCGTCTCTCAGAGATGTGCTGGCTGCATGGCAGGGCTTGGGATATAATCGGCGGGCCGTATCGCTCAAGAAGATCGGCGAAATTGTCACGAACAAACATGGTGGGAGACTTCGCGCGGACGTGGACTTTCTAAGGGGTCTTCCCGGCATCGGGTATAACACGGCCTGTGCCATCGTTGCTTTTGCGTCTAACAGACCGGTCGTATTCATCGAAACGAACATACGCACGGTATTCATGCATTTCTTCTTCGCGGACAGGAATGATGTAAGAGATAGTGAGATCCTGCCCTTGATAGAGCAGACG
>Ga0335070_10006872_pt1 | contig 13370 bp, 12 predicted proteins | sample Lox_Sample_13_FD_206722 | JGI IMG/M metagenome (GOLD analysis project Ga0335070, IMG submission 206722) | Soil microbial communities from Loxahatchee National Wildlife Refuge, Florida, United States - Lox_Sample_1.3 | ecosystem: Environmental > Terrestrial > Soil > Wetlands | place: USA...
CCGTCAGCCTCAGCCCTCAGACCTCAGGCCTTCAGACCTCACTTAGCTGATTGCTTTCTTTTCGAACTGGCGCAGGCCTAGTAGTAATAACAGAAGATCGAAGAAGCAGAGCGCGATCAGGATTCCTACCGTTGACAGATGGGAAAACTGTGGGACCAGCGCGGCACGCAATCCCTCGCTGGCATAGACCAGCGGGTTCACCAGCACTGCCCACTTCAAAATGTGGAAACTGCTCAGCGCGCTCCAGGGATAGTAAGTGCAGCCGAAGAAGATCATCGGGGTGAGGATCATGCTGAACATCAGGCCGATATGTTGCTGATTCATCGAGCAGCCGAGCGCGAGGCCTCCGCCCGCAGCGAAGAGAGCGACGAGCAGCATCATCGCGATGAATTCAAGCGGGGCGTGAATTTGGATATCGACGCCCGGGCGGAGCACCAGCCAGGCGAGCGGGAGAACGACCAGCCCTGCGAGCAGGGCTTGAATCATTCCGGCGACGACTTTCTCGATTGCGATCCAGGAGATGTCGATCGGCGCGAGGAGGCGGTCTTCAATCTCGCGGGTCCATTGGAACTCCGCGATCAAGGGCATGGCCACGGCCCAGATTCCGGTGAAGACCATGCTGATGGCGATGATGCCGGGGAGCAGCAGGCTTTTGTACTCGGGGCGCATGTATCCGCTGCCGACCATCACTCGTCCGAAGATGAAGACGAACAGGAGCGGCTGCAGGAACGTCTGGAACGTGATCTGAATAATGTTGCGTCGTGCCACGTGGGCGTCGCGGGCGAGCATCGCGCCAAAAGCTTTCCAGTTCAATCGCGCAAACTCCTTCCGGTGTGGTGCAGGAACAGGTTTTCGAGACTGGGCTCCGAGATGTGAACGTCGGACAACTCCGCGCCCACAGCCGCGGCGACGGAGGCAACCTCGGGAATGAGCGAGCCGCCGCGATCGGCGTAGACATCTGCCCCGACTGAATTAAGCGGGCGAACTTCGCGGACTCCGGCCAGCGCCTGCAGACGTTGGATCAGTTCGGGAGTCTGCCTGGCGAAATGGAGCCGTAGCAGGAATCCTCCGGGGATAGATCCCTTCAGCTCTGTTGGCGTGCCGAGAGCGATCATTTTTCCGTGGTCAACGATGGCGAGCCGCTGGCATAGCGCGTCGGCTTCTTCCATGTTGTGTGTGGTGAGCAGCACGGTCTTGCCGAGCTGGTTGTATTCGCGGATGATCTCCCACAGCAGGATGCGGGTTTGCGGGTCGAGGCCGGCGCTGGGTTCATCGAGGAATAGAACCTGCGGGTCGTGCATCATGGCGCGAGCGATAGAGAGGCGCTGGGCCATGCCGCCGGAGAATCCGCGGACCATCTGGTCAGCGCGATCGGTCAGCTTGAACTTTTCCAGCAGTTCGGTGGCGCGCCTGGCTCCTTCTTTTGGCGGAATGCCGAAGTAGGCCGCGTGGAAGATCAGGATTTCGCGGGCGGTGAGCGAGAAATCGTGATTGGGGCGCTGCGGTACTACGCCGATCAGGCGCTTCACCTTGGCCTGCTCCTGCCAGACTTCGTAGTCCCCGATCCAGGCATGGCCGCCGGTAGCGCGGACCCTGGTGGTGAGGATGCCGATGGTGGTGGATTTGCCCGCGCCATTGGGGCCCAATAGGCCGAAGATTTCTCCGGGCTCGACCTGAAGAGACAAGCCATCCAGCGCTTTGATTTGCGGTTTGGGCTGCTTTGAACCTTTATCCAGCGGGCGCATGCCGATGCCGCCCGCCGCCATCGGAGGCGCAGAGTTGTACACCTTGCGCAGATCTTCTGTGCGTAAACCAACCGCCATGCGTGAATTCCTAAGGAGTTGTTACAGCGTGGTGCTGGAAGTATAACTCAGAGGCGGGAGTGGAAGTTACGGATTGAATCTTCCTGAGGGTCAGACGGGATTCCGACAGCCTGTACCCGCCGCGACCGTCTCGCCAGATCGTTCGACTTGGCTTTGACGAAAATCCCCACGACTGGCAAAGACGGCCAGAAGTGGGGCACCCAGAGCGTGAAGCTTTGTTTCGGCAGGGCAAGCGGTTGCGGGACTCGCACGCAAGATCCGCCCTCTCAAACATTCATTCGGATGCGTGGCTGGCGGAAGTATGGGAGAGTAGAGAAGGCATTCATTCCTGGTCGAAGAGTGTCACCAACTGAAAGATTCTAATGTGGAGCCTTGCGTATCTCCGTCGAGTGCTGGTGGTCGGTACGGTCATTGCTGTTTTCAGTGGGGCTGGATGGCAGATTCCGTCATCCGCGGCGCAAGAGCAAGGTGCGGGGCAGCAGACTGCAGGACAGGTGCAGAGCGAATCGGAACTTATCATTCAGACCGATTCAGAGCTGCCAGAAACCTACCCCCACGCGTCGTACGAATTCCGTTTCCGGGCGCGGGGAGGGGTTCCAACCCTGCACTGGAGGTTGGAAAGGGCCAGCGCGCTCCCGCCTGGGCTGAAACTTGACGATGACGGATTCCTGCATGGTTCTCCAGAACGTACCGGGGACTTTCAGTTCACGGTGTCGGTGATGGACGGTGGGCAACCGCAGCAGAGGGTGCAGAAGGCATTCGTGCTGCGAGTGCGTTCGGCTCTGACGCTGAACTGGAAGGTCCCGGCGCATGTCAATGGCAGCCGGATCGAGGGAAGCGCGGAGATTGCGAACACGACTCCCGAAGACATTGACCTGACCTTCATTGTGTTGGCGGTGCCGGGGAATGGGCGCGCGGTCGCCATCGGGTATCAACATTTGGTGTTGCGTCGCGGGACGCTTGCGATGGAGTTGCCGTTTGGAGAAACATTGCCGCGCGGGGGATACGTGGTGCATGCGGATGCGATCGGCGAGGTGGCGCCCCGGAAGGTCATTTATCGGGAGAGATTACAGACGCCGTCGATGCTGCAGGTAAATGTCGGGCCTTAGCGTTACGGTGCGGGAGGCACGGGGACAGGATGGCCCCACTCTTCTACCCTCGCATCTCGACCACGTTTCTGACGCGTACTGACGATCGAACGATCGTCCGCCGCTCAGGGCAGGCTGACGCGCCCGTTGCTACAGAATCCCGCCCAGGCGCTCCTGCAACTGCTTGCGGTAACGGCGGCTCAACCGAACTGTGGATCCATCATCGAGCAAGACCTCGTATTCGCCGTCTGGCCTGAGTTTTAGTCCTCGAACTCGCTCCAGGTTCACGATACTGGAGCGGTGAACACGGCAAAACACATTTGGGTCGAGGTCTTCTTCCAAGTCCGACAAGCTGCGGCGTAGCAGATGGCTTCGCGGTCCGACGTGCAGGCACGCATAATAATCTGCGGCTTCGATCCAGTCGATGTCGCGGGTCTTCACGAAGCAGACTTCTCCTGCACTCTTGATGACGATCCGCTCGAGGTTGCGCCGTGCGCTCTCGCCACGGTTCGCTTTCTGCACGCGCTGCTTGGCGCGTCCAAGCGCCAGTTCGAAGCGTGGGTTGTCGAACGGCTTCAGCAGGTAGTCGAGGGCTCCGGCCTCAAAGGCGCGCAACGCGTACTGGTCATAGGCGGTAACGAAAATCACCGCAGGCGGCAAATCGTTGCCCAGCATCTCCAGCACATCGAAGCCGTCGCATTCCGGCATCTGCACGTCAAGAAAGAGCAGATCGGGCCTGGCTAGGCGGATTTCCCCGAGCGCTTCTACGCCCGACCGGCACTCGCCGATCATTTCGATTTGCGGATCCTTCCGCAGAAGTACGGCGATGTTGCTTCTCGCCAGCGGCTCATCGTCCACAATCAGCGCGCGAATTTTGATGGGAGGAATCGATGGCACTTTCAACGCCCCGAACTATTCTGCGCGTCCTTCTTTATTCGCGGTCAAAAGCACGTCTTCGGAATCGGATCGCCTCGGCGGAACGTCGATTCGAACCATTCCGTGGTCGGGCGGTCCAGGCGCAAGGCCCGGCTCGACAGGTATATAAGGCACAGACAGCGAAGCTTCCACGCCCCCGCGCCGATTGCAGAGTTTCAGCTCGAACGCGTTTCCGTACAGGCCCTGGAGCCGCGTGCGCACATTTTGTATTCCGATGCCCGATGTTGCTTGCTCCCAATCGGCAGGCAGGCTGGGCCCATCGTTGTAGACGTGCAGCGTGAGCGTGCCGTTCGAATGTGCGACAGCGATGCGAATCGCGCCCCCCTGTACGCGTTTCGCAATGCCGTGCTTCACCGCATTCTCGACTATTGGTTGCAGAATAAGGCTCGGAACTTTTGCCGACATGAGATCCGCTGGAACATCCACGGTGAACGCCAGACGATCGGCGAAGCGCGCCTTCTGAATCTCAAGATACTTCCGGGTGAACTCGAGCTCTTCGGCCAGCGAAACCTGTTGACGATCGGAATCGTTCACCACTCGGCGCAAAAACTCGCTCAACTGAGCGATCATGGTCACCGCCGCTTCGTGGCGCTGCTCACGCACCAGTCCCGCGATGGCATTCAGCGTATTGAAGAGGAAGTGAGGCTCGATCTGCCGACGCAGCGCGTTGAGTTGCGCCTTCGTAAGCTGCTCGCTGAGACGCGCCGTCTCCGCCTGTTGCATTGCGAACCGCCGCTGGGAAGCGAGAATGTGTCCGACGAGCAAGACCAGGCCATAGAGGATTATGTTCCCAAGCATCCCGCTATAGAATTTGCGCAGCGATAACTGCACAAAGGGACTCGGCCCGGATTCGATTGCCCAGGGATTCAGCCACTCCTCCCACATCGCAACCCACGCGCAAGAGATCAGACCGATCGCCGCGCACGTCGCCAGATGCACGGACCAAGTCGACGCGCGCTTCCATTGAGCCATAGGGAACTTATAGCCGAACTGGAAGACCGCCGGTGTTGCGAGCGTCCACGGTAGCCAAGAAAACAGTTGCGTGAAGAACAGGCTCGTCCAGTAGTGATGCATACCTTCGGCGCGCATCACGACGACAGTCTGCGTGGCATCGAAGAGCCCAATGCCAACCCAGACAGCCAAAATCCAATACCATCGCGGAGACTCGAACCTTTCGACCCTGCTACCCATATCGCGAAATCCTACTCCAGTCGTGGGCCAAAGGGTCAAGAATGCAGCGAAACGCCGGGTCGGTGCAGCCGACGGTATAGCATTCAGGAGCAGCATTGAGGCACAATGCCCGCCATGATCAACAAAGCCACCACTCTCATGCTTGCGATTCCTGTGCTGCTGGTCTCTGCCGCGCTGCTGAAGTCGGCACCAGTTCCTCCATCCGGCAATGGCCCGGAGTACACGAGTGACGATCAACTCAAACTTCCGGAGAATTATCGGCAATGGGTGTATCTCACAACGGGATTTGACATGAGCTACAGCGCAGGCGCCAATACGATGGACCATCACATGTTCGACAACGTGTTCGTGAATCCAGAGGCCTACAAGTCGTTCACCGAGACCGGCACTTGGCCCGACAAAACAATGTTGGTGCTTGAAGTTCGCAAGGCCGAAGGCAAGGGGTCGATCAACCAGAAAGGGAATTTCCAGGGCAGCGAAGTGATGGGGCTGGAAGTCCACGTGAAAGACGAAGCTCGCTTCCCGGGAAGATGGGCGTTCTTTGGATTTGACGATGCGAAGACCGCGAAGATGACTCCCACAGGCGCCACTTGCTACAGCTGCCATCAGGATCACGGCGCTGTCGATACGACCTTCGTGCAGTTCTACCCCACTCTGCTGCCAATCGCAAAAAGCAAGCGAACGTTAAGCTCAGGGTATGTGAAGGAAAGCGCAGTCAGCGCCGGGAAATAGGGCGTTCGCCGGTCGAGGCCAATGCGCCCCGGAGGAAACTCAGTCGCGCGAGACTCAGAGCAGAACTCTAATCTCCGACCGCGCTGACTTCTTCCGAAACATTCTCGCGTGAGATCGAAAGAGCTTTCGAGAATTGCAGAATCCCATCCTCGAGTCCGCTGAACTTCATGGTGAGCCAGTCGCGGATGTAGTTCTGGCGGATCATCCACGGTGCTTTCGAAGCTGATTTCGGAAGGTCGGCGGCGGCGCGCTGTACGTATCCGGAGGTAAGATTCAAGAGCGGTCTCGGTTCAAGGGCCGCACGATCGCACGCGGGTTTGCAGGTGCGATACCTGTACCGATCCATATGATTCAGCACGCGACACACGTAGGTTGAGGCCAGGTCGGCGCGCAGAGTCCACGGTGCATTGGTGTAGCCGATGCAAAAGGCGAAGTTGGGAACGTTGCTAAGCATCGTGCCCCTGTAAATGAACTCGCGGGCAGGCTCGACCGGCGCGCCATCCAGCACCAGTTGCACTCCTCCCAAGGCAAGCATCCGCAAGCCGGTCGCGGAGACAATGACGTCGGCTTCGAGCTCCTCTCCAGACGTCAGCCGAATCCCACGCTCGGTGAGAACCTCGATCTCGTCGGTTACGATCGAAGCCCGCCCCGCGCTGATCGACTTGTACAAATCAGAGTCCGGAATGAGGCACAGGCGCTGGTCCCATGGCTGATAGCGCGGATTGAAGTGCTTGTCGACCTCGTATCCCTGCGGCAAGTCTTTCCGAGCGCCATCGCGCAGCATGCGCCGCATGTGGCCGGGCGCTCGCCGGCTGAGCTGGTAAATCCCGATGTTGATCAGGATATTCTTCCAGCGAATCAGCCGAAGTGCCGTCCGCTCCGGCAACAGGCGCCGAACCAGGCCGGCGATCGGGTCGTGATTGGGCAGGCTCAGGACGTACGACGGCGAGCGCTGCAGCATCGTGACGTGTACCGCTGTTCGAGCCATCGCGGGCACGAGCGTGACTGCAGTCGCTCCGCTTCCGATCACCACGACTCTCTTGCCTGCATAGTCGAGATCTTCCGGCCAGTGCTGTGGATGTACGAACGTTCCGCGGTAACTTTCGGCTCCCGGAAAATCCGGTTGGTAACCCGCGTCGTAACGATAGTAGCCGGTGCATCCGTACAGGAAATTGCAGGTATAGCGGGTGATCTCTCCTCTGTCGTTCTTTGTCTCGACTGTCCACTGGGCGTCCTCCGAAGACCAGTTCGCCGAGACGACCTGCTGGCGAAATCGGATGTGGCGGTCAATGGCGAATTCCTCGGCGGTGTCGCGAATGTATTCCCGGATCAGGGCTCCGTCAGCGATCGCCTCGGGATTTTTCCACGGGCGGAACGAGTATCCGAGCGTGTGCATGTCAGAGTCGGAGCGCACCCCAGGATAGCGGAACAGATCCCATGTGCCGCCGATCTCCGCTCGAGCTTCGAGGATCACGTACCGTTTGTTAGAGCAGCGCGTCTGCAGCCGATATCCGGCGCCGATACCGGAGAGCCCGGCCCCAATGATGACGACATCGAAGTGCTCGGTGAATGGTGTCAAACGCGTACCCCGCGCGCTGTTTCCACTGGAAAGCGAAGTGCCCCATTATGCCCCGGAACGGAGAATGATTGCCAGTGCTTGCGGGATCCAGAGCTGAGAGCTTACTTCGCGGCGCTGGCGACCTTCACGCCTTTGGAAGAAGACGCATATCGAGCGATTCCGCGGTACAACGCTTCCGCAATCTGCTCGCGGTAACCATCGCTGCGAAGCTTCTGTTCATCGGTGGGACTGCTCACGAACGAAACCTCAGCCAGAATGCCAGGCATGGCACTCTCGGTCAGGACCACGAATCCGGCTTCCTTGATCCCTCGATCCCGCAGCCCGGGATTCTGCACTGATAACGTCCCGTACAACGACCGTTGCACACTGAATGCCAGTCGCCGCGACTGCTCGATGCGGTCGTGCAACTCGGTGGGCGTGAGCGTGAGAAGGGGAAGATTCTTTGGCGCCGCCGATCGCATCGCAGCTTCTTTCGGGCCCGCAGGATTGCTGAGATCCTGCGTTCCCGGCGCAGAGAAGAGGTTGGTGTAATAGGTCTCCACGCCACGCGCTGACGGCACGTCGCTGTAGTTGGCATGCACCGAAACGAACAGGTCCGCCTGCGCGGTATTTGCCAGGATGGCGCGCTGGTCGAGCGGAATGTAATTGTCATCCGTGCGCGTATAGACCACCTCAGCACCCAGTCGTGATTCGAGCAGTTTGCCCAGGCGCTCGGAGATCTCCAGGACCAGATCCTTCTCCAGAAGCCCGCGGCGGCCCACGGTGCCAAGATCCCATCCGCCGTGCCCTGCGTCGACCACGATGCGCAGCTTGGGCACTTTCGATCGCAACTGCAGATCTTCTTTGGTCGGAGGCGGAACCACAATCGCCATCTGACTTTTCTCGGCCTCGGGCGTTTTCGGGAAGAGATTAACTGCTGTCTTCGGTGCGGCTCCGGTTTTGCTGATTTGAATGACCAGACGATAGGGATCGCGTTCCAGGCTGACTTGCGGCGCCGACAAAGCTGCGCTGTTCCTGGCCTCAAGTACGACGCGCGTCATCCCCGAAACCGGTTGCGCCACCCGGATGCGATTGAGCAGCGGGTCGCCGTCCAGCGACTTGCCTTGTAACTCCGCCGCAAGCTGTGTGTCGCGAAGGTCGAAATAAAAACGTTCAGGATTGCTGAGATGCCCAGGCTCGTATTGCACCTGGTCTTCAAGATCGAGAACGACGGTGCTGGAGTCGGCCGAAGACCAGTGACGCACTCCTGTAACGCGCGGGAAGTTTGACAATTCCTGCGGCGTGGCCGGGGTGTTTTCCGGCTGGTTGGAATCGGGAATCGTTTCGGAAGAAGAATCCGCGCCAGCTTCCGCTGATTTCTCTCCGGCATTCGCCGGGACCGGTTGCGCCGCAGGCTGATTCTGCACCATCTGATCGCCGATCTGCGCGGTCTTCATCTTCCACCACACTCCCACGCCGAATGCTGCGGCGATGACCACGCCGACCAGCAGGAACACCATCCACGGACGCTGCGACTTTTCGCTCTCGAGCTGTCCGAACATGAGCGCCGGCTCTGGCGCGGATTCGGCCTTGGCTGTCAGCGGCGCCGTCGCGGCTGTGGCCGGAGCGTCTACCCGTCTGGCAGGAACCGTGGAAGGAGCCGGGGCTGCGGCAACAGTTTCAGGCACCACCGGTTTTGGCGCGGACGGCGCAGAGACGGCCTTGATCGAAGCCGCATAGGGCGTCGTGGGAGCGACCGGCGGAATCGGTACGGTGATCTTTGCCGCCGCAGGTGGCTCTGCCTTCGCCGGCGTCGCGGGCACCGGTTTAGGCGGCAGCGTGCTCGGAGTAACCACCGGAGCAGGCTTAGCTTCTGCTTTCGGCGCTTCTGGCTTGGGTGTCTCCAGCCTGGTTGCGGCTGCCTGCGCCGACTGCGCAAACCGATCTTCGTCTTCCGGCTTAAGCGCACCTAGAATGAGCTCGGCCAGCAGGGTCAGATTGCGGACGTCGATCTCGTTAAACGCAAAGGGCCATGACGAGAACGCCTCAAGAACTCCGATGACGCGGCGTCGTCCGCAAAGCGGAACCGCAACCATCGAACGCGCGCCCATCTTGCGGCACGCCTCCACATTCACGCGTGAGTCAGTTTCGGTATCGTCGCAATTGATAACTTGCGCCGTGCGGAAGCAGGCTCCGGAAAATGCTGATTCGCGATCGATCCGCGTGCCGGGATCAGGACGAACCGTGCCCGCCGCTACCCGCAGAACGATCTCATTGTTTTCTGCCAGCGCAATTGCCAGCCCGTCAGCGCCGGTGATGGCCACAGCGCGCTCAGCCACCAACTGCAGGACTTCATCCAGAACAAAAAGCTCGGTCGGCTCGAACTCCGCCGCTGGACTTGGCGAATCGAATCCATGAGCGTGGGTAGCCAGCGCTTTGCGGCGTCGCACCTGGTCGTGCAGAGCCGAGAACGCCAGCAGCGCCTGCAAGGCATCTCGCTGCGATGGCTTGGCGATCTCGCTCTCGCCCGTATCCTTTGCTGGCGAGGATGGCCACGCCGGCAGACTCGCTCCTGAGACGGAGTTCGCCAAGGGAATATCGGGTTTAGTGGTCGTTGTAGCCATCCTGGGGTAATGCAAAGCTTAACTTATCGGGGATTGCGGTGACTTTCAATTACTGCCGGTGACCCTTTGGGCATGTACTTCCGTGTATCGGGGGCCAGAGCACGAGGCAGAGCACTCCGGATTTGCGAACAGACAGCGAAAGTCGCTCGGGTATGAGAAGCGGGTGGAGTAGAATCCGCGAAACCAGTCATGAGCGACACCAACTTGCAGGAAGGGAAGACGCTGATTTCACAGCCGCGCACTCACGGCTCTCCGTCAACGGCCAGAGCCGCGGGAATCGTGATGGGCATGCTGGCGATGATGATGATTCCTGCGGCCATCGCGCTGCATTCGATCCAGACTCCAGCCACCTTGCAGGTCCAGCCAAATGCCTCGCCCCACGGCTACACCTGGAGCCTTCTGTTGTTCATTGTGCCGATTGCTGCAATTGCCGTCTGGTTTCTCCCCAGCGCGGGACGCGACGTTCCGCAACGCGCCTTCTGGCGCACGCTTGGCATCCTCGTGCCCATCGGCTGCCTGCTGGATGTCGTCTTTGCGCAGTGGTTCTTCAGTTATCCGAATCCCAAGGCCACCCTGGGCCTTCTCGCGCCGGCACTCGGGCATTGGGTGCCGGTCGAAGAGTATGTCTTCTATTTCACGGGCTTCCTCATGATTCTGCTGCTCTACGTCTGGCTCAGCGACTACTGGCTGGCTGCCTATACCGTCGTAGACTATCGCGGCGAGGCGCGGGCTTTGCCGAAACTGCTGATGTTCCATCCCACGTCGCTGATCATCGGCCTGGTTTTGATTGCCGCCGCCATTGCATACAAGAGGTGGTTTTCGTCGGAACCCGCGGGGCTCCCCGGATATTTCACTGTGCTGGTCGCAGGCGGCTTAATTCCTTCGGTCAGCTTCTACCCGACGGCGCGGCGGTTCATCAACTGGCGGGCATTAAGCCTCACCATGTATTTCACTCTGCTGATCAGCATGCTCTGGGAAGCGACGCTGGCCTTGCCCTACGGCTGGTGGAATTATCAGCATCAGGCCATGGTGGGCATATTCATCGGTGCCTGGTCGGACTTGCCGATCGAGGCTGTCGTGGTCTGGATCGCCGTGACTTACGGAACGGTGATCTTGTTTGAAACAGTAAAAATCTGGCAGGCCTCAGGACGAAGAGCGCGCGAGGCGTTCCTAGGAAGCCGAAATTCCAACGCCCGACGCCCCTGACGCCCGACGCCCTATTCCCTAATCCCTATTCCCGAAGTGTAGTCGGTCGTTCCGAACCACCCCAGTTACTAAGCTCTTTCCCCGATAACGGATAACATCCTAGTAAATAACCTCTGGCTGACAAGCGAACTCCGGCGGTGAACATGGACGCAGGACCCTCCCCCGTGCGTCAGGCACGAGCGCAGCATCGGCACGAACTTCGTACGCTCACCTACGTCACACTGGACCAGGCGAACGGCGGCATCGTTCGCAATCTCTCACAGAATGGCATTGGTGTGCAGGTAGTTGCCGCGGTGCGCCCCAAGCAGCAACTGCGCGTGCGATTTGAGTTGCGCTATCCAAAGCTGCAGGTCGAGACACGCGCTGAAGTGGCGTGGGCGACTTTTTCCGGGCAGTGCGGAATCCAGTTCCTCGATATGTCTCCGGCGCTGAAGCAGCAGATCAACCAGTGGATTTTCGGCAATCTGCTGGAAGGAATCACACTTCACTCGGAGCATTCCGGATCAATCTTTGCACCGAGGCACGCTGCCTCGAAACCGGAAGAAGCCCGCCAGGTTGACGCTACGAATCCCGGGAGAGCGGTGGAAGACGACGGCTTGATGGTCTCGCCCACCCCGGTGAAGATCATCGCGCTGCCAGTGCGCCGCGACCCTCCCGAGCCGGCGATCGGGCAAGAGGATGCGGCCGCCATCACGCAAACTACTTCGACCGAGGTCGATTGGTTTTCACAGCTCCTTTCCGGGCGCGCGCTGGCCTGGACCGTCGACGCTCTCGTAGTGATTGCATCCCTGCTGCTCTTTACCTTTGTCTTCCTGTCGGTCACACGCGAAGCCCCGCCATGGCCGCTGGCAACCGTAACCGGCATGGCCCTGATGATGGCCGTCATGTACTGGGGATTCTTCCGGATCATCGCCGGTGGGAGCCTGGGAGCCAAGCTTGCGGAGATCGCCGCCGACGATTCGGAACGCGATCCGGACGAGCCGCGCTTCCGCTGATGGCGGTGGCGGCGGAGCCTAATTAGCCAGGAACTGCTGCGCCAGCCAGAGTTGGAGTGCCTTCTGATGCTGCGGCGGCACTTTCACGAAGCGGACGCCAACATGGCCGTTGTCGTCGTGCCAAACGACTTCTGCCTGCGCATTTAATTCAGACTGCGCTCCCGGGATTTCCCACTGGATCTGCAGGCCGTCCGCTTCGATCGGCTGGTCGCTGCATATCCGCATGCCGCCCTCACTGAGATTGACCAGGTGCGCGTTGGTGATGATGTGGTTCTTCGCCTTCAACGATACCGGTATGTCCAGATCGATGCGCTGATAGCGCAGGCGGCCGTCGAGAATCATGCATCGCGCCGCTGACAACGTGCGCACGGCCTTCTCGACAGAAATAGGTTTCTCGAATGCGAAGATCGCGCCGGTCTGATCGAGGCTGGCCATGCACTGCCGCTTGCCCATAATCAAGAGCGGGACCGTGTTGGCGTGCTTTCGGGCAGACTGGAGTTGCTGAAACAGCTCCGGACTGCCCTCGAGATCGCAATCGACAATGAGCGCGTCGATCTTCGATTGCGAGAGCCGCTCTAAAGCCGCTTGCGGATCTGCTTCGACCCAAACTTCCATGTGGAGACCACTGAGGATACACTCCAGAACGCTGATTTCCTGCCAGTCGCGCGAGACCACCATCGAGGAAAGAGTCATGGCTCTCCCACTCTAGCGACGACCGTAACCGAGCCCTAGATCACCAACGTAACAACGGCCTTAGGAAGCACAGTCAAGCGCGCTCGGCTGATTCCAACAAGTACGGCTTACAATGCAAATCCTATGCGCGCCTTCAACGTTTCGCTAAACGGGAAGAAGCTGTGTCTAGCGGGAGTGGGTGAACGCGGAGTTCTATCGGCAATCGTTAACTGGGTGGCGGGAGATCGCGGAGCCGACTTGTTCAGGGAAGTTGGTGGCCTTGCCAACGAGGAACACGTCGATTGGGTAATGCAAAAGCGCCTGCAAGTCGGAGATGAAGTTCGCGTCACGATAGTCGATGCAGAATCAGCTGACAAACCTGTCATGACACGGCGGATTCATCCGGCAGAAACGCTCAAAGCGAAGAAGCGTTACGTCCGCATGATGGCAAAAGAGCTTGGCTGGAAAATTCCGACAGGAACCTCACGATCCTGACTGGGGCAGGGCCGGGGGATTTGAGTCTAAACGCCTTTGTCCTCGCCAGT
>Ga0335070_10006873_pt1 | contig 13370 bp, 11 predicted proteins | sample Lox_Sample_13_FD_206722 | JGI IMG/M metagenome (GOLD analysis project Ga0335070, IMG submission 206722) | Soil microbial communities from Loxahatchee National Wildlife Refuge, Florida, United States - Lox_Sample_1.3 | ecosystem: Environmental > Terrestrial > Soil > Wetlands | place: USA...
GTGCGCGTTTGCCGCCTTACTTCTACTCATTTATACTTTTTGTTTGTCTTATAGCCCGTACTTGAACTAGGAGCAGCGATTTTTTCATGCCCAAGCGCACATTCCAACCAAACCGGCGTCACCGCTCGAAGACCCACGGCTTTCGTACCCGCATGAAAACCAAGACGGGCCGTGCCGTGCTTTCTCGCCGCCGTGCCAAGGGACGGAAGCGGGTCTCGGTGAAGCCCGGCTTCCGGGAGTAGGTCTCCGCTTCCGGAAAGGTCGCGATCCGTACGCTGATTAGAGTGTGTGACTTGTGAGCGCCATCGCTCCGATTGGGAGTGTTGATCTGTCGAGCCCCGGCCGCCGTGCACGATTTCCACGTCAGGCCCGTATCTTGCGGCACAGTGACTTTGATCGTGTGTACAAGCAGGGCCGGCGCCATTTTGTCGGTCACATGGTTTTCTTTTATCTGGCGCGCAAGCCAGAGCAGAGATGTCGCGTCGGCCTGACCGTAGGCCGGACATTGGGCGGGGCGGTGGAGCGGAACCGGATCAAGCGCCGTCTCCGCGAGGCAATTCGTTTGAAGCTCTCGCTGCTGGGTGCGGCGGCTGATGTCATCATCCATCCAAAGAAGTCGGCGGCCACCGCAGAGTTTTGCGAATTGCTGCGGGAAGTTGGCGCCGCCTTCGAAGTGATCGAAAGCAAGCTGAGTAAGCTCTCGAGTTAAAGATGTCGAGAGTGCGGGTTGTGTAAAGTGAATCGTATGAGTATGAGACAGACTGTACGAACTCTTTTGCTGCAGCTGCTCCGCGGCTACAAATGGGCTGTCTCGCCCCTGTTTCCTCCGGCTTGCCGCTACGTACCAACTTGTTCGGAATACGCCGTGGAGGCGGTCGAGCGTTACGGCGCCGTGCGGGGGAGCGCGATGGCGATGTGGCGCCTGTTGCGCTGTCATCCCTTCGCCAAGGGCGGTTACGATCCGGTAGTGTGGGAGCGCCACGAAACTGCCGGCGAGGGTTCTTCGTATCAAGGTACGCCGTCAGCTCTGAAGCCGTAGATTTCGCAATACGACAAATGCTTTTCAGTACCGCAGTGCGTTTTACACGGTAGCCAATTGCCTGACTTCTCCAATCCTAACCAAGACCCCGGCATGGAGCGCCGGCTGCTCCTGGTTTTTGCACTGACGTTCCTGGTCATCATTTTGTTTCAACCGCTGTTCAAGAAGTACCTGCCGCAGACGCCAACTTCTCAGCCGCAATCGCAGACTCAGCCTCAAACCCAGCCTCAGAGCACACCTGCTCTTGCATCCGTAACGACGCCCGCTCGGGTTCCCAACAAGACCGCGAGCAGGCAAGCCGAGGTCGAGACGGAAACCGTGGTGGAGAACGGGCTCTACCGCATTACGTTCACTAATCGCGGCGGGCAGGTGAAATCCTGGATCCTTAAGAAATTCGATGACGATCAGGGGAAGCCGCTCGAGCTGGTGAACCGTGACGCCGCGGCGAAATACGGCTATCCACTCTCCCTTTGGACTTACGACCAGACACTGCGAAATAGGCTGAACTCAGCCCTGTTTGTTACGAACAGTTCGGGAACCGTCGCTGCACCCGCTGCGATAACTTTTGAATATGCGGATCAGGACGTGCTCGTGCGCAAAACCTTTCGGTGCGACGACACTTACGTTGTGCGTGTGGAAACGGCCGTAACCGCGAACGGCGGGTATACGGCCGCTTATCCCATGTGGCCGGCAGGTTTTGGCGATGAACTGGACCCGACTTCCTACGCCGCCGGCCAGATCGAATACCAATATAACGGTGACACACAACGACTTGCGATAAAGAAGATCAGCGGCGGGAACACCTTTCAAGGCCCGTTCAATTGGGCTGGAGTTGCGGACCAGTACTTCGCCGCAGTGTTTCTCCCCGAGGATGCCACCAAAGCTCACTTAGTCACGTTGCGAAATTCGATCGATGTCCCCAAGGACGCGCAAAAGCCCAACCCACAAGACACGGTGAAGGTGGAGGTGTTGGGTGCCGCAGTGGGCAATCCGTACGGTCCCACCACCGAACGGATGTATGTAGGCCCCAAATCTTTGGCCGTCTTGGAATCTGTGCCGGTTCAGGGAATGACCGGCGCCAGCCCCGATTTACGGGCGCTCGTCGACTTCGGCTGGCTGGGCCTGATCGCGCGGCCACTCTTTCTTTGGCTGAAGTGGACCTACAACCACATGGTTGCCAACTGGGGTTGGGCGATTGCGATCCAGACTCTGATTATCAACCTGGCTTTGCTGCCGTTGCGCATCTCGCAGATGAAATCGGCGCTAAAAATGCAGAAGGTCGCGCCGCAAATCAAGTCCATCCAGGAGAAGTACAAAAAGTACAGCCTGCGTGATCCGCGCAAGCAAGAAATGAACAAAGAGGTGAGCGAACTGTACCGGCGAGAGGGCGTCAACCCGGTCGGCGGCTGTATCCCCTTGCTCATCCAGATGCCATTCTTGTTCGCCTACTACCGCATGTTGGGCGTGGCCTTGGAACTTCGCCACGCGCCCTGGCTCTGGATCCGCGATCTTTCGTCGCCCGATCCCTGGCACCTGTTGCCCATCGGAATCATCATTACCATGCTGTTTACTCAGCGCATGACGCCTCAGCCGGGGATGGATCCCGCGCAACAGAAAATGATGAACTTCATGATGCCAGTGATGTTGGGCATCATCAGTTGGAAGCTTGCGGCTGGTTTGTGCCTGTACTGGTCGGAAGGCAACCTGATCGCCATCGCGCAACAGGCGATCATGAACCGGACCGCTCTTGGGCGGGAGATGCGCGAGATGGCGCTGAAACGGGCCAAGAAGAAAGACAAGTGAACTGTCAGCTCAGGGCACGCGCGCAAGCTGACAGTTGAAAGCAGAGTTGGCTGATGGCTATTCCCGACAAAATTGCTGCCGCAAACAAAATCAACGAATTCTTGAGCAGCCTGGTGACCAAGGGCGGCCTGCGCCTCAAGTACCGCATCACCGTTGATCCTCCGGTCAGCGACGACCGCGATTGGGAGAAGCCGGAGATCCTGGTGGAACTCTCCGGTCCGGACTCGCCTCTTCTTCTTGAGCGTGGCGGCGAACTGCTGCGTTCTCTGGAACTGCTCGCCCTCGAAATGCTGCGCTTGCCTGGCAACGAGCACGAAAAAGTCTGCTTCGATTGCATGAACCAGCGCGCCATGCGATTGCAGGAACTTCGCACCGCCGCCGGTGTCGCTGCCGAAAAAGTTCGCAAGACGGGCTCGCCCTATGAATTCGCTCCCATGTCGTCTCGCGAGCGGCGCATCGTACACCTCGCCCTGCGCGATCACACAGACTTGCGCACAGAAAGCGAGGGCGAAGGCCTACGCCGCTTCGTGGTGGTCTACCCCAAGGACTACAAGCCGAGCGCAAAGGCGTCGCCGAGGACGCTGCCGTAACTAGGTGTATGCCGGGGCTTGCGCCCGGCGCTTTCCGCGATACCTCCTATCTGCGGTCCAAGACTCTTCTCCACAGCTACAATCTCCCCATGAACCTCGACGACACCATTGTCGCCATTGCGACCCCGCCCGGCCGCGGGGGCATCGGTGTCGTTCGTCTCTCCGGGCCCGAGGCGCGAGCTATTGCCTTGCCCATGCTTCGCCTGAAGCACGACCTCGAAGCCGGCCGCGCCGTCTTCGGAGAACTCATCGAACCGATCATAGGTCACATAGGGACGGCTGCCCAAACCTGCCCTGAGCGAAGTCGAGGGGGCCGACAGGCCGAGCGCCGCTCGGCAGCGCGCATCGATGAAGTCGTCGTCACCTATTTCGCCAAGCCGCACTCCTACACGACGGACGACATCGTCGAAATCTCAGCCCACGGATCTCCCGTCGTCCTCCGCCATATTGTCGAACTAGCTCTCGCTCGCGGCGCCCGCTTGGCTGAACCCGGTGAATTCACCATGCGCGCCTTTCTCAACGGGCGTATCGATCTGACCCAGGCGGAAGCGGTTCGTGATCTAATCGAGTCGCAAACTCTCTTTCAGGCGAAAGTGGCGGCGCAGCAGCTTGAAGGCGCACTGTCCCATCGCCTGCAACCCATCAAACAGAAATTGGTGGAGCTCATCGCGCTGCTCGAAGCTGGGATCGACTTCGCGGAAGATGATGTGTCCGTACTTCCCGGTGAGCACATCCTCACTCGGATCGCGGAGATTCGTGCGCCTCTGGAGCAGCTGGCCGGTTCGTTTGCCTACGGGAACATAGTCCACGAAGGGCTGACACTCGCCATTGTGGGCCGCCCGAACGTGGGCAAATCAAGTCTCTTCAACCGGCTGGTGGAACGGGAACGAGCCATTGTCACCGCCACGCCAGGCACGACCCGCGACCTGGTCACCGAAACTGTGGCCATCGGTGGCATTCCGGTTCAGTTAGTGGATACCGCAGGCATTCGCCATTCCCTCGATGAAGCGGAGAGCATCGGCGTACGAAAGTCCAAGGAAGCACTGGCCGATGCCGATCTCGTCCTTGTCGTACTCGATAGTTCACAACCTGTCAGCGCGGAAGATGAGGAGTTGGTGAAGTTGGCCGCGGGTCGGCCTGCAATTGTCGCGGAAAACAAGTGCGACCTCGCACCCGTGAGCGGCCAAGTCTATCCTGCACCTTCCGTCAAGCCTAAGGTCGGTCATTCCGAGGAGCGAAGCGACGAGGAATCTCCTGTTTCCACTAACCATGTTGCGCACGTGTGCACCTCCGCCCTGACCGGTGACGGCATTCCCGAGCTGCGCGCTGAAATCCTGCGCCAGACCGGAGGAGAGGCTGGAAGCGCCGAGGCCGGCTTCCTTACCAATGTCCGCCACCAGAAACTTGTCGCTGATTCGCTGACGGCCTTGGACGCCGCCAAGACAGCCGTGCACAATAAAGTCCCGCACGAGATGCTGCTGCTTGATCTCTACAACGCTCTCCGGCCACTCGACGAAATCACCGGCGCCACCACCAGCGACGACATTCTCAACCTAATCTTCAGTACCTTCTGCATCGGAAAGTAGTACATACATAATGGTACATGCATAAACATATTGACATATATATACGTACACATTAGGCTGCGTGAAGTGATTTTAGTTGTTGCGCACACTACGCGGGTCGCGCGTGGGGAGGAAATCACGCGAATCATCTCGGCGCGAAAGGCAACTCCGAGGGAGCGGGGATTTTATGAAGAAGCTGACAGGTGACCAGCGGCGGAGGGATCTGAAGACGATTGCCGCGCTTTCCGAGGATCAAATCGACACGTCGGATATTCCCGAGCTAACCGAAGAACTGCTGAGGAGTGGTACTCGCGGCCAGATGTACCGGCCCATAAAGAAGCCTGTGACGATGAGACTCGACGCAGACGTTCTCGAATGGCTCAAGCGCGATGGTGCGGGCTATCAGACTAGGGCGAATGCTCTCTTACGCCGGGAGATGGTTCGGACGACTCAGGAGAAGAAAGGGCCAGAAAGTGCTGATAGGATGAACGGAGCGCGCAATAAAACTACGATGCCCAAACGCTGAGTGGATGTACAGGCGGCAGAAAAAGTCGGTCTTGCTTATGGCAGGCCACTACCGCAGGCTGCCGTTAACGAATCGTTCTCACCTCGCAAGCACCCCCAACGCAGCCCGGAATAACGCATCAAATCCCGTGGCTCCGCTCTTCGCCACGACAGCCAGCGCCTTCTCCGCCGCCGCGCGCTGATAGCCGAGGTTCGTCAGCGCCGAAAGTACATCTTCCTCTGCAGCTGACAGGGTGGGCACAGAGGTGGCCTCTGCGGCCCCTGCCACCGGCAGCTTGTCGCGCAACTCCAGAACCATCCTCTCGGCGGTCTTCTTGCCGATTCCCGGAATGCGAGTCAACCGAGCCACATCGTTGCCCCGAATTGCGCCCACCAGCTCGTCGGCGGGCATGCCGCTCAGGATCGTGATCGCCAGCTTCGGTCCGATACCGCTCACCGTGATCAACTTCTCGAATAGTTGCTTTTCCGCCGATCGCAAAAAGCCGTAAAGCGCAATCACGTCTTCCCGCACGTGGGTATGGATGTGCAGCGCAACCTCGTTGCCGACTGCAGGAAGATCGGAGAATGTCGGCACGCTGATGGCGACGTCATAGCCCACGCCACCGGTCTCCACCACGGCCTGGTTGGGGTGCTTGACCAACAGCTTGCCGCGCAAATGAGCGATCATGTCGGAACGATTGTAGCTGGATTGGAGAGCATCGCAACTAAGAGCGGTCCAAAACTGAAAGCTGACGGCTGACTGCTCAAAATAACGAGCTCTGTCTTCGATTCGGCGTGATCCCAAAATGTTCGTAGGCGAGCTGCGTCGCGATCCGGCCCCGGGGTGTGCGATTGAGGAAGCCAATCTGGATCAGAAAGGGCTCATAGATTTCTTCAATCGCGTCCGATTCTTCAGCCAGCGCCGCCGCCAGCGTATTCACTCCAACAGGCCCGCCCTGATACTTCTCGATGATGGTTAGCAACAGCCGCCGGTCCACTTCGTCAAAGCCATGACGGTCCACTTCGAGCATCTGCAATGCCGCCTGCGCCGTCGGTAGATCGATCTTCCCGGCACCTCGCACCTGCGCGTAGTCGCGGACTCTGCGCAGCAGACGGTTGGCAATGCGTGGCGTGCCCCGCGACCGGCTGGCAATTTCCATGGCCCCGGCTCGGTCAATCTCCACGCCCAAAATTTCCGCCGAGCGCTCCACGATGACGCGCAGGTCTTCGTGGCTGTAGAACTCGAGCCTCAGAACAATGCCAAAGCGTGAGCGCAGCGGCGACGAGATCAACCCGGCGCGCGTCGTCGCACCAATGAAAGTGAACGGCTTGATGTCGAGCGTGTGTGTCCGTGCTGCCGGCCCTTGCCCGATCAGAATGTCCAGTTTGTAGTCTTCGAGCGCGGGATAAAGAATCTCTTCCAGCGCCGGCTGCATGCGGTGCACTTCATCGATGAACAGCACCTGCTTATCGCGTATGTTGGTGAGGATCGCGGTCAAGTCGCCCTTGATCTGAAGTGTGGGGCCGGACGTCTGCTGGAAAGGCACGCTGAGTTCGTTGGCGATGATCGTCGCCAGAGTCGTTTTACCCAGGCCCGGCGGCCCATAAAGCAGAACGTGGTCCATGGCCTCGCCGCGTGACTTTGCCGCCTCAATCGCCACCGCCAAGTTTTCTTTGACTTTGGGTTGTCCAATGAACTCCGCCAGACGCTGCGGGCGCAGCTTCAGCTCAAACGAGGAATCGTCTTCCACCGGCGCGGCCGACACCAGCCGCTCGCGTTCTTGAGGAATCGTGGAAGTGTTCCTGAGCGTGGCCACGTTATGGCGATAGTAAAGCGAAAGCCATCGTGATGCAATTACCTAAGACCGCACTGGCGTCAGAATACCCTTGCCAGCTCAGCCAGGACCAAATCGCCGTAACGCTGGTCTTTGATGGAAAACTCCGCCTTGTGAATCGCAGGATTGAAGTTGAGGAAGACTTCCGCCTTGCCGCTCGCGAGAAATATCTTCATTGCGGTCCAGTCGCCTCTGGGCTTGTCGCTGAAGCTGCCATTCGAAGACCGAGTTTGGTTTTCGCCGAGGAGCGCAAATTCAAAGGGCAGCACGTCCACCTTCTGAACATGCGCCGGCATTTGCTTTGCCTGCAGAGCTTTCTTCAAGCTGGTCAGAAGAGGGATAGGATCCGACCCGACTTCCGACAAGAACTTACCCTGCCCTGACGATATTTGCGAACTCTGACTGTCTGCGCCTGTCGCGGCGCCGAGTTCAATGCCAAATCGGGTCGTCTTTCCCTCTTCATCGGTATAGGTCGCAAGCCAGGTGCGCAAATCCCCGGAGCTACCTGTGGGGAGAATGTCGAAGCCAACGCTTCCCTCCGCCGGAACGTAGGTCTCAACCACCGGTGTCTCCGGCTGCAGCGGCGCATGCCCGCGCTGGCATGCCAACAGGCTGGCGCAGAAGAGTAGGAGAACTCCAGTTACAACAGAGCGATAAGCGCGCATATTTGATGCTTCCCTATTCCTCCTCTTCCTTCACCTCGCCCCGCTCGGCTTTCGCCTTTTCAATAATCTTCTCCTGCAACTGCGCCGGTACGATGTCGTAGTGGTGCATTTCCATGTTGAAGCTGCCGCGGCCCTGGGTCATCGAGGTCAGGTCGGCGCCGTAGCTCAGCATCTCGGCCATGGGCACCTCGGCTTTAACGATGGTGTTGCCGCCTTTATTGTCCATGCCTTGAATGCGGCCGCGCCGGCTGTTCAAATCGCCCATAATCGAGCCGGCAAACTCATCCGGCACCGTAATCTCAACCGACATGATCGGCTCGAGCAGTGTAGGCTTGGCCTGCTCCATGGCCTTCTTGAAGGCAATCCGCCCCGCCATCTGGAACGACAGATCGTTCGAGTCCACGTCGTGGTAGGACCCGTCGTACAGGACCACTTTGAAGTCCACGACCGGATATCCCGCGAGATACCCCCGGGCCGCCGCATCCTTGATGCCTTTTTCCACTGCTGGAATGAAGTTCCTGGGGATCGCGCCGCCAAAAATATCGTTCACAAACTCAAACTCGCCGCCGCGCGGCAGGGGCTCCATCTTGATCTTGCAGTCGCCGTATTGCCCGTGGCCGCCTGTCTGCTTCTTGTGGCGGCCTTGAACATCGGCCCTGCCACGAATCGTCTCGCGGTAGGGCACCTTGGGCGCTTTCAGGTTCACCTCCGCGTGGTACCGCTTCTTCATCTTCGAGACCACGACTTCGATGTGCTGCTGTCCCGTGCCCGCAATCAGAAACTCCTTGGTCTGCGGATCGCGGAAGAAGCGCAGCATGGCATCTTCTTCCATCAATTTATGGATGCTGGGCCCGAGCTTGTCTTCATCGGCGCGGCTTTTGGGCTCGATGGCGAAGGTGATTGCCGGTTCCGGCAACCTCACCCGCGGATACTGAATCGGCGCCGACTTGTCGCCCAGTGTGTCGCCAGTCAACGTGTCTTTCAGCTTCGCAACCGCGCCAATATCCCCGGCATGCAGTTCGTTCACCGGCACGGCGGTCTTGCCCTGCATGACGGAAATATGCGCCAGCTTTTCGGAGGAACCGCGGGAAAAATTCTGCAGTGTAGCGTCGTTCTTTACCACGCCGGAGAAGACCTTAAAATAGGAAATTCGCCCGGCGAACGGATCTGACACCGTCTTGAACACGTACAGTGACACAGGCTCAGCGTCAGTCTCATGCCGCCGCGGCGGCTCGCCGTTGCCGGACGCTGCGGCCTCGCCTTGTACCCACTCGTGCTCGGATGGTGCCGGCGTGTAGTCGACGATGAAATCCATCACCCGGTCAGCACCGATGTTGCCCAGGCCAGAACTGAAGATCACCGGGAAGATTTTGTCTTCGCGGATGGCATTGTGCAGCGCCGGAATCAGGTCTTCTTCGGCCAAAGTTCCTTGTTCGAAGAACTTCTCCATGAGAGCGTCATTGCCTTCGGCCACCAGCTCGACCAGCTTTTCGTGTCCTTGCTGGGCGCGATCTTTCAAGTTAGCGGGAATTTCAATCTCCTTGCCTTTGCCATCGCCGCCCATTTCGTAGCCGTAGGCCTTCATGCGCACCAGGTCGATGACGCCGCTCAGGTTCTTTTCACTTCCAATTGGCAACTCGATCGGGACCACGTTGCGGCCGAAGGCTTTGGTCACGGAATCCAGCACGCGGTCGGCATCGGCGCGCTCACGGTCCATGCGGCTCACCACGATCAGCCGCGGCGTCTTGTATTCTTCGCAATAATTCCAGACACGCTCGGTCACTACTTCCACCCCGGCCACGCCGTCCACTACCAGGATGGCCGCGTCCACCACCGGCAACACCATCTTGGCCTCGTGGACAAACATGTTGAACCCGGGGGTATCCACCAGGTTGATCTTGGTCTTGCCCCACTCCACATAGGCCAGACTGCCGGAAATTGACATTTTGCGCGCGATTTCTTCGTCGTCGTAATCAGTGGGCGCCGTGCCGTCGTCCACATGGCCCAGGCGTTGAGTGGCTCCAGCGGTGTACAACATGGCCGAGATCAGAGAGGTCTTCCCGGCATGTCCGTGGCCGACCAGGGCCACGTTGCGAACGTTCGCGCCTTCGTAGACTTTCAAGGGTGTGCTCCTCAGCGGGCGGCGGAAGGTGGGAAACTAGCTCACGCGGGCCGATACCACCGCCCACGTAGGGACAGCCACCCTCGGCTGTCCGGCCGAGCTGACTTTTCCGCAGCTTCCTTAAGATGAAAGCATTTTTCGCGGCTGCTCCACTTCCGCGGGATCAGTGACTTTCCGGCACGAGGCCGGGAACCCCGGTGGGCCAAAGAGAAGCGAAAGAGAACACTTGTAGGCCGAAGCTGAACAGCCCGCCAAAACCAACGATGCTACCACAGCGGAAATTCGGGGAACAAGACGAGGTCCAGGCTTCGCGGTCCGTCCGCTAACCCGCAAGCTCCGCTGGTCGACTTGCTCCTACAGTACCTCGCCTGCCTCTCCCAGCAGCGCCTCCCGGATCAGCCGTATCGGCGGATATCCCTGTTGCAGGAACCGCGTATGGAACTCCTCCAGCTTGAACGCGGCTCCCTGCTTTTTCTTGTAGTCATCCCGCAGCTTTAGGATTTCGAGCTTCCCCAGCGTATAGACCAAATACGTCGGATCGCTGGTGCCGCGCATGGCTTCGCGCAACGCCGGGGCGTGGGGCATGTACGCTTGCTTTTCGAACATCTCGGTCGCCTGCTCCAGAGTCATGCCTTGCGTGTGCATGGAAATTCCCGCGATGTAGCGGACGTCCCGCACCAGGGCCTGCTGCAGCTGCGACGCACGCAGCTTGGCGTCGCCCCCGCCGAACCCTTCTTCGATCATCATCTGTTCGGCGTAGTGCGCCCATCCCTCTGCGTTGCTGGAGCAGCCAAATATTTGACGGATCTTCGACAACGGCTCGGTCCGCACCCAGAGGAATTGCGTGAAGTGACCGGGCAATGCCTCGTGGATGGCGATGTCGGTAATGGCGTAGTTGTTGAAGAATTCGAGATGTTGCTCGACCTGCTCCGGCTTCCAGCCTGGTTCCGGTAACGTCACATTGAAGAAGGCATCGGTCGCTACTTTCTCGAACGCACCCGGCGAGTTCATCGACGCGAAAGTCAGCGCCCGCATGAACGGTGGCGTCTCACGCAGCTTCGGTGAGTCGGGAGCCGGAATCCGCACGATATGGTGCTGCTCGACAAACTCCCGCAGCCCACTGAAGTTCGCGCCGAACGCGTCTAGAATTTTGTCCGGTGCCGGGTGTTCCTGCCCCAGTGCTGCAAGCGCCTCCTCTGGCGATTTCCCTGGGTAAGCTTTCGCAACCGCTTCTTTCAGTTGTTCCTGGTTGTGCTTCAGGTCCGCATAACCAATTTCCAACAGACGAGACACCGGCACATCGACCATTTCGTCGTAAAGCAGCTTCTTCTGGTAATTCTCAGTGCCGATAGCAAAGTCGCCTTTGGATGCCGGCAACACATCGGACCGCAGAAATCCTTCATAGCCCTTGAGCGCTGCAATCACCGCTTCATTCGCGGCCTTGAATTCCGCCAGCAGTTTTGCATTCGTCACACCTTCAAAAGCGCGGGGCACGTCTTTCTGAAAGAAGCTGAGGATGCCCGGCAGCTGTTGCAGGGCAATTTCGGTGTAAATGCGCGGAGGATTCTTCAGATTGGTCCGCGCCTCGTCGAAGTACTTGGGTAGTTGTTTCTCACGCGCAATCACTGACGCCAGCCGCTCCTCCGGCGGCGCGAACTCCCGCGAGATCAAACCGAAGACCGAACGGCTGGCGGCGCTGGAATAAAAATCGGGATTCCGCTCCCAGTTACGGATTCGTTCCAGGTCGAGCAACCGCCCGCGCAGCCGGCTAACCAGCAATTCCCGGTCTTCGCGAACGGATTCTGCAGCCCCGTTGAGATCCAAACCCACGGCCTGTTTCTCCAGTCCATGCAATGCCCCGATTTCCTGCTCAATCGCGGCCCGCGCGTAGTCTTCCACCTGGCTGTCGTATTGGTGTAGACCGAGGGAGGTTCCTCGCGTCGGGTTGTAGCGGAAGATCTCATCGAGGGCGTGATCGACGAACCGGTTCCATTGCGCATCGGTAACAGCAGAGTCAGCGTGCCGTGCGGCCGCGGGATTCGAGGGAACGAACAGAGTCGTCAGGAAAGCCACAAGAGTGGGGAAGAAAACCCAGTGCTGGCGCATCCCGACATTCTAGCGGCTTTGCCGCGGCCGGAAACCCCTGGATTCTTGTGCAGAGTTCCGGGCAGTTGTCACTCGCGGGCCGTTGTGCTCTAATCCCAAACAAGTGGGGTACGGAATTTTCCAGCAAAGATGTATCGCCTGACCGCCAGACTGCTGCTCGTGCTGCTGCTTGTGGACACATTTGCCCAGGCAGCCGTGGCGCTGTCTGCAACCCCACCCCATGCCTGTTGCCTGCGGAGACTGCACCAGCAGAATACCCACGACTCTCAGCTTCGCGCGCCCGAGGATCACAGTTGCTGCCGTTCCATTGCCAGCACCCAATGGGCGGAATTACGAACTCCAAGCCAAGCCTGCGTTCACCTTGCCTCAAATGAAATGGCGATAGGGCCGCGCACGCTTGCCCTGGCGGTCCAGCGCCGCGCATCCGACTCCGTCCGCGCTCCGCCAGCGTCGTAAGCCACCAGAAGATCCTCCAGAAAAGCTGAATCGATCGAGGGCTCGTCCCCGACCGCGCACCACGGCTTCCCCGAAGGGGTCGCCGTGGATCCGCCAGCTTTCCATCAGTGCTTTCGCTGGTTTTCAACGTGGAGAACTCATGCGTCCAATGCGTGTTTTGCCCGTTGCCGTTGTTCTACTGGCCTCGGCTGCCGTCGCTACCATTTTCGGCTCAATCCAGGGACTGGTTCACGATCCCCAGCACCGGCCCGTGTCTGGCGCTCAGATCACGGTCCGGGCCTCCAACTCCGAGTGGATGAAAACTCTCACCACCGATGACGCGGGTGAATTCCGTCTTGATGTCGTGCCGCTTGGCGGCTATACCGTCGCGGTCGACGTACCCGGATTTGCCTCCCAGGAACAGACCATCTCGGTCGTATCCGGCAATGTGGCCCGAGTGCACTTTGCTCTGACTTTGGCCCAGACGAAAGAGACCGTCGAAGTCACGGACTCCTCGGCGACCGTAAACCCCGAATCCGCTACGACGGAGACCACTGTCGCTCGCAGCCAGATTGCCCAAGCTCCCGGCGCCGACCAGAGCAATAGCATGGCCATGATCACGAACTATGTGCCCGGCGCGTACATGGTCCACGACCAACTTCACATTCGTGGCGGACACCAGGTCTCCTGGCTGCTCGATGGTGTT
>Ga0335070_10006875_pt1 | contig 13369 bp, 11 predicted proteins | sample Lox_Sample_13_FD_206722 | JGI IMG/M metagenome (GOLD analysis project Ga0335070, IMG submission 206722) | Soil microbial communities from Loxahatchee National Wildlife Refuge, Florida, United States - Lox_Sample_1.3 | ecosystem: Environmental > Terrestrial > Soil > Wetlands | place: USA...
ACATCTATACCCAGGTGGGCCTGGTATTGATGATCGCCCTCGCCAGCAAGAACGCCATCCTCATTGTCGAGTTCGCCCGCGAGCTCCATGAACAAGGCCTGTCCATAACCGAGGCCGCGGTTGAGGCCACCCGCCGCCGTTTTCGGCCGATTGTGATGACCTCCTTCGCCTTCATCCTCGGGGTGGCTCCGCTTCTGGTGGCAAGGACCGCCGGAGCCGCCAGCCAGCGGGCCATCGGCACCGTGGTGTTCGGTGGCATGCTCGCATCGACCCTTCTCGCCATCCCCTTCGTTCCGGTCTTTTACGTGATCTTGCAGGGGTTGAGCGAGCGGCACGGCAAGGCTCAGTCTCGCCACCCGTTGCCAACGGAGGCGGAGACCCCCGGCGGACAGGAGGTTAAGGGTTAGTCCCCGGTGGGAGGGTCGTCTCCCGCGAGAGCCCATTATGAAGCAACGGACTCATCGATCGTTCCGGTCGTCTCCACGAAGACAAGAGAGGCGGGGTGAGCCACCCGCCTTTCTTGCCCTCTTTCTTGGAGGGATTTTCAAACTCAACCAGCGCTAGAACTCATTCCGAGGATCTGAGGCGATCAGGACGACTTTGGTCTTTGGATCCACCATGATGGCGTTGACATCGCCCATGTTCCCCCGGACTTGCACCTTGTAGCCCATGGCAGTCAGCTTCTCGATGGTATCCGCACTCAGGCCGTTCTTCTCGATGCGGAGCTCGTCAGGGATCCACTGCAAATGGACCCTCGGTGCATCCACGGCCTCGCGGATCGTCATCCCGTGGTCGACGACATTGAGGATGACCTGCATGACCGTGGTGATGATGCGGGAACCTCCCGGGCTGCCGAGGACCAGATAGACCTGGCCGTCTTTCAAGACGATCGTGGGCGACATGGAGCTAAGTGGTCGCTTATAGGGCTCGACCGCATTCGCATCGCCGCCCAGGAGTCCGTAGAGATTGGGTACGCCCGGCTTGATGGCGAAATCGTCCATCTCGTTATTGAGGAGGAAGCCGGCGCCATTCACCGCCGCGGCGCACCCGTAATAATCGTTGATGGTGTAGGTGATGGCAACCGCATTTCCCCAGCGGTCGACGACGGAATAATGGGTCGTGTTGGTTCCTTCCGGGAAGGACGTGCCCGGGCGGACCTGATCAGACGGGGTGGCCTGGCCCTGGCGAATCCGGCTGCGCAGCCTCTCGGCATACACTTTCGAGGTCAGCACCCCGACGGGTACCTTGACAAAGTCCGGATCGCCCATGTACTCGCTCCGATCCGCGTAGGCAAAGCGCATGGCCTCTGCCATGACGTTCACTGTGGCGGCCGAGTTGGGGCCCATCGCCTGGAGGTCATAGCCCTCGAGGATGTTCAGCATCTGAATGATGTGGGTGCCACCAGAACTGGGAGGCCCCATGGAGATGATCTCATAACCGCGGTAGGTCCCGCGAACCGGCTCCCGCCACACCGGCTTGTATCGCTTCAGGTCCTCCTTGGTCATGATGCCGCCGTTCGCGTTCATGTCCTTTTCGATTAAATCGGCGATGGGCCCGTCGTAGAACGCCTTGGGGCCCTGTTTAGCAATCAGGCGCAGGGTCTTGGCCAGATCTTTCTGGACCAGTACGTCCCCCTCTTTGTAGGTGGACCCATCGGGCTTGAGGAAGTACTTTCGGCTCGACGCGTACTTGGAAAGCCGGTCCTTGTGCTCAACAAAAGTCTCGGCATTCCTGGCACTGATGACAAAGCCTTTTTCCGCATAAGAGATTCCCGGCTGCATCAGATAGTCCAGCTTCTTTGTCCCGAACTTGTCGAGCATGGCGCTCATGCCGGCCACCGTCCCCGGCACACCGGCGGCCAGGTAGCCGTCTAGGCTCAACTTGGGAACGACGTTCCCGGCTGTGTCCAAGTACATGTTCCGCGTCGCTTTGCCGGGCGCCATCTCCCGGAAATCCAAACTATAGGTTTTACCATCGGCCATGCGGATTATGGCAAAGCCGCCGCCGCCGAGATTCCCAGCAACCGGGTGGGTCACCGCCATTGTATAACCTACCGCGACGGCCGCGTCGATCGCATTGCCTCCGTCGCGCAAGACGCGCCTGCCTGCCTCGGTGGCATACTTGCTAGTGGCAATGACAGCGCCATCCGTGCTTTTTTCAGGCCGGAAGGATGCCGCAAGGCCGGTGGATGCCGAAACCACTAGTGAGAGAAAGAGGAAAATCAAGAGGAACGCCCACGGTGCCCTTCTCCAGTGCCGCTTCATGGTCAACCTCCTTGTTGTGGATCGGGGGAAGTGGCGAGAATCTGCTCCTGCGGTTACTTCTAGCACGTTCCAAGGAGAGGCTCAAGGTTCAAGAGAGGCGAGGGCTAAATCATTTTTCGATAGCGCCCGCCCACCTGGAAGAGAGTCCTCGTAATTTGGCCGAGGGTGGCGTGTTTGACCGTCTCCAGCAGCTCGGCGAAGAGGTTGTCGCCGGCGAGTGCCGCCTCCTTGAGCCGCTGAAGGTAAATTGGGGCGTCCTCACGGTGCCGCTCCCTAAAGGCGCGGACCCGCGCGATCTGCTTTTCCCAATCCTCCGGGTTCGGCCTCACCACCTCTCGCGCCGGGGGGTACTTGTCCGGGTGCCCGTCCGGAAGGCTGTAGATGTTGTAGCCTATGATTTTCCGTCGTGGCGGCACCGTCTCTCCGGGCCGGGCTTTCCGCCGTTCCGCCTCATATCTGCTCGAGCTCTCGGCTATACGTCGCCTCTGGTAGCCCTGCTCGGTAGCGGCGATCACACCGCCGAGCTGGTCGATTCTCTCGAACTCCCCGAGCACGGACTCCTGCACCTCCTTCATGAGGTACCGGAAGCCATACGATCCCGAAAGGATGTTTTGGATCACGAAGGTCTCGGCCTCCTCGCGGAGGTAGTTGGGGACCATGGCAGCCTGACGCACGTACCTTTCGCCCGGGGTGGTCATGGCCTCGTCGGCGGCGTCCACGTGGAGGGAGTTGGTATTGGCGAGGAGGGCGAGGAGGGCGTGGTAGGTCTGGCGGAGCGGGTTGAGGCTCTCCCATTCCTCCGCCTGCAGGGCGCGGCCCGAGGTTTGAGTGTGAAACTTGAACATCTGGGCCCGGGAATTCGCGCCGTACACATCCCGCATGGCAACGGCCCAAATCTTGCGGCACACTGCGCCGTAGGCGAGCCACTCCGCTTCATGGGAGACCCTGAAGAAGAAAGAGAGGCTGGGGGCAAAGGCGTTGATGGGGAACCCGCGGGCCAGATAGGTCTCCACGTAGGTGAAGCCGTTCGCCAGGGTAAAGGCCAGCTCTTGAATAGGAGTGGCCCCGGCTTCGCCGATGTGATAGCCGGAGATGCTTGCCGAGTAGAACTTGTCGATCCCGTGATCGATGAAATAGGCCTGAATGTCGCCCATGAGCTTGACGGCGAAATCCATCTGGAAGATGCACTCGTTCTGCGCCTGCACCTCCTTGAGAATATCGGCCTGAACCGTCCCTCGCAGGGAGCGGAGCGTGCTCTCCTGGAGAATTCTTTTCTCCTCCGGGTCGAGGGGCCGTCCTCGCTCTCGAGCAGCGCGCTCTTCCTCGATCTCGACCGTGGCGGCGAAGTACATGGCGAGGATGATGGGTGCGGGGCCGTTGATGGTCATGGAGGTGCTGATGTCGGAGATGTGGAACCCGTGGAGGATGAGCTTCATGTCCTCGTAGGTGTCCACGGCGACGCCGCCTTCGCCGATTTTCCCCACGGCGGCGGGATCGTCGTCACTGTCGCCGCCGTAGAGGGTGATGGGGTCGAAGGCGATGCTCAACCGCGGCCTGGCCACGCCCTCGGCCAAGAGATGGAGTCTTCGGTTCGTCTCCTCGGGGCCTCTCATGCCGGCGAACTGCCGCGTAGTCTCGCCGGCTCGTTCCACCCTAAGGGGATGGATCCCGGTCACGTAGGGGAACATCCCCGGAAGACCTTCCTCAAGGAGAAAGCGCAGGCATTCCGGCCGATCCCCTGGATCGGGCAGGGCAACCTTCGGGAGCCTGAGTCCGTTGGGCGTGACGGCCACGACCTCCGTGCCCATCCTTCTTGCCGCCTGCAGCGAGAGCCGCTCCCAATCCGCGATCCAACCCTTCAGGAGGTCCCGGCACGAGGCATCGAGGCGGTCGAGATCCTGGGGGCGCTCGCGGACAAGCGCTACCTGCGCCGCCGTCCAGCGATCGTAGGACCGCACCGCCCGTGCTATCTCGGCGAGGTAACTCCGCCGGCCGCGGGGGAGCACTACAGCACTCTTCGCGTGGACAAAAATGTCTTCCTCCGTGGCCTCGATGAGCTTAACAGGGTAACCGAGTCGGGAGAGCATCGCCGTGGCGAGACGGTCAAGACCCGGGTCGCGCAAGGTCTTTGCGGTCACCGCGTGCACCGAGGGCGCCGATCCAGTCTTCGAGCCGCGGAGGAGGGAAACGATCTCCTCGAACGTGGACTCGGCTCCTTCCAAATCGACCTTGTTCACCACCACGAGATCCGCACGGTGAAGCATCTGATCCTTCTGCAACTGGAGGGGACCGCGATACTCCGCCGCCTTTACATAGACGACGAGGTCGGGGCGGAGATCGCGGAGGTCGATCCCCGTCTGCCCGGTGCCCGGGGTCTCGACGATAACAAGATCGAAGCCCGCCGTCCGCAGGGCCTGAACCGTCTCCGGCAGAGCAGGGCTGAGCGCGGTGTAGGGTTCCCCGGTGGCCAAGCTTCTCATGAAAACCTTCGGCCCGTACACGTGGTTCATTCTCACCCGGTCGGCCAGGAGTGCGCTGCATCGCTCCCCGTGCGCGACCGTCGGGTCGTTGGCGAGGACGGCAACCCGTCTTTCCGGGAAGCGCTGGAGGTAGCGCTGCAGGAGTTCGTCGATAATGGTGCTTTTCCCCGTCCCCCCCTCGCCGGTAAGGACAACGGCTCTCGTCGAGGTGGGCTGCGCTCGCTCGAGGAAGGAGCGATACGCGGCGTGGAGGGCCTCGGGAACCGGAAAGCCGCGGGCACGGTACTCTGCGATTCGGAGAATGTCCGAAAGGGCCGCCGCGTCTCCGGCTGCGGCCTTTGCCGCTAGCCCTCGGTATTCAGCCGCGAGCCCCGGCTGGCCGTTCTCATTCAAACGCCAGCGCGCCCGAACCCGGCGAACGACCTCGAGGGCGATATGGTCGAGGGGCGATCCAGGGCCGAAGATCTTCTCCACCCCCGCAGCCTCGATCTGCGTTGCGTCTTCCGGAAGAATGGTGCCCCCGCCGCCTCCAAACACGACGATTCGGGTGCCGCCGAGCTCCCCCAGCCGCTTCACGAGGTGTGGGTAGAATTCGAGGTGCCCGCCGTTATAGGATCCCACCCCCACCGCATGGACGCCTTCCTGGATCGCGCCGGTGGCAATCTGCTCCGCCGTCATGTTGAAACCCTGATAGATGACCTCTACCGGATAATCGGCCTCCAGGAGGGCTCGATTGAACGCCAGAATGGAGGCGTCGTGGCCGTCGAAGGCGGCAACAGCCGTCAGAATACGAATCGGTGGTTTATGGTTTCCTTCCATCTCTCTTGACCCATGGTGAGATGAGTGCCCGAGCACGCACCCTAGTCAAGAACTATAACTCTCGCGGGTGATGGGGAGAGGGTTTGTTGGTGCAGTGGTACTTTTTGGCTGCCATGTCTCGTCTACTCCCTCAGGGAGTTATGATTGAGCCCAGGGTCGACTGCCCCACGCTCGTGTCAGGAGCGGCGGTGATACCGGCGGCGATGGGGGGATTCGATCGAAGAAAGGGGGTTTCTCATGGAAATCAGTCTCCAGTGCTTCACCAACCTCGTTGAAGAGGGCGTGTGTGATCACAAAGGGGCTATCCGCCACGAGATCGTGGAGGGAGAAAATATCAAGTGTCTCATTACCCGGTTGGGAATACCGGCCAATGAAATCCAGATGGCTTTTCTGAATGGAAGGCCGGTTGATCTCAAGACCGTCCTCCACAACCGGGATCGGCTCACCCTGATGCCGGCTGGGGGTGGAGCGTAAAAAGAAGCCCCCCCGACAGCCAGTGTTCTCGAGGCGGTCGGGGGCTCGCCGTCAGCCCTTTGAACCCGCTCATCCCAGCCAGCACTGGCCAGGCTTCTCGTCCGTGCGACCGCGGGTCCTTGGGAACACGGGCCGATGGGGTAGAGAGAAAAGGGGGTAGGTGCAGTGGGAAAGCCAGAGGGGCGTGTGACGGCAACGGTCGTGCTGCTGGCCGCGGTCCTCTCCTTAGCGGGATGCGCGGTCCAGCAGAAGATATGGTTCAAACCCGGTGTGACCGATGAACAGACGCAGCGCGACTACGACGAGTGTCTCCAACGCGCCGAAGCGGCGGTGAAGGCATCCTCCAGCCCGGGCTCCGGCGCCCTTGGCAGCTACGGCGCTTCAGGTGGGGCGGTCGCAGCCACCGAGGCACCGGAGTTGAGAAGCTGCATGGAGGGTAAGGGCTACCGTTTGGTGGATCATGGTGGAGGGCGACCGCCTTCGCCCCGGAGCTACTAGTTCAACCCTTGTCCGTTCTCGATGGCGCACCCCGGGATGAGTGTTTCTCCCCGTTTCGGGAAGATCGGCACGGAGTTTGCTCAGCCCAACCGATGAAGCGAGCAGTGCTTTGGTTAGTCGGGAGGGTTTGGGGCATGGATAGGGAATCAGAGGAACTGACCGGTTCGGGTCTCCATTCGAGAACGACCGTGAGATGGCCGGTCTGTCTGGTCACGCCGGCCTCCATCATGGCAGGGGAGACGGAAAGCATCAATCTCGATGGCGTTCTCATTTCCTGTCAAGAGTCGCCGCCTCACGAGGGAACATTCTCCCTGCTGCTCGAGCTTTCTGACCGGCCTCCCTTGAAGGCGACGGTCAAGCTCGCCTGGACGACTCTCTTGCATTCAGATGACAGCGCCCCGACTCTTGGAGCCTACCTGCAGTTTGTGTCGGTCGGCGACGCCGACCGCCGCTTCCTGGAGGAATTTCTTGCAGGAGATCGCCCCGCAGATGTGGATGAGTTACGCGGGTCCACCGATAGTATACTGATGAACACTACGGTACCCCAGGCTGTCCCGGGTTATGAGGGCAATCAACCCGAGGAGTCGAGCCCCGTGGGCGGAGACTACGAAACCCTGTCGGTGAAGGTCGCCGCCCGGGTCCATATGACAGATTTGGCCCGTTCTCTCGGTACAGAGTTCGAGACGCTGAGAGACCTCAATCCGCACATCCGTGGTTACTATCTGCCCGTCGGTCAATACACTCTCAACGTCCCGCGCGGGGTCGCATTCAAGCTGCCCGCCGTTCTCCAGCAACTCAGCCGCAGCATCTCCCTGCGGGGCGAGAAAACGCCTGATCACTATTACGTCGTGCAGGCGGGGGAGACGCTGAAAGGGATAGCCAGAAAGACCGGTGTCTCGGTGACCAAATTGAAAAGGCTCAATGCCCTCGACGGCAACATAGTCAGGGCGGGACAGAGACTGCGCGTGAGAAGCGGGAAGCAGTACTGAGGCATGGGACGACGCGGCGCCGCCCCGGCGTCAACCTCGGCGCCGGACGTGACCAGGACACGATGGACGCTAATTCAGTGTACCGAGGAGCTGCACTTCATAGGCAAGAGCCTCGCGGGAGCCCGCGTGCGAGGAGAGAATCTTGACCTTAAGATACCGAGCGTGGACCGGCGGAAATTTGAACTCTTGGTATGGTCGTTTGACGAATTTAATGTTTTGCGTCTGGAATCTCCCGATCGATTCAAATCGGCCAGTCGGTGAATCATTCCCTGCCAACAACTCGAATTCCTTCACATTGTAGTTCTGAGTCTCAGGAATCAGGACGGTGAAGGTGCCGAAGGTCGCCTGCCTTTCATCCTTGAAGGCGTACACAGCTTCGCCGCCAATCCAGAAGCCATTTTCCTTCCCGTCGATTGTCTCCAACCAATGGTCGCTCGGGACGAGAAGCAATTGGCCGCCATTCTCGGGCGCCAGAAGATTTATGCCCTTGCTCTGAGAAAGGGCTCCCGGTCCCGGTTCTGACTGCTGGCCAGCCATCCCACCTCTTGCATCGAGTTTCCCCGCAACCTCCCCATCAACTTTACGCCCTGACGCGAAGTCGGTTCCCGGCCTGGGGTTGTGCTCTCCCACCGCCCGGGAAGCCTTTTCGCCTGAGCCGCCGACCACATCCCGCACCTTGAGATCGGCACGGGATCCGAGTAGAAAGGCCGCCGTGCCTCCACCGATGAGGAGGACTCCTGCCGCCACCGCCAGAAGCCAACGGGAAAGCCGGTGAGAGGACGGCACATGCACGGGGATTTTCCCGTCGTCGGTGCGGATCTTCCCTGAAGTCATCTCCAAGTTTTTGATGAGTTGGCTCACATCGTAATCCCACCGAGTGTCACTCAGTTCAAGGGCTTGCAGGCGACAGAGCTTCTTCAGGTCCGCAGGGAGGTCTTGCGGACCCGGCATCGCGGCTCCCTGCACGAGAACGGGGATGACCCTCCTGTTTTTTTGCAGGGCTCTCGCGATTTCCAGGCGAATGAAATCTTCGGGATTCTCTAGGCGGCGACGGCTGTTCGCGTCCGCGATACTCGTCCATTGTGTGCCCATAACAACGACAAAGGCATCGCATGAACCGAGCGCCTTGTCGATGGCATCAACAAAGTCGAGGCCCGGATGGATGTCGGCGATGTCCATGAAGACGTGGTCTTTCCCGAAGTGTTCGCTCAGTCGATCGAACAACCGCCCGGTGTGACCCGCACTATCCTCCCGTCGGTAGCTTATGAAAATATTCGGCATGGTAGCCACTCCTCACTCAGAAGGTTGTTCGCCCGGCGTGCGCTGCTCTACCCTCCGATTATCGGGCCGTTATACGAGTGATAATAACTTAATAATAACATCTAGATTCAAGGGAGAAAGGGCTTGTTTGCGTGTAGACGAGGAACGGGAAAAGGAGCAGGTCTTACGGTTAGGCGTCACGAGTTGATAGGAAGGCTTCGAAATGGCCCGTCTTTGACGGTTCTCCTCGGTCAAGAGGTGGGGGATCAGGCAGGAACGAGGGGGATGATGGTGTGGCTGCTCATGTGGAGTATCGCTCCCGCCTGGAGGGAAGGGGCATGAATGTCGGCGGCCCTGTCAAGAAGATGGGGCGCTTGGTTTGAGCGGGGTCTTGGGAGGGCCAAGTCGCCGCCTAAGCCCGGTCGCCACAACGCACAAGCCATGTTACTCGCCGGCGAGGAGAACGGCAGTTCCCGGAAAGGACGGGATCCCCGCCGGGTGTGGCTGCACGACCACGTTACAGAAGGACGATCCGGGCTGGTTGGGGCTGGTGCTCCGGCGCTGCTCAGTCGCGGGATTTCTCGCGCAACTACGGCAGAGAGACGGGTCCTCAGTCCACCAGAAGCAGTCTTTACAGTTTGTACTCGGTCTGCATTGCATGGTTGAGCAGGCCTTTTATGTTCTGCTAGTTTCTTCCGCCCTTTGGTAAACCCGTGGATATAGCCTATCAGGAACTGTGCCAACCTGAACTCGTGCGAAGAATAACTGGAAAAACAATCTGTTATCATACTTCGTCGGGTGTTCTCCCCAGGCCGAAAGAACGCCGAAATTTGGCAGCACCTGTCAGATTCCGGTTGGCTGCGGCGAGGGGACGCTAAAGCGGGCTAACGGTAAATCCTGTCGTTGATCTGGATCTCTTCGACCCAGATCACCTCGCAGGCGCCGGCGCCGCTGTCGTCGCGGGACATAGAGCTTGCCACGGCGACCCCGCCCGACGGGTTCTTGATGGTTACCAGGTAGCCCGCGATGCGAACCTTGTCGCCGCGCCCCGGCCACCGCACCGCCTTGACGAGGTTGCCCCGACCCTCTGCCGGGATCAGGTGATTGTTGCTGATGTGGGCGGTGATGTAGCGTCGCTCGTCGTCGGAGACCGGGTCCTTGCTGCTCCAGAACAGCCAGCGCCCGCCCTGGTTGAACGTGTACCTTTGCTTCAGGTCGGCCACCCGTGGGCCCCAGATGAGGCCCAAGTCCACGTCGAAGAACTCGCTCTTGAAGGCAACGTTGTACGTTTCGACGGAGAGTACCTCGCCGGAGATCTCGTACTTATGATGCTTCTCGACGAAATAGTTCTTGCCATCGAACGCGACGGGCACCACCTCGGGCGAGGGGAGGGCGGCCTGCTGCGGTTCGGCGCTTACGTCAATCGTCTCGCCACGGGCCACGGCCCTCGGCCGCATGTAGATCTGCGTGTAGCCGAGGTAAAGCACCAGCGCCGCGATCGCCACCGGAATCAGTCGTCTCAAGAATTATCCTCACGCGAGGGTTCATCTTTTTTGTTTTCTGGGAGTGCGGCAACCTACTTCACTTCCTTGATGGAGACGACATTTTCATACATGGAAAACAGGGGGAGCCTCCACCCGTATTTCTTGATGATGACTTCCCGACCCTTGAGCCTGATGGCCTCGTTCTGGATCGTCCCCGAATCCACCTTGAGGCGATACTTCGCGTCGTAGTTTACGAACGGTCGGTATTCGGTGGCGATCATGAACTGCCCATCGACCTTCGTCATCTGGGCGTCCGTTATTCTGGTGCGGACCTTATCGGAGATGAAATAGCTGTACAAGGTCATAGCGATGACGACGCAGACGGCGATGACTATCGCCTTTACTTTCGTTTTTGTCGACCACTTTGCCACGGAAAAGCTCCTCACTCTGTGAATGTCCGACCCGATGGCTCTCCTTGCCCGCCATGGCCTCAACCAGCCGGGGCGACAAGGGGGAGAGGACTCAGCAACGCATCGCTCCTGCAGAATTTCTGTGAGCCATTTGAAACACCAAAAATCACGGCTCGAGACCGGAGCGACCTAGCTCGCATTATGCACGAGACGCCGTCTCGAGATCGTGCAGATGATCGTGCCACCAAGCAACCACAGGGGCTCGGATCTGAGGCGTACTTGCCAGTACGTCGCAAGGTTCGAGACCCGAGGACGCCCGGAAGGACGGCCATATCCGCGGTCGCAGCAGGTGGTTCGTGCATAATGCGGGCTAATGGGCGCCAAGGAGGGCTAGCAACACGCCGCCGGCCACGACGCTTGCGATTTGCCCCGCCGTATTCGCGCCCATGGCATGCATGAGCAAGAAGTTCTCGAAGTCTTCCTCCTGCCCCATTTTCTGCACCACGCGGGCGGCCATGGGAAACGCGCTGATGCCGGCGGCGCCGAGAAGGGGATTGAACCGTCCCTTGCTCAGGAAGTTGAGAAACTTCGCAAAGAGCAATCCCGCGGCGGTGTCAAGACCGAAGGCGAGAATGCCGAGACCGAGGATTGCCAGGGTTTGCACCTTGAGAAAGGCTGCCGCCTGCATGGTCGAGCCGACCGCAAGGCCGAGAAAGAGCGTGACGATGTTCGCGATCTCATTTGACGATGCCTTGGTCAAACGCTCCACGACCCCGGATTCCTTCAAGAGGTTTCCCAGCATGAGAGTGCCGATGAGTGGGGTCGCCATGGGCACCAGGGTGCCGACGACAACGAAGACGGCAATGGGAAAGATGATCCGGGTGCGGCGGCTGATCGGGCGCGAGGTGTAGGGCATGCGGATCATCCTTTCCCTCCGCGAGGTGAGCGCCCGCATGATGGGCGGCTGGATGATCGGCACGAGGGACATGTAACTGTAGGCGGTCACCGCGATCGGCCCGAGCATGTGGGGGGCAAGGAGGTTGCTCACGTAGATCGAGGTCGGTCCGTCGATGGCGCCGATGATGCCGATGGAGGCGGCTTCATTGAGGTCGAATCCTAGAATGAGGGCCAGCATCAGGGTGCCGAAGATGCCGAACTGACCGGCAGCGCCGAGGAGCATCATCCGCGGGTTTTCGAGAAGGGGGCCGAAATCGGTCATGGCGCCGATGCCGACGAAGACGAGGAGGGGAAAAAGCTCATTGTCCACCCCGGCTTTCTTGAGGATGGTGAACAATCCCTCTGTCTCGATCATCGGCGACAGGGGCAGGTTGGCGAGAATGGCTCCGGCGCCGATGGGAAGGAGGAGCATGGGCTCGTACTCTTTGACGACGGCAAGATAGATCAGGAGACAGCCGACGCCGATCATCAAGAGCGACCCGGGCGTCACGTTCTGAATTCCCTGCAGTAGCTGGGCAAAGGAGACGGTCATGCCTTTCCCTCCTCGAATTTGACGAGCACATCGCCGTAGCTTACCGATTGCCCGGGCCGCACCAGAACCTCGGCGATCACGCCGTCCCGAGGCGACCTGATCGTATTCTTCATCTTCATCGCCTCGAGGATCGCCACTGGCTGACCGTGCTTCACCTCATCTCCCACCTTGACTTCCACCGATTGAATCGTGCCCGGCATGGGAGCAATGATGTCGGCACGGAGCCCGTCGCTCGGGAGGTGCGGCTTGGTCGGCAGGGCTGGAGACGGCACCTTCGGGAGTTGCCGCATGCTGGCCGGATCGGGTGGGCGATAGGAGACCTCCGGTCGCTCGACCACGGCCTCGTCTTCCGGTCGGGTCGGAATGATCTCGGGGGTGATCCGTGTTCCCGCAAGGTCCTCGTCGGAGGAAATCTCCACCTCGTAGGCATGGTCGCCCAGAATGGCGCGAAACTTATTGGCAGACAGAGTCTGCACATCAACAACGTACTCTTTGCCTTTGATTTCCAACTTGTAGCGTCTCATTGGATCCTCCGACCAGGATGCCAGCTGGTGTTCTGCAAATGTTTGCCCACGCTTACCCAACGACTTGGGCGGGTGCCAGGCCGATGCCGACGCATGGCCGGCGCAGCCTCCTTACGACGCAGGGCTTGATGCATCGTTACCGCGATGGTGACGGCGCTCAGGGCCTCGGCATCGAGGCCGGCAGGGTACTCGGGCCCGGAAGGCTCCTCGAGTACAGGTGCAGCGCGGTCAAGGCGAAGAAGCAGGGTGATGAAAAACGCCATCACGGCAAGAAGCAAGAACACTAGGCCCATCCCGAACACGGTGAGCTGTATTCCAACATTGAGTGATTCCACGCTATCCCTCCACGGTTTGGTCAATCACCTATACCGGCATCAATCCATGTTTTTTTGGGGGATTCTGCTTGACCTTGGTCCGCAGCACCTCGAGGGCGCGAATCAGGCGAGGCCTGGTTTCCTTCGGCTCGATCACCTCGTCTATTTGCCCGACGTTGGCTGCGGTATAGGGGTTGAAGAACTTGGTGCGGTATTCCTCGACGAACTCGCGCTCGAGGGCGGCGGGGTTTGCAGAGGATGCGAGCTCACGCTTCCGCAAGAGCCGGACCGCGCCCTCCGCTCCCATGACCGCTATCTGCGCCGTCGGCCAGGCAAAGGCAACATCGCAGCGCATCTGCCGGGA
>Ga0335070_10006876_pt1 | contig 13369 bp, 14 predicted proteins | sample Lox_Sample_13_FD_206722 | JGI IMG/M metagenome (GOLD analysis project Ga0335070, IMG submission 206722) | Soil microbial communities from Loxahatchee National Wildlife Refuge, Florida, United States - Lox_Sample_1.3 | ecosystem: Environmental > Terrestrial > Soil > Wetlands | place: USA...
AGGCCTGAGGGCCACCTTGCTTGAGGGCGGCAGCGGGTTTCGGCTGGACTTCAAGCTGAGTAACCTGGCTGACGCAACCGCCTTCGGCGCCATGGCCGTTGTCGCCGCCCGGAACTCTTCCGGCCAAACTCGTTTCGTCTCCTCGCCGCCTATGGAGCTCGCTCCCGACGGCACGCCTGTGAACGGCCGAAAGTCAGCCCGTTTTTCCATCCGTCACTTTCGTAACATGAATGGCCGATTCAGCTTCCCTTATGCCCAGGCGGAGTCATTCCGAATCCTCATTTACAGCCCGTCCTGGCAGCTCCTCTCGGATACCCTCATCCCCGCGGCCGAGGTGGTGGCAGAGAGGGTGGACTCCCCGCCAGTCGTCCTGACGTCGCCATCGGTTGATGCCCGCAAGCCCGCAAACGCATCCCCGTAACTCTCCGCTAGCGAATCTAGCGGACGGAGGCAACGAGCTCTCGCCGAATGACGATCTGCTCTCCCATGCGGGGGCCGTCCAGGATGCCCAGCTCGGTCACGAAACCACTCACCAGGTGGCCGGGAGTAATGTCGAAATAAAGATTATCGCAGGATTCGGCGTGGCCTGGCCACACCTCCTTTCCTGACTTGGACTCGAGGACGGCGGTCGCGGAGACCAGTGTCGCTTGGATCTTGAAGGTGTCGGCGGCTACATAGAACTCACGGTGGTGAGCGCTGGCGACAAGGGCGGCGAGGTAGGTCCCGGTTTTGTTCACCACCGCCAGATCTGCGAGGATGCTGTCTGCTCCCACGAGGACCATGTCGGCATGGGCAACAGCAAGGCCGAGCTGGGCGTCGGTGACCATGCGGAGGGAGGGGTGGCCTTCGCGAAGCCTGGTGAACAGACGACGTCCCTCCAAGAGCGGGCGAGATTCCGCGATGGTCACCGTTGTATGACCTGGGAGCGCCTCCCGGAGGATCGCCTCCACCGTAGACGAGTAGCTGAGCGTCACCAGGGAGCGACAGGCGGCAAGGAGGGGACGGGCGGACTCCACTTGCTGCCGGAGAATGCTTTGCTGTTGGGCCTGAATCTCCTCCCCCAGGTGCACTCCCCGGTGCCTCAGATCTTCAAGCGAGGATGCGCTCCGGGCGAGATCGCTGAACCGACGGGCGAAAAGGAGAGGCCAGTTATGAACGGGCGCCATGGAGGGACGAATTCGGGCGACTCTGAGCGCGGCCGTGATGACCTGGCGCGCGAGGTCCTGAGGGGTGGAGGCCCGACCGCGCCGGCAGAGGGCTACCAACAACTCGACAGCCCTACCGGCCAACTGGGCGGCGCCATGGCGCCTGTCCCGGGCAATCGCCTCGATCTTCGCCTCAATCCAGTCCATGAGTCAGCAGAACCCGCTCGAGCACCTCGGCCAGGCCCGGCACGGTCTTGAGCCGTGAGACCTCGCTCGGGTTGATCCAACGCATCTCGGTGTTTTCCCAGTCGAGCCGGATCTGCTCCGGCCGCTGCACGGCGAACAGAAAGGGATGAACACGCCAGGCTCGACCCTGCGCGTGGTCTACCACGTCGAGTGGAACCCCTCGCCGGACGAGGGTCACCTGATCGCTGCTCAGGCCTACCTCTTCGGCAATCTCGGTGTAAGCCTGATCGAGAGGGTCAGTGCGTTCCAGGTAGCCGCTTACGCCGGACCAATGCCCCTGGTAGGTGCCCACCCTGGCGCTCCGTTTCAACACGAGGACCTTGCCGGCGTGGCTGAGGAAAACCGTGATCACCTCGCGAAGGGGATACGTCTGAGCCGAATCTGCCATAACGCCGCTCCTCGCAATGCACTGCTGGACGAGAGATGGAACCGCAGTTACACTATTTGACCATAGTTTTTCCCCGCTGCAAAGCTGAAGGAATGGGGATGAACCATTTGGCGGACTGATCCGAGGTTTCCGGCCTCGGGAGAGGAGGCGAGGGCCCATGGGGAAATGGCGTTCCCTGCTTGTTATCATCTCGGTGCTGATTGTCACCGGAGCGGCCTTTGGACAGGGGCGAGATCTCCCTGTCCCGCCTCTGGAGACGCTCGGCCTCTCCCCCGAATCTCTCGACCGGGTAACGGCTCTGGTGCCCTCCAGGCCCGGGGATACCTTTCTCCAGCTTCGGAACGGTATGACGGTCCTCGTCCGGGAGAACCATTCGTCCCGGGTGGTCTCCTGTCAGCTCCTCGTTCGCACCGGCTCCATTCATGAGGGGAATCACCTGTTCGGTGGGCTATCCCACTACCTCGAACACGTGGTGGCCGGCGGCAGCACGCGGTCATTTTCCGAGCAAGAGGCGCGGGAACTGGTGCGGGGGATGGGGGGTGCCGCCAATGCCTACACCACCTATGACCGGACGGTGTACTACGTCAACACTACCTCCGAGCGGTACGGCCAGGCGTTGCAACTCCTTCTCGCCTACGCCTCTCAGGCGCTGCTCGAGCCCGGCGAGGTGGCGCGGGAAAAGGCGGTCATCCAGCAGGAGTACAAGCTCGGAGAGACGGATTCGGGCCGGGAGCTCTGGCGATTGTTCCTCGCGACCGCCTACCGCAGGCATCCCATACGCCATCCTGTCATCGGCTACGAGGATGTCTTCGTTACGGTAAGCCGCGATGATCTTCTCGACTATTACCGGAAACGGTACGCTCCCCAGCACCTCGTGCTGACCGTGGTGGGAGATGTGAACGGCACGGATGCGGTGAGAAGGGTACTAGAGCTCACTGCAGACATGCCTCGCACCTTCGACCCGCCGACCATAGTCGAAGAGGAGCCGCCACAGGTGACGCCGCGCTGGGTGGAGAAGTCCTTTCCTCCGGCCAGGCTCACCACGATGACTGTTGGAGTCCCGAGTGTTACCCTGACCCATCCCGACCTCTATGCCCTGGATGTCCTCGCCATCATTCTCGGGAAGGGGCGGAGCAGCCGTCTCTACGCTCAGCTCAAGGATAGGCAGGAGCTGGTGCTCTCCGTGGATGCCTTCAGCTGGACTCCCGCCTTCGTCCCCGGGATTTTCGGGTTTTCCTTCAGCCTGGAGCGAGACAGGGTGGACGCGACCCTTGCCTCTCTCTGGCGGGAGGTCGAGAGGATTCAAGGGCGGTTGGTGGAGACGGATGAGCTGGAGAAAGGGAAGGGCCAGATCGTCGCCGACTCGGTCCGCTCGCGGGAGTCCATGGCGCAGATGGCCTCGAGTCTGGCCGGCGCCTTCGTGGACACCGGGGATCCCTACTTCGACGACTCCTACGTGGAAAGGATTCAGACCGTCTCCCGGGAGGACGTGCGGCGGGTGGCCCGGGCCTACTTGAAAAAAGATGTGAGCACCGTGGCAATTCTCTCGCCGCCGCGGGCCGAGGCGAGGGAAACCGCCCAGGGAGAGGCTCCGGGTGGCGGCGAGGTGAGGCTGATCACCCTGGACAACGGCCTCAAGCTTCTCGTGAAGCGCAATCCGGCTCTGCCGCTGGTGGAATTCAGGGTGTCCGGTCTCGGCGGTCAATACGTGGAGCCGGAGGAGCTGGCCGGCATCGGTAGCTTCACCATGGCGCTCCTCACCAAGGGGACTGCGAAGCGAAGCAAGCAGGAGATTGCGGAAACGATCGAGCAGTTGGGCGGCAGCCTCGCTTCGGGATCAGGCCGGAACACCTACTACGTCTCCCTCTCGATCCTGAAGAAGGATACGGATACAGGCCTCGAGCTGCTGGCCGACGTGCTCACCAACCCCAGCTTCCCGGAGGCCGAAATCGAGAAACAGCGGCAGGATACCCTCCTCGCCATTCGCCGTGCGGACGAAAACTGGGAACACGAGGTGGATCGGCTGTTTCGCCGGAACTTCTACGGGAGCCATCCGTACGGCAAGGATATCCTCGGTTCGGCGGAATCGGTGCGACGAATACGCCGCGAGGAGATCAGGGATTTCTACCGAGGCACGGTTCTGCCTACTAATGCCGTACTGGCGGTCTTCGGCGATATCGACCCGGAGACGATCGTCTCCAAGATCTCAACGATCCTCGGGGCGTGGCGTGGCTCGCGCCCGGTTCTCAAGGCCGGAGGAGGACCGGTGGAACCGCTCAGGGACGCTCGGCGCATCGAGGAGAAGACGGCGAAGGTCTCCGCGGGCATATTCCTCGGCACGGGCGGCGTCAGCGTCAACGATCCCGAGCGCCCCGTCCTCGATGTGATCGACGCGGTTCTCTCGGGGATCAATTACCCGAGCGGCTGGTTGCACGAGGCTCTCCGCGGTGGCGACCGGAGCCTCGTGTACGTTGTCCACGGCTTTCCCTCGTACGGCATTGGCGTCGGCCATTTCGGCATTGTTGCCCAGACGACCATGTCCAACTATCAGGAAGTGGTGAGGATCATTTTGGAAAAGCTCCAGAGAATTCAACAGCAACCTCTCGAGGCGGGAGAACTGGAAGTGGCCAAGAACATGTGTATCACCATGCACGAGATGGGCCTGGAGACGAACGCGGGCCAGGCGGCCAGTGCGACCATCAATGAGGTGCTCGGCCTCGGCTACGACTGGGATCGCCGCTACCCGGAGCAGATCAGGCAGGTCCAGGCGGAGGATGTTCTCCGGGTGGCCCGAAGGCTGTTCCAGCACCATCTACTGGTCAGCGCCATTCCTGAACGCCCGGTGGAGGCGGTCATACCGCCGGAGCAGCGAGACAGGATGCACGTGAAGTAGGGAAAAAATAGGGTCCCTCCAGGTGAGCCTTGTAAGGCTGCAACCGGTGATGGTAGAGTCGGCAGGGAGAGAGCGAGGTACAAGGGACGGTGGGGGAGAAGGGGCCCCCGTGAGTTGCGGCAGCGAGGTCCGCTCTGCAAAGGCGCATAGGCGCAGCATTGATAGCGGAGAGGGAGGCCAGGCCTTTGGGCGGGGTCGTGGTGGAAAGCTTGGGAGGCACTCCTGTCTGCCAGGGAAGGTGGAGGCTCCGGATGCGCTTTGCGCCGCAGACCCTCCCTGCCCCCGGCGCCGGGTTTTCGGCAGCGGCGTTCCTGGCACGACCATCTCCACGCTCTCGCGACGGCGTCTCGTGCAGAATGCGGGCCAGGGGGGGCTCCCACTCACCTGCGGGGAGGAGGAGAAGGTCACATGTGTGAGGCCAACGCCTATCTGATCAAGAACGGCAAGGAGGAGCTCATCCTGGAGGCGGTCGACATCGTGGAGCCCGCTGAAGGGGGAAAGATTCGGATGGCGAACATTTTTGGCGAGCAGAAGGTGATTGCCGCCAAGCTGAAGAGCATGTCACTCGTCAATCACAGGATCGTCCTGGAGTGAAAGCCTTTGGCCCCCTGAGGTGAGGGCCAAAGGCTTCTCGTCTACCACACTTGCCTAAGAATCAGGGAGTGCTCCCACGGACTCCCAGCCCACCGCGCCTTACGCCTTCATGAGAGAAATGACCGTCTCGGCAAGGCCCACGGAGTGGGTGGCCTCGAAGAGCCGCAGGGCTTCCTCGTAAGCGTGCCAGGTGATTCGTTCCTTGTATTCAGGGTCAAGGGCGTTCAAGTCGGGGGCAAAAACCTTGTTGGCCTTCTTGATCTCGCCGCCGGTGTTACCGGTCTCCTCCGCCCATTTCCACATGAGGGCCCAGAGTTGGTCGGGCACCCCACGATAATTCGACTTGATGTAGTGTTTATCGGGGGTGGTGAGGGCGTTTCCATGCTGATTCATGGCCAGGCCGAAGCTGATATTTTGCCAGAGCGTTCCCACGTTCCCCTTGCGGATGCCGCAGTGGATGAACTTGGCAATCTTGTCAAGGGATGTTCCGGTGATGCCGTGCTGGGCGATATCGACATTCCAGGGCTGGATGGCCTCCCAGATCTCCCTGGTGAGGTCGAGCTGGATGCCCTCCTGGGCGGTGCCGAAATAGGTGCCGTGGATCGACCCGTTGTTGATGGCGAGGAGGTTCGGGTGGATCCCGGCTTTGGCCAGTTCACCGATGAACCAGGCAGCCTCGTCCGGGCGGGTGAATCCCTCGGCGCTGCCACTCTTGGCGCCGATCTCGCCCAGCTCCACCTCGAGGCCGAGACCGGCGGCGACGACGGGTTTCGCGAGATCGACGGTGCCGGCGAGGTTCTTCTCGTTCTCCATGTGGGACGCATCGATGGCGAGGGAGGTAAAGCCGGCCTCCATCTCGGCATTGATGAGGCTGGCCACCTCAGTCTTGGCGGCCTCCAGGTTCTTCACCGTAAGGTGGTCGGCATGGATGCCGAAGGGGACCGAGGTGTTCCCCAGCCGCTCATTCTCGGCCACGATGAAGGCGGCAAAGCTCGCCGGAGTGAACTCGGTATAGCCGAGCTCGGACTTGGCAATTTCGTAAATGACCGGAGCCTTGGCGGCCATGGATGCCCGGATAACGCCCTCTACGGGCAGACGGCAGCGCATGTTCACCGCCATGACCATGGCATTCGCCTTCTTGGCCGCCTGGAACAGGACTTGGCCGTTCACCAGGGGTACCTTGGAGTTGGGAAACCTCCTCTGGACGTTGCTAGGTCGATGCTTGGACAGGTCTGTCTTCATTGGCACTCCTCCTATGTAAAAAATTGAAGCTGACGAGCAAACCTTCGGGAAGGGATGACTCTATAAAGGTGGTCCCTAGATTAATCGTGATGCATGGAAAAGACAAGGGAGAAGATAGGCCGTGCCGTCGCACCGCCGGTGCTTCCGACACGAGGGTGAGGCCCATGGCCATCTTGTTGCGCGGGCGTTCGGTTTGTGGTAGGGGACCTGGAAAGAAGAGGTGAGCGGCGAGGGGGCGACAACGTGGCGCACCGACAACCGGAGATCATTATCACCGACACCCCGGGCGAGCTTCTGCAGGTGGATGCACTCGCCTATCCCGAAGATACCTTCCTCGTGGTGGATCCGTATTCTCCTTTGCGTGCCGTGGAGACACCCTTCGCGGCTGTCGTCGCCGAGGCGGAGGCGATTCTTCCTCGGCCTGTGGGGGAGATCATCCCGGCCTGTGTCCCAGAGGTCGCAGCGGCCAGGCTTTTCCGACTCGTGATCCTGGATCTCAACGAGCCTCGCCCCTGCCGGACCCGTGTCGTGGAGACAACCCTGCGCCGCCTGATCCGGGAGGTGGCGGACCTCGGGGTCCGGCACCTCGGACTGGATCGTTTCGAACTGCTGGAGCCCTGCATCTCCGCATACCGGCTCATCTCTTGTCTTCTGGGCGAAACAGCGCGGCTGGGCTCCTCCGGTGTACCGGCGCTGGACACCCTCACCTTTGCTCTCCACCACCCGGCGGCCGTCCGCCACTACCAGGTGGCCCTGGCAAACCTGCCCGGGAGATAAGGGCGGGATTGGCCTTGCGGGCGGTACTCTGGCGAGCCTGATGCCTAGCCCGAATTACCCATGAGACGCCGTAACGAGAGCGTGGCGATGGAGGGCTGTCGCTGTGGGAGGGGCTTCCAGCCGCGATCAGTGAGGGGTAGCAGGGAGGTCTGCTTCGCAAAGGCGCATAGTCGCGCCATTGATAGTGGAGAACGAGGCCGGGGCTTTGGGCGGAGTTGTGGCGGAAAGCTTGGGGGTCGTTCCTGTCATCCCAGGGAGGTAGAGGCTCCGGATGCGCTTTGCGCCGCAGACCATCCCTGCTCCCGGCGCCGGGGAGAGCCCTGTGGGAGGGGCTTCCAGCCGCGATGAGCGAGCCGCCATTTCCGCGGTCGGAGCAAGTGGTTGGTGCATACTGCGGTCTAGAGCCGCTGGTGGGCAGGGCCGCGGCGCCCGTGGTATACTCTGAAAACAAGCGGATTCTTACCCGTCCTGGGTGAGGCGAAGGGGATGTCCCATTGCCGGCCTTGGGCGACAGGTGCGCTTGGGGTTCGAAGGCAGACAGGTCGCGGGTTGTAAGGATGGCGCCGGGATCATATGAGCTCATTGATCACACCGCCGATGTGGGCATTCGGGTCATGGCGGCAAGCCCCGATGCCCTCTTCGAGACCGCGGCTCTGGCCCTAACCGAGCTCATGACCGATACCACCAAGGTCGAGCCGAGGCTCGAACGCACCGTGAAACTGAGGGGAGAGAGTCTTGATCTCCTCCTCGTTTGTTGGCTCCAGGAGATCCTCTTCCTCATGGATACCGAAGGCCTCGTGTTCAGCGTTTTCGAGGTGCGGATCGAGGGCGCCGCGCTTCACGCCACCCTCCGGGGTGAGCCGTTCAACCCTGAGGTCCATCCGAGGAAGTCGGAGGTCAAGGCGGTGACCTACCATCACCTCGAGGTGGCAACCCATAATGACAGGTGGGAGGCTCGGGTCATCCTCGACATCTAGCGACGGGACGATAAGGGGGATCCCCATGGCGGAAACACAGGCGATGAAGGTGCAGAAGATCGATGAGTGGCGGTGGCGTGTGCCGCGGGAGGGGAAGATGCGCACCGAGGGCATCGTCTTCGCCACTCCGACCATGATGGATGATATCAGGAAGGACGAGAGCCTGAGCCAAGTGGCCAATGTGGCCTGGCTGCCGGGCATCGTGGGCCGGTCGCTGGCCATGCCCGACATCCATTGGGGCTACGGGTTCCCCATCGGGGGGGTGGCGGCCTTCTCCCTCGAGGAGGGAGTGGTCTCTCCCGGGGGGGTGGGATACGACATCAACTGAGGTGTCAGGCTCATGCGTTCCGGGCTGGAACGCGGGGAGATGAGGGGCCGAATCCGAGAGGTGGTGGAGACCTTGTTCCACAACGTGCCTTCGGGAGTTGGCTCCAAGCGGCAAGACCTCAAGCTCTCGCGGGAGGAACTGCGGCGGGTGCTGGTCAAGGGGGCGGCGTGGGCCGTAGCCGCAGGTTTCGGCTACCAGGAGGACCTGGAACACATTGAGGAACGAGGTTGCATCCAGGGCGCCGATCCGGACCAGGTCTCTGACAGGGCCCTCGAGCGGGGCAAGGGCCAGCTGGGTACGCTGGGCTCGGGGAATCACTTTGTGGAGGTGGGCTATGTCGATGAGATCTACGACGAAAAGGTGGCTCGCGCCCTCGGCCTCTTCATCGACCAGGTCACGATCATCGTGCACACCGGTTCACGGGGCCTCGGCCACCAGGTATGTGACGACTACATCAAGATCCTCATGAAGAGCACACAGAAATACGGGATCGAGCTCCCGGACCGGCAACTCTGCTGCGCGCCGGTCAACTCCCCGGAGGGGCGGCAGTATCTGGCGGCCATGGCCGGCGCCGCCAACTACGCCTTCGCCAATCGCCAGCTCATCTTCCACTGGGTCCGAGAGACCTTCGAGCAGGTCTTCCGGACGAGTTCCGAGCGGCTTGGGCTGAGGCTGATCTATGATGTGTGTCACAACATCGCCAAAGTGGAAACCCACACGGTGAACGGCAAGGGGATGAAGCTCTGTGTCCACCGCAAGGGTGCCACCCGGGCCTTCCCGCCGGGACACCCGGAAATCCCTGCAGCGTACCGGGAGGTCGGCCAGCCGGTGCTCATTCCGGGGGACATGGGGCGATACTCCTACGTGCTGGTGGGCACCGATGGCGCGATGGCGGAGACCTTCGGCAGCACCTGCCACGGCGCCGGCAGGGTGATGAGCCGCCACCAGGCGATCAAGGTGGCGAGAGGCAGGGGGATCATCCGGGAGCTCGAAAATCGCGGCATTACGGTCCGCAGCGCCAGCAAGGCAACGGTTCAGGAGGAGATCCCCGAGGCCTACAAGGACGTGAGCCAGGTGGTGGACGTGGTGCACGGTGCCGGCATCAGCAAGAAGGTGGCACGGCTCCGTCCAATGGGGGTGATCAAGGGGTAGCCCGCATCATGCACGAGACGCCGTGGCGAGATCGTGGAGATGGTCGTGCCACCGGGCAACCACAGGGGCTCGGACCTGAGGCGTACTGGTTCGGTACGCCGCAAGGGGCGAGACAGGAGGACGCCCGGAAGAACGGCCATAGCCGCGGTCGTAGCAGGTGGTTCCATAATGCAGACGAACACTCAGCTGACGAAGATGGCGAGGATACGGTAGGAACGGGCACCGCCCGGGGCGTACACGGTGATCTCCTCTCCGACCCGGCGGCCGAGAAGCGAACGCCCCATGGGTGAGTCGATGGAAATTCGGCCGTTCAGGGCGTCCGATTCGTAAGGTCCCACGACCTGGTACCTGGAACAGTCGCCGTTGTCGAGGTTCTCCACCTCCACCTGCGCCCCAAAGCCCACAGCAAGGGTGCCGAACTGCTGGCCGACAACGATTTCCGAAAGGGAGAGCTTTCGCCGCAGATCTTCGATCCTGCCCTCGACGAAAGCATGGCGCTCGCGGGCGGCAAAGAACTGCAAGTTGTTCGCCTTGTAGCCGAAGCTACGGGCATGAGAGAGATCTTCGATCACCCGGGGACGGACGAAACGGCAGAGGAAGGCAAGCTCGGCGCGAAGCTTTTCGTATCCGTTTCTCGTAATGGGCCGTTTCCTCATGGTCCACCTGCGACCGTCCATTTCCAGGCGATAAAGGGCAGCGCGACAGACGCTATGGTGGTCTAATGCTAGCGCAAAACGGCCGTTTTGGCCACCCTTTTCTGTGATGCCGCAGCCGGCGGACCGCGGCGCCGCGAAGAACGGCGAGGAGATCACCATGAGAGAAAGTGAGATGACATCGGAGGTTCCTTCCTTTTTTCCCGATGAGGCGCGTGACTTCATGGCCGAACACCCTGAGGGGAGCTACACGTTGCTGGATGTGCGCCAGGACTTCGAGTACCAGGACGCCCACCTTCCCGGGGCGACCCTGATCCCGTTGCCGACGCTCCCGGATCTCGTGAGGAGCCTCGATCCCGGCAAGCCCACCATCGTCTACTGCCGCTCCGGCGCCAGGAGTCGAACGGCGGCTCAGTTCCTGGCGCACCAGGGCTTTCGCCAGGTCTTCAACTTGGTGGGAGGAATCCAGGCGTGGGAAGGCCGACCGGCGGAAGGACCGACGGAGTTCCACCTCCGCTTTGTCCGTGGCGACGAATCTCCCCAGGAGATCGTCACGCTCGCCTACGAGATGGAAAAGAGCTTGCAGGGCTTCCACCAGACGATGCGAGATCGCACCACAGACCCGGGGCTCGCCGAGCTCCTCGGTCACCTCGTCAAGGCCGAGGGGGCTCACATGAAGCGCTTGGTGGAGACCGGACTCGTCGCGGCGGAGCGGGCGCAGTCTGCGGGTCCGGCGATCATGGAAGGAGGAATCGACGCGGCAGAGTTCTTGTCGCGGAACGAACCCTTTCTGCGCACTGTTCCCGGCGTGATTGATGTGGCCATGATGATCGAGACCCAGGCTCTGGATCTCTACCTGAGAATGGCTCAGGCGAGCCGAAGGTTGGATACTCGTGACGTCCTCTTCCAGATCGCCGACGAGGAGAAGGCTCATCTGGCGGCGCTGGGACGTTTACTGGAAAGCCTGCCTCCAGGAACGGTCTCATCTTGACCACTTTGGCATGATTCGAGCAATAGGAATTCAGTCACAAACTCGGTGACATCAACGATCCCCACCCGGTGCGTGGGTCGCCCGCCCGGAGTTCTGGGTGTTACCGAGAGGTGAGGTGATGGACTATACTCCGTATTTACTTCAACTGATTGATAATCTACCACATCTGTGTCTCTCGCTCCCAGCGGACCGACTGGGGAGAAACGGGATATATCCGAGCGATCGGGAGTGAGAAAGATGAGACACCCACTGACCATTCTTGTCCTTATCATGCCCCTTCTGCTGACCTGTGGGCAGGCGGAGAAGAGGGATGAGCTCTTGGACAAGCAGCAGCTGATCGAAACGCTGATCCAAGAGATGAAATTCGAGGAGGCGAGGATCGCAGCGATCGATACGCTCAACCCGGATATCAAGCGGCTCTACTACAAGGCGGACGACAGCCTCGGACACGCTTCGCATCTGGACGTGAACTGCAACCAGCGGATCGAGGAGCTTCTCAATACGCTCGTCCAGCAGGTTCCTGAGCGGGAGCTGAAGGCGAGGCGGGACATCTACTATGAGCTGAGCGGTCTCTTTCCGAAGAACGATGAATATCGCAAGCACTTCATCTACCTGGATAGAAAAATCCGCGGTGTCAGGCAGTAACCTCAGAGGAGCCCGACCTGGGCGCCCTACGCCGATCCATCAAACCCAAAGGCGAAGGCTCTTCACTTAGGCCGTGGCGCGGCAAATCCTGCTCGCAGGCTGTGGTAGAAACGCCCTTTTTAGCTCCCTCCCCCAACTTGGGGAAGGGGTGAGGGTGAGGGGGAGAGGATAGTGTTCTTGGTGTATCGGCGGAGAGCCGGTTGCGGGTTTGTCGGGACCCTAGGAGCCCTTCGACACTCAGGTGGGCCGCATCGTGGCTAGCCACTCCGTAACGTTTCCCGTCATGATAGCGTTCGCCTCGAACGGTGCAGCCGGCTGCACCCTCCGGCGCTGACATTCCTCTGACCGTTCGGACTCCTTCGTGAGCGAAAGGACATTGAGGAGCGACAAGAAAAAGGCACCCCGCGCGTCAACCTCGACGTTGACCGTGGTGTTATAGGCGCAGCCAACAGGAGGATAGTCTTCGTCGAAGGAGATACTCGCCGAAAAGGGACCGCAGATCTGAAAGATCACCGCCAAGAATCGCCGGTAGACTCGATAGGTCGATCTGGCGGTAAAGGCGATATTCTGCTCCTGCATGGCATTGAGGCAATGATAATAGTCGGCTATCAGGTCGCATTCTTCGAGAGCTGTGCCGAGAAGTTCGATGCTGTTGTTCAGGAGGGGTTGGGGCAGCCTGATGCTGTAGCTATCCCGGGTGTGATACGCTCCCACTCGCGTGAGCCCCTTCGTACCGGCGCGCGCAGGCGACATGACAGATCCCGTGCAGGGAGTTATGGAACCGGAGACGCCTTTGGCGCCCTCCTCGGCCCTTGCCGGGGACCACTCGCCGACATGTCCCGCTGCGAATGGACTCCGCCGTGAGGACCCAAGGCCGGTCGCCGCGCCCCTCCTGAACGAAAGGGCGTTCCTCCCGCCGTGGTTTCTCCCGGGGAGAGTAGACCACGATCGACCGGTTGCCGTCAACGGCAAAGCACCCGGGCGTTTTTCCGCGGCGGGAAGGGGTAACCCCTCCTAACCTCGCGACGGCGCCTCGTGCATGATGCGGGCTGGGGGGCGTAGCTATCTCCTTGACAACCTCCGCTCATTTTCAGTCTAATCTCGATATCGGGCAGCCTGAGCACGGGGCTCGCGTCGGTCCGGTCCCCGTGATCCGAGACTCGCGTCGGGAGACGAGGAGGGCTGACATTCGGCATCGATGATCGTGTTCATCTGGAATGGATGTGCTAACGTGGGACGAATGGTGCGATTGTTAGTCATTGTTCTTCTGATCAGCTGCCACCTCGCGGCATGTACGTGGCCTGGTAGCGGTGGAAAGAACATCGACAAAACGTGCGC
>Ga0335070_10006877_pt1 | contig 13368 bp, 12 predicted proteins | sample Lox_Sample_13_FD_206722 | JGI IMG/M metagenome (GOLD analysis project Ga0335070, IMG submission 206722) | Soil microbial communities from Loxahatchee National Wildlife Refuge, Florida, United States - Lox_Sample_1.3 | ecosystem: Environmental > Terrestrial > Soil > Wetlands | place: USA...
GAAGCACGACGGCCGCGAGCCCGCACAGCGCGGCGGTCGCGAACTGCAATCCGAACCTGGGCGCGCCGTTCGGGATCGGCCCGATCGGCTACACGTCGGGAAGCGCCGTCCCCGAGCCGACCGGCGTGCTGCTCGGGAGCACGGCCCTCGCCGGCCTGGCCGGGCTCGCGGCTCGGCGCCGCGCGACCCGCTGACCCCCGCGGCGCCGGCCAGCTCGCCAACCGGGCGGGCGTCCCGCTGCGACGGTAGCCTCCCGCTCCGATCCACATTCCCGAGGAGGACCCCATGCGGCATACCGAGCCCGAGTTCGTCGCGATCACCCCGGAGCTGCGGGAGCGGATCGAGAAGTTCCGCAGCGAGCACGCCGGCGACCCGATCGGCAACGTGGCGAACCACGTGCTGTTCGAGGACGAGAACCTGCGGATCTGGGAGATGAAGCTCGAACCGGGGGAACATTCCGATCTGCACCGCCACGCTCACGACTACTACCTGGTGATCTTCTCGGGTGACCTGGTCGCGGGGATCCCCCCGAAGTCGACGGGCGTGGATCCGTTCGTCGGCAAGGTTCCGCCGCAGGGCAACACCGTGCGGGTTCCGAAGGGCGGCACCGAGTGGGCGCTCAACGTGGGCAAGAAGACCTACCACGAGATCCTGATCGAGCTGAAGAAGAGCTGAGCAGGTCGCGAGCGAATCGCCGATCAAGGCTCTGCATCGAGGGCTTCGTGCACCACCGGATGGCGCGCCGGCGGGTCGCCCTCGGGCTCGCCGATCGGGTGGTGGCGAACCGCTTCCTGCTGTGGGGCCTGTTCGGCCTGACGGCGACCGGGATCAACGTCGCGAGCTTGATCGGGAACGCGCTGGGCGTCGACCCCTCGCGCTCGCCGAGCGTGATCGTCCCGATGGGCGTCCTGGGCTTCGGCGCGAGCGCCGCGATGTACCTCGCCTTCGTCCCGCCCGCCTGGTACCTCGTCCTGGTGCGCGGCCGGCCGGCGCCGCAACACTCCTGACGCCGACACCCTAGCGTGTCGGGGAGCGCGGCTCGTCGGCGCGCGCTCCGAGGTTCCCGTAGCGGTGGTAGTCGACGCACAGGCTCTGCTCGCGGAGGTACCAGAGCAGTTCGATGCGTCCCTCCATCAGCACCGGCGCCGTCGCGAGGAAGAGTCCGGCCCCGGCCGCGGCGCGCCACACCGGGTCGGAGACGCGCTCGGCCGCTGCGTAGCGCACGCGGTCGGTCTGCCGCTCGGCGACGACGCGCGCCAGCTCGTCCTCCGACTCCTCCACGAACTCGATTGCGCCCGCCCAGGCCTCGGTGAGCTCCTGGAGCAGCTCGACGCGCGGGTCGGTCGGGCCGGCGGGCGAGCTGACCGTGACGTGACAGCCGGCCAGCTTCGCGGCGCAGGCCCGCGCGAAGACCTCGAACCACGAGTCGGCCGCGCACACGCGCACACGCAGCTGCGCGACGGCCCGGTAGAGCCGGAAGTTGTCCTGCCCGATCAGGCGGAAGTGGTCGTGGCGCACGCCGAACTCCGCGCCCATCTGCAGCGCGTAGCTCCCCGCGGCGGCGCGCAGGCGCTCGAGGTCGGCGGAAGGGACGCCGGCGCACGCGCCGAGCTCGTGCAGGAGCGCCGCGACGTGGGCGTCGCCGATGCGGGCGGCGCCGCGCGGGCGGCCCGGCTCCCGGAAGCTCGTCAGCGGCACGAGGTAGTTGGGCCCGCCGGCCTTGAGGCCCGGCCCGACCGCGCTGCGACCCATCCCGCCGAACGGCTGGCGCAGCGCGATCGCGCCCGTCGTGCCGCGGTTGACGTAGAGGTTGCCGGCGCGGATCGACTCGCTCCACGCGGCCTGCTCGCGATCGTCGAGGCTGTGCAGGCCGGCGGTCAGCCCGTAGCCGGTGGCGTGGACCAGCGCGATCGCCTCGTCGAGATTGCGGGCGCGCATCACGCCGAGAACGGGCCCGAACAGCTCCGTCGTGTGCGTCGCGCTCCCCGGTCTCACGCCCCACTTGATCGCGGGCGACCAGAGATTCGGGTTGTCTTCGCGGACGTGGGGCATCAGCGCCCACGACTCGCCCGGCTCGAGCTCCTTCAGCGCCGACTCGAGCGCGCCCGCCGGTGGGCGGATCATCGGGCCGAGCCGGGTGGCCGGGTTCCACGCCGAGCCCACCGGCAGGCTCTGCGCCGCGTCGCACAGCGCCCGCTGGAACGCTGCGTCCTCGTAGACCTCGTCCTCGAGGATCAGCAGGCTCGTCGCCGAACACTTCTGCCCGGCGTGGCCGAAGGCCGAGTGCACGACGTGCTTGATCGCCAGGTCGCGGTCGGCCAGCGCCGTGACGATCGTCGCGTTCTTGCCGCCCGTCTCGGCGAGTAGGCGCAGCGTCGCGTCGAGAGCCAGGAGCTGGAGCGCCGTATCGGTGCCGCCGGTGAGGATCACCGCGTCGACGCCGTCGTGGGTCACCAGGCGCGTCGCCTCGCGGGCATCGGCGCCGAACACGAACTGCAGCGCGCGCTTCGAGACGCCGGCCGCCCAGAAGCACTCGCACAGCAGGCGGGCCGTGGCGACCGCCTCGGGCGCGGGCTTGAGGATCACGGTGTTGCCCGCCGCCACGGCCGCCTCGAGGCCCGCGATCCCATCCAGGTCCTCGGCGCTGCGCGCGTAGAGCTCGCAGAAGTCGACGGCTTCGGAGACCTCGGGGTCCGACTCGCCGAGCAGCTTGCCGCCCTCGGCGAGCGCGATGCCCATGAGATCGGCGCGGCGCTCGCGGATCTGCTGCGCGGCGCCGCGCAGCACGGCGCCCCGCTCCCGCGCGGTCTTACGGCGCCAGCCGTCGGGGTCGGCGCGCGCGCAGGCGACGGCGGCGTCGACGTCGCGCGCCGTCGCGAGCCAGCTGCGCGCGACCACCACGCCGGGGCGCGAGGGATCGGTCGATTCCGCGACGGCGCGGTCGCCGCGCAGCTCTTCGCCGCCGATCACCAGCGGCGCCTCGCTCGCGCGCTCACCGCAGCGGTCGCGCCACGCCGCGTAGATCGACGCGGCCCACGCGGCGTGGTGGGGCAAGCTGAAGTCGGTGTCGGGCTCGTTGCTGAACTCCCGCCACGAGCGCTGCGCCTCGATCGCCGGCGCGGGCGGCGCGCCCCGATCCTGGGTGCGGCGTGGCGCGTCGGGGAGGGTGTCGATCGCGTCGAAGGCGGCGCGGAAGTCGGCCTCGAGCGCCCGCCACTCGGCGGAATCGACCGCGAGCTTGAAGGCGTGGCGCAGGAAGTTGTCCGGGCCGGTGTTCTCGTCGAGGCGCCGGATCAGGTAGCCGATCGCGTGGACGAAGTCCTCGCGGCGGACCGCCGGCGCGTACAGCAGCAGGTCCCGGGTGTGCTCGAACAGCGCGCGGCGCTGGTGGTTCGCCATGCCCTCGAGCATCTCGAATTGCACGCAGTCGAAGACGCCGCGCGCCTCGGCGAGGACCAGCCCGTAGGCGAGCTCGAAGAGGTTGTGCGAGGCGACGCCGATGCGGGCGGCGCGCGCGTGGGCCGGGTCGAGCCCGTAGCGCAGCATCCGCTTGTAGTTCGCGTCGGTCTCGCGCTTGCTCGCGAAGGGCGCCTGGGGCCAGCCGCGCAGCGAGGCCTCGACGCGCTCCATCTCGAGGTTGGCGCCCTTGACGATGCGCAGCGCGACGGGCGCACCGCCGGACGCGAGCCGGCGCACGGCCCACGCCGTGACGCGCCGCTGTGTCGCGAACGAGTCGGGGAGATACGCCTGGAGCGCCAGGCCGGCCGAGACGCCCGCGAGCCCCGGACGGTCGAGCGTCCGCATGAACGCCTCGGCCGTGATCGACATGTCGCGGTACTCCTCCATGTCGAGGCAGACGAGCTTGGCGACCTGGGTGCCGTCGGCGCGCTGGAAGCGCGCCCGGGCGGCGGCGCGGTAGAGCAGCTCGAGCCGATCGCAGAGCGTGGCGAGCGTCTGCTCGCGCGCGAGCGGATCGATCTGCGAGAAGATCGTCGAGATCTTCACCGACACGACCTCGATGTCGGGGTTCTGCAGCGCCTGCAGGTAGCGGTTCAGGCGGCGCTCGGCCTCCTGCTCGCCGAGCAGCGCCTCGCCGAGGAAGTTCACGTTCATCCGCACGCCCTCGTCGCGGCGGGCGCGCAGGTGCTCGCCGAGCTCCTCTGCCTCGGCCGGCAGCACGACGTTCGCCGTCTCGCTGTGCAGCTTGCCCTTCACGAGCGGGACCGCGACGCCCGGCAGGTAGCCGCCGAACGACTGGAAGCCGCGCAGCAGGGTGCGGTCGAGCGGCGAGAAGAAGCGCGGGATGCCCTGCACGTCGAGGATGTGCGTGAGCTGGTCGACGGAGCGCCACGCGGTGCTCGAGCGGAACGCCTGGTCGGTCATCCGCAGCAGCGTGACCTTGTCGGAGGGGTGGTGGATCATGCGATCGAGCTCGGCCTGCTGCCTGCGCTCCTGCGGCGTCTGCAGCTCGGCGGCGCGCCGCTGCAGGCGCCGGGCGAGTTCGACGGCCTCGTCGACCAGCGCGCGGTCCTCGGTCGTGCGCGCGGAGCTCATGGGGATCGGAGGTCCTCCGGGCACACGTTATCGGCAAGGGGCGGCGAGGGCCTTCGCCCGACCCGCGTCGCCCGCCGGCCCCGACGCGCGCCGCGGCGTTGCTCTCGCGCGGCATCCGCGATATGACCGGCTTCGAGCATGCGGCACGGGCGACCCGACGATGACCTTCACGGGGACGATCGCCAGCGTCAACGCGGCGCTCAACGGCCTCAGCTTCGCGCCGGCGGCCAACTACAGCGGTGCCGCCTCGCTCTCGATCACCACCAACGACCAGGGCAACACGGGGGCCGGCGGGCCGCTCAGCGCCACGAGCTCGGTGGCGATCAGCGTCAACCCGGTCAACGACGCACCGGTCAACGCGGTGCCGGGGCCGCAGGCCACCAACGAGGACACGGCCCTCGTCTTCTCCTCCGGCAACGGCAACCTGATCTCGATCTCGGACGTCGACGCCGGGGCGAGCCCGGTCCGCGTGACGCTCAGCGCCACCAACGGGACGCTCACGCTCGCCACCACCGCCGGCCTGGGCCTTCACCACGGGCACGGGCAGCGCCGACCCGACGATGACCTGCACGGGGACGATCGCCAGCGTCAACGCGGCGCTCAACGGCCTGAGCTTCTCCCCCACCGCCAACTACAGCGGCGCCGCCTCGCTCTCGATCACCACCAACGACCAAGGCAACACGGGAGCCGGCGGGCCGCTCAGCGCCACGAGCTCGGTCGCGATCAGCATCAACCCGGTCAACGACGCGCCGGTCATCGGCAATCAGGGATTCTCGGTCGCTGCGAACTCCGCCACGGGAACGGTCGTCGGAGCGGTCGTCGCCGGTGATCCCGATGCCGGAGACGTGCTCACCTACTCGATCATCGGTGGCAATGCGGGCGGCGCCTTCGGTCTCGACGCGGGCTCGGGCCAGCTCACCGTTGCGAACGGGGCAGCGCTCGCTTCGGCGTCTGGCTCGACCTTCCCGCTCGTGGTGCAAGTGCGGGACAGCGGCGGCCTCACCGGCACCGCTACCGTCACGGTCTCCCTCTCCGGAAGCCCCGGCAAGACTCCGGCGGTGGACTTGACGCCCCTCATGTCGCAGCCGCCGCCGAGCCCTCCGCCGGCTCCGACCAAGGCCGAGACCCACCGCCCGGCGCCCGCCGTCGAAGCGGTCCCCACTCCCCCGCGAGTCGAGGAGCCCGTGGTCCCGGGGATCCTCGAGCTGCGCCGCTTCGACGACGGCATGGCGAGCGGGCCATCCCTGCGGAGCCCCGGCTTCGACCACGAGGCGGTGCAGTGGAGCGATCCCGCCATTCACATGCGTCGCGAGCCCTCGCTCCAGATGGCGTTGCGCGATCGGCAGCTGATGGCGCAGGCCTTCGATCGGCTGGCGGCAGACCTTCAGAACGAGGCCAAGAGGCTGGGACAAGAAGGCGCGAAGATCGTGTCCGCAGCGGAGGCGATCACACTGTTCGGCTCGGTCGCCCTGCTCGCCGCCGTGCTTCGAAGCGGCTCTCTGGTCGCGCTCGCGCTCTCTACGCTCCCGCTCTGGCGCCAGGTGGACCCCCTGGTCGTCCTCGCGATCTCGGAGGAGGAGCGGTGGCAGCGCGAGGAAGAGATCCAGAGCGCGGAGCAGGAAGAGGATCGCGAGAAGGATGGCGTCGCCGAGCTGCTCGACCCGCGTGCGGCTCGCGGTTCGGCGGATCGCGACGGGGATCGCGCGAGCTGAGCAGCTGCCGCGGATGGCCGGACGATCTGCAACGTGGGCACGAATCCCGGCCGACTAGGCCGTCTTCGCGATCCAGCTCGCGAAGGCGGCCAGGAACTTGCGCAGGAACTCGCGGGTGCCGCGAGCTCGCGTTCCCCACCATCCGGTTCAGCGATCCCCTGCGCAGGCTGCCGACCGACACGGCCACTTCGTATCGGCGGCTCATCGCCCGCATCGCCCGTGGCTCGCCCGGATCAGCTCCGCTTCGTGCGCCCCGATCTCACGAGTCCGGCGATGCCGCCGGAGAGGAGCAGCAGCGTGCCGGGCTCGGGCACCACCGCGGGGATCAGCTGGCCGCGAATCTCGCCGCCCGGGAACACGCTGTCGTGGATGTTGAAGTACGTGTTGCCCGCCAGCAGGTCGGGGATGTCGGCGACGGGAAACGCCAGGGGACCGCCCACGATCGAGCCGCTGGTCGCGGCCGGCGTGAACGGGGTGAAGCTCACGATCACCGGACCCGGGACCCCGGCGGCGCCGTCGTGGATGTGGGAGGCCGTCGCCGGCGCCGCCAGACCGGCGAAGAAGACGCTCACGCTGATCGTGTCGGCTACCGAGTCGAATGCAGCGATCCCGCCCCCCGCCGCCCCGCTCAGGTTGGACGGCGTCTCCTGGAACCCGTTCATGCTGATCGTGAACAGGATGGTCGTGGCGGACGCCATCGGCGATGCCCCCGCCATGATGCCGAGTATCACAGCCCCGCAACGCAGCAAGCGCGCCAGACGGATCCGCATCGACTTCTCCTCGCCGCCTTCGGCTCGGGCGATCCCACGAGCGAAAGAGCCCACGTCCACTGAGTGGGCACGCCGAGGCGACTGGTGGCAGGGAAAGTCGCGCGCGACGCTGCGTCGGAGTGCAGCAGGCTGCGATCACATGATGGCGGTCGCCGGCAAGTCCGCGAGAAGGCTGGCGCGCCGGGAGGGAGTCGAACCCCCGACCCCCAGGTTCGAAGCCTGGTGCTCTATCCAGCTGAGCTACCGGCGCGTCGCGAAGTGGATACCCGACGCAGCCGCCCGCCGCAAAGTCGGAGCCGCTCGGCGAGTCAGCCTGCGTCGAGCTCCGGGTAGCGCCGGAAGATCCCTTCCTGGTTGAACGCCATCCTGCGCTCGGACGCGAGATAGTCCGCGATGCGCGGGCGTGCGCGCACCCGCTCGCGCAGGGCGAGCACGCCGGGCGTCGCCTCGCTCGCGCGCGCGAAGGCGCGCGGGAACGCGTAGGCGAGGCCCTCGAGCACCTGGAAGAGCGAGAGGTCGGCGTGCGAGAGCGCCGTCCCCGCCAGCACGCCGCCGCCGTTGCGCTCGAGCACCCGCTCGAAGTAGCCGAGGTAGCGCGGCAGCCGTTCCTTCACGAAGTGCGCCGCGCGCCGCTTCGCCTCGGGCTTCTGGTCCTCGTAGTAGAGCGCGGCGCTCAGCGGGTGATGCGTGTCGTGCACCTCGTCGACGAGATCGGCGATCGTGAGCTGGAGCTCGAGCGCGTGCGCCTCGCCCGCCTCGTCGCGCGGCGCGAGCCCGTGCCGCCGCCCGAGGAAGTGGCAGATCGCGGCTGTCTGCGCGAGCACCAGCTCGCCGTGCTTGAGCACGGGCGGCGCGAAGACTGGGTGGCCGGGGCTCTTGCCCGCCCAGTACGCGACGACGGCCTCGACGCCGCCGCCCTCGTTGCGCGGCCGGCGGCCGACGTCGACGTAGGGCACGCCGGCTTCCTCGAGCACGAGGCGCACGAACTCGCCGCGCCCCGGGATGTTCGGCCAGTAGTAGAGCTCGTAGGGCGTGGTGGTCATCGGGACTCCGATCGCAGCGAGCTGCTGACTTCGCTCGGCTCCGAAGACTTCGCCTCGCTGCGCGTCGGCCGACTCTCGAGTCGGCCTCCTAGCGGAGCTCGAGCCCCCGCAGCCCACCCTCGGCGCGCCACTCGCGCAGGATCTGGAAGAACTGGACCGATCCGCCGCCGTAGAAGCCGTTCTGTGCGGCGCGCTCGGAGAGCTTGCCCTCGTTGTTGTAGTAGCCGGGCGTGCAGGCCTCGAGGAACTCGCGGCCGAGACCCGCGAGGCGGATCACGGTGGCGACCCACTCCGCCTCGGCCGCTTCGGAGACTTCGACCGAGCGCACGCCGTGCTCGATCGCGTGCCGGACGATGTAGGCGATGTGCCGGCTCTGCTCGTTCAGCATGTGGGGGTAGTTCACCGTGAAGCCGCTCTGCTGGTTCCCCATGATGAAGCAGTTCGGGAAGCCGCGGCTGTGCATGCCGTGCAGCGTGCGGACGCCGTCCGCCCACCGCTCCGTCAGGCTCGCGCCGTCTCGCCCGTAGATCTCGTAGCCCGCGCGGCGCGTGTACGCCGTCCCGACCTCGAAGCCGGTGGCGTAGATCAGGCAGTCGAGCGGGTACTCCACGCCGGCGGCGACCACGCCCTTCTCGGTCACGCGTTCGACGCCCTTGCCCTTCGTATCGAGGAGCGTGACGTTGGGTCGATTGAAGGTCTGCAGATACTCGTCGTGGAAGCACGGGCGCTTGCAGAACTGCCGGTAGTACGGCTTCAGCGCCTCCGCGGTGGCCGCGTCCTCCACGATCGCGTCCACCCGGGCGCGGATCTGCTCCATCTTCTGGAAGTCCGCGAGCTCCATGGTCTTCGCGATCCCGTCGGGCGTACCGATCGCGCCGGGCTCGCGCTGCACCATGACGAGCAGCTTGCGGATGATGTCGGTCCAGCCGTCGCTGACCAGGTCCTCCGCCTGGAAGCCGCCCGAGACCAGCGTGTTGAAGTTGTCCATCCGGTGCTGGTGCCAGCCGGGCGCGAGGCTCTGCGCCCACTGCGGGTCGGTGGGACGGTTGGCGCGCACGTCGATCGACGACGGCGTGCGCTGGAACACGTAGAGATGCCCGGCCGCCTCGCCGAGGTGCGGCACGCACTGCACGGCCGTCGCCCCCGTCCCGATGATGCCGACGCGCTTGCCGCGCAGGCCGCTCAGCTTGCCGTTGGAGTCGCCGCCGGTGTACGCGTAGTCCCAGCGGCTGGTGTGGAAGGCGTGGCCGCGGAACGACTCGATGCCCGGGATCCCGGGCAGCTTGGGGCGATTGAGCGGCCCGTTCGGCATGCACACGAAGCGGGCGCGCATGCGGTCGCCGCGGTCCGTCGAGACGATCCAGCGGGCGCCGCCCTCGTCCCAACGCATCTCGGTGACTTCCGTCTGGAAGCAGGCGCCGCGGTAGAGCTCGTACTTCCTTCCGATCGCCTGGGCGTGGGCCAGGATCTCGGGCGCCCGGGCGTACTTCTCGGTGGGCACGTACGCGAGCTCTTCGAGTAGCGGCAGGTAGATGTACGACTCGACGTCGCACATCGCGCCGGGGTAGCGGTTCCAGTACCAGGTGCCGCCGAAGTCGCCGCCCTTCTCGAGGATGCGGACGCCCTCGACTCCGGCGTCGCGCAGGCGCGCGCCGGCGAGCAGCCCGCCGAAGCCGCCGCCGATCACTGCGACCTCGACCTCGTCGAAGAGCGGCGCGCGCGTGAAGCCGGGCTCGACGTAGGGATCGTCCAGGAAGTGGGCGAACGGGCCCTTGGCCTCGACGTACTGGTCGTTGCCGTCGGCGCGCAGCCGCTTGTCGCGCTCCTCGCGATACTTGGCGCGCAGCGCGTCCGGATCGAAGCCGTCTGCGCGTTCGGGATCGGTCTGGCTCGAATCGTGGCTCTCGATCGCCATGCTCTCCTCGCGCGGGCGCTACGACGGTAACGCACCCGCCGCCCGCGCCTGGGCCCGCCCGTCCGGGCGCGACGCTACCCGGCGGGCGCCAGCGCTGTTAGGCTCCTTGCCATGTGCGACTGCATCGTCGCCACGGCCCCCGAGACCCGCGACGGGATCGCCCTCTTCGGGAAGAACAGCGACCGCCACGAGCGCGAGTGCCAGCCCTTCCTGCAGTCGCCGGGCTCGCACCACGCGCCGGGCTCCAGCGTCGCCTGCACCCACGTCGAGATCCCGCAGGTCGCCGAGACCTACGCGGTGATGGGCCACTCGCCCTGGTGGGTCTGGGGCTTCGAGCACGGCGTCAACGAGCACGCCGTCGCGATCGGCAACGAGACGGTCTTCTCCAAGGAGCCGCTCGAGGAGCGGCCCGGGCTGATCGGGATGGACCTGGTGCGCCTCGGCCTCGAGCGCGGTCGCAGCGCGCGCGAGGCGCTCGAGGTGATGGCGACGCTGCTCGAGACGCACGGCCAGGGCGGGCCCGCCTTCAAGCCGGGCGGCGGCGGCTACCACAACGGCTTCCTGATCGCAGATCCCGACGAGGCGTGGGTGCTGCAAACCTCGAACCGGCGCTGGGCTGCGCGGCGCGTGCGGCGCGACGGCATCTCCAACCACATCTCGCTCGGCAGCGACTGGGAGATCGGCTCGCGCGACCTCGAGGCGTTCGCGCGTTCGCTCGGCTGGTGGAGCCAGGGCGGCCGCCTCGACGTGGCGGCGGCGTATCGGAGCCCGCACGTTGCCGGCCGACTCTCGGAGGGACGGCTGCGGCGCTCGCGCGCGCTGCTCGAGCGCGGCAGCGGCCAGCTCGACGTCGCGACGATGCAGTCGATCCTGCGCGACCATGGCGAGGGCGGGCCGGTGCGGCTCCCCGGCTCGACCGTCGAAGACGAGGCCTACTACACCTTGTGCATGCACAGCGAGCCGGCCGGCACGACCACCGCGAGCATGGTCGCGCCGCTCGCCGCCGACCGGCGCGGGCCGTGGCCGGTGTGGATCTCGTTCGCGACGCCCTGCACGAGCGTCTTCCTGCCCGTCTACCTCGACGGCGTGATCCCCGCCGAGCTCGCGAGCGGCGGCGCCGAGCCGGATGCGAGCTCGGCCTGGTGGGCCTTCAAGGAGCTGCAGGAGACGGCCGCGATCGACTTCCCCCAACACACGCCGCGCCTGCGCGAGGCGTGGAAGGGGCTCGAGGCTCGCGTCGAGACCGAGCGCGTGCAGGTCGAGGCCGCGGCCGCGCGCGCGCGGCGCGGCGGCGCCACGCACGAAGCGACGCGCCTGCTGACCGAGTTCATGGCCCGCTCCTGGCGCGAGGCGATCGCGCAAGCGCGCGAGCTCGCGAGCGAGCTCGACGGCTAGGCGCTGCGCACGTCGGCTTCCGCGAGCCGGCGCACCGGGCGCGCGCGCGGGAAGTATTCGACGCGCAGATCCCACGGCACGCCGAGCGCGGCGAGGATGCGCCGCTTGGTGGCCTGCCGGCAGGAGCGGCCCTTCTCCACCGCGTGGATCGTGCGAGCGGAGACGCCGGCCTTGCTCGCGAGCTCGTTCTGCGTCCAGCCGAAGGCCTGGCGAGCAGCGCGGATCCGGTTCATCTCGAGCTCCCGTGCCCCCCCGTGACCCCGAGATCCTAGCTCCCGCCGGCGAGCCCGACACGCGATCCACCGTCGAAGAAACGCGGTTCTAGCGCCAGCCGAGGGGAAGCGCGCTGGAGGCGTCGGGGACCCGCTGCGCCAGCGCCAGCAGCGGGCCCGGGTTGCCACCGGGTCCCCAGGCGCCGACCGAGATCCAGAGCGCCGCCGCCACCACCGCCACGCCGACGCCGACGGCCCCGAGGCCGAAGCGCTCCCGCCAGGTCGCAACCGGGTCTGCGGACCAGCGGGCCAGGCCCCACAGCCGCCGCTGCGCCGACGAGCTCGGCTCGCGGGGCAGCAGGGCCTGGGGCAGCAGCCGCACCAGGGCTTCGACGGCGGCGTGCTCCTCGAGGCGCTGCCGGCAGGCCTCGCAGCCGCGCAGGTGCGCGTCGAACGCGGCACGCTGCGCCGGGTCGAGCCCGCCGTCGAAGAGCCGGGTGAGCAGCCGGCTCGCCTGCCGGTGCCTCATCGGCCGCTCCTCCCCGGCGCGGGCTCGGCTCCCAGTGGGTGCGGCTCGCGCACGAGGGGCCCGAGATCGCGCACGAGCGGGGTGAGCCGCTGCCGCAGCTCCTCCCGCCCACGCCGCAGCCAGGTGCCCACCGTCGCGAGCGGAAGGTGCTCCTGCTCCGCGATCTCGGTGTTGCTGAGGCCCCACACGATGCGCATCACCAGCACTCTCCGGTGCTGGGGCTTCACGTCGAGCAGCGCCGACGCTACCGCCGAGAGGATCTCCCCCTCGAGCACGCAGGACTCCGGATCGCAGCCTGCCGGGCTGCGCTCGCCGGCGAAGAGCGCGCGAGCGCGCAGCTCCGTCTCGACGACCTCACGGCGGCGGCGCTTGCGCAGCACGTTCACCGCGCCGTTCATCGCGGCGCGGTACAGATAGGTTGCGAGGCTCGCGGCCCCGCGATACTCGCTTCGCGGCAGCGCCAGGAAGATGCGCTGCACCACGTCCTCCGCCTCCTGGCGGTCGCGGAGCACGCGGAAGGCGACGGTCTCGAGCCGCCGCCGGTAACGGCGGTGTAGCTCGCCGAGCACCGAGGGATCCCCGCGCCGCCAGCGGAGCCCCACCTCCGCGTCGCTCAAGGCGGGATCGTCGAGGTTGGGCGAACCGGCCGATCGGGTCCCCGTCGGGCTCCGGCTCCTCATCGGGTCACGCTGCCCCCAGGCCCCCCAGGGCCCATGATATTTCGACGCGCGAGCCGTGGCGAGTGTTTCAAGCGGGCGCCGCGCCTACGGCGTGGCGCAGGTAATCGTCACGTTGGAGAACGGACAGGTGCCGGGTCCGAAGCAGAAGGCCTGCATGGAGCAGGCGGTGCCGGCGGGGTTCGGGGCGCAGCTTCGCAGCGCGCCGTCTTCCGACGGGTCGCACTGACAGCTGGTCGCCACCTGACCCGCCGGGCAGGCCTTGAGCTTGTTCACCACGCTCGAGTGGTACGGCTTGCAGGTCTCCTCGCCGACCGGCGGCAGCGGGTGGCCGCGCTCGATGTTCGTGACGCACAGCGGCATCTCGTTGCTCGCCCAGCCGTTCGGCTCGAGCACCTGCATGACGTGCACGCCGCGCGCGAGGCCCTGATCGAGCGTCACGTCGATCGCGGGCTTGCCGGCCACGGGCGTCACGAGCGGTGCGATCGAGCAGCCGCCGCAGCGCTCGCCGTCGATCAGGACGCTGGCGGCGGGATCGACGTACTCCGCGCCGAGCCGGAA
>Ga0335070_10006878_pt1 | contig 13368 bp, 9 predicted proteins | sample Lox_Sample_13_FD_206722 | JGI IMG/M metagenome (GOLD analysis project Ga0335070, IMG submission 206722) | Soil microbial communities from Loxahatchee National Wildlife Refuge, Florida, United States - Lox_Sample_1.3 | ecosystem: Environmental > Terrestrial > Soil > Wetlands | place: USA: Florida...
ACGCACCTGAGGCCGGAGTGCGCCGCGTCTTGAAGCTACTGGGCCGCATGGGCAAGGTCGACGAGGTAGCTCAGGATCACTTCTTCCTGCGCGACACGGTCGCGGAGATGGTTGCGGTCGGGCTCGATCTCGCGGTCAAGGCGCCCGGCGGCCAATTCGGCGCGGCGCAGTTCCGCGACCGGCTCGACAACGGCCGCAAGGTCGCGATCCAGATCCTCGAGTTCTTCGACCGCCACGGCGTCACCTTGCGCCGCGGCGACTTGCGGCGGATGAACGTGCATCGCACAGATCTGTTTCGACGGCCCGCGGACGAAACGCCCGCGCCCGTCAAGCCGAGCGCTGGAAGAGAATCGTCCCCGGTGGGGCGTCCGGACTTCAAATCCGGGAGGGGTCGCGAGACGGTTCCTGGTGGGTTCGACTCCCACTCTCTTCCGCCACGTCGCGGACGCACGCGATGACGCCCGCGACGGCGCCATTCCTCGACGCGATGAAGCAATCGGCCGAGCGAGCCGCCGCCGTGGAAGAGGGCTTTCGCCGCGAATACGCCCGGCGCGTGGCCGTACTCGAGCGCGAGCGGGCCTATGCGTTCCGGCGCTTCAATCTCGTGCGGAGCCTCGCCGATGCCGTGACTGCCGCCGAGAAGGAAACTGCGGTCGCGAGCGGGCTCGCGGTCCTTCGCGACAAGCTCGGCTGGGCCGGCGACAGCGAGGCGCGGACGAGGACGATCGAGCATTTCAGGCCGGTGATCGAGGCCATGGTCGAGGCGCTCGGAGCGAAGGGCGGGGAGGCCGTGCCCGACGTTCCGGCTGCCCTCTCGGAATTCGAGACGTGGTACGCGGCCGCGCATGGGAGCGCGTTCTGGGTCCTGTTCGACCATTACATGCCGGAGACGCCCCGTGTCGATTTCTGAGAACGGCGGCGGCGCCACGGAATTCGACCGCTGGCTACGGGCGGAGTTCAGGGAAGGCGGCGCCTTCACTGCGCTGGTGGTGCTGGTGGAGATCGCGGGGGTCCGGGTGAACACGCTCTGCTCGACCTACGTCCACGTCATCGGCGACGAGGCCGATTGGGGCGAGATCGTCGTGCTCTTCGCGGGATCGGGTGTGAACTGGGACGGCGCCGCGTTCTTCCCGGAGCGCGGACCGCATGCGGGGCCGCTCGACAATCCCACGGCGCGGCTCCGGCTCAAGGCCCTGGAGGGGCGGCTCGATCTCGACCGCCTTGTGCTCAACGAGGGGCACTTCTTCGACAAATGGGGCCGGCGCATGAGGATCGAGGAGGTCGAGCGATCGTGAGCACGGTCCGCGTCATCGACACCGGCGTCCGGCCCGCGCGCTGGAACCTCGCGATGACGGCGGCGCTCGCGGCGGCGCATCGCGCGGGCTCGGGCGAGGTCACGCTCCGCTTCCAGCGCTTTCCGCCCTCGGTGCTGATGGGACGGCATCAAGTTCTGCACGATGCCGTCGATGTCGAGGCGTGCCGCCGGCGTGGCGTCGAGATCGCGCGCCGGCCGACCGGCGGCGGCGCGGTCTACATGGCGCCGGGGATCCTTGCCTGGGACGTGGTCGCGGACCGCCAGCGCTTCGGCGGACGGTTGGCACTGGCCGCGGCGGCAATAGGCAGCGGCGTTGCCGCGGGACTGTCGCATCTCGGCGCCGCGGCGGAATTCCTCCCGCCCAACGATGTCCGATGCCGCGGCCGCAAGCTCTGCGGCACCAGCGGCTATGTCGAGGGCGCAACGCTCGTCTTTCAGGGCACCGTGCTGATCGAATTCGATGCGGCGGCGATGGCGGAAGTGCTGATCCTGCCGGGCATGACCGCGGGGATGCTCGGGAAGGCGCTCATCGGCCTCTCGGAGGCCTTGGAGCGAATGCCGCGCGAGGGCGAGGTCGAGGGCGCGCTCGCCGACCGCATTGCCTCGACGCTCGGCCTGCGCTTCGCGCCGGATGCGCCGCGCGCCGAGGAGATCGCGCTCGCGGACCGGCTCCACGCCCTGGAGTTCGGCACCGATGCCTTCGTCACGGGAGAGGAGGCGGCATGAAGAAGCGTCTCCTCGTCGTGCTCGTGAACACCGATCCCCGCAATCCCGAGGAGCTCGGCGCGCCTTTCTATCACGCGGCCGTGGCGGCAGCGATGGAGTACGAGGTCGATGTCGTCTGCGCGGCGACCGCGGGCAAGCTGCTTTTCAAGGGCGTCGCCGAGGGGATCGTCATCAAGCCAGGCAGCCGCAAGACCGTCTACGACTGGATCAAGGACGCGCATGCGAACGGCGCGCGGCTCTGGGCCTGTCCCGCCAATCTCGACCTCTTCGAGAGGAGCAAGGACGACCTCGTGCCGGAATGCAGCGGCTTCATGGGCACCGCGGCCATGATCGAGCGTCTCATGGACGACGACTGCCGCGTGCTCACTTACTAGGCGGGCGCGCGATGGCGACCGTGCGCGGCTGCGACTTTCCGGAGCATCTCTTCTACGACGTCCTGAACCAAATCTGGTACGCGCCGCTCGGAGATGGGACGCTCCGCGTGGGCTGGACCTCCATCGCCGTCGTCCTCGCGGGCAAGATCCTGGTCTTTACGCCGAAGCGGAGCGGTCTCGATTTCGAGAAGAACCGCTCCTTCGCGACGGTCGAGGGCGGGAAATGGGTGGGCGCCGCCAAGGCCGCCTTCGACGGCAAGGTCGTTGCGCACAACGCGGCGCTCGTGGAGCGGCCGGAGATCGCGAACGCCGATCCCTACGGCGAGGGCTGGATGCTGATCGTGCGTCCGGCGGAGCCGAATTGGCAGACGGGCCTCGTTACGGGCGAGGCGGTTGCCGGCGCATTCGAGGCCTGGATGGCAGCCGAGGGCGTCGAGGGCTGCGGCCCCACATGATGATCCCGCAGGAGGTGCGCACGGACATCGTGCTCGTGGGCGGAGGGCACGCCCATGTGCACGTGCTGACGGCTTTTGCGATGCAGCCGGCGCCAGGCGTGCGGCTCACATTGGTGACGCGCGATCTCGAGACGCCCTATTCCGGAATGCTTCCCGGAGTGATTGCGGGGCTATACGAGAGGCAAGAAGCTCATATCGATCTCCTCCGCCTCGCGGCTGCCACGGGCACGCGGCTCATCCACGCGGAGGCGGTGGGGCTCGACCGCGCGGCAAAACGCTTGGAGCTCGCGGGCCGTCCGCCCATCGCCTACGACATCCTCTCGCTCGACGTCGGCATTGCGCCAGCGCTCGGGGGCATCGCGCGTGCCGCCGGGCATGCGATCGCCGTCAAGCCCATCGGCTCCTTCCTGGAGAAATTCGCGGCGTTCCGCGAGCGCTGCCGGGCAGCGGCCGGACCGCAGCGCGTCGCCGTGATCGGCGGCGGCGCCGGAGGCGTGGAGCTGCTGCTGTCGATGCGCTCGCGCTTGCTGGCGGAGGCGCGCGAGCCCGCGCGGCTCTCCTTCGCGCTCGTCACGGCGGAGGAGATCCTGCCAACTCACAATACGCGCGTGCGTCGAGCATTCCGGCGCGTCTTCGCGGAGCGCGGGATCGCGCTCTACGAGCACCGCCGTGCGATCGAGGTGCGCCCCGATGCGATCGTGACCGAGGGCGGAGAACCGATCCTCGCCGACGCGGTCTTCATTACGACCCAGGCGGCGGCGCCCGCGTGGCTCGCGACTACGGGGCTCGCGCTTGCGCCCGGCGGCTTCGTCGCCGTCGGCGCCACGCTGCAGGCCGTGAACGATCCCGACGTGTTCGCCGCGGGCGATTGCGCGACGCTCACCCATGCGCCGCGCGAGAAGGCCGGGGTCTATGCGGTGCGTGCGGGTCCGCCGCTTGCGGAGAGCCTCCGCCGCCGCGCGCTTGGCATCGAGCCCAAGGCTTGGACGCCGCAGCGCGCCCATCTCGCCCTCGTCTCCACCGGCGAGCGCTACGCCATCGCCTCCCGCGGCGCGCTCAAAGCTGAGGGCGCCTGGCTCTGGATGCTCAAGGATTGGATCGACCGGCGCTGGATGCGAATGTACCAGGATGCCGATGCCATCTCGGTACGAATGGCCTCGCGGCCCCAGTCGGCATTACCCGCATCTCAGTCGGCGGCGGAGATGCGCTGCGGCGGCTGCGCGGCGAAGGTGGGTCCTGGGCCGCTCAGCCGCGCGCTGAAGCGCTTGCCGCCGGGCGAGGCGGGTGAAGTCGTGGTGGGGCTCGACCGGCCAGACGACGCGGCGGTGCTGGTGCCGCCCGCGGGCCGGCATCTCGTGGAGACCGTGGACTTCTTCCGCGCCTTCATCGACGACCCCTATCTGTTCGGCGAGATCGCTGCCAATCACGCGCTCAACGACGTCTTCGCCATGGGCGGAAGCCCTCGCCACGCGCTCGCGATCGCGGTGGTACCGGCGGCTGCACCCAAGAAGACCGAGGAAGCGCTGTTCCAGCTTCTCGCGGGCGCCCGTGCGTGCTTCGACCGCGAGGGCGTGGCGCTCGTCGGCGGCCATTCCAGCGAGGGCCCGGAGCTCGCGCTCGGCTTCTCGGTCTCGGGCGAGGTCGATCCCGCGCACATCCTGCGCAAGAGCGGGCTCGGCGCTGGCGACGCGCTCATCCTGACGAAGCCGCTGGGCACCGGCATTCTCTTCGCGGCGGCGATGCGCGCGCGCGCCCCGGCCGCGGCGATCGAGCAGGCGCTCGCGTCGATGCGCCGATCCAACCGCGACGCGGCCAAGATCCTCATGGCTCACGGTGCGAGCGCCATGACCGATGTGAGCGGCTTCGGCCTCATCGGCCATTTGAGCGAGATGCTCTCGGCGAGCGGCGCCGACGCGACGCTCGATGCCGCGGCGATCCCCGCCTATCCGCAGGCGCTGGAGCTCGCACGCGCCGGGATCGCCTCGACGCTGCTGTCGGAGAATCTGGCGCTCGCGTATCTGCTGCGGGGAGCGGAGGATGCCGCAACGCATGCACTGCTGTTCGATCCGCAGACGAGCGGCGGCATGCTCGCGGGCGTGCCGGCCGGGAAGGCGCGCGCCTGTGTCGCCGAGCTCGCGGCCGCGGGCCATGGCGCCGCCGCAATCATCGGCCGCGTCGGTCGCACCGGCCTCGCGGCGGCGGACGTGCTGATCTCGCTTTCGTCCTGAAGCCTCGGCTCAGGGCGCCGGCAGCTCGGTGGCGTTCCAGCCGCCGCCAAGGGCCTGGATCAGCGAGATGCTCGCGCCGAAGCGGCTCTCGAGGATGTTGAGCGCGGTCTCGCGGTTCTGCAGCGCCTGCGCCTGTGCGACGATCACCGCGGTATAGGCGACCGTGCCGGCCTTGTATTGATTGACGGTGAGCCGCTCGGTCTCGCGCGCCGCGGTGACCGCGCGGTCCTGCACCTCCGCCTGCTGCTCCAGGATGCGCAGAGCCGCGAGCTCGTCCTCGACCTGCTGGAAGCTCGTGAGCACGGTCTGCCGGTAATTGGCGACGCTCTGGTCGTAGGCGGCGCGGGCCGCCTCGACCTGCGAGCCGCGGAGCCCGCCGTCGAACACGGTCTCGGCGAGCTGCGGCCCCACGGACCAGACGGCATTCTGCGCGCGGATCAGATTGTCGAGGGCGCTGCCGATGAAGCCGTAGGACGCCGTCAGGGTGATGTCGGGATAATAGGCGGCCTCGGCGACGCCGATCTGCGCGTTGGCCGAGGCTACCCGGCGCTCCGCGGCGGCGACGTCCGGCCGGCGCTCCAGCAGCGCCGAAGGCAGGCCCGGCGGCACCACCGGCACGTCGAGCGAGAGCGGCGCCTTCGCGATCGAGAATTGGCTCGGCGGCTTGCCGATGAGGACGGCGATCGCGTGCTCGAGCTGCGCGCGCTGCACGCCCACGGCGATCGCCTGGGCGCGCGTCGATTCCAGCTGCGTCTGCGCGCCGGCGACGTCCGAGCGCGCCGCGGTCCCCGCGTTGTAGCGGTTGACGCTGATCTTGAGCGAGACCTCATAGGCATCGGCGGTCTCGTTGAGGAGCCGCTCCAGCTCGTCGTCGACGCGGAGCTGGAAATACTGGACAGCGAGGAGAGACTGCGCGGAAAGCTTTGCGGCGGCGAGATCGGCGGCGCTCGCCTGCGCCCCCGCGACCTCGCTCTCGACGCTGCGCCTGATCTTGCCCCAGACGTCGATCTCCCAGCTCGCGCCCGTTGAGACGCTGACGACGGCGCGGCTTCCGGCCCCCTTGCTCCCGGCATTCGCGCGGAGCGCCGAGGCGTTGGCGTCGACCGTCGGGTAGAAGGCGGCGCGGGCCTCGCCGACGACCGCCACGGACTGGCGATAGGCCGCCTCCGCCGCCTTCAGATTCTGGTTGGAGATTTCGACCTGCTTCTCGAGCTCGTCGAGCAGAGGGTCCTCGTAGATCGTCCACCACTGCTCGCTCGAAACGTCCCGCGGGCTCGCGGCGCGCCAGCCGTCCATCTCCTTGAACGCCGGGGGCGTCTCGACCGCCGGTCGGTTGTAGTCGGGGCCGACCGTGCAGCCGCAGAGCGAGACGAGCGCCAAGGCCGCCAATGTTCTCCGAAGGTTCGTGTTCGCCATCTCAGCGGGCCTCGTCGAGTGAGCCGGTCTCGCCTCCGCCGCGCCAGCCCGCGAGCCAGAGCCGGAAGCGGTCGAGATATAGGTAGATCACGGGCGTCGTGTAGAGCGTGAGCATCTGGCTCACGACGAGCCCGCCGGCGATCGAGATGCCGAGCGGCCGCCGCAGCTCGCCGCCGTCACCGAAGCCGAGCGCCAGCGGCAAGGCGCCGAGGAGCGCCGCCATGGTCGTCATCATGATCGGGCGGAAGCGCAGGAGGCAAGCCCGGTGGATCGCCTCGCGCGGGCTCAGCCCTTCCTTGCGCTCGGCGTCGAGCGCGAAGTCGATCATCATGATCGCGTTCTTCTTGACGATGCCGATCAGCAGGATGACGCCGATGAGCGCGATGATGCTGAACTCGGTGTTGAAGATCATCAGCGCGAGCACCGCGCCCACGCCCGCCGAGGGCAGCGTCGAGAGGATGGTGATGGGGTGGATGTAGCTCTCGTAGAGGATGCCCAGCACGATGTAGACCGCGATCAGCGCCGCGAGGATCAGCAGAGGCTCGTTGCTGAGCGAGGCCTCGAAGGCGCGGGCGGTGCCCTGGAAGGTGCCGTGGATGGTGCCGGGGACGCCGAGGCGGAGCGTCGCGGCGGTGATCGCCGCGGAGGCATCGCTGAGCGCCACTCCCGGCGCGAGGTTGAAGGAGATGGTGCTCGCGACGAAAGGCCCCTGGTGATTGACGGCGAGCGGCGTCTTGCCGGGCCCGTAATGCGTGAAGGCCGCAAGCGGGACCATGGTCTCGACGCGCGTGCTGACGGCGGCGCCGGTCGAGGTGTTCGCGCGCCCGCCCGTCGCAATCTGGTTCGTCCGGAGGTTCTGCAGCGGGTTGCTCGCGGGTCGGGCCGCGGCGGGATTGGCGCCGGTCCTGCCCGCGGTGGTGGCGACGGTCCCGCTCGTGGACTGGACCCCCGTGAGCGCACCGCCGGAGGTGCTGACGTAGAGGTCCTCGAGCGTCTCGGGGTTCTGCCAGAACTCCGGCGAGACCTCCATCACCACGTGATACTGGTTCAGCGGGTTGTAGATGGTCGAGACCTGGCGCTGGCCGAAGGCGTCGTAGAGCGTGTTGTCGATCTGGCTCACGGCGATGCCGAGCCGCGCGGCGGTCGCGCGGTCGATCACGAGATCGGTCTCGAGGCCGTTCTGCTGCTGGTCCGAATTCACGTCCGTGAGCTCCGGAAGGGCTTGCAACGCCGCCAGGATCTTGGGTCCCCAGGCATAGAGCTCCTGGAGATTGTCGCCCTGCAGCGTGTATTGATAGAGCGCGTTGCTTTGCCGGCCGCCGACGCGGATGTCCTGTACCGGCTGCAGGAAGAGCGAGGCTCCCGGCACGACCGCGAGCTCGCGCCTGAGCCGCGTCGCCACCTGGTCGGCGGAGATGTTGCGCTCGGAGAGCGGCTTCAGCGACATGAAGACGAAGCCGGAGTTCGTCTGGCCGCCGCCGGTGAACCCGACGACGGTCTCCACCGCCTTGTCCGCGCGCAGGATCGCGATGAATTGCGCGAGCTTCTCCCGCATCGCCTGGAACGAAATGCTCTGATCCGCCTGGATGCCGCCGATCATGCGGCCCGTATCCTGCTGCGGGAAGAAGCCCTTGGGCACGATCGCGTAGAGATAGACGTTGAGGCAGAGCGTCGCCAGCAGGATCACCAACATCAACGGTGCGTTCTCGAGCGCCCAGCGGAGTGTGCGGTCATAGGCGCGGAGAATGCGCTCGAAGACCGCCTCGCTCGCGCGATAGAGCCTGCCGTGCCGATCCTCCGCCGGGCGCTTCAGAAGGCGCGCGCACATCATCGGCGTGGTCGTGAGGGAGACCACGAGGGAGACGATGATCGCGACCGAGAGCGTCACCGCGAATTCCCGGAAGAGCCGCCCGACGATGCCGCCCATGAGCAGGATCGGAATGAAGACCGCGATGAGCGAGACGCTGATCGTCAGCACCGTGAAGCCTACTTCCTGCGCCCCCTTGAGGGCGGCACGGAATGGAGGCATCCCGGCCTCGACGTGCCGGGAGATGTTCTCGAGGACGACGATGGCGTCGTCGACGACGAAGCCCGTCGCGATGGTGAGTGCCATCAGCGAGAGGTTGTCGAGACTGTATCCAAGGAGATACATCACGCCGAAGGTGCCGAGAAGCGAGACCGGCACGGCGATGCTCGGCATGAGCGTCGCGCGCACGCTGCGCAGGAACAGGAACACCACCACGATCACGAGGCCCGCGGAGATCATCAGGGTCTGCTGGACGTGGCGGAGCGAGGCGCGGATCGTGGTGGAGCGGTCGACGGCGATGGAGATGTCGATGTCGCGGGCGATCGAGGCCTGAAGCTCCGGCAGCAGCGCCGTCACGCGATCGACGGTATCGATGATGTTGGCGCCGGGCGCGCGGTTGACGATGACCAGCACCGCGGGCTTGCCGTTGGCGAGTCCCGCGTTGCGGATGTTCTCGACGGTATCCACGACCTCGCCCACGTCGGAGAGCCGAACCGGTGAGCCGTTCCGGTAGGCGACGACGAGGGAGCGATACTCTGCCGCCACCTTGGCCTGATCGTTGGTGTAGATTTGATAGTGCGTGGCATCGATCTCGATGCTGCCTTTGGGGCTGTGGGCGTTGGCGGCGGCGAGCGCCGCGCGGACGTCCTCGAGGCCGATCGCGTATTTGAAGAGGGCGCGCGGGTTGAGCTCGACGCGAACCGCCGGGAGGGAGCTTCCGCCGATGTTGACCTGGCCCACGCCTTCCACTTGCGAGAGGCGCTGCTCCAGCACCGTCGTCGCGGCATCGTAGACCTGGCCCGGGCTCTGCGTGTTCGAGGTGAGCGCCAGCACCATGATCGGCGCTTCCGCGGGGTTGACCTTGCGGTAGGTAGGATTGCTGCGGAGGTTGGCTGGAAGATCGGCCCGCGCGGCATTGATCGCGGCCTGCACGTCGCGGGCGGCACCGTCGATGTCGCGGTTGAGGCCGAATTGCAGCGTGATGCGCGCGTTTCCCACCGTGCTCGAGGAGGTCATCTCCGTGACGTCCGCGATCTGGCCGAGATGGCGCTCGAGCGGCGTGGCGACGCTGGTCGCGACCACCTCGGGGCTCGCGCCGGGCAGGTTCGCCTGCACGGAAATGGTTGGGAAATCGACCTGCGGCAGCGGCGAGACCGGCAGACGGAAGAAGGCGACGCCCCCCGCGAGCGCCACGCCGATGGTGAGGAGCGTGGTCGCGACGCCGCGGCGGATGAAGATCGCCGAGGGGTTCATGCGTCGGGCGCCTCCTTGCCCGTCTCGTCGGCCCCGAGAGACACCGAGAGACCGAAGCGCGTCGCAAGCGCGTCGAAGGCGAGGTAGATGACCGGCGTCGTGTAAAGCGTGAGCAGCTGGCTCACGATCAAGCCGCCGACGATGGTGAGGCCCAGCGGATGGCGGAGCTCGGAGCCGGTCCCGGTTCCCACCATCAGCGGCAGCGCGCCCAGGAGCGCTGCCATCGTCGTCATCAGGATCGGCCGGAGGCGCAGCAGGCAGGCCTGATGGATCGCCTCCAGCGGCGGCTTGCCCTCGTTGCGCTGCGCGTCGAGAGCGAAGTCGATCATCATGATCGCGTTCTTCTTGACGATGCCGATCAGAAGGACGATGCCGATGATCGCGATGATGCTGAGATCGGTGCGCGCGGCCATCAGCGCAAGGAGCGCGCCGATCCCGGCGGAGGGCAGGGTCGAGAGGATCGTCACGGGATGGACGAAGCTCTCGTAGAGCACGCCCAGGACGATGTAGACCGTGATGAGCGCCGCCAGGATCAGGAAGAGCTCGTTGGTGAGCGCCGCCTGGAAGGCGAGGGCCGAGCCCTGGAAGAAGGTGATGAGGCTGCGGGGCACGCCGAGATCGCGCTCGGCCGCGGTGATCGCGGTGACGGCCTCCCCGAGCGAGACGCCCTGAGCGAGATTGAAGGAGACGATGGCGGCCGGGAACTGGCCGAGGTGATTGATCTGCAGCGGCGCTGTCTGGATCGTGGGCTTCGCGATCGAGAGCAGCGGCACTTGCCCGTTGGTCGCGGTGGCGGAGGGGAGGTAGATGCCGCGCAGCGCCTCCATCACGTCGCTCGCGGAAGGATCCGCCTCGAGGATCACGCGGCGCTGGTTCGACTGCGTGAAGATCGTCGAGATGATCCGCTGCCCGAAGGCGTCATAGAGCGCGTTGTCGATGGTGGCGGGAGTGATGCCGAATCGGCTTGCGGTGTCGCGGTCGAGCTCCACGTAGACGGAAAGGCCGTTCTCCTGGAGGTTGCTCGCGACGTCCGCGAGCTCCGGCAGCGTCTGGAGGCGATCCACGATCTTCGCGGTCCACTCCGCGAGCTCCGTGGGGTTCGCGTCCTCGAGGATGAACTGGTACTGCGTGCGGCTCACGGTCGCGTCGATGGTGAGGTCCTGCACCGGCTGCATGTAGAGCGAGATGCCCTCTACGCCCGCGACCTCCCGCTGCAGGCGGCGGATGATCGCGACGGCGTCGGCGCTGCGCTCGTCGTGCGGCTTCAGGTTGATGAGGAAGCGGCCGCTGTTCAGCGTCGAGTTCGTGCCATCGACGCCGATGAAGGACGAGAGGCTCTCGACGTCGGGGTCCTTGAGGATTGCCTGTGCGAGCGCCTGCTGGCGCTCGGCCATCGCGGCGTAGGAGATGCTCTGCGAGGCCTCGGAGACGCCCTGGAGGAGCCCGGTGTCCTGCACCGGGAAGAAGCCCTTGGGGATGACGACGTAGAGCACGACCGTGAGCACGAGGGTCGCGACGGCCACCACGAGCGTCATGGGCTGATGCCGGAACACCCAGCGGAGCGTCCGGTCGTAGCCGCGCGCGAGCGCCTCGAACCAGAGCCGGTTCCAGCGCTCGAAGCGGCTTTCGGTCTCGGCGGAGCTGGGCCGCATGAGCTTCGCGCAGAGCATCGGCACCAGCGTGAGCGAGACCGCCGCCGAGATCAGGATGGTGACTGCGAGCGTCACCGCGAATTCCCGGAAGAGCCGCCCCACCACCTCGCCCATGAAGAGAAGCGGGATCAGCACCGCGATCAGAGAGACGGTCAGCGAGATGATCGTGAAGCCGATCTGCTCCGCGCCCTTGAGCGCGGCCTGGAGCCGCGAATGCCCTTCCTCGACGTAGCGGGCGATGTTCTCGATCATGACGATGGCGTCGTCGACGACGAAGCCGGTGGCGACTACCAGCGCCATCAGCGAGAGAATGTTGACGCTGAATCCGAGCCCGTACATCGCGGCAAAGGTGCCGACGATCGAGATCGGCACCGAGAGGCTGGGGATGATCGTGGCGCGAATGTTGCGCAGGAAAATGAAGATCACGAGCACCACGAGCGCGACCGCGAGTCCGAGCTCGATCTCGGTGTCGCGGACGGAAGCGCGGATGGTGACGGTGCGGTCCGTCAGCACGGTGACGTCGATTGCCGAGGGAAGCGAGCTCTGGAGCTGCGGCAGCAGCGCCTTGATGCTGTCCACCACTTGGATCACGTTGGCGCCGGGCTGGCGCTGCACGTTCATGATGATGGCGGGCGTGTTGTTCATCCAGGCGCCGAGTCGCGTGTTCTCCGAGCTCTCGACGACATCGGCGACATCCGAGAGCCGCACCGGCGCGCCGTTGCGGTAGGCGACGACGAGCTCGCGGTAGGCCTCCGCGCTCTGGAGCTGGTCGTTGGCGTTGATGGTGTAGGCGCGCGTGGGGCCGTCGAAGTTGCCCTTGGGGGTGTTGACGTTGGCGTTGGAGATCGCCGTGCGGATGTCGTCGATGTTGATGCCGTAAGCCGCGAGCTGGCGCGGGTTTGCCTGGACCCGCACGGCCGGACGCTGGCCGCCGTTGAGGCTCACGAGGCCGACGCCCGGAAGCTGCGAGATCTTCTGCGCGAGACGCGTGTCCGCGAGTTCCTGCACCTGCGGCAGCGTCATGGTCTTCGAGGCGAGGGCGAGCGTGAGGATCGGCGCCACCGCGGGATTGACCTTGGCGTAGATCGGGGGCGCCGGCAGATCCGAGGGCAGCAGGTTCCCGGCGGCGTTGATTGCGGCCTGGACCTCCTGCTCCGCGACGTCGAGGCTGATGTCGAGGCTGAATTGCAGGGTGATCACGGAGGCGCCGGCGGAGCTGCTCGAGGACATCTGGATGAGGCTCGGCATCTGCCCGAACTGGCGCTCGAGCGGCGCCGTCACCGAGGAGGTCATCACGTCCGGGCTCGCGCCGGGGTAGAAGGTCTGCACCTGGATCGTGGGGTAATCGACCTGCGGCAGTGCGGCCACCGGCAGGAACTGGAAGGCGAGCCCGCCGACCAGCAGCACCGCCGCCATCAGGAGCGAGGTGGCGACCGGCCGCAGGATGAACGGGCGCGATGGGCTCACGGCTTTGGGCCGGCTTTGCTCATTTCTTCTGCCCGCGCTGCCGCTGCCTGCCCTCGGGATTGGCGGCGGGCGCGCCGGGCGCCTCGGGACTGCGCAGGCTGATCTTGGCGCCGTCGCGGAGCTTGTCGGCACCGTCGACGACGACCTTGTCGCCGGGAGCGAGTCCGGACACGATCGCGACCTTCTCGCCCTCGGCCGGGCCGAGCTGCACCGGCCGCACGCTCACGGTGTCGTCGGCATTGACGAGATAGACGAAAGTGCCGGGGGCGCCGCGCTGCACCGCCGCTACCGGTATCACGGTCGCATCCGCGAGCGTGTCCGCGAAGAGGCGGATGTTCACGAATTGATTCGGGAAGAGAGCGCCGTCGCCGTTGTCGAACTGCGCGCGAAGCTTCACGGTGCCGGTGGTGGGATCGATCTGGTTGTCGACCGTGGTGAGGGTGCCGGTCGCGAGC
>Ga0335070_10006879_pt1 | contig 13367 bp, 10 predicted proteins | sample Lox_Sample_13_FD_206722 | JGI IMG/M metagenome (GOLD analysis project Ga0335070, IMG submission 206722) | Soil microbial communities from Loxahatchee National Wildlife Refuge, Florida, United States - Lox_Sample_1.3 | ecosystem: Environmental > Terrestrial > Soil > Wetlands | place: USA...
CGAAGAAGTCTGGAGGAGGAAGAATAACGTTGACTAGAATGCGCCCTGCTGAGCATTCGCTCAAATATACTTGGCACAACACCATATCTGACGGTATCAAACAGCCTGAACCGTGTCGCATAGTTGTCGTGGGCATTGGCGGGGCAGGTAATAACACTGTGACGCGACTCATGGAGGTTAGCACACTTAACACCGAATGCGTCGCTGTGAACACTGACGCGGTGCATCTGAAAATATCTAAGGCGAATCAGAAGATTCTGATAGGTGAGAAACTGACCAGAGGCCTCGGCGTGGGCGGTGACCCAAAGCTTGGACGAGCAGCTATTGAAGAATCAAGACAGCGCATCGAAGACTTGCTGACCGGTGCTGACATAGTTTTCATAACTGCTGGCTTAGGCGGCGGAACTGGAACTGGCGCTGCACCTATTGTAGCTGAAATTGCGAGGAGAAAAAACGCGGTGACAGTTGGTGTCGTCACTATGCCTTTCCGTATTGAAAAAGGCCGAATCCAATTTGCGTCAGCGGCGTTGAATGAATTGCGCGGACATTGTGACACTGTGATGGTGATTGATAACAACAAACTCATGCAGCTTGTTCCGCAATTGCCCATAGGCGAGGCTTTCAAAGTTGCCGATCAAGTCTTAGCTAACATGATTAGAGGCATAGTCGAAACGGTTTCAGCTCCAAGCCTAATCAACCTTGATTTTTCAGACTTTAAGACCATAGTAAAGAAGGGCGGAGTGGCTGTTGTCGGCGTGGGCGAATCTGACGCGCCCAACCGCGCTGAAGAAGCCGTGCGAAACGCATTGATAAGTCCGTTGATGGATGTGGATTATGCAGGAGCAACAGGAGCCCTCATACACGTCACTGGCGACAACCAAATGACTATCGAGGAAGCGAACCGTGTAGGCGAAATCGTTACGGAAATGATGGATGGCAATGCTCTAGTCATCTGGGGAGCAAGAGTAAACCCAGAGCAGAACGGCAAACTGAAGGTGACTTTGGTCATGACAGGCGTAGATTCACCGCACGCATTAAGCGGGTTCGGAGCAATTGCTCCTCACCTTTTCAACATGGAGCCAAAAGCAGAACCAGAAAAACCATTAGCTATAGACTTGAGTCTGTACCAGATGGAGAACTTGTAGCTTCCTCTTCTTTCTTTTCCCATTTTCTCTCAGAATCAAGCTTCAGACGAGATACGAGAGGTTACATCGTTTTCGACAAGCGATTTCGGGCGTCAGCAAGCATTGCGTCAAGTTTTTCGTCGCCAACGTCTATTTTACGGAACAATGGCTTGGGTTTCCCTGTTCTATGGTCAGTTGGCAGATGCTTCAGCGCCTCAACCCATTTCTGTTCATGGACGCTCCCAGGCAAATTCAGAGTTTTCCAAGTTTCTTCAGCCGCAAATGGAATGAATGGCTCTGAGACAATCGCCAGAGTCTTGACGATTTCGGTTGCCACGTTGAGAACGATGGCTGCTTTTGCTTTGTCTTTTTTTATGAGGTTCCATGGTTCTTTCTCGTTGAGGTATTGGTTTCCGATGCGGGCTATGCTCATGACAGTGTTTGCTGCAGATTGGAGTTTGCTTTCTTCTATTTCGTGGGCTACGGTCTCAACTTTTTCCTTGACCGTCTCCAGAACTTGCTGTGCATCTGCGTCCAATGCTTCGGGTCTTGGAACTTCTCCATCAAACTGGGTATGGACGAACGTTAAAGTTCTGTGAATGAAGTTGCCGAACGTGTCGTTCAGGTCAGCATTGACTTTTTCCCTGAGCAGTTCCCATGAAAAGTTTGAATCTTTCGTTTCAGGTCTCGTTGCCATCAGGAAATATCGCCAGTAATCTGCTGAAAACAGTTCAAGGGCTTCATCTATGAATATGCCGATTCTTTGGCTCTTGGAAGCTTTTTCACCTTTGAACTGGAGAAACTCGGTTGCCGAAACGTTCCAAGGCAAGTTGTAATCTTCTCCAGATGCTATAAGGAGGGCTGGAAGTATTATGGTGTGGAACGGTATGTTGTCTTTTCCGATGAAGTACAATGTTTTTGCGTCTTTGTTGAACCAGAACTCCTTCCATTTTTCAGGCTTGCCCGTGTTCTTGAAATATTGGATTGTCGCAGATACGTAGCCTAGGACGGCTTCTACCCAAACGTAGATTTTCTTGCCTTCAGCACCTGGAAATGGTGCAGGAATTCCCCATTCAACGCCTCTTGCGACATCTCTGGTCACGGCTCTCGGTTTAAGTCCCTCTTTCACGAGGTTGAGGCTGAAGTTTCTTGCATTGTTTGCCAATTGCTTATTATTGCTGATGTAATCGCTGAGTTGTTGCGAGAGCTTTGGAAGGTCAAAGTACCAATGGCTAGTTCTTTTTATAACTGGCTTGCTTTTGCAGATCACGCAATAAGGTTCGATCAGTTGCGTCGTTTCCAATAATCTTCCGCAAGTGTCACATTGATCTCCGCGGGCTCGTTCAGCTCCACAGTGCGGACATTTTCCTTCGACAAATCGGTCAGGCAGAAAGCGTCCACAGTGTTCGCAATAGAGCATTTCTGTTTCTTGCCTGAAGATATATCCGTTCTTGTAGATTTTCGTCAGATGTTCTCGGACGAACTCTTTGTGTACGGGGTTTTCGGTTCTTGTGTAGTTGTCGAAGGATATGCCCCATCTTCTAATCAACTCGACAACTTGGGCGTGGTTCTTATCTGTTAATTCTTTGGGCGGTACTCCTAGTCGCACGGCTTCAACCTCTATTGGTGTTCCGTGCTCGTCTGAGCCGCTTACCATCAAAACGTCTTCGCCTTTCAGTCGATAGTACCTAGCAACGACATCTGCAGATAGGAAAGACGCCATCATGTTGCCTATGTGTGGAGTGACGTTTAGGTATGGCCAAGCTGCTGTAACCAGAATTCTGTTTTTTCTCATTATTGTTTCTCAGCGTCCCATTAGGTTATAGCTAGAGAATCTTGTAATTTCTGTTACTTAAGTGAGATGGAGAAAAAGATAGGATGGTTGTAGCGTTTACTATTCTGGTTCTTTGCTCCACGTGACTTGCGGTCTTCGTGCAGAGAGGAATATCGTTGCGGCAAGTATGACTGTGCAGACAATGATAAGCACTATCTGAACCGTGAACAGGGTCACGATTTGGTCCATGTATCTTGGCGTTCTTACAACGGTTATTGAATAGATTCCTGAAGCGGCTATTCCTGTGTCAACCGTGTAGAACGTGATGTGCACCGACGTTGTTTGTGCTCTTCCATCATTTGGCACTGTGAACTTTGTACTGTTTTCGTATGGAGCAGCCTTGCTTTCAACAACCAGAGGCGGAGTAACGTCGATTGTCTGGTTTCCTTCCCACTGACCGTTCCGATAGGCACGCCACTCATCAAAGACTATCGTGACTTTCTTGATGTTTAGGGCACTGCCGCCGTTATTGTAGAGTGCAAAGGACAACGTTCCTGTTTCGCCAGGAGCGTATTCGGCTTTGTCAGTCCACGCGGTCAATGTTGGAGGCTCCTGAGCACTTGCCAGAGGCGCGGCGATAAATACAGCGACTGTCACCAAAATCAAAGCAAATAGTTTTCTATTCAAATCAACCACTGAATCTTCAGTTCTATGCTTACATGTTATTTAAAACTTGCCGATTCGTGACGGTCATGCTTTTTACGATTTCGGTTATTATGGATGCTGGTGCATCTGACCTTATTCCTCTAGAATTAAAATGGGTCAAACAAGCGCTGTAGCCTCGTTCTATTAGGCTTTCAGCAATCTTCTTGACAGATGGGACGGGCAGGTGCAGCGCACCACATATCTTATCGATAACGTAGTATGTCGAAGGCGCTTCTGCCTCTTTTTCTATCAAAGACAGGGTTCTTACCATTTTTTCTCCATTCTTGAGCATTCGCTGCTTTGCTTCTCGTTGCATCGACTCTGCGAACTGTCTGTCAAAAATCTTTCCAAGCCACAATGGTCCAGCGATGCTTAGTCTGGAGTTGCACTCATTGCATGCAGATGGTTGCTCAATGTTGAACACTCCTTTTGTAGCTTCTCGGTGGAAGCATTTAAAGCAGTGCCGTATGTAACCGAGTTGTCCTATGCTTTCATCTCCTGCTTTGGCTCCATATTTGATGGTTGCATAGAGCCTGACATAGTGCTCCATCTTGTGGCTAAAAACTATGCTTACACCTATGTCGCGCTTTGCAGCCGTCATGGTAAGGCATCCTGCCAGCAACCTCACAGCTAACTCGTGACAGTATTCGGTGCGCAACGGTTTTCCTCCATATTTGCGTATACACGCTTTGGGGTGAACTCCGCATAAAGGCGCCATGTCTGTGGCTGTAATAGCGAGAAGACCTCCATTGCGTAAAGCTCGGATGGCTGAGTCCAAGTAAGGTGCAGGAGACCCAAAAGGATCTATGTCTATGACGTTAAATCGCTTGTGAGGAGCTGAATGCTTACTTAGTAGAAGGTTTGCATCTTCATTCCTTGTTATGACTTTGTTTTCGCAGGCATTCAGTCTTACGTTGTATCGTGCGAGTTGAACGGCGTTCTCGTTAATGTCGTTGTTCACGACTTTTTTCACGTTTTTAACTTCGAGTGCATAGCGTAAGCCTCTGATGCCGCAGGCGGTCAATGGGTCACAAACAGCGATGTCTTTGCCAAGCATTTTCTGGTAGACTTGTATAGCTAGAACTGAGAGGTCGCGGTTCAGCTCCATGGCAGGATTGTAGAACACAGGAGCTTTTGAAGGTGCATATTCAGAAGGCATTTTCACATACGCTTTCAGCTCTGGAACCAAGACTTTTGCCTTGCCTTCTACGATGATTTCGGTTGGAAAGTGTGGTTTGAAATTGTCAACATTCATGCCGCAACTTGCACCCTTATACATTATCCGTCGTTCTCGTGAAGAAACAATTTTAGGTCAATATTAGACTTCTGATGTAGGGATCGATTTGACAAAGCGGTTGCTCCTCCTGACTGGTAGCCCCGGCGTTGGAAAAACAACCGTGCTTTTGAAGGTTGTCGAAGGATTGAGGGCTGAGGGATACCATGTGGGTGGAATGATAAGTCGTGAAGTTCGTTCCCGCGATATTCGTGTCGGTTTTGAAATTCTTGGTTTAGAAAGCTCTGCTCATGGGTGGCTTGCAAATGTCAATCAGAAAACTGGACCTCGTGTCGGTCGATACAGGGTCAACTTGGCTGACCTTGAGAATTTGGGCGCGGAGTCAGTCTTGAAGGCTGCTGAAAGCTGCGATGTGGTTGTTATAGATGAGGTTGGACCTATGGAGTTGTTTTCGAGAAAATTTGAGGAAGCTGCCGAAAAGGCGGTTGAAAGTAGTAAGCTCGTAGTCGGCATTGTTCACTGGAAGGCAAGAAGCCGATTGATTGACGAGATGAAGGCAAGGGAAGATGCTCAAATATTCATTGTCACGATTGAGAACAGAGATAGCCTTCACAAGATAGTGCTTGGGAAAGCCTTGGAGTTCCTAGGGCGTGACTGATGGAGATTGGAAAAGAACGGCGGAAAATTCTCGGTCGATAAAAATGTTATAGCTTTGAAGTGAGAATAGCTTCTTAAGAAGTTGGGTGATTCTGCTTGCTGGTTGCTGGCGTTGATGATGCAGGAAGAGGTCCTGTAATAGGTCCGCTAGTCATCGCGGGCGTCATGATGAAGGAAGAGGATTTGCCGAAGCTTACTCAGATCGGTGCCAAGGATTCGAAGCTGCTTTCTCCGCATAGGCGTGAGGTATTATCGGTTGAGATCAAGCGGATCGTTGAGAAATATGCAGTTGTAAAGTTGTTGCCAAGAGAAATTGATGACGTTGTTGTGAATGGCAGAAAACTTCACAAATTGAATAGATTGGAAGCCCAGGCGATGGCAAGGGTGATCGCTCAGTTAAAACCTGATAAGGCTTATGTTGATGCTTCTGATGTGGTGGAAAAAAGGTTTAAGCAGCACATCCTCGAATGTTTGCCTTTTGAAATTGAAATAGTTTCTGAGCACAAGGCGGACAAGAACTATCCGATCGTCTCGGCAGCTTCTATAATAGCTAAGGTGGAAAGAGATCGAGAAATCGCGGAATTAAGGAAAATCCATGGTGATTTTGGCTCAGGCTATCCGTCCGATCCGAGAACCATGACGTTTCTTGACCAATGCCTTAAGAAGTTCGGCGAATACCCAGATTTTGTTAGGCGATCATGGAAGCCAGCGCAAAGGGCGAAAAGTGAGAAACAGGCGCGTCAACAAAAACTCATGTAGCGTTCAGGATCAATTCTTCAGGGTTCTTCAGTCTGGAGACGTCGTCACTGCGAAGGCATGGAATGTCTTTGTCTGCCAGTTTTGCTTTGTCCGTTATGAGGATGGGATGAGCGTCAGCCAACTTGCTCACGCTTAGTATTTCTTCTATTCTTCTGTCCAGTTCAGGTTCGTCGCTGTCTGCGATTCCGCCAACTATTCTAAAGTTCTCTCTCGAGGCAATGATGAAATCAAATGGTGCTCTTTTCACGGCTGCGAACTCGTGGCTCCTAAACTTTCTGAAAAGCCTGTTGACAAGCTTGCTTTTTGTAAGCATAGTTTTGGCGGTTGCCAGAAGATAGCATGCGTTGCGCCTTTTTGTTTTCTGAAAGACGTTGACTGGTTTTGCGACGGGAACGCCTAAGGCGTATATAAGGTTGTAAGCAGCCGTCACGGAGGATTTGCCCATACCTTTCTCGTACCCGTAAAGGGATCTTCTTGAGAGACCAACCATCTTAGCCAGTTCACCGACTGATAAGCCAAGTTCTTGGCGCCTTCGTCTTACAGCTTCGCAGTCAATTTCCACGTAGTAGCCGCCTGGTCCAGCTTGGATCAGCGGGGAAACCTTGTGAACAATAATATTCTCGAAGGTTTTTTGCGTGATGGCAAAAATGTGATATCTTGAATAAACAGTGTCGTCTTCCAAAGGTTTGTCGCGCGTTTTCTTGCTTATCAGCAGCGAAGCCGCGGAAACGGATTCTGTGATGACTCCAAGTTCGTCGGAATCTTGTGATGAGAGACTGTCAACATCCGGCTGCACTTTTATGAAAATGAGATCGTGATTCTTTTTGGCTGCGAAGTCAAAGCAGCTTGGCCTTGAGCAGCACACTTGGGAGACGGCGAAGCCTGCTTCTTTCAGCGTGATTTCTGCGGCTCTGACTTCCTCCCCTTTCCCATAAGCCATCAAGCAATCACAAGAAATATGCAGCATTCAGTTGAATATAAAGAATGCTTATCATCGAAAATAGCGTCAGAATTGTGCCACAATCATTGCGTGCGCCTTGTCGTAAGGCTCCAACTGCACTACTTGTTCAATGCGGAAACCCCGTTTCTGCAAGACTCTCGTTTCTTGTTCGTATACTGCTGCTGGTTCTTTCGTTACGTCTATGCTTTGGGATTTCACGGCAAGCATCGCCCAACCAGTTTCCTTAAGAAATAAATCTGCGTTATCAGCTAGGACTCTGGCTTGTTCAGGCTGGGCAATATCGCAGTAAATGTCCTCAACTTTCCCATGCACAAGCATCGCATACTTTTCAGGCAATCGTGCATCTTCAAGAATCGGAGACATGTTAATTCGGTAAGTGCAAACGTTATTAACGAGTTCTCTAAGGCTTCGGGAGGCAAACTCAACGCAATAGACATGACCGTTTTCGCCAACTATGTCTGAAACGTGGCTGGGAGTCGTTCCGGAAGCGGCACCCAAATAGAGAACATGATGGTTCGGTTTTATAGGGACAGTGTTCAATCCTTTCAGAATTGCTGCCGCCAGTTTGCTTCTGAAAGCATCCCAAACCCTGTATTCAACGCCTTCGTAGCGTATGAGTCTCTCGCCATAGACGTTTCTGCCAGGCGCCAAGTTCCTTGTTGCGAGTCGTTTTGCTCCGTCTTCAAGCACTACCTGATAGATGGCTGGAAATTGCGGGTGTGGCTTGACCTTAACGTTCACGTCGGTGTTTTCTCCGTTTCTCCTTCTCGTGCCTATATTTTTCACGTTCAGGTTTGGGTCTTTGAGGCTGTGCTGAAATTGGCGGCGGCTCAGCGTATTTCTGCTGTATCTCTTCGATGCGTTTGTTCAAGTCGGTTGCTAAGTCTTTGCCGATGTTTCTGTTGCCGAACGCATCGACTCGGGCTGCGATGGCAAGTTTTCCAGCTAATGCTCGGGCGATTTTTCCTCTTTGCCATCTTTTGGCGTCGTGTAAGAGAGTGTGTTGGAAAATCATGCCATGTTTTGGCGGTCTTGTGCCGGTTTTGAGAGAGCGGAACAGGGCTTTTTCTGCTCCTAGAACTTGGATTGTGCTGGCTGGTTTGCGGGCTAGATTTGACAAACCTCCTGCAACCGCGATCAGGCGGGCTCCGAGGAGTGAACCAACCAAGGTCTTCGTGTTGGGCGCAACCTCTTCCATAGTCTTATCCAAATAGCCCTCCAACCCCTGCCTTAGATCATATAGGCTGAGCACGTCCCTGCACAATGCTTGGATCTGCGTTAAGTCGGTTTCTGTAAGGTCTGCGCCCATTGATTTTTCCGCTACTTTGGCTATACCCTCTGCTTTTGCCTCTGGGACATCTTGTTTTTTCAGGTTTTCAAGCGTGAAGTTGTCTTTGTTGCCCAGCTTCAGGACTAGACGTGCGTAGGTCTCATGTTTTTCCAATAGGCGATCCAACTCTGGGAAATGTACGCCATACCATTCTCTCACGCGAATCATTAACATGTTTATGGTTTTTTCCAAGTCGTCAAGCGTCTGAATAGCTTGGGCGACTATGAGGTCTCTTTTTTCCACTGCGCCCTTGACGCGAAGCTTGGCAATTTCCATGGTTACGTTTCGCAACCACAGCATAAATTCCTCTGCATCCTTGACGAAGCCCGTTTCTATTGCGAATCGCTCCATGTCGGAACGAAGAAGTTTTCCAGCTGCAGAAGGTTTCGCAACTTCAATGCTGACGCCTAGCTTCTCCTGAACCTGTTTTGCCAATGCGGCATTCTCCAAAGTAAATGTATCATAGCCTTGTTTTCTGAGACGATTGATTAATTCAATAATTTCGCTTGTGGCTTCTCCTGTCTCGATCTTTGCAAGCGTCTTGGCGGCTGCGTCTGGCTTTCGAGGGAACAACTCCTTGTCTATAAGTTTGTTTTCTTCGTTAAAAGCTAGTAAACCGAACGTGCTTTCAATGATCGTTACGCTCATAACGTACTCCTCGGCATTGCATCAGTATTCCTAAGCTTTATCTTATATAAGGTGATAACCTTTACTCAAAACTGTTCTAGGAGAGATGGCTTTGACTGCTGATCGGCTAAGCGTGGATCTGGCTGGTTTGAGACTTGCTAATCCCACAATGCTGGCTTCGGGAATTCTTGGCTACTCAACAGAAACACTGGCGAACATAGTTGCAGGCGGGGCTGGAGCAGTAGTCACGAAGTCAATTGGCTTGAAGCCTAGGAAAGGTTACCCAAATCCCACGGTTGTTCAAACAAACTGCGGCCTGATCAACGCGATGGGTCTTCCAAATCCAGGGATAGACGAGTTTGTTCATGAAATTTATGAAGCAAAGGGCGTTTTGAAGGTTCCTTTGATCGTTAGCGTTTATGGTTTTTCGGAAGAGGAATATGCGGCAGTGGCGAAGAAGGCAGTTGATGCTGGCGCTGATGCGATAGAGCTTAACGTTTCGTGTCCCCATGTCAAAGAGACAGGCTCAGAGATCGGTCAAAACCCGAAAACGTTAGCCAAAGTTGTGGGGAAGGTTAGAGTTGCTGTGAATAAGCCAGTTTTTGTCAAATTATCTCCGAACGTCACTGGCATCGCAGATATCGCTGAAGTTGCGGCAGAAGCAGGAGCAGATGCTTTAACGGTTGCGAACACGGTCAAGGCGATGGCAATAGATGTGGAAACAACAATGCCCATCCTTGCCAACAAGGTTGGCGGATTGTCAGGTTCAGCCGTGAAACCTGTAGCATTAAGGTGCGTTTATGATGTCTACAAACGAGTTAAAGTGCCCATAATAGGATGTGGGGGCATATCCGACTGGCGCGATGCTGTGGAATTCCTTCTTGCTGGAGCTTCAGCAGTTCAAATTGGCACGGCAATAGCTACTGAAGGGTCGGATGTGTTCAAGGCTGTTTCAAGCGGGATAGATGCATACTTGAAGAATAAGAGTTTCAGGAGCGTAAAAGAGATTGTCGGCTTATCTCATCGAAGCTAACAAGCTAAGAACAACAACAATTCTTGACATAAAGACCGAAAGTCCGACAGTCAAAACCTTTGTTTTCAAAGATAAAGAATGCGCGAAGGCTAAGCCAGGGCAGTTCTTGATGCTTTGGATTCCTGGAGTCGATGAGATCCCATTAAGCTTGCTAAATGCTGATGAGAATGGCATGATTTCAGTTGCTGTCAAGAATGTGGGTGAGGCAACTCGGGCTTTGCATTCGAAAAGAGTGGGCGAAATTGTAGGTGTACGCGGACCTTTTGGTAATAGCTTCACTATCAGAAAGGGGAGGATACTGTTGGTTGGTGGCGGGACAGGTGTAGCGCCGCTCTTTTTCCTAGCGAGGAGATCAGTGTCAGCAGTGTCAAGGCTGGTTTTTGTTTTGGGTGCTGGGTCAAAAGATGAATTGTTGTACATGGATAAATTGGAGAAAATGGTGGCTCAAGGCAATGGACGATTAATTTCCACTACGGAAGATGGAAGTTGTGGCATCATGGGATTGTGCACCGAACCGCTGAGCGAACTTCTGGAGAAAGACAAGTTTGACATGATCTATGCTTGCGGACCTGAGAAGATGATTAGAAAAGTCTTCGAATTGGCGGAACAACATAATGTAGGTTTTGAAGCTAGCTTAGAACGTTTGATGCGCTGCGCAATAGGTCTTTGTGGAAGCTGCGTGATAGGGAAATATCGAGTGTGTAAGGACGGACCAGTGTTTAATTCCGCGCAACTTGCGCAGGTCAAAGATGAGTTCGGGTTTTCGAAGCTAGATTTTGACGGAAAAAGGATACCACTAGGATAATTCTTATGTAGTAAGCCGAAAATGATAAGAGTTCTTCGTTTACTGAAGCTGGCATCCCTCGGAAGAATCGGTTTGTGCGAGTTTGGAGAATATCACTGATTCAAAAAGGTTATATGTTGCTGATGCAATGTTGCTTTATTTGCGGGTGTAATGTGATGCAAGGTGACCGCCAAATTCAAAACCGATTCTGAGAAACAGCTCAGTCCTAACTATAACCCGCTTGAACTTGAACAACAAACACGCACCTTCTGGGAACAAAACCAAATTCGACAGAAGCTAGAAGCCTATCGCGAAAAAAACAACAAAGATACATTAGGCTACGTTGAGGGACCGCCGACGCTTAACGGCGTGCCCCACATTGGTCATGCTAGGGGTCGCGTGATGAAGGATCTCCGCTACCGCTGGAAGACCATGCAAGGCTATTACGTGCCTTTTTGGGCAGGCTGGGACTGTCAAGGCTTGCCCGTGGAGTTGGAAGTTGAGAGGCTTCTAGGCGTGAAGAACAAGCGGGAACTGCTTGAACGAGTGGGTGAAGAACGTTTCATTCAGGAATGCAAGAAAGCGATTATGAAGTACCAGCGCGAATGGGTTGAGGCAGACAGGAAGCTTGGCGTTTTCATGAACCATGATAAAGCCTACTGGACCTACTATGACAGCTACATTGAGAGAGAGTGGCGATATCTCAAACGCGCTTGGGATCAAGACTTGCTTGAGGAGGGGCATTACGTTGTTGCTTACTGTCCTGGCTGTCAAACAAGTTTGAGCAGCGCTGAAGTGGGCTACGAAGGCTCCTATAGAGTGGTTGAAGATCCAAGCCTCTACTTCAAATTCAAAGTGGCAGACAGCAAAAATGAATACTTTCTTGTTTGGACAACCATGCCCTTCACTCTCGTAACAGACACAATGCTTGCCGTACATCCAGAAGCCGAGTACGCGAAAGTCAAAGTGGGCAATGAAGTATGGATCATGGTTCAGCAGCGAGTCGAGCCTGTCATGCAGGAGCTTGGGATAGAAAAATACGAAATCATAAGCTTGGTCACGGGCAAAAGTCTCGAGCGCACAAAATACGATTTTCCTTTCAAGGATCTGGTTCCAAAATTGGCTGAATTAGAGAAAAAGCATGAGCTGGTGCACAGGGTTATCTGTGAAGACTTCGTGGATGTTGACACTGCAACTGGTGTCGTGCATCAATCGCCTGGAAACGGTGAGGAAGACTTTATGGCTGCGCAGAAGCGTGGCGTGCCGATATTCGCTCCTTTCGATGACGAAGTAAAATTCACAGGTGACGCTGGCTTTTTCAGCGGTTTGTTCGCAAGGGATGCCGATGACAAGGTCGTTGAAGAGCTTCGCAAGAGAGGCTTACTCGTTGACGTCAAAACAATAAAACATGAGTATCCGACGTGTTGGCGCTCGCATCACAAGCTTGTTTGGCTTGCGAGGAAAGAGTATTTCCTTCGAACAGACAAAATAAACAAAAGAGTTTTAGAAGCAGCAGAAAAAGTGAACTATTTCTTCGAAAGCCCGAAAAACCGTTTCATGGCTTTCTTGAAAGAGGGCAAGCCATGGTGCATCTCAAGGGAACGTGTTTGGGGAGCGCCATTGCCAGTCTGGAAATGTGACAAATGTGAAACGAAAACGATAGTTTCAAGCAAGAAGGAACTCCTTGAAAAGGCGATAGAAAAGCCGCTTGGAGACTTTGAACTGCACAAGCCTTGGGTTGACCGAATCACTTTCAAATGCGAGAAGTGCGGGGGCACAATGCATAGAGAAGACTTTGTGCTTGACACTTGGCATAACAGCGGAGCTTCTCCGCATGCGAGGTTTGGTGATGAGGAATTTGAGAAGTATGTGCCTGTTGACTTTTTGACGGAAGCGATGGATCAGACAAGAGGATGGGCAAACACGCTCTTGTTGGAACATGTTATCTTGACTGGAAAGTCGCAAGCACCGTATAAGGCGTTCCTTTTCCAAGGTTTAACTCAAGACGCTAAGGGCAGAAAGATGAGCAAGAGCCTTGGAAACGTGTTAGAAGCCAACAAAACACTGGAGAAATACTCGGCGGATGTGTGCAGGTTTTACATGTTGCGGAAGTGTTCTCCTATAGATTCTAACGACTTTGACGTTCAAGAGTTGACGCGGCGCCCGTATCAGGTTTTGTCTACTCTGTATCATTTGAGCAGGTTTCTCGTGCAAAACGCCGAGTTCGACGGTTTCAGTCCAAACAAGCATACGCTTGAATGGGCCGAACGCCAAAACCTGCTTAGGAAGGCGGACTTTTGGCTGTTGTCAAAGTTGCAGGAGACAATCGAAAACTATACGAAGAAACTTGAAAGTTGCGAATTCAACTTCGCCTTGGCT
>Ga0335070_10006880_pt1 | contig 13366 bp, 13 predicted proteins | sample Lox_Sample_13_FD_206722 | JGI IMG/M metagenome (GOLD analysis project Ga0335070, IMG submission 206722) | Soil microbial communities from Loxahatchee National Wildlife Refuge, Florida, United States - Lox_Sample_1.3 | ecosystem: Environmental > Terrestrial > Soil > Wetlands | place: USA...
TGACGCCGTCACTGGCGCTGCGCGGCGGCGAGCCCTATCTCGCCTGGGGCTCGCCCGGCGGCGACCAGCAGGACCAGTGGATCGCGCAATTTTTCCTGCGCCATGCGCACGCCGGCATGAACCTGCAGGAGGCGATCGACGCGCCGGCTTGGCATTCCGAGCATTTCGCCTCGTCGTTCTGGCCGCGCGAGGCGCGGCCCGGTGTGCTCGTGGTCGAAAGCCGCCTGAGCGACGGCACGATCAGGGAACTGCGCCGCCGCGGGCACGAGGTCGAGGTCGGGCCGGCCTGGTCGGAGGGACGGCTGACCGCCGCTTCGCGCGTGGGAAAACGCCGCCGCGCCGCCGCCAATCCGCGCGGCATGCAGGGCTATGCTGCGGGGCGCTGACCGGGATCGTCGATGAAAATCCAGCAGGTCAAAACCAATCTCGTGCGGCTGCCGCTGGAAGAGCCGCTGGTCGGCGCGCCGCCGATGCCGACAATGCTGCGCGACTTCGTCACCGTGCAGGTCATGACCGACGACGGCATCGAGGGCATCGGCATCACCACCTTCGGCGGCAAGATCGTGAAGACGCTGAAGACTGCGGTCGAGCAATTCGGCGAGTTGCTGATGGGAGAAGACCCGCTCGCCGACACGCCCGGCACCTATTTGCGCGCCGCGGCCCATAACAACGGGCCGGAAGGCATCGTCTCGCTTGCGCTCGCCGCGCTCGACACCGCGCTCTGGGACATTCGCGGCAAGGCCGCGGGCGTGACCGTTGCCAAGCTGCTCGGCGCCACGCGCGACCGTGTGCCGGCTTATGCGAGCGGCGCGCTGGTGCGCACCGCGCCGCTCGACGCGCTGGAAAAGGCGGCCGCGGCGCTGGTGACACAAGGCTTCACCCAGATGAAGACGCAGATGGCGGTCGAGGGTCTTAACCCCGCGCAGGAAATCGAGCGCATCCGCGCAGTACGAAATGTCGTCGGGCCCAACGTCAATCTCATGGTCGACGTCAACCAGCGCTGGAGCATGCACCAGGCGATCTCCATCGGCCGCCGCATCGAGGATCTCGGCCTCGGCTGGCTCGAGGACCCGACCGCGCGCAACGACTATCAGGGTCTCGCCGAGATCGCTCGCTCGCTCGATATGCCGGTCTGCGCCGGCGAATATCTCTACGGCAGCGAAGGTCACCGGCAGACGTTGGCGCATCATTCCGTCGACATCGTCATGATCGACATGCTACGCGCCGGCGGCGTCACCCAATGGATGAAGATCGCCGCCATGGCGGAAGCCTTCAACCGCCCCGTGGTCAGCCATTTGCTGCCGGAGTTCCAGGTGCACCTTGTCGCCGCGGCGCCGAACGGCCTCGTCCTCGAATATATGCCGTGGACCTGGCGGCTGTTCGAAGACCCGCCGCGGCCGGAGAAGGGCGAGGTGAAAGTCCCGGCCGCACCCGGCTTCGGGCTCATGTTCGATCGCGAACTCATCAAGAAATACGGCGTGACCTGATCATATTGCGGGGGCGGGCGGATTGGACGACAATCGCCTGCAACGAGGGGAGCGTCGATGGACATCGTCCCAGTTGGGCCGGGCTTTGCCGCCGAGCTGCGCGGCGTCACGCTTGCCGATGTCGCCAATGGTGACGCCGCCCATGCGGCGGTGCGCGCGGCCTTCGAAGAGTACTCCGTCCTCGTCTTCCGCAATCAGGACGTGACCGACGAGGGCCAGCTCGCCTTTTCCCGCCGCTTCGGTCCGCCGGAAGTGACCAAGGTCGGCTCCATCGGCACCGGCAGCCACTTCGTCGTCCTCACCACCATCGGCTCCGACGGCAAAGTGGTGCCGCCCGACCATCGCTACGCCATGCGCAACAAGGCGAACCAGCTCTGGCACACCGACTCCTCGTTCAAGAAGACGCCGGCGCTGACCTCGATCCTCTCCGCGCGCATCATTCCAGCAAATGGCGGCGAAACCGAATTCGTCTCCACGCGGCTTGCCTTCGAGAAACTCGATCCGGCGCTGCAACGGCAGCTCGCTAATTCCTTCGCCTGGCATGATTATGCGTATTCACGCGGCAAGATCGCGCCCGATCTCGCCAGCCCCGAGGAGCGCGCGGCGCTGCCGCCGGTGTGCTGGCGCATGGTGTGGAAGAATCCGGTGAACGGCCGCAGCGCTCTTTATCTTGCCTCGCACGCCTATGCGGTCGAGGGCATGGAGCGCGCGGCCGGCGAACAGCTCATCGAGGAACTGATGGCGGCGGCGACGGCGCCGGGCACGAGCTATGTCCACGCCTGGAACAGCGGCGATGTTGTCATGTGGGACAACCGCGCCACAATGCACCGCGGCCGCCCCTGGCCGGCGCACGAAGCGCGGCTGATGGTGCGTACCACGATTTCCGCCACGGCGGCGGATGGTCTCGAGACGATGCGGCGGCCGTCACAGCAGGCGGCCGAATAACGAGGTTGTATTTCCCGGGAACTGCCAGATTATTGCCAATTTAATGAGCTGTTTAACGCTTTGTAGGCGACGACGTGAGCGCGCCATACGCCTGTAACGCAATTCCAACATTAACGACGCCATCGTGTCGGCGCGCCAGGAAACCCTGATTTTGACATTTTTCGCTAAAATGAAGGCGCGGCAATTTTCCGGACGGTGATCGTGGGGAGTCGTGATTAAACCAGCACATCCGGCGTCCGCGTTGCACTCGGGCGTGGTGGAAGCCCTGCGCGATTGCCGCCGCGCGTTTTGGAGCGTCGCATTGTTCTCCGCCATGGTGAGCATGCTGATGCTCGCCGGCCCGCTCTACATGTTGCAGGTTTATGACCGGGTGCTGACGGCGCGCAGCGTGCCGACGCTTATTGCGCTGTCAGTCTTCCTCTTCGGCGCCTATTTGTTCCAGGCCCTGCTCGACATCATCCGCACCCGCATCGTCGTGCGCTCGGCGCGGATGCTTGACCACCGTCTGGAATCGACCGTGCATGGCGCCGTGCTGAACCTCGCCATCAGCAATCCGAACCGGTCGGAGGCGCAGCAGCCGGTGCGCGACCTCGACCAGATCCGCGGCTTTCTCACCGGACAGGGCCCGACGGCGATTGTCGACATGCCGTGGATGCCGGTCTTCCTCGCCCTCTGTTTCCTCATCCATCCGTGGCTCGGCTTCGTGGCGCTCGGCGGCGGCATTCTCCTCGTCGTTATCGCCTTACTGAACGAGCGCGCAAGCCGTCCGCCGGCGCGCGTGGTCGCGCACGATGCCGGCATCCGCTCGGCCATCATCGAGGCCGACCGCCGCAACAGCGAAACGGTCACGGCCATGGGCATGAGCGGCACGCTCGCCAAGCGCTGGGCGCAGCTCAACGACCGCTATGTCAAGGCGCTCGGGCACGCGAGCGACGTTAGCAGCAATTTCGGCAGCATTTCGCGCATGGTGCGGTTGCTGTCACAGTCGGCCATTCTCGGCCTCGGCGCCTATCTGGTGATCCGGCAGGAATTGACGGCGGGCTCGATGATCGCCGCTTCGATCATGATGGGCCGGGCGCTGGCGCCGATGGAAAGCGCGATCGCCAATTGGCGCTCGTTCATCTCCGCCCGTTACAGCATCAACCGCCTGTCGCATGTCCTTTCCCGCATGCCGGCGCGCAAGGTCGCCACCACCTTGCCGGCGCCGACGAAGAGCCTCGAGGTCCAGATGGTGACGGTGGCGGCGCCGGGTTCGCAGACGGCCATCGTGAAGGACGTGAATTTCAGGCTCAATGCCGGCGACGTACTCGGCATCGTCGGGCCGAACGGGGCGGGCAAGACCTCGCTCATTCGCACGCTGGTCGGCGTGTGGAAGCCGGCGCGCGGGGAAGTGCGTGTCGACGGCGCGCCCTTTGATCAGTGGGATCCTGAATATATCGGCCGTTACATCGGTTTTGCCTCGCAGACGACCGAACTGTTCGAGGGCACCATCGCCGAGAATATCGCGCGCATGGAGGCGGAGCCCGACAATGCTGCGGTGTTGCGTGCCGCGCGCACCGCCGGCATTCACGACATGATCCTGCGCCAGCCCAAAGGCTACGACACGCGCATCGGGGAAGCCGGCGTCGTGCTGTCGGCGGGGCAGCGTGAGCGTGTCGCCATTGCGCGCGCGCTCTACAACGATCCGTTCATCGTCGTTTTTGACGAACCGAACGGGACGCTCGATCACGACGGCGAAGTGGCGTTGCAGAACACCGTGCGCGGCCTGAAAGAGCGCAAGGCCATCGCCATCATCGTCGCGCACCGTCCCTCGGCGCTCGCCCACTGCGACAAGGTTCTCTACCTCGCCGGCGGCGCGCAGCAGGCTTTCGGTCCGCGCGACGAAATCCTGCAGCGCATCCTGGCGCGGCCGCCGCAGCCGGCCGCCGCTGCGGCCGGCGCGCTGAAGGTCGTGCACGACGCCTCCAGCGGGGGCGGACGATGAGACTCGATCCGAACGATCCGCGGCGCGCCATCCGCAATCTCAACCTGATCGGGATCGCGCTGGTCATCCTGCTGGTCGGCGGCTTCGGCGGCTGGGCGGCGACCAGTGAGCTTGCCGGCGCGGTGATTGCGCGCGGCACCTTAGTCGTCGAATCCAACGTGAAAAAGGTGCAGCACCCGACCGGCGGCGTTATCGGGCAAATCTTGGTGCACGACGGAGATGCGGTCGAGGCGGGACAAGTGCTGATCCGCCTCGACGATACGGTCACCCGTTCGACGCTCGGCGTGGTGCAATCGCAGTTCGACGAATATCTGGCGCGGCAGGCGCGTCTGCTCGCGGAGCGCGACGGCGCCCCGTCCATCGTTTTCCCCGAGGAATTGACCTCGCGCAGCCGCGAGTCCACCGTTGCCGCGGCCATGGCCGGCGAAGAGAAGTTGTTCGAGGCGCGCAAGAGCGCCCGCGACGGGCAGCGCGCGCAGTTGCGCGAGCGCGTGGCGCAGAGCAAGGAAGAAATTCGCGGATTGACCGCGCAGCAGGACAGCAAGCAGCAGGAACTGACATTCATCAACGAGGAACTTACCGGCGTCAACGCGCTCTATGCCAAAAACCTCGTGTCGATCTCGCGGCTGAACACCTTGCAGCGCGACAAGGCGCGCGTCGAGGGTGAGCAGGGCCAGTACGTCGCCGAGATCGCGCGCGCACGTGGCAAGATCAGCGAAACGGAGCTGCAAATCCTCCAGCTCGATCAGGATTTCCGCACCGACGTGCTCAAGGACCTGCGCGAGGCCGAGGGCAAGGTCGCCGAGCTGCGCGAGCGGGTGACCGCGGCGCAGGACCAATTGAAGCGCGTCGACATCCGCGCGCCGCAAGCCGGCATCGTCAATCAGCTGTCAGTCCACACCGTCGGCGGCGTCATCACCAATGGCGAGACGCTGATGCAGATCGTGCCGCGCGCCGACGCCCTCATCGTCGAAGCCAAGGTGGCGCCGCAGGACGTCGATCAGGTGGCGCTCGGCGCCAAAGTGATCGTGCGCATCCTCGCCGGCGATCAGCGTACGATGCCCGATCTCAACGGCAAGCTGACGCTGGTCTCCGCCGATTTGGCGCGCGATCCGCCCGTCGCCGGGCAGGAGAGCGCGACTTATTACCTTGTCCGCGTCGCGCTGCCGGCGGACGAGGCGCGGCGGCTCGGCGACGTGAAGCTCATTCCGGGCATGCCGGCGGAGGTCTTCATCCAGACCTATGCGCGCACCCCGCTGCAGTACCTGCTCAAGCCGCTGCACGAGCAGATTGCACGAACATTCCGCGAGCGTTGATCCGCCATTTGTGCGCCGCTGAGCGGTGCGTGTTGTCAGGCAAGATCAGTTTGCAAACGGAGTCGGTAGAATTCCTTAGCCGATGCAAACTGCGGCGATCGACGCGCTGGAGGAAACGGCGGTGACGCGGCCGGCGCCGCCGCGCGATTTCCCGGAGTCGCCGCACGTCGTCGGCATCAGCCGCGGCCGCGTCTTCCAGGCGATCATCGATCTTTATTGCGACGCGCGCGCCTACGAGCGCATGGCGCGACCGATTTTTCGCTATGGCGACGGGCACACGGCGGTGACGGCGCTGCAAAGCCGCTTCGCCGCGCCGCACGAGAGGAGGCTGCACGCCGCCGGCTAAGGCCTAGGCGGCCTGCACATGCGGCGGCAATTTCGCCTTGTTGAGCCAGAAATCGTTAATGCTCTTGACCAGCATCTCGAAGGCTTCGAGTTGCACCGGCTTGCGCAAGTAACAATTCGCCTGCAGCCGGTAGCCCTTGGCGATATCGGCTTCCGCGTCGGAAATGGTCAGGATCACCGTCGGGATCGTCTTCAAGCCGGCGTCGGCCTTGATTTGCTCGAGCACTTCAAGACCGCCCATCTTCGGCAGGTTCAAGTCGAGCAAGACGAGGTCCGGGCGCGGGCAATTGGCATGATCGCCCCATTGCCGCAGGAATGCCATGGCCTCGACGCCGTCGGACGCCACATGCAGCCGCACGAGACTGTTGGCGATACGGAAGACTTCCTGCATCAACCGTACGTCTCCCGGACTGTCTTCGACCAGAAGCACTTCGATGGTCATATCCTTGTTTTCGGCCGCGTTGATCTTCATTCCTTTCTCCAACGTCGTGGCAAAGTGAATGTGAAAGTTGATCCGCTCCCCGGATGCGATTCGACGGCGATGGTGCCGCCATGGCGCTCCACGATGTTCTTGCACATCGCAAGTCCGATGCCGGTGCCGGCATATTCGGTGCGTTTGTGCAGACGCTGGGACATGCCGAAGATCTTCTCGAAATACCGCGGTTCGATGCCGATGCCGTTGTCCTGCACGGAAAATAGCCACCGCTCGCGACCGGCGCGTTCGGCGGACACATGAACGTGCGGCACGTTGCCGTTTGCCTGATACTTGATGGCGTTTCCCATCAGGTTCTGGAACAGCTGCACGAGTTGCGTCGGATCGGCCTGCACCACCGGCAACGGACCGTGCGTCACTTGCGCGCCGTTGTCAGCAATGGCACCGCGGAGATTGCCGAGCGCCTGCGCGAATGCCTTTTCGCTCGGCGTATCGGCAAGGGCAGTCTCGTTCACGCCGATCTTGGAGTAGGCAAGCAGGTCCTGGATCAGCCGCTGCATGCGGCTGGCGCCGTCGACCGCGAAGTCGATGAACTCGTCGGCATCGGCATCGAGCTTGCCCTTGTAGCGGCGGGCGAGCAGCTGCGTATAGCTCGCCACCATGCGCAGTGGTTCCTGCAAATCGTGGGAAGCGATGTTGGCGAATTGAGCGAGCTCGTCGTTCGAACGCCGCAGCTCCTGGATGGTCAGCTGCAGGGCCACGGTGCGCTCAGCGACGCGCGCTTCGAGGCTTGCATTAACTGCGCGCAGCTCGGTTTCGGCCCGGTTGCGCCGCTGATATTCCACATTGAGTTCACCGGCATTCACCCAGACCAGAAGCGCAAAAACGATGGCGCTCGCCGTGGTGAACAGCGCCAATGCGAATTCTATGCCGTAAAAGCCGATGCGGGCGCCGGTCAGCAGCAGCCAGCCGAGAATCAACGGCACGAGAAACACCGCAGGCAGCAACCGCCGTGCCATCTCGCTTCCGGTTCCGGCCCCGGTGAAATCGAGCGCGACGCCGGCGCGCGGCCGCGCGAAGATGATGGCTCCGCTCAGGGCGAAAAAGGCGGCGGCTGTATTCAACGCGATCTGCACATTGTGCATGGAGCTATAGAGCACCGGCACATCGTAAATGTAGCCGGCAATCGCGATCATGCGATCAGCGCGACCAGCATGCTGAGCCATTGCGCCGGGCGGACGCGGGGCCAGGGCTCGCGGTCGATCAGCAGGAGTGCGGCGCCGATGCCGAGGAATGCCACCACGGTCGCCGGCGCCATGCGGCCGGGCGACGACGCGGCTACGGCGTAGGGCGATTCCCTGAAGATCAGTTCGTCGATGTGCAGGTTCCACCCTGTCAGATATTCGGCCCCGGTCAACGCCGCGATGAGGATGACGAGAAACGCAAGTATCTGCGCGGCCTTGCGGCGGCGGGTGCCCGGCTCTTCCGGCAGCAGGAGCCAGCACGACCAGCCGGCAAAGATAAGCCCGAAGGCAGTGTTTGCCTTCATTTCCACGAGGCCGGGAACGACGTATTTCATCCAGCCGATTCCCAGCGTCCAGCCATAGAGCGCGATCAGGCCGACGATGACGACCGCAATCGCCGCCGCTTCGCAATAGATGCGCAAGACTGTGAGCAGTCCGGCCTCGGCTTGGGACAATTCGCCGGCGGGATCGCTTGCGGCGATAGCATGGATAGGCGCCGCCGTCGTCACGGGCGGAGAGCCGGCTGAGTTCATCACCAATTCCTTGCGGCGACGATTTCATTTTTGACCATCGCGCACCGGTTGTCGTGCGTAGAAGTACCTAGCGCGCCAAATTTTTCTGGCTTGTTTTACTCAACTGCGACGGCAGAGAGAGTCCTCAGGTTCCGCCCGACACTGCCTGTCGTAGTTCCACGAATTGTTGCCGTTGAGAAATTCCCTACCCGTGCCGCTCTCGGGGGGATCGAGCCGCGGTTTGCCGCAGCTTAAAGCAATGAAAGCGAACGCTGGCCGGGAGGGCTGCGTGGGCCATTCGCGCCGCAGCATGACGGAGCCCTATGGGTGCATTGACTCCGGCTGTCCTCGATTATCTGAGGTTCGTCGAGGCGCTGGCAATTCTCGTTGCATTGATCACGGTGTTTTCCAGCGCCGGCATCTGGGGCCTCGGTCTCGGTGCCGACGCTTACCCTTCCCTCACCGGCTGGAAGCACTATTGGGACTTCGACACCTTCGGCTCCTGGCGCATGCGCGATCACCGCGTGCTCGAGGACGTGCATGCCAATCTCGCGCGCTTTATGAATTACGCACACCGGGCCGCGCGGCCATCGGTCCGACCGTGCTGGCAGCCGCCGGCTACGACAGCAAGGCCGGCACGCCGTGGGCCGAGGGCATTGGCCCGACACTGCTGTCCTATTTCTGGCTCGGCGGCGACAAGTACCGTTCCTACGATGCGGTGGTGTGGCTGCAGGTCGGCTACATCTTCAGCATCGGCCCCGACAAGCGGCAGAGCGGTTTTTGCGCCCAGCTCGGCGTCACGTTTTAGGCAACGCGCCTAAGCCGCCGTCTCCGATGCCGCGGGCTCGGCGATGAGCTGGCGCATGATTTCGTCCTGCACGTTTTTCCGCCCCGCTTCGCCGCTCAGATTCTTCAGCTGCGCCTCATAGGCGATGCGCGCCGGCCGATGAAATAGCATCAGCCGGTCGCCGATCTCCATCGCCTCGTTGATCTGGTGGGTGATGAACACCGCGGTCTTATGGCTCTGCCGGACCAGGCGCACGAATTCGGCGCGCAGATCGCGCGCCGTCATTTCGTCGAGCGCGGAGAACGGCTCGTCGCAGAGCAAAATCTCGGGATCGACGGCGAAGGCGCGGGCGATCGAGACTCGCTGGCGCATACCGCCGGAGAGTGCGTGCGGATAGTCGTCCACATGGCCGGAAAGGCCGAGCCGTTCGAGCCAGCGCCGGGCCGTTTCTTCGGCCTGCTTCGGCTCGATGTTGAGGATTTGCAGGCCGAGCAGCACGTTGTCGAGCGCGCTGCGCCAGGGCATCAGCCGGTCGTTCTGGAACACGATGCCGATCTTGCCGCGGAAGAAGTCGAAGTCGCGGAAGGGATGGTGGCCAAGCACGCTGACCTCGCCGGAACTCGCCTCGGTCAGGCCGGCGACGATATTGAACATCGTCGACTTGCCGCAGCCGGTCTTGCCCAGCACCGCCACGATCTCGCCCTCGGCGATCGCGAAGGACAGATGATCGACGGCGACGAAATCGCCGCGCCCGTCGCGGCGCCGGAACGTCTTGCTGACGTCGTTGAAGCGGATGACGGCGTCCGCCTTGTTCATGCGCACGACGCTTTTCCGAAAACCGGTTCCCACTTTTCGCGGGTCATGCGGCTACAGCGCCCGCTCGGACACGGCGCGGTAGCGCAGGGCCCAGGCCTCGACGGCGTTGATCGCTTGCTGCACCACCAGCACGAAGATCACGAGCTGCAGCGTCCAGGCCATGGCGCCGGCCATATCGAACAGCTGCTGCTGGCGCAGCAGCTCGTAGCCGACGCCGCCGGTCGCGCCGACCAGCTCGGCGACGACCACGACACGCGCGGCGTTGCCGAGATTGACCTTCCAGGCGGTGAGGATGCCCGGCACGATCGTCGGCACGATGAGCACGCGGAACAGCGTCCAGCGCGAGGGCCGAAACGACATGGTCATCTCGAACAGGTCCTTCGACATCGAGCGGAAAGCGTCGAGGATCTGGAAGGTGAAGGCCGGCAGCGTGGTCATGACCATGATGAAGAGGACACGGAACTCGATTCCCTTGAACCAGATAATGGCGAACACCACCCAGGACAGCGCCGGGATGCCCTGAAAGAAGGTGAGCACCGGCGAGACGAAATTTTCGGCGGTTCGCGACTGCCCCATGAGCATGGCGAGCACGGCGCCGAAGATGAAGGCGCCGAGCAGCCCGCCGAAGATGCGCAAGGCGGTGAGGATGACGTCCCACAGCAGCGCGGGCGTGATCAGGACTTCGACGGTGCGGACAATAATGTCCTGTACCGGCGGAAACAGATAGTGCGGGAAGACGTAAGACAGAGCCTGCCAGCCCGCCGCCAGCACGAGCATGCTGGCGGCGCCCTGCAGGAGACGCGTCACGCGCGACCGGTTCATTTCATCGGCTTTGCGTAGATCGTGCTGTTCGACGGCATCGACTTGAAATAGCCGACGTCGACACCCGCCTTGTAGACAGCATCGATCTGCTTGGCGAGCTCGCCGGCTGGCTCCACATTCATGCCGAGACGGTCGTTCGCCTTGATCAGCGACACCAGCGACTCGCGGTCGGCCGGCGTCGACTTCGGCGCGATCAGCGCCGCCGATTCCTCCGGATGCGCCGCGATGTATGCGCCGGCCTCCTTGTAGGTCGCGTAAAGCTTGGGGATCAGCGCCTGATTCTGCTCGATCCAGTCGTCATGCGCCGCAAGGCCGAGATAGGGGATACGCTCGCCGCCGGCGAAGCTTTTCCAGGTCTTGCTCATCTCGGTGTCGAGCATGCGGATGTCGGGCTTCTTCGCCTTGAGCAAGGTATAGGCCGGCTCCCAGAGCTGGATCGCGTCTGCGCGGTCGGCGAGCGCGTAGCCGACCAGGCCCGGTGGCGCAGTGTTGACGATCTGGATTTTCGACACGTCGACGCCGAGCTTCTTGGCGAAGAACTCGAACATGACGAAATTGGTGGTCGAGGAGGCCGCGGCAAGCTGCTTGCCTTCGAGGTCCTTCACCGATTTGATGCCGGGGCGCGAGGTGACGACTGTGCCCCAGAAGTCGAACAGGTTGAACAGGTACTTCACCTTGACGCCGCGCGCGTCGGCGAGACCGACGGTCAAAACCGCGGCGCTGCCGCCGACCTTGAACTCGCCGGCGTTGAACTGCGTCGTATAGGCATCCGGCGGCCGCTCGACGAAGTCGATGTCGAGGCCGTGCTCGGTGTCGAAGTGCTTGGCCTTGATCACCGGCGGCATGAAGGCGCCGAGCGACGGGAAGCCGAACACGACGATGGTGATCTTCGCCGGCGCCTGCGCGCCGGCCGGGGCAGGCGCGAGCGTTGCCGCAAGCGCCGCCAGCGCGAAACCGGCGATGCGCAAGAATCCTTTCAGCCCATTCATCCAATCCTCCCTCATTTGCAAGTTCGCGTTCAGTTCGGCCTTTGCGGCTCTGTTATTGAATCCGCAACAGCGTCTGCGCCAGCCCGCCGTTGATCGAAGCGATCTGCGCTTGCGTCAACCCGGCGGCGGCGACGATCTTGGTCGGCTCCATGTCGCCGATCGGAAACGGCATGTCGGAGCCCATCATCAGCCGCTCGCTGCCGAGCATCTCGATCACGAACTTTAGCACACGGACGTCGTGCAGGATGGTGTCGGTATAGATGTGCGCCAGCGCCTCGACTGGATCGCCGATCCCGGGGGTAATCGCATGGTTGCGCTTCAAACGCCCGAGCACGAAGGGCAGGGCGGCGGCGCCCATGGGCGCGAAAAACTTCACGTTCTTATACTTGGCGATATGACCGGCGCAGATCAGCCGCGCCACGGCGATCGCGGCGTCGGTGATGCGGCCGAGCCCGTTGGCAAGGCCGAAGTCGTTCACGCGCAGGTCGCCGGCGTCGTAGCTCGGATGGATATGGATGAAGGCGCCGGTCTCGTCCGCCGCGCGCCAGAACGGCTCGAGATCGGCGGCATCGAGCGTCGAGCCGACGCCGCGCGGCAGCGTGCCGATCATGGCGCCGGCAAAGCCCGACCTGATCGCGTCTTGCAGCACAGCCGCGGCGCGCGCGCCGTCGCCGAGCGGCACGGTGGCGAGCGGCACGAAATGCCGCTCGGCCTTGGCCGTCGCCAGCAGGATGTCGTTGGCGCGCCGCGCCCATACTTCGGCTTCGCTGCCCGGCAGCTCATAGCCGAACATGTCGACCCAGCCGCCGACGACTTGCTTGTCGATGCCATTCTTGGCCATCCAGGCGAGCCGCCCTGGAATATCCGACAACGGCTTCGATACCGGCCGCGTCGGCTTGCCGCCGGTGAAGGCAAGCGCCAGCCCCGCGTCACTCTCGATCTGCCGCACATTGGGGAAACGCGCGGCGTCCTTGCGGATTGCGGCGAGCAGCTCCGGCGGCACCAGATGCGCGTGGCAATCGACGATCATGATTGGCGCTCCCGTGCCGCGGCGATGAGGTCGCCGAGCGTCGTCGGTCTGATCGGCAGCGTGTTGACGGCAATGCCGAGCGGACGGATGGCGTCGTTGACGGCGTTGGCGATCGCCGCCGGCGCGCCGAGATAGCCGCTTTCGCCGGAGCCCTTCTGCCCGAGCACGGTGTGCGGCGAGGGCGTCTCGTGATCGACGATCTCGACCGGTGGCACCTCGTGCGAGGAGGGCAAGAGATAATCCATGAAGCTCTGCGCCACCAGCTGACCTTCGTCGCTATAGGCGAATTCCTCGTAGAGCGCGGCGCCGATGCCGTGAGCGATGCCGCCCATGGTCATACCGCGCACGATCTTCGGATTGATCTGCGTGCCGCAGTCGTGGCCGAGCCGGTAACGCAGGATTTCCGGGCGGCCGAGATCGGGATCGATGCTGACCAGGAGCAGATGAAATTCGAAGGAGAAGCAGGGATACATCTGCACGCGGCCATCGGCAGTGGGCAGCGTGCCGCCGGTCGGCACCTGGTAGACATGCTCGACCGCAAGCCCCTGCTCGAAACCCGGCGGCATACGGTGGAAATTGCGGTAGGCGATCTGCACCAGATCGGCCCAGGTGCGCTTTACCTGCGGCGCATTGCGGTCGTAGACCGTACCGCGGTC
>Ga0335070_10006881_pt1 | contig 13363 bp, 16 predicted proteins | sample Lox_Sample_13_FD_206722 | JGI IMG/M metagenome (GOLD analysis project Ga0335070, IMG submission 206722) | Soil microbial communities from Loxahatchee National Wildlife Refuge, Florida, United States - Lox_Sample_1.3 | ecosystem: Environmental > Terrestrial > Soil > Wetlands | place: USA...
CCTCCGGGCACCGTTTCTCGCGTACGCGATCATGGGCGTCCTCGTCACCGCCACCGCGTGGGTCTTCATCCCGGAGACGAGGTCCAGCGGGAGCGCGGAGGTCGCGGAGGCCGGCGCCGTGGCGTTCCTCTCGCAGGTCCGGATCCTCACCGCGCATCCGGGCTTCATGCTCGTGAGCCTCGTGAGCTTCATGAACGCGGTGGCCCGCACCGGCGGCCTCTTCAACGTGATACCGGTGCTGGCGCACGACCGGCTGGCGCTCAACGCGGACCGCATCGGCCTGGGCTTGGCGCTCGCGAGCCTGGTCGGCCTGGTGGTGATCTATCCCTCGGGCGTGCTCGTGGACCGCTACGGTCGCAAGACCGTGATCGTGCCCGCCACCATCATGGCCGGCATTTCACTGGTTCTCTTTCTCCTGGCGCCGTCGTACGCGTGGTTCCTCGCCGGGTGCGTGGCGTGGAGCGTGGCCTCTGGCGTGGGAGGCGCCGCTCCTGCCGCGTACGCAGCCGATGTGGCTCCGCCCGGCATGAACGCGGCGGCCATGAGCGGCTTTCGCATGCTCGCCGACCTGGGCTACGTGGTGGGCCCGATCGCGCTGGGCCTGGCCGCCGACCTCGCCGGCGCCGACAGGACGCTCGGCGCTACCGCGCTCCTGCTCGCCGCCACCGCGCTGCTCTTCGCGCGCTTCGCTCCGGAGACGCACCGCGAGCGCGTCTGAGCCGTTCGCGCCGGAATGCGAAGAAGAGCTGGCTTGCCGTGGGGCGAGTCGATCATCTATGATCCTCGCGACGAAAGGCCCTCCGAGTCCAACATGCGCGTGCTGAACCACCTGTTCGAGAAGAACCGGGCGTGGGCCGCGGGAATGCTCCGGCACGATCCCGAGTTCTTCGAGCGGCTGTCCCGCCAGCAAGCCCCGCCGTACCTCTGGATCGGCTGCTCGGATAGCCGCGTGCCGGCCAACCAGATCGTGGGGCTCCTACCCGGTGAGATGTTCGTCCACCGCAATGTCGCCAACGTCGTCGTCCACACCGACCTGAACTGCCTGTCAGTGCTCCAGTTCGCCGTGGATGCGCTGCGGGTGGGGCACGTCATCGTCTGCGGACACTATGGCTGCAGCGGAGTGATCGCCGCCCTTCGTGAGGAAAAGCTGGGGCTGATCGACAACTGGCTGCGGCACGTCCAGGATGTGCGCGCCAAGCACCGAGCCGAGCTCGATGCGCTCGACACGGAGGAGCAGCGGTATGCGCGGCTCTGCGAGCTGAACGTGATCGAGCAGGTGGTCCACGTCTGCCAGACGACGATAGTCCGCGATGCGTGGCAGCGGGGTCAGGCGTTGTCGGTGCATGGCTGGATCTATGGCATCGGCGATGGGCTGCTGCGAGATCTGGGGATGTGCGTCACGGCGGAGGCGGAGCTGCCTGCCTGCTACGCGGCCGCGTGTGCAGGGCTCGCCTCCGAGAAGTAACGCATGGGTGGAGGAGTCCGCAGCCAGGTCATTCGCCTCGCGGAAGCGCAGCGACGCATCCCCGGGCCGCCGGGCCCGCACTTCGTCAACGTGCTGCAGCGGGGCACCGTCAGAGCGTTGCTGTCGAACCCGCTGTCCCCGAATCGGCAGACGCCGCACGCCCAGGACGAGGTCTACGTGGTCGTTCGCGGGCGAGGGGTCATCTTTCACGATGGACGGCGAGACCGATTCGAGACCGGAGACCTCATCTTCATCGCCGCGGGAGTCGAGCACTGGTTCGAGGACTTCACGGAGGATCTCGCGGTGTGGGTGGTCTTCTACGGGCCCGAAGGAGGTGAGGTCCCGCAGGGCCGCCCGACGTGACGCAGGGGTCGCGTCCCGTGCAGGTCGATCTTCGCGTTCCGGTGGGGGCACCGGTGCCGCAGGTAGCTGACTTCATCGCCCGCTGCGAGGATGCCGGCTTCGATGGCGTGGGCGTGCACGACCATCCCCATCGCGGTCGCGACGTGTACGTGACCCTGGCGCTGGCCGCCGCGCGAACTGGACGGCTGCGGCTCTATCCGGCCACGTCGAGCCCGGTCGTTCGCCATCCATTGCTGCTCGCCTCGGCCATCCACTCGTTGGAAGAGGTCGCACCCGGCCGCGTCTGCCTGACCGTGGCGCCGGGGTTTCTGGCCGCCCGCGCCATCGGCCGGCCACGCGGGACGGTGGCGATCATGCGCGAGGCCGTCCTGGCGATCCGGAGCCTGCTCGCCGGCCAAGAGGCGGAATTCCAGGGGCAGAAGAGCCGCCTGCTCAACACGAGCGCTTCGCCGCCGCCGGTGTATCTGCTCGCCGCGGGTCCCCGCATGGTCGAGCTGGCGGGCGAGGTAGCCGACGGCGCCATGCTCATGGTCGGGCTGCACCACGAGTCGATCCGGGCGGCCCGACGGCACTTGGAAGAGGGCGCGCGCCGCGCTGGTCGCTCGCTGGACGGCTTCCACACCATCTTCATCGTCACGATGGGGCTGGCCGACCGACGAGAGGACGCGCAGCGCTGGCCGCAGCGGTGGTTCGCGCCAGGGCAGAGCTTTCTTGCCTACCCGAGCGTCGCCAACCTGTACTGGCTCCGCCACGCCAGGATCGCGCTCGCCGACGATCACGATCCCGCGGCCCTGTCGGACGCGACGGCGGCGCGCGTGTGCGATGCGTTCGGGCTGTTCGGACCGCCCGAGCACTGTCTCGAGCGACTGCTCCGGGCTCGCGAGGAAGCCGGGGTGGATCACGTGTTCATCTTTCCGGCGCACACGCTGGAGGGTGGCGGCGATCTGCCGGCTCGCGAGGTGGAGGCCTTCGCGCGGGTCATCCGCCCCGGCCTGTCCGCGCGATGATCCGGTCTGGGAGCGCCCGCCAGATAGAGGAGCCAGCCATGCACGCTGATCCGAACGGTGAAGGCGGGCAGCGCAGGATTCCGGTGATCGGGAAACCGTTTCGAGTCTTGTGCGGCTTCATGGCTGTACTGCTCACGGTGCTCGCTCTCTTCAGCCTGGCTGGCGGGCCCTTTATGGGGGTCCTGATGTCGGCCGCAATGGCTGCACTGTTTGCCAAGGCCGCCCGGTACAGGGGCACGATCGCTCCGAATGCTCGTCCGTCTGAGGCTACTTCCCGCCGCGCGAGAAATGCCGGCTTCCTGGGCCTGACCTGTCTGTTCTTCGGGTACGGCTTCGCATCTGCCGCTCGTCCCGAGGAAGACCTGCTCAAGCTGGTTGCCGGGCTCATCTGGATAGCGGGAGTGGTCCTCATTTGCGTGCCTCTCTACCTCCGCTACTTCCAGGGGAAAGCTGAATCGAACGATGTCGAGGAGTAGCTGAGAAGCCCGCTCACGCGCGGTTCAGCAGATACACCCCGGCGGCGATGACCGCGCCGCACACCACGACCGCTGCAGTGATGGGCTCGCCCAGGAAGAGCCAGGCGAGGACGGCAGACAGGACCGGCGTGAGATAGGAATAGGCGGCCGCCACGCCGGCCGGCAGGCGCTGGAGGCCGTACGAGAAGAGCTGGTTGGAGCCGATGGTCACCACGATGGCCATCGTGACGACCAGGGCCCAGGCGGTCCCGCTCATGGCCGCCGCCTCGCGGGCGACGCTGGCTCCGTGCGTCGGGCCGGTCACGAGGAAGAGGACGGCGGTGCCGGCCAGCGCTGCGTGGACGGTGACGACGGTGACGCGATGGCGAAAGAGCAGGTGCTTGAAGCAGAGGATGTAGCCGACCCATGCCAGCGAGTTCGCGACCATGAACCCCATGCCGAGCACGTGATGCTCGCCGCTCGTCGATGGCGCCCGTCCCAGGAGCACGAGGGCTCCGGTGCCCAGGAGGGCCAGCGCGAGGCCGGCCACCTGTTGCCGCGTCGCGCGCTCCCCCAGGACCATCGCGCCGAGCAGCAGGACCCACGCAGGCTCCGTCATGCGCACCAGCGCGGTGTTGGCCACCGAGGTGTACGTGAGGGCCCAGTAGAGGGTGAGGCTGAAGACGGGCACGAGTGCGATCCCGGCGCCGACGACGAGGCCCCATTCTCGGCGTGAGTAGCCGGGAGTTCGCCGCCACGTCGCCACGGCATACGGCGCGTAGAACAAGCCGGCCAGGAGGAAGCGCAGCCAGGTGAGCGTGAGGGGCGAGATCTCCCGCAGGACCACCTTGACCAGGATCGAGTTCGACGCCCAGATCACGATGACCAGCAGCAGGGCGAGGGCGGCGGTCACAACGTCTGCTTGTACGTGATGCCGCCCTTCATGATCAGGTGCAGGTTGTCCTGGTTCTGGAACACGCGGAGGTCCTTCAGCGGATTGCCCTTCACGACAAGCAGGTCGGCGTACTTCCCCGCCTCCACCGAGCCGATGCGGTCCTCCATGCGGAAGAGCTCGGCGTTGACCCGCGTGGCGGAGAGCAGCACCTCCATGGGCGTCATCACCTGGCCCTTCAGCTCGAGCTCGACCGCGCGCTGCGCCTGCATGTCGCCCAGGAGATCGGAGCCCGAGCCGATCTTGCAGCCCGCGCGATAGGCGTGGGTCAGGCCTTCCACCGAGAGCTCGCGGGCCATGTTGATCTTCTGCAGCTGATGCTCGCTGATGCCGTAGCTCTTGCTCTCGCGCCAGATGGTCTCGTAGGTGACCATGGTGGGCACGAGGAAGGCGCCGGCGTCCCGGATCGCCCGCGCCCCGGCCTCGTCGATCAGGTTGCCGTGCTCGATCGAGCGCACGCCGGCCCGGATGGCCGCGCGCACCGCGGAGCCGGAGTAGGCGTGGGCCAGCACGTACTTCCCGACGGCGCGCGCTTCCTCGACGGCGGCGCGCATCTCCTCCACGGTGTACTGCGTGGTGTCGAGCTCATCGGAGGGCGACATGGCGCCGCCCGAGGCCATGACCTTGATCTGGTCCACGTCGCGGCGCAGCTGCTCGCGGGCGGCCTTGCGCACCTCGTCGGGGCCGTCGGCGATGACGCCCACCATGCCCAGGCAGCAGTCGACGGGGTCGATCAGCTCGGCGCGCCGGCGCTTGTCGCCGTGACCGCCCGTCTGCGAGAGCACGCGCCCGGACACGAGGAGGCGCGGGCCGGGATAGAGGCCGGAGGCCACCGCCTCGCGGAACCCGTAGTCGGCGCCCCCCGCGTCGCGCACCGTGGTGAATCCCTGCTGGAGCGCCTGCTCGATGCGACGCAGCGTCTTGGCGGCGATGAGGCTGGGCGGATTGTAGCGGTGCTGCTCGGCGGTGTTGCCCTCCACGGCGCAGACGTGGACGTGGGCGTCGGTGAGGCCGGGCATGAGCGTGCGCCCCTCGAGGTCGATCGTCTCGGCAGGCCCGCGGAGGGGGCCGACGCGGCCGGAGGGGATGACCTCCTTGATCCGCTCGCCCTCCACCACCACGGCGGCGCCGTCGAGCGGCTCCGCGCCGGCGCAGTCGATCAGGAACGCGTTGGTGAAAACGGTGACGGGCATCGCCGCCCCGTCACCGCTTGGCGATCTTGGCTTCGTACATCCACACCTTCTCGTCGGCCCGCGGGGTCCAGTCGAGCCAGTTGGCCACGCCGTAGAGGTCGTGCTGCTGCCACAGGAAGACCCACGGCACCTCGTTGGCCACCATCTGCTGGATCTCCGCCCACGCCTCCAGGCGCTTCTTGGGATCGACGATGGTGACGGCGGTCGCGATCTTGTCCTCCAGCGGCTTGTTGCCGCCGTAGGAGGAGTAGGTCATGGAGCCCTGGAAGAGCTGCTCGATGGTGCCCTGGGCGTCGAGGGCGGGGCCCCAGCCGAGGAAGAACATGTCGCCCGTCTTGCGGTTCTTGATCTTGTCGAGGTGCGTGCCCCACTCGTTGACCACGACGTTGACGCTGATGCCGAGGCGGCCGAGCTGGGTGGCGATGGCCTGCGAGATGTCCTTGTCGAGCGGATAGCGCCCCGAGGGCGTGTCGAGGGTCAGGCTGAGCCGCGCCGGGTCGATGTTGGCCTCCTTGAGGAGGGCCTTGGCCTTGTTCGGGTCGTACTTGAGGCACTGCACCTTGGGCGAGAAGTCCACGTTGATGGGGGCCAGCGGGCCGCACATCTTGGAGGCCCGGCCGCGCAGGACCTGGGAGATCAGCTCGTCCACGTTGATGGCCTGCGCGATGGCCTGCCGCACCCGGATGTCCTGCATGGGCCCGGGATTGAGCGTGACCAGCGCCAGGTAGTTGATGCGCGAGGAGACCGTGGCGCGCACGGTGGCCCGGCCGCTCTTGTCCACGAGATCCACGGCGTGCGGCGGCACGTCCTTCATGATGTCGATCTCGCCCGCCATGAGCGCGGCCAGGCGCGCGCTGAACTCGGGGATGAAGCGGAACGTCACCTTCTTCAGCTCCGCCTTGCCCTTCCAGTAGTCGTCGTTGCGCACGACCACGAGCTTCTCGTCGCGCACCCACTCCCCGAACTTGTAGGGCCCGGTGCCGATGGGCTTGGCGAGGAGCCCCTGCGGACCCCCGGCCTTGAGGGCCTTCGGGGGCATCATCAACACGTCCCCCAGAGAAATGCGATCGATGAGCCCCGGCCACGGCTTCTCCGTGATGAAGCGCACGGTGTGAGGATCGACGATCTGGACGTCCTTCACGAGGGTCCAGCGCGGGGCATAGTGCGTCTTGTTCGCAGGATCCTTCAGGTAGTCCATGGTCGCCTTGACGGCGGTGGCGTCAAAGGGCTCGCCGTTGTGGAACTTCACCCCCGAGCGGAGCGTGAACTCCCACGTGGTGCTGTCGACCACCTTCCACGAGGTGGCGAGCATGGGAATGGGCTTGTAGGTCTTGGGGTCCCGGTCCACCAGCCGGTCGTACATGTGCTCCAGCATGTTGTTGGTGGTCCAGTCCACGATGGTGTTCGGGATGAGCGTCCGCGGCTCGGCCGCGAACGCCACGATGACCTCTTCCGCCTTCGCCCGCTCCTGGGCGACGGCGGGAAGCGCCAGCGCCAGGATGACCGCGAGGGCCGTCAGGGTTCTCAGCAATCGCATCAGACCGTCCTCCTCATGCCTTCATTGACTTGACGTATCGACGCATGCGCTCGTCGTGCCGGTAGCCCGCGGGCGCAAGCGAGTCCCAGAAGTCCGTGGCCCAGGGATGGTCGCTTTCGACCAGGGCGGTGATGCGCCGGGCGCCCATGCGGTGCAGCGCGCGATCAGCCTCGGCAACCAGCAGGCGCGCGATGCCCCGTCGTCGGTAGTCCGGGGCGACCGCCAGCCGATAGATATTACCCCGCCAACCGTCCCATGCGCCAATGACCGTGCCCGCGAGCCGCCCGTCCGCCTCCGCCACGAGGAGGACGGCATGGTGTACCGCGAGGAGCTTCTCCACCTCATGCCGATTGTCCGTGGGGCTCGAGGTGGCTTCGGACACGCGCCAGATGGCCAGGATCTGCTCCACCTCGTCGGCCCTCGCCGGGCGGATGACGGCGTCGGTCATGGCCTACACGCGGAACTTCGGATCGAGGATGTCGCGCAGCCAGTCCCCGACGAGGTTGACGCCCAGCGCGGTGAGGGCCAGCGCGGCCCCCGGGAAGGCGGCGAGCCACCACGCCACGTAGAGGAAATCGCGGCTCTCCGACAGCATGCTGCCCCACGCCGGCGTGGGCGGCTGCACGCCGAAGCCCAGGAACGAGATGGCCGCCTCCGCCACGACGAACTGCGAGAACTGGAGGCTGGCCAGGATGATGATGGACGGCGCCACGTTGGGCAGGACGTGACGGAAGAGAATGCGGGCGCGCCCCGTGCCGAGCGCCGCCGCCGCCTGCACGTAGTCGCGCTGCTTGACCGAGAGGACCTCTCCGCGCACGACGCGAGCATAGACCACCCAGCCGGCAGCGGCCAGGCTCACGATGATGTTGCGCAGGCCCAGGCCCACGATGGCGTTGATGGTGAGCGCGAGCAGGATGAACGGGAACGACAGCTGCACGTCGCAGAGGCGCATGAGCGCATGGCCGGGCCAGCCGCCGAAGAAGCCGGCCAGCAGTCCCAGGAGGCCGCCCACGATGGCCGTGAGCAGCACGGTGCAGAGGCCGATGAACAGAGCCACGCGCGCGCCATAGAGGACGCGCGAGAGGGTGTCGCGGCCGAGCTGATCGGTGCCGAGCAGATGCCCCGGCGTGCCCGGCGGCTTGAGGCCCTGGGCGAAGTCGCCCCTGGCGGGATCGTGCGGCGCCAGCACCGGGGCGCCGAGGGCGGCCACCACGGCGAGCGCGGCCAGGACGAGGCCGAGGGCGCCGAGCCCGTTGCGCCTGAGGCCAGCCGCGCTCATGCGGCGGCTTCGCGGCGGGTGCGTGGATCGAGCCAGCCGTAGAGAAGGTCCACGACGAGGTTGATCAGCGTGTAGGTCACGGAGATCACGAACACGGCGGCCAGCACCACGGGGAAGTCGCGATTGAGGAGCGCCTGCACGGTGAGCCGGCCGAGGCCGGGCCACGCGAAGATGGTCTCGGTGATGACGGCGCCGCCCAGGAGCTGGCCGGTCTCGAGCCCGGCCAGGGTCACGATGGGAATGGCGGAGTTCTTGAGCGTGTGCTTGCCGATCACGATCCACTCCGCGAGCCCCTTGGCGCGCGCGGTCAGCACGAACTCCTCGTTGAGCGTGTCGAGGACGGAGGAGCGGGTGAGCCGCGCGATCCGCGCGGCGTAGAAGGAGGCCAGGACGATGCAGGGCATGACGAAATTGGCCGGCCCGCCCATGCCGCCCGTGGGCAGCCAGTGCAGGCGCACGGAGAAGAGGTAGATCAGCATGAGCCCCAGCCAGAAGCCCGGGATGGCCTGGCCGAGCACGGTCGCGCCCATGCCGACACAGTCGAGGACGGTGCCGCGGCGCGTGGCCGAGAGCACGCCGATGGGAATGGCCAGGAGGAAGGTGAGGAGGAGGGCGGTGGCGCCCAGCTTGAGCGTGGCGGGCAGCCGCTCCAGCACGAGCCGCAGGGCATCCCGCCGGTAGCGCAGCGACTCGCCGAAGTCGCCGCGCGCGGCCCTGCCCACGAAGCGCGAGTACTGGACGGCCAGGGGATCGTTGAAGCCGAGGCGCTGCCGCGTCTCGTTGATGTCCTTGGCCTGGATGTCCATCGGGAGGAAGAGCAGCACGGGATCGCCGGACAGCCGCACGAGGAAGAAGACCACGGTGAGGGAGAGGAAGACGACGAGGGCGGTCTGGCCGAGACGAGAGAGAAGGTACCCGCGCATCCCGACGAGTGTACCCGAAGTGACTCGCCGTCAGGCCCGCGGCTGGAGGGATTTGACAGACGACCATAAGATGTGGTCATATGACCACTATTCATGGTCACGACGAGCTCCAGCCCTTTCGGCAGTGGCACGCGCACCCGCGTGTTGCTGGCTCTGTCGCTGCTCGGGGAGACCTACGCTCGCGAGCTCGCGCGGACGCTCGGCGCCCCGCTCTCCGGCGTGCAGAAGGCTCTCCAGAGCCTCGAGCTCGATGGCCTCGTGGCGGCTCGCTCCGTCGGGCGCACGCGCGTGTTCCAGCTCGACCCTCGATACTTCGCCCGGGATGCGCTCAGGCTCTACCTGCAGCGGCTCGTCGAGCCGGAGACAGCTCTCCGGAACCAGGCGGCGACGCTGCGCCGGCGCCCGCGCCGCACCGGGAAGCCTCTATGACCCTGTCCCAGCGGTCGAGCCTCGGAGCGGTGGCGGCGGTGGTGGCCTCGGGCCTCCGCGGCCAGCGCATCGACGCCGTTTTGACCGGAGGAGCGTGTGCGTCGATCTACAGCGGGGGCGCATACCACTCGCGGGACCTCGACTTCGTCGTGGTGGGAAGCGTCAGGCAGGCCACGATGGATGCGGCCATGGCCGCGAGCGGATTCGTCCGGCGGGGCGATCGGTACGTGCATCCGCGAGCCCGCTTCTACGTCGAGTTCCCCCGCGGACCGCTCGCCATCGGAGCCGAGCATCGCATTCGCCCCGTGACTCGCCCGACCGCACACGGTCGCATCCGGATGCTGTCTCCCACGGATTCCTGCAGGGATCGCCTGGCCGCCTTCTATCACTGGGGCGACCGTCAGAGTCTCACGGTCGCGGCGTGGATCGCCGCACGGAACCGGGTCGGGATGGCGGTCCTCCGCCGCTGGAGCGCTGCCGAGGGAGCCGACGATCGTTTCCAGGAATTCGTGGCGGAGAAGGGACGAATCCAGCGGCGCCGCACGGAGCTTCGAACGCCGCGTCGAGCGTCGAAGGGCGGGTGGCCGCGAGTGGGGCGTCCCTAGGGCCGGAACTCCTGGTCGAGGATCTCCGTGATGAACCGGTCGAGGGAGACGGGATAGAAGCGCACGTTGGGGGCGAGGATGAGGCCGGTGTTGATGACCTCGCGCTGGGCCAGCTCGTCCATGGCCCGCTCGATCTGCGCCTGCGGGTTGCGGTCGGAGCGCTGGATGTTGAGATCCTCGCTCTCGAGCTGCACCTGATGCTTCGAGGAGTACATGAAGGAGAAGACGCGGGCCACGAGCGTCTCGTCCATCATCTCGTGCTCCTTGAACAGATCGCCGTACGTCTGCCCGGCGCGGCCGGGGGCCAGGACGAGGCGCGGCGACACCTTGATCTTGCCGCGAATCTCCACCGAGCGGTGCGGCTCGGCCTCCTGCGGGCCCACCAGGATGTACGGCAGCACGTGATAGCCCGTGATGATCCCGCCGATCGGCTTGCGCAGGATCTCCGTGGTCTCGAAGAGGTGCTTGAGGTACTCCGGATCGTGACGCTCGCCGAACACGCGGCTACCCCTTGTAGACCGAGACTTCCATGCAGTCGAAGCCGAAGTCGTACTCGCGGCTCGTGTAGCGGCCGCTCTCGCGCACGTGATCGAGATAGGGCTTGACGTCGCGCCGGTAGATGCCGGTGTTGTCGGCGATGATGAGGGCGCCCTTGACGAGGCGCGGCTCCACCGATTTCAGATAGTCGAGGTAGTCTTCCTTCTGCGCGTCGAGGAGCATGAAGTCCACCGGCCCGCGCAGGAACGGCAGCACCCGCAGCGCGTCGCCCACCACCACCTTGACCCGCCCCTTGAGCCCTGCGTGCTCGGCATTCGACTGGCAGAACCTGGCGAGGTACGGGTTGTTCTCGACGCAGGTGAGCTTGCCTCCGCGCGGCATGTTGCCGGCCACGAGGATGGCGGAATAGCCCACGAGCGAGCCCACCTCGATGCCGCGGGTGGGCGCATGCTTGGCAAGGAGCCGCTTGATGACGCGCCCTTTCTCCTTGCCGATGACGGGAATGTGCCACTCCGTGACGGCCCGGTCCATCAGCCGCAGCATCTTCTCCCCGCGCTTGGTCATCGCGCAGGCAGGCGCGACTGCACGCCGTCGGGCAGGGGATAGCGCCGGCTCCACTTGCCCGCCTTGACGATCTGACCGGGCAGCGCGCGTCCGACGATCTCCTGGACGCGGCGGGACACGCCGATGAGCGCGTCGAGATCGATGCCCGTCTCCACGCCCATGGCCCAGAGGCAGTGCACGAGGTCCTCGGTGCAGACGTTGCCGGAAGCCCCCGGCGCGAAGGGACAGCCGCCGAGCCCACCGATCGACGCGTCGAAGTGGGTCACGCCCATCTCCATGGCGGCCAGGATGTTGGGGATGGCCATGGCGCGGGTGTCGTGCGTGTGGAGCGTCCACTCCACGCCGGGGAAGCGCGGCATCAGGCGCTCGAGGATGCGCGAGACCTGGGCGGGATTGGCCATGCCCGTCGTGTCCGCGAGCCCGATGCCTGCGGCGCCCAGATCCGCGAGCCGGCGCACGACGGACTCCAGCTGTCCCAGCGGCACTTCCCCCTCGAAGGGGCAGCCAAATGAGCACGAGATGCCCGCGTAGACGGGCTTGCCGCCCCGGTGCGCCACCTCCGCGGTGGCCTTGAGCTTGGCGATGGAGTCGGCGATCGACATGTTGACGTTGGCGAGGTTGTGGCTCTCGCTGGCCGACACCACGGTGTGGATGTCGTCCACGCCCGCGTCCACCGCCCGCACCGCGCCCTTGTCGTTGGGCACGAGGGCGGAGTAGCGCGTGCCGGGCCGGCGCGCGATGCCGGCCATCACGGCTTCCGCGTCCTTGAGCTGGGGCACCGCCTTGGGCGACACGAACGACGTCACCTCGATGCGGGGCATGCCCGTGGCCGAGAGGAGATTCACCACCTCGATCTTCTGCTCGGTGGCGATGAAGTCGGGCTCGATCTGAAACCCGTCTCGCGTGCCGACCTCGCACACGGTCACGCGCTGGGGAAGCTTCATGGCGTCTCCTCAGGCTCCGAAGGTGAACGTGCTGCCGACCGAGCTTACCACCAGCTCTTTCGGGAGATGCACGCCCATCTGGATGATCGCCTCCAGGCCCGTGCAGTGCTGCGGGATGAGGTAGCTGATCCCGAAGGACCGGAAGGCGTCCACCACCTGCGTGATGCGCTCCCCGGCCAGCCCCGAGAGGTGGAAGCCGCCGATGACCGCGTGGACCTTGGGCACGCCGGACGCCTTCACGGCGTGCCGGCAGATGCCGACGATCCCGCGGTGCGAGCACGAGGTCACGATCACGAGCCCGCGGTTCCTGACGTTGGCGACCAGCGTCTGCTCGCCGATGAAGGTGTCCTGGACGACCTGACCGTCGCGCTCGACCTTGAGGGACGGCGGAATGACCTCGAAGGGCTCCGTCTCGTGCATCTCCCCGCTCAGGAGCACGCCCTCGGGCAGCACGGTGGGCTTCTCCACCACGCGCACCTCGAGGTCGAAGCGCTCGAGCTCGTCGCGGTCCAGGCGGCCGATGTACACGCGCGCGTTGTTGCGCTCGTTGTAGCGGGGGAGGAAGTGATCCCGGCCGCCGTAGAAGGGCACCGCGGGCTTCATGCGGCGGCGGTAGGTCTTGAGGAAGCCGCCGAGGCCCCCGTAGTGATCCATGTGGCCGTGCGAGAGCGCGATGGCGTCGACCTGGCCTGCGTCCAGCCCCAGCTCGAGGAAGTTGTGCGTGTAGCTCTCGCCGGTGAGGCCGAAGTCGAAGGCGATGCGCCGCGTCTCGCCGCCCCGCTCCACCTCGACCCAGTGGCCGAGGCCGTGTTCCGCCTTGAGCGTCGGCATGCGGCGGGCCTGCGCATGCGTGAAGCGCGTGGCGACCTTCTCGTCGGCGCGCAGGCTGTCGATGAAGTTGTCCACCACGGTGGTGACGGACAGCCGGTCGACCTCGGGCAGGCTCACGCGAGAGCTCTAGTAGGAGCGCGGCATGCCGAGGACGTGCTCGCCCACGTATGCCATCACCAGGTTGTTGTTGATGGGCGCGGCGCGGTAGAGGCGCGACTCGCGGAACTTCCGCTCGATGTCGTACTCCTCGGCGAAGCCGTAGCCGCCGTGGCAGTCGATGCACGCATTGCCGGCCTCGATGGCCGCCTCGGAGGCGAG
>Ga0335070_10006883_pt1 | contig 13361 bp, 11 predicted proteins | sample Lox_Sample_13_FD_206722 | JGI IMG/M metagenome (GOLD analysis project Ga0335070, IMG submission 206722) | Soil microbial communities from Loxahatchee National Wildlife Refuge, Florida, United States - Lox_Sample_1.3 | ecosystem: Environmental > Terrestrial > Soil > Wetlands | place: USA...
GCTGCCATTATGGCCGATATGCATCGTATGCTGGCGCCGACGCGCGGCGCTGCCGTCGCGGTCGCGCGGTATGACGCGGCGGCGAAGGTCGTGCGCTTCGTCGGCGTCGGCAACATCGTCGGTGCCGTCGTCGCCCCAGACGGCCAGACGCGGCGGATGGTCTCGCACAACGGCACCGTCGGTCATATTGCGGCGCGGATGCATGAATTCAGCTATCCTTGCCCGGCCGGCTCGCTGATCATCCTGCATTCGGACGGGCTGTCGGCGAAATGGGACCTGTCGGATTATCCCGGCCTTGCCGCCAGCCATCCGAGCCTGGTCGCGGGCATTCTGTTCCGGGATTTCCGCCGCAAAAACGACGACGCCACCGTCGTCGCGATGAGGGTGTGAATGAACGCCAGGATCCTCACCGTCGCGATCGACCGCGAAACCGACATCATCGCCGCCCGCCAGCGGACGCGTCAGATCGCCCACCTGCTCGGTTTCGACGCGCAGGATCAGACGCGCATCACGACCGCCGTATCCGAGATCGTCCGCAATGCGCTCGATTACGGCGGCGGCGGCCGGATCGAATACAAGCTGACGGACGGCCAGCCGCAATGTCTCGAGATCGTGGTCCACGACAACGGCCCGGGCATCGCCGATCCCGAGGCGATCCTCGCCGGCCGCCACCGCTCCACCACCGGCATGGGCATCGGCATCGTCGGTGCCCGCCGCCTCATGGACCATTTCGAGCTGTCGAGCCGCCGCGGCGACGGCACCACGGTGCGCATGATCAAATGCCTGCCGAAGCGGGCCCGGACGGTCCGCAACGAGGACCTGAGCGCGATTGCGCAGGCGCTCGCGGCGTCGGAAACCGGCGACCCAGTCTCCGAGATCCGCAGCCAGAACCGCGAGATGATGGTGCAACTCCAGGAACTGCAGAGCCGGCAGCAGGAGCTCACCCAACTGAACGATGAGCTGCAGGACACCAACCGCGGTGTCGTGGCGCTCTACGCCGAGCTCGAGGAGCGTGCCGACCACCTCAGGCGCGCCGACCAGCTCAAGTCCCGCTTCCTCTCCAACATGAGCCACGAGTTCCGCACGCCCTTGAACTCGATCCTGTCGCTGTCGCGTCTGCTCCTCGGCCGCACCGACGGCGAGCTCACGCCCGAGCAGGAAAAGCAGGTGATGTTCATCCGCAAGGCCGCCGAAAGCCTCTCCGAGCTCGTCGACAACCTGCTCGACATCGCGCGGGTCGAGGCCGGCAAGACGGTCGTCGTCGCCAAGGTGTTCGATGTCGACGAACTGTTCAGCACGCTGCGCGGCATGCTGCGCCCGCTGCTCGTCGGCAACGCCGTGAACCTGCTGTTCGACGACGCCGAGGACCTCCCGCCGCTCGAGACCGATGAAGGCAAGGTCTCGCAGATCCTGCGCAACTTCATTTCGAACGCGCTGAAGTTCACCGAGCGCGGTGAGGTTCGCGTCTGGGCCGAATACGACAAGGCCACCGACCGTATCACATGGAACGTCCGCGATACGGGCGTCGGCATCGCCGCGGCCGACATCGACAAAATCTGGCAGGAGTTCACCCAGGTGCCGAACCGGCTGCAGGGCCGCGTGAAAGGCACGGGGCTCGGTCTGCCGTTGTCGAAACGTCTGGCCGAGCTGCTTGGCGGCGAAGTCGGTGTCGAGAGTGCCGTCGGCCAGGGCTCGCTGTTCTGGCTGTCCGTGCCGCGGCGCTTTCGCGAGTTGCCGCCCGCGGCGGACGAAACCCGGTGGGAGATCGAGCCGGGCCGCGTCCCCGTGCTCGTCCTCGAGGACGACGCCGCCGACGCGTTCAGTCTCGAGCGCGCCCTCGCGCGCTCACGTTATCAGCCGGTATCGGTCCGCTCGGTCGCCGACGCCAAACGCGTCCTCGAGCGTGTCGCTCCGGTGGCGATGATCCTCGACATAGTCCTCCAGGGCGAGGAATGCTGGCGCTTCCTGATCGACGCCAAGCACGACGAGCGCCTGCAGAACATCCCGGCCATCCTGGTGTCGAGCAGCGGCGAGGAGCGCAAGGCGCGCAGCTTCGGCGCGGACGAGTTCATCGCCAAGCCGGTCGACCCGGAGCGCGTGATCCGCGCGCTCGATGAGCTCACCGGCGGGGCCAGCGTCACCAAGGTCCTGCTCGTCGATGACGAGGAGATCTCGCGCTATCTCGTGCGCCAGCTGTTGCCGCGCGGCGCCTACGACTTGCGCGAGGCGGCGAACGCGCTCGACGGGCTCGAGCAGGCCAAGACCGCCCGCCCGGACGTGATCCTGCTCGATCTGAACATGGATACGGTCGACGGCTTCGAGTTCCTTAACCGCTTGCGCAAGGCCGAGGGCGCCGGCGCGCCGCCGGCCGTCATCCTGACGTCGCTGGTTCTCGACGATGCGCAGCGGAACCGTCTCGCGGAGGCGTCCGGCATCGTCTCGAAATTCGATCTCACTTCCGACGTGCTGGTCGACGCGATCAAGGGTGCGCTCGTGCCGCAGCCCGTGGCCGGCGAATGAACGCCTCCGAAACCGTGCTGATCGTCGACGACGACGACAGCAAGCGCTATTTCAAGAGCCGCGTGCTCCAGCGGGCCGGCTACCACGTCGCCGAGGCCGAGGGCGGCCGCGACGCGCTCGATCGTATCCGCAGCGACGCGCCCGGGCTGGTGCTGCTCGACGTGAAGCTGCCGGATATCAGCGGCATCGAGGTCTGCCGCCAGGTCAAGGCCGACGACCCCAGCGTGCTCGTGCTCCAGACCTCGGCTGCCTTCACCAGCGCCGACGACCGGGCGGCGGCCCTCGAAGGCGGCGCCGATTCCTACCTCATCGAGCCGATGGAGCCGGAGGAACTCGTCGCCACGGTCGGCGCGATGTTCCGCCTGCGCCGTGCCGAGCTCGATCTGCGGCGGCAGAACGAGATCCTCGAGGTCAAGGTTGCCGAGCGGACCCGCGAGATCGCCGACGTCAACCGCCAGCTCGTCGAGGAGACCCGCCAGCGCGCCGAGACCGAGGAGGCGCTTCGCCACGCCCAGAAGCTCGACGCGATGGGCCAGCTCACGGGCGGCATCGCGCACGATTTCAACAATCTGCTGACCGTCATCTCCGGCAATCTCGAGATGCTCGAGAAAGGCATCCGCAAATGGGACGAGGCGGGCCGCGAGCGCATGTTGCGCGCCGCGGCACTGGCGCTCAGCGCCACGCAGGACTGCAGCCACCTGACGCATCAACTGCTCGCCTTCGGACGGCGCGACGTGCTCCGGATCGCGGCGGTCGACCCGGCTGCGGCCATCCGCCGGTTTGAGCCGTTGCTGCGGCGGGCCGCGGGCGAGCGCATCAAGCTGGATCTGTCCCTGGCGCCGGACTCCTGGCCTTGCCGCATCGATGTCACCCAGTTCGAAGCGGCCCTCCTGAATCTGATCGTCAACGCGCGCGACGCGATGCCCGAGGGCGGGACCGTGACCGTGGAGACCGCCAACGTCGTCTTCGATGCTGCGGCCCTGCGCGCGGGCCCGAGGATGCCGTCGGATCTTGTGCCCGGCCAATATGTCTGCGTGACCGTCGCCGATACCGGGACGGGTATGACGGCGGAGATCGCCGCCCGCGCGTTCGAGCCATTTTTCACGACGAAAGAGGTGGGCAAGGGGAGCGGTCTCGGCTTGAGCCAGGTCTACGGCTTCGCCCGCCAGGCCGGCGGCGCGGTCGCAATCGAAAGCGCGCCCGCGGCCGGCGCGCGCGTGCGGCTCTACCTCGAGCGGACCGACGAGCTGCCGCGCGACGAGCCCGAGGCGGTCGCGGCATCGGAGGCGCCCCGAGGCAGCGAAACGATCCTGATCGTCGAGGACAACGATATGGTCCGCGACTTCGTCGTCCAGGCGGTCCGCGACCTCGGCTACCGCGTCCTCTATGCCGCCAACGGTCCGCTCGCACTCGAGGTCCTGCGCGGTTGCGAGCCCATCGACCTGCTCTTCACCGACGTGGTGATGCCCAATGGCATGAGCGGTATCGAGCTCGCGCGCCAGGCGCACGAGCTCCGCCCCGGGCTGAAAATCCTCATTACGTCGGGGTTTGCCGGCCACATCGTGCCCGAGACGGTCGCCGCGTCGCGCCTCGCGCATTTGGCCAAACCCTATTCGATCGTCGAGCTCGCGGATCGCTTGCGCGGCGTGCTCTCGGCTTGACGGCCGGGGGGCAAATCGGTTGAATTTCGGGGCTGCCGCGACTCAAGGAAGATCATGCCGTCGACTTCGCTGATCACCGCCGAGCAATGCCGCGCCGCCCGGGCGCTCCTGGGCTGGACGCAGGGCGAGCTCGCCGCGCAGGCGGGCTCGACCCGCATGACCGTGGTTCTGTTCGAGCGCGGCAACACCGTGCGGGCGTCGACGCGCCGCATGTTCCGCGAGACCTTGGAGCAGGCGGGTGTACGGTTCCTGACAGCCGATGCCAACGGCGGCGACGGCGTCGTGCTCGCTCTCGCCCCCGCGATCAAGCCCTCGCCGCGTCATTTCGCCTTCGATCGCGACTTCTACCTGACGCAGGCGCAGCTCATTGCCGCCCTCGCGCACGATCCGGTGAACCACGACATCCGCGCCGGCCTGTTGGGCCTCGTCCGCGATTACGAAGGCCAGGCTCAGCGGCTCGGCAGCAACGGCGGCGTCGCTTAGCGCTCGCCGCGAGCCGGACTGGCTCGCAAACTTTGTTACAAAAGGCGTCATTGGGGCGGTGTGGCCGTTGACCGACCCCACGTCGCTTTCCTAACCTCCGCTGGGGCAAAGCCAACGGGGGCACGGGATGGCCGAGAAGCTGAGCGCCGCACAATGCCGTAGCGAAGCCGAGCGGATGCGCAAAAAAGCCGCGGCCGAGAAAGACCCGATACTGCGCGAGGAATACGAAAAGGTCGCCGAGTGCTTCGATGCCCTCGCCGCGGAAATCGACATCCTCAAAAAACGCCTGAACCTGTCCCTGGATTGACAGCGCTGCGCGCGCGTGACGGCGCCACCCTGTCCCTCCCCGTAACGGGGAGGGACAGGAGCCGCGATCGAAAGCCAGGTCCAGCCTCTCGATGGGGGGCGGAGGCGGGATTCGGCTGCCGATCGTGAAGCGCGATGGAAGGCCCCCCGTTGCCGGCGACTGTGCACCGCAGCGCCGCGTCGCGCTGTGCGCTTTCGCACAGTCCGGCGCTTGCCAGCCGGCCATGATGCGGCCGCCAGCAGACAGGGGCGGGGATGCAGCTCAAGACCCTCGACGAGTTCGTGACACCGGCGCGGATCCGCAACTACAGCGTCATGCTGGTGGTCGCCTTCACCGTCGGCATGGTCGGCTGGCTGCTCAGCATGCACGCGGACGTCGACGCATACGGCAAGCCGTTCGGGTACGACTTCATCACCTTCTACGGGCAGTCTGTCCTGGCCCTGCAGGGGCGCGCGGCCGATGCTTATCTGCCACTTGAGATTCTCGCGGCGGAGCAGGCGACGATCCCGGCCGATATGGCCGTCTATTTCTGGCATTACCCGCCGACCTTCGCGCTGCTGACGCTGCCGCTGGCGCTCGTCCCTTACAAGCTCGCCTACACCGCCTTCGTCGGCGCGAGCTTGGCGCTATACCTGCTCACGATCCGCCGCATCTCCGACCATCGCTGGGCGACGCTGCTGGCGCTGGCGTTCCCCGCGGTGTTCCTCAATGCATTCCACGGCCAGAACGGCTTCCTCAACGCGGCCGTGCTCGGATTCGGCCTGCTGTGGCTCGACCGGAGGCCTTGGCTCGGGGGGGCGGTCCTCGGCCTGCTCGTCTACAAGCCACACTTCGGCGTGCTGCTGCCGCTCGTATTCCTGGTGACGGGCAACTGGCGCGCGTTCGCGGCGGCGAGCCTGTCTGCCGGCCTGTTCATAGCTGCGACGTTCCTGGTCTTCGGGCCGGCTCCGTGGATCGCGTTCGTGCACAACATGCCGCTGGTGAGCAGCTTGCTCGAGCACGCGTATCTGCCGTGGCCGAAGATCCCGTCGTGGTTCGTTGCCTTGTCCTATCTCGGCGTGGCGCGCCCGGCGGCCTACGCGCTCCACGCGGCGGTGGCGCTTGTGTTGGGCGCGGCAATGTTGTGGGCGTGGCGCAACCCCGGTGCCGCCGAGCTCAAGAAGGCGCTGACGGTGCTCGCCGCGCTCGCGGTGAGCCCGTACATGTTCGATTACGATCTCACCTTGCTGGCGCTGCCGATCGCCTGGGTCGCCGAATACGGCCGGCGCCATGTCTTACCGGTCGGCACCAAGGCGGCCCTGGTGCTCGCTTTCGCGACGCCGATCGTGTTCACGCCGATCGCGAGTGCGGTCCACGTTCAGCTGATGGCGCCGGCGTTGCTGTGCGTATTTATCGCGGTCTGGCGGGTCTTCCGCGCCAGCGAGGCGGCGGCTGGCGTGCCGCTCCCCGCCGCCCGCAATCTCGCGCCCAGCCCCGCCTGAGGGTGCCGTTACTCGGCTGCCGACAGGCAGGGCCGCCGGTCGACGAGGCGCGCGCCGCACCATAGCTCTATGGATGCGCAATTTGGATGGGTGCGGGCCAGGCGATGCCCCCATTCGATCGCGGCGGCGTCGCTGGGATGTTCCGCCGCGTCGACTTCGAAGACGTGATTTTCGGCGTCGAAGAAATAACAACGATATTGTGCCAAGTTCAGTTCCCCGATTGGTGCCGCATTCGTTTTAGCGGCGGCGCACCGCCGCGATAACCCTATTTTCGTACCGTACTCGCGGCTCCGCAGGACGCCTCGCGGTACTTTCGCTATGCTGTGCGGCAACGGCAGCGATGTGGCGGCAAACCGGGGCATCGAGCCTGCCCGACTGGCGCCGCGAAAGAGGAGATGGCCATGTGGCGGGAATTTCGCGACTTCGCGATGCGCGGCAACGTCATCGATCTCGCCGTCGGCATCATCATCGGTGCGGCGTTCGGCAAGATCGTTTCGTCGCTGGTGAATGACATCCTCATGCCGCCGATCGGCGTCCTGCTCGGCAAGGTCGACTTCTCGAATCTCTTCCTCAGCCTGACCGGCCAACACTACGCCTCGCTCGCCGAGGCCAAGGCTGCCGGCGCCGCGACGCTCAACTACGGGATGTTCATCAACAACATCATCGATTTCCTGATCGTCGCCTTCGCCGTGTTCCTGCTGGTTCAGCAGGTGAATCGCCTCGCCCGCAAGCCCGAAGCGGCGCCCATGACCAAGGAGTGTCCGTACTGCCTGTCGAAAATTCCCCTCAAGGCCACGCGCTGCCCGCAATGCACCTCGCAGCTCGGCTCGTAAGAAAGCTCGCGTAGTCACCCATCATGCGGGCGCGGACGGTGGTCGTGAACGACAAGATGCAGCGGCGCTATCGCTATGTCTGCACAGAGCCGGTCGGCCGCAATTTCGATCCCGAGTTCACGCCCGATCTCACGCCGGCGCAGATGCTGGCTCTCGGCGTGTTCGGCGGCAAGTATATGACGGACTGCCGCAAGGAGTTTCCGGAGAACTGGTTTCGCCGCGCGAAGCTCGCGCTCCGCGGCCGCGATCCGTCACTCAACTATTTCGGCGTCGATGCCAGCCAGCCGCTGTCGGTCTGGAAGGCCAAGGGCTGGATACATCCCGACGATCCCCGCGGCTGGTTCCAATGGTACTGCCGCTACTACATGGGCCGCCGCCTGCCCGAGGAAGACCGCCGGCAGATCAAGCGCTGGACGGCAATCCGCCGCCATGTCCGGCAGGTGGAGCGCAACTGCGAGCGCGGCGATTTCACTTGCCGCCGACGCCAGCGTCAGGCGCTCCTGCACTGGGCGTACGACAGTCGAAAAATATAACGAGGGGCCGGTATCGTCGCACCGCGGGCACTTGCGACAGCTGACATTGAATACCAACGTTAGAGGTGAACGACACAACGCCGCCGCGAGCCCCGCAGTTGCAAGATCACAGCCTGCAAAACCTGACCAGGGAGCTCGGCCGCGTACCGGATTTGAGCACGGCGCTCGCCGCCTCCCTTGATGCGGCCATCGCCATGCTTCATGCGGACTTCGGCACGCTTCAGCTGTACCGCGCGGGTGAGCTGATCCTCGCCGCCCAGCGCGGATTCGAAGAGCCGTTCTTGAAAGCGTTCGGGCGCGTCGCCGCCGACGATGACTGCGCCTGCGGCCGCGCCATGCGCTCGGGCCGGCCGATCGTGATCCGCGATGTGAGCCTCGATCCGGAATTCGCGCCGTTCCGTCCTGTCGCAGCCGAGGCCGGCTATCGCGCCGTGCAGTCGACGCCGCTGCTGACCAGCGCCGGCCATTTCATCGGCATGCCATCGACGCATTTCAGAGAGCCGCACGTGCCCTCTGACGACGAGATGGCGAGCATGGCCGCCTACGGCACGGCCATCGCCGACACCGTCCAGCGGTTCGTCGCCGGCATGCTCGTCCGCTGATCCGGCGCGCCGCTCCGGGCGGAACGCGCCGGGCGCGCCGCCGACCCCTGCGGATGCCGAAGCAGCCCAGCGGCAAATGATCGCTAGATGCGATCATCTGGGCCGCCATTGCCTTGATAAGGCAGCGACATTCCCGACGAAAAATTTGTTAGCAAATTGTTAGCCTAAAGCCGCCTTAATCAGGGGTCAGGGCGGAATTGGGTCCGTGCCCATCTGGGCCGGGAAAAGACCCCGCGATGGAATCTCGCACAGACGGCGTTCACGGCGACGCGCGTACCGGTTCTCGCGAGAGTGCAGGCGAGCAGCCTGCACCTGCCCAGCCGCGCGACATTTCGCGGTCCATGCCGCGCGCGTTCCTGGGAATTGGCGCGGTGATCGCCATCATCGGCGCCTTTGTCTTCATTGAGTGGCCGCAGCACGGGACGTTGCTGCGCTGGGCCGACGCCCATATCCAGATCGTCTACTTCCTCGCCGCGGTGGCGGTCGTCTCGATCGTGGCGCTGGCGGTTGTCCTCTGCGGAATGGTCGTTCAGCTCCACCAGTCGCGCCGGACTGAAGCCGAGCTCCAGGAGAGCCGCCGGTCGCTCGAACGGGCGCAGCGCGTGGCGCATATCGGCAGCTGGTCGGCCGTCGTCGGCGATCGCATCCTGGTGAACTGGTCGCCCGAAGTGTTCCGCATCTTCGGCATCGAGCCTGCGGCCTGGGGCGGGACGTCGGAGGACTTGTTCAAGTTCGTCCACCCCGACGATGCGCCCAAACTCGAACAGGTGCGGCGCGAGGCGCTCGCCGCGCGCCGGCCCTACAGCTTCGACTATCGCATCCGCCGGCCCGATGGCGCCGAGCGCTGGGTCCACACCGAAGCCGAGATCGTCTGCCCGGCGGACGGCGGCCCGCCCGAAGTGTTCGGCACGGTGCAGGACATCACCGAGCGCAAGCTCGCCGAAGAGGCGCTGCGCCTGAGCGAGGCCCGCTTCAGCGATTTCGCCGAAACGGCGTCGGATTGGTATTGGGAGACCGGGCCCGATCACCGGTTCACCTACATGTCCGACCGTATCCGCGCGTTCGGGCTGAACGCCGCCGATTGGATCGGCATACGCCGCTTCGACCGTGCCGCCGATTTCGGCGACGAAGCCGACAAATGGCGCGAGCACATCGCCATGCTCGAGCGCCATGAGCCGTTCCGGAACTTCGTGTACACGACCGCGATGAAAAGCGGCCGGCAGATGCATATCTCGGTGAGCGGCAAGCCGCTCTTCGACGCGAGCGGCTCGTTCGTCGGCTATCGCGGGACGGGACGCGACGTCACCGCCGCGTTCGAGGCCGAGGAGGCGCTGCGTTTCAGCCAGACGCGGCTGCGCGACTACGCGGAAACGGCGTCCGACTGGTACTGGGAGACCGGTCCCGACCACCGCTTCACCTACATGTCGACCCGCATCGCGGCGTTCGGACAGAGCGCCCAGCTTCGCATCGGCAAGCTGCGTTGGGAGCTTGCCGCCGATCGCGAGACGCAGCCTGAAAAATGGCGCGTGCATATGGCGCAGCTCGAGCGCCACGAGCCGTTCCGCAATTTCATCTACACCATGCATCAGCCGAACGAGCAAAAAGCCATCATTTCGGTGAGCGGCAAGCCGTTCTTCGGTCCCGGCGGTCAATTTATCGGTTACCGCGGGACGGCGCGCGACGTGACGGCGGAAATCGAGGCCGAAGACAGGCTGCGCGAGGCCAAGGCGGCCGCCGAGACGGCGAGTGCCGCGAAGAGCGCGTTCCTCGCCAACATGAGCCACGAGCTGCGCACACCGCTGAATGCCATCATCGGTTTTGCCGAAGCGCTCGCGGGCCGCTATTTCGGCCCGATGAACGACAAGCAGATGGAATACGCGCGCGACATCAAGGAATCGGGCGACCACCTGCTGCTGCTGATCAGCGATCTCCTCGACGTTGCGAAGATCGAGGCCGGCAAGTTCGAGCTCCGCCGCGAGCCGGTCAACGTCTCCGATGAAATCGTCGCCTGTGTCCGTCTCGTGCAGTCGAAGGCGGACGCCGGCCGTGTGTCGCTGGAGACGGACGTTCCGGCGCAGGTGCCTCCGTATCCGGTCGACCGGCGCGCGCTCCGTCAGGTGCTGCTCAATCTGCTGTCCAATGCGGTGAAGTTCACGCCTGCGGGCGGCCGCGTCGTGGTCGAAGCGCGCGTCGGTGCCGGCGGCGAGTTGACCATCTCGGTGACCGACACCGGTGTCGGCATCGCGCCGCAGGATCTGTCGAAGATCGTCGTCCCGTTCGGGGCGCTCGCCCGAAACGCCAATCTGAGCCGCCCGTCCGAAGGGACGGGGCTCGGCCTGCCGCTGTCGAAATCGCTCATCGAGCTCCATGGCGGCAAGCTCGAGATCAGAAGCGAGGTCGGCCGCGGCACGACGGCCATCGCGAGCTTTCCTGCGATCGATGCCGCGGCCTGAGCTCGCTATTCGAGCTTGATATCCGCCTCTTTGATGAGCGCGCCGTATTTCTCGTAGTCCTTCCGGATGCGCTCAGAGAAGGCGGCGGGCGATTCGATCAGCGGGTCCATGCCGCTTTCGGCGAGCCGCTGCTCGACGGCGGGCTTCCTCAGCATCGCGGCGATCGCGGCGTTCAGCTTCCGCACGATGGCGGGCGCGGTGCCGCCGGTCGTCACCACGCCGAACCAGGTGGCGAGCTCGTAGCCTGGCAGGCCGGCCTCATCGGCCGACGGGATGGTCGGCGCCGCCTTCAGCCGCGTCGGTTGTGCCACCGCCAGGGCCTTGAGGGTGCCGGCGGCGAGGTGGCTCTTCGTCGCCGCCAGGCCGACGAAGGCGAGCTGCACCCGGCCCGCGGTCAGGTCGACCAGCGCCGGGCCCATGCCGCGATAGGGGACGTGCAAGAGCTTGATGTGCGCCATTTGCGCCAGCAGCTCGGCCGCGAGGTGCGTCGACGTGCCGATGCCGGCCGAGCCATAGCTGATCTTGCCCGGCTCCTGCTTGGCGAGTGCGATCAGCTCGGTCAGATTGTTCGCCGGCAGTCCGGGATACGCCACGACCATCTGCGCCGAGCTCGCGACCGGCGCCACCGGCAGCAGATCCTTCAACGGGTCGAAGCTCAGATTCTTGAAGAGGTGCGGATTGACCGCGACGTTGCCGAACTGGATGAGGCACAGCGAGTAGCCGTCCGGCGGCGCCTTGGCGACCATCTCGGCGCCGAGATTGCCGCCGGCGCCGCCGCGGTTGTCGACGATCACGCGCTGGCCGAAGGTCCGGTCGAGATCGTCGGAGACCAGACGCGCGAGGATGTCGGAGATGCCGCCGGGGGCGGCGGGTACGACCAATCGGATCGGCCGGTTCGGATAATCGTCCGCCTCGGCGGCGAGTGCGGGGTAGGCGAAACCGGCGACAGCGATCAGAACGGCCGCGGCCACTTTCGTCCTCGTCATGATCGTGCGCTCCCCTTGATGTTCGATGCGGCGGCTCATTCGACAGCCGGTACGGGCGATGCCTTGTCCCATTCGCCGACGACGTCGTAACCCCAGATCCACTCCAGCATGGCGCGGCCGGCCCGCGCCTTTTCCTTCTGCGCCTCGCGGTCCTTCATGTGCTTGAGCTTGGCGTACACGGACGAGATACGCTGCACCGCGTGCACGCGCGGAATGCGGATGCGCCGGAAATTGCGCAGCGCCTCGGCGGGGTCGCCGCGTCCGGCGTCGAGCCAGCGGGCGAGGATGTAGGCGTCCTCGAAGGCCATGCACGCACCTTGGCCCGCGTTCGGCAGCATGGCGTGCGCCGCGTCGCCGATGATCTGGATGCGGCCTTTCCCCCAGTTCTCGGTCGGCGGGCGGGTGAACAGGCCCCATTTCGAGCATTTGGTCACGCGGCTCAACAGCGTCTTGAGCCGCGGCTCGGGGTTCGGAAAGCTCAGGCGCATCTCGTCGGGATCGCCGGGGATCGACCAGCCTTCCTCGACCCACTTGTCGGTGTCCTCCTGGGTGACGATGTTCACGACCTCGGTGCCGCGCAGGTAGTAGGCGAGGAGGTGGCAGCCGGGTCCCAGCCATTGGATGTGATGGCCGAGCGGCTCCATCACCTCGCGCGGGACGTCGTTGCCGTTGAGCAGCGCCCGCCACACCATCTGGCCGGTATAGGCGGGATGATCGTCGCCGTAGAGCGCCTGGCGCACGGCGGAGTGCACGCCGTCCGCGGCGATCACGAGATCGGCCTCGAACCGCCGGCCGTCGGCGAAACCAAGGCCGACGGTCGCGCCGCGGTCTTCGATCGCGAGCAGGCGGTGGTTCAGGTGGATGCGGGCGGGATCGAGGCCGCCGGCCAGCGCCTCCAGCAGATCGGCGCGGTGGAACGTGTAGCCCGGCGCACCGTAGCGCTCCGCCATCGGCCGGCGGTCGAGGAACTCGACGGGCTCGCCGGTCTGCATGTTGCGCGAGTAGATGCCGGCCGATTCGTTGGCGACGCCGCCGACCTTGTCGCCGACGCCGATCGCGCGCAGCGCCTTCACCGCCTGCGGGCTGGTGTTGATGCCGGCGCCGACTTCCTTGAGCGTCGCCGACTGCTCGAAGACCTCCGCGGTGAAGCCGAACTTCGCCAGCGCATTCGCCGTCGCCAGGCCGGCCAACCCGCCGCCGACGACCGCCACCGTCCTGATGTCAGTCATGCCGTTCGCCGTTTCCGCCCCCAAGCGCCGGTTTTTCCGGTCGTGCGCAGGGTAGGGCCCCGCGCGCAGTGTGCCCAATTGATAGCAAAAATGCCGAACATTCGTCTTATGAATAAAGCGGCCGCCGGCGGGCCCAAGCGCGTGATCGGCTGTTTACCGATTCCTAAGCAGCGCAGGAGTAAGCTGGGTCCCGCGTGTTTGATCTGTATCAAAGACGCCAACCCCGATCGGAGTAGTTTTAGCCCATGGCTGAATATCGACTGCTCTTGATGG
>Ga0335070_10006884_pt1 | contig 13361 bp, 13 predicted proteins | sample Lox_Sample_13_FD_206722 | JGI IMG/M metagenome (GOLD analysis project Ga0335070, IMG submission 206722) | Soil microbial communities from Loxahatchee National Wildlife Refuge, Florida, United States - Lox_Sample_1.3 | ecosystem: Environmental > Terrestrial > Soil > Wetlands | place: USA...
ATGGCCGTGGGAGACTGTCACCTGGCTTCCGTGCGTATAGTAGTTGATCATGGGAAGCGTGTGCGCGAAGCCGAACAGCCCGGCACCCACGAAGTGCAACACCGCCATCGCGAACAGATAGATCCAGGTCAGCTGGGGGTGCATCGCCACGGTGCGGTCACGTACATCCCGATAAACGTCGACCACCATCAGCAGGATGGGTAAAGGCTCGAGAGCAGAGAAGATGCCCCCGACCCACAACCAGTAGCGGGGGGCGCCAAGCCAATAATAGTGATGTCCAGTGCCGGCAATCCCCGTGAACAGGAAGAGGCCCAGCTCCACGTACAGCCACTTTTCCACGATCTTGCGGTCGACTCCGGTCATTTTGATGAGAACGAACGCGGTCAGGGCGGCGGCAATCAGCTCCCACGCACCTTCCACCCAGAGGTGGATTACCCACCACCAGTAGAACCAATCTTCGGCCAGGTTTTTGTAAAACGGCATGCCGAACAGGTACATGACGGCCAGAAAAACCAGACCTCCGAGCAAAGAACCCTGCACTGCGGTCCAGCGCTTCGCGCGAATCATCGTCATGCCCACATTGGCAAGGAACATCAATGCTCCGATGACTACCAGGAAATCCAATGTGGTCGGGATCTCGAGCAGCGGCTTGCCCTGTGTCCAGCCGAAGACAAAACCGACCAGGGCCGCCACGCCGGTCAGCGAGAGCAATACGAGCTGCGCGATCGCCACTTTGGGCCACGCGATTTCGGTGCCTGTTTCCTCGGGAACGAGATAGTAGGTCGATCCCATGAAGCCGAGAAGCAGCCAGAGTACCAGCAGGTTGGTGTGCATTGCCCGAGCCGTGGAAAAGGGAAGTATGTTCACCAAGCTTTGCGGCACAGTGACAAAGTACTGCACGGCCAGCCAGAGCCCCACAACGACCTGAAGTACAAACAGGAGAAGGGCTACCACAAAGTATGGATAAGCAATGTTCTGCGTCTTGTGTGTCATGATTCACCTCCCGTTTCCTGCGGGCAGAGCCGTGATGAACTCGCCGATCATTTCGCGCTGCCCCTGGGATAGCCGCGCATAATCGGGCATTTGAGCACCCGGCGCGAATCTCTGAGGATCGGCAAGGTAGTCGGCGATCCAGGCGGTGCTGCGCCGGGCACCGATCCATTCGAGTCTCGGCCCCTTGCTTTCGCCGCGCCCCCCGAGCGTGTGGCAGGTCAGACAATCCTCCTGTTGAATAAGCGCCGCGCTGGGAGACATGGCCGCGGCCGCCAGGAGTCGCTCCGTGGAGCTTTTCCAGCGGGTCTGTGAATCCTGGGGCGGCCAATCGTGGTTGTTTATGCTGGAGACCCAGCGCAGGTACGCAACCAGGTCGGCGGTCTCCTGATCCGACAGATGCTGTTGGGGCATCTTGCGGAAGTCATCGGCGAACGCGACCTCGGGCTGCTGCAGTCGCCGGATGATGGCGTCCTCGCCGATTCTGAAGTATGTGCGCGTCAGATCAGGCGCGTAATAACTTCCGAATCCCAGAATGGTGTGACAGTCGTTGCAGTTGTGGCGCTCGAAGGCATGCTTTCCGGCGACCACCTGACTATCCAGTTTGTCGGCGTGCGTGAGTGCGGCAAACTGGCGTGATGTGTCTACCGTGAGCGCGAGAAACAGCACGAGTGACGAGAGTGTGCCAATCCAAAAGATGAGTTTGGCTGTCTTGTGACTCATTTTTTCTCCTTTCGTTGGTATCCCGTCCCGGGCGGGGGGCGGCCCGGGCATGCTGCTGAATTCCCAATCCAAGTCTAGAGGGATAATTTATTCCTATGCCGCGCAAAAAAACATTGATGTCGATCAAGAAATGCAGATTTTCCTCGTGCGGGAGTCAGTGCTGTGTGGTAAACATTTTCTCTCTCGAAAACCCAGACAGGAGGAGCCCGTGTCGGCAAACCGGCAGCAAAATCACAATCTCGATCGCATCCTGATTGACTCCGCAACCATTCACGCGCGCGTTCGGGAAATCGGAGCAGCCATTACCCGCGATTATCAGGGCAAGTCACCGCTGCTGGTTGCGATACTGAAGGGGGCGAGCATATTTCACGCCGACCTGGTGCGGTCGATCGACCTGCAGATGTCGTTTGATTTTATGGCGGTGGAGAGCTACGGTGCTTCCACACAAAGCAGCGGCGAGGTCCGCATACTGAAGGATTTGGACGAGAGTCTGGACGGGAGAGACCTGATCCTGGTCGAGGATATTCTCGACACTGGACTCACCTTGAACTACCTGATACAGAACCTGCGCTCACGCGGGCCCAGGTCGATCAAAATCGCCGTCTTGCTGAACAAGCCTTCGAGGCGCATCGTCGACGTCAGGGCCGATTATGTCGGATTCGATATTCCCGATGATTTTGTGATCGGCTACGGCCTCGACTACGACCAGCACTACCGCAACTTGCCCGACATCTGGATCCTCAAACCGGGCGCCTGATACACACCGCGGCACTTGACAGACACGCCGGCGCATCGATATACCGATCTCATTCTGATTTCCGGGGGCCCTTATGAACGAAATGACTCGGCGCGGCGCCCTTCACACCTTGGCGGGAGCGGGTCTTCTCAGCGCCATCGCCCACGGCGCGGATATCGAGGAAGTGCCAAGCCAAGGAATCAAAACTGAGCGCGATTGTGTGCTCGCCAGCGGCATGACCGCCGACGAAGCAGTTTGCTGGGACCTTGCGGCCGACCTGGCAGGAAAGTTCCTCGCGCTCCCGGAGCTGCATCCGATGGACAAGGAGGAGATCACACTTGCTGTCCATGTGATCCAGTACCGGCTTCTCAGCCGCCCGACTTACCCCCGTTACTAAGAGCTTCACAAAGCGCTGCCGAAATAGGTGCGGCGATCCTCGCGCCCGGGCATGAACCGCAAGGCCGTTGACTCGATTCTCCTCCTTGGGTTAGGCTATACATAGTTTAGCCGATGGGAGTCATGAAAATGGTCACAAAAGTTCAGAAATGGGGCAACAGCCAGGGTCTTCGGCTTGCCAGACAGGTCCTTGCGGACGCGAGCATTTCGGTGGGTGACGATGTTGACGTAAGCGTCCGCGACGGCACCATCGTCATTATTCCCATAAAGCGCGTTCGCGGCAAACTGAGCCTGCAGGAGCTGGTGTCGCACATCCCCAAAAACTACAGGGCCCGGGAGGTCGATTGGGGGAAACCGGCCGGCAAAGAGAGCTGGTAAATGAAGTCTTACATTCCTATGAAAGGCGACTTCGTTGCCGTCACTTTCACTCCGCAGTCCGGCCACGAACAGAGGGGCCGCCGTCCCGCCCTGGTTGTCAGCAACACGCTGTTCAACGGACATGCCGGCCTTGCCATCGTCTGCCCTATCACTCACACGGATCGGCGATTCCCTTTTCATGTTGCCATTCTGAATAATCCGCACGTGACCGGATTCGTAATGGTCGAGCAGGTCAAGTCAATCGATTTTCGCGCCCGCAGAGCCAAACATATCGGGACGGCTTCGCAGGAACTGCTCGAAGAAGTCCTGTCCATACTGGATGCGTGCATCTATTAGCAGGCAGTCACGCCGGAACGATTACAGGAGGGCCGTGCCGGCGGTGAGGTGCAGGCCGAAATTTTCCGCAACGGTCTGCCCCATGTCGGCCAAGCTGCGGCGAGTCCCGAAATTGACGCCGCCCGGCAGGCTCTTACTGTAAAGCAGAATCGGAACGTACTCGCGACTGTGATCCGTGCTCGCGGTTGTAGGATCGCAGCCGTGATCCGCCGTGATGATCAGGCAGTCGTCCTCCCGAAGCGCATTGCGGAGTTCGGGCAGCCTGCGGTCGAACTCCTCCAGACCGTGGGCGTAGCCGCGCGAATCGTTCCTGTGGCCCCACAGCATGTCGAAGTCGACAAAATTCGCGAATATGAGGCCGTCGGGAGAAGCAGCAAGCGCCGAGAGCGTCTGGTTCATCGACTCCGTGTTGTCGCGCGCCTTGAGGTTTTCGGTGATTCCCTGATACTCGAATATGGAGCCGATTTTCCCGACGCCCACAACCGCGAGCCCGCGCTCCTTCAGAATATCAAGAAGGGTGGCGGACGGCGGCGGAATCGCGAAGTCCTTGCGGTTGGTAGTCCTTTGGAAGTGCCCGGGCGTGCCGACAAATGGACGCGCAATCACGCGCGCGACCCTGTCCGGTCCATCCAGTATCTCCCGGGCGATGCCGCAGATTCTGTAAAGCTCTTCGATCGGGATCACTTCTTCGTGCGCCGCCACCTGGAACACCGAATCGGCCGAGGTGTAAACGATCGGCTTTCCGGTTCGGATGTGTTCTTCACCGAGCTCTTTGATGATCTCGGTCCCCGACGCCGGCACGTTCCCGAGCACATCGCGGCCGATTGCCTGCCTGAACGGATCCAGAATTCGGGGCGGAAATCCGTGAGGATAGGTGGGAAAAGGGGACTGAGTAATGATCCCGGCCAGTTCCCAATGGCCCACGGTAGTGTCTTTCCCGTTCGAAAGAATCGCTGCCTTGCCGAAGGATCCTTCCGGAGCCGTAACGGGAGGAAGGTTCACGAGCGGACGGATGTTTCCGAGGCCGAGCCTCTGAAGATTAGGGAGGCTCGGGCTCTCTTTCGCCACAATGTGACCGAGCGTGTCGCTGCCCGCGTCCCCCCAATCGGAGGCATCCGGCATTTCGCCGATGCCTGCGCTGTCGAGCACCACAATGACAAACCTGTGGAATCGCCTCATGTCAAACCACAGCTGTCAGCCGTCAGCCCGGGCTGATGGCTAGTTTTTCAGGCTTGCGGCGATGCGTTTCTGCATCTCCCGCGCTCTCTCGATGACCTTTTTCGAGTCGAGCGTCAGAAACCGTCCATCCCGCATCACGACTTTGCCGTTGATGACGGTCGTCCTCACGTCGGCGCTCTTCAAAGCGTAGACCAGGTGCGAATAGTAGTTGTAGAGCGGGACCGCGTGCGCCTCGTTCAAATCAACCAGGATGAGGTCGGCCTTCTTGCCGTTCTCGAGCGAGCCGATTTCCTTGTCCAGCCGGAGGGCGCGCGCGCCGCCGATCGTCGCCATCTCGACCACCTGCTCGGCCGGAGTGGCGGCCGGATCCTTCAGAATCAGTTTATGCAGCTTGGCCGTGATGTCCATCGCCTCGAACATGTCCAGGTCGTTGTTGCTGGCAGCGCCGTCCGTACCCAGGCCCAGCGGGATTCCCAGGGCAAGAATGCGCTCGATCGGAGCGGTGCCCGAAGCCAACTTCATATTGCTTTCCGGATTATGCGTGATGGTAACACCATACTTCTTGATCAAACCGAGATCATCCTCGCTCAGCCACACCCCGTGACTGAAGAAGACATTCGGCCCGAGCGCCCCCAGGCTTGCCAGCCACTGTGTCGAGGTCATCCCGTACTTCTGCCTCATTTCAGTCGACTCATCCTGAGTTTCCGAGACGTGGATGAGCACGGGGACGGCATATTTGTCCGCCAATTCTTTGCAGGCCCGAATGGTCTCGGCAGAATTGGTATAGGGCGCATGCGGCGCCACGGCCGGTTCGATCAGAGCGTTGCCCTTCCAGCGCTTGATGAATCTCTCGGCATAGGAAAGCCCTTCCTGCGGCGTCTTGTTGTCCGGAGCGGGAAACTGGATAATCGTCTCCCCAAGCACTCCACGCAGGCCTGCCTGGGCGGTGACCTCCGCCACCTGGTCTTCGAAATAGTACATGTCGGCATACGTCGTAGTCCCGGATCGAATCATCTCGAGGCACGCAAGCGCAGTGCCGGCCTCCACAAACTCCCGGTTGACGTTGCGGGCTTCCGCAGGAAAGATGTACTTCTGCAGCCAGTCGGACAGCTTCATGTCGTCGGCAATGCCGCGAAACAGAACCATCGGGGCGTGGTTGTGGCCGTTGACAAACCCCGGCATCACCAACTGGCCGGCAGCGGACAGGAGTTGGGCCGCTTCATACCGGTCGCGTAGTTGGGCCGCGGGCCCGACCTCGACGATACGGTCTCCCCGGATTGCGATTGCGCCGTTTTCCACGATCCGGTGCGTCCCGTCCATGGTCAGAATCGTCCCGCCGCTGATGAGCAGGTCGACCTTGTCTTTCCCGAACGCCGGCTGAAAAATTGCCGCCAACAGGAAATACAGCACAGCGGCGCGTGCGACAGGATACCTCGTGACTATTTTCGCGCCCTGAAAGGGCGTACAGCGAATAGCCCGGGGTTGGAAGCAGAGAATGCAGACAGCCCTGGAAAGGCGATAGAAAAGGTGATCCTGTTCAATCATTCTGTCGCCCTTTCAGGGCTCTGCCCGTTTGGATCGACTTACCCCGGGCTGCGCTTCGCTTGCCCGCGGCTACTCGCTGGCCCCCCTCGGGGGCTTTCTGAAATCGCGGTTGAGGATGGAGTTTCACTGAGGAATCGCCGATCAAATGGATGCGGCAGGAGATCCTTCGCTCGATAGGATGCTCGCTTGCCGCTCAGGTTGGACAGAACCACTTCGATGTCTCCGCAGTACTCCCATATCACCTGACGGCAGGCGCCGCATGGCGGCGTCAGTTCTTCCGTGTCGACGACAATCGCCATGCGCTTGAATTCCGAAGCGCCTTCCGACAGGGCTTTCCAGATTGCCACCCGCTCCGCACAGACTGTCAGGCCATAGGTGGCGTTTTCGACGTTGCATCCGGTGAATATCGCGCCGCCCGCAGTCTCGACGGCAGCTCCCACCTTGAATCCGGAATATGGAGCCCGCGCGTTCAGCCGTGCCCCTTCCGCCTTTTGGATCAACGCGTCAATGTTCGCCATGGCGTCTCTTCGTTGACCATCGAGAATTGACCATTGAGAACTGAGAATTGTCTTAATTCTCAATGGTCAATTCTCAATTTTCAATTCTCAATGAACCCAGTTATGCGGCGGCCAGCAACGGCACCACGCTCTCCAGGAGGGCAATGAACTGTTCCTTGACGCGCTCGGTTGTCTCAAGGACTTCCTGGTGCGTGAGCTTTTGCGGCAGAATGCCGGCAGCCATGTTCGTGATGCACGAAATGCCGAGCACCTGGATGCCCATATGGGCGGCGACGATCACTTCCGGAACTGTCGACATGCCGACCGCATCAGCGCCCAAGACACGGCACATGCGGATTTCCGCCGGAGTCTCATAGCTCGGCCCTGCCAGAGCGATGTATACGCCCTGGCGGAGCGGAATTCCTTTTTCCTTGCCGACCCGCAACGCGATCTCGCGCAGCGGCCTGCTGTATGCTTCGCTCATATCGGGAAACCGCGGTCCCATGGCATCGATGTTCTCGCCGATGAGAGGATTTGTGCCCATGAGATTGATATGGTCGGAGATCAGCATCAGGTCACCGGGCTTGAAGGCGGTGTTGACTCCGCCTGCCGCATTGGTGACGACAAGCTCGCGGATTCCAAGGCACCCAAGGACTCGCGCGGGAAATGCCACATCCGTAATGGAACATCCCTGATAATAATGCACGCGACCCTGGAGAGCAGCCACCGGCACGCCGTCTACCTCGCCGAGAACTAGATTGCCCGAGTGCCCGACGACGCGTGATTTGGGGAAATGGGGCAGTTCCTGAAATGGGATGACAACGCGCTTCCTGAACGTGTCTGCATACGCGCCAAGGCCGGACCCGAGGATCAGGCCGACGGCGGGACGCTCCGGACACCGCGCGACAACTGCCGTAACAGTCTCTTGAATCCTGGCATGCAATCCTGCCCGCTGATCCGCAGCCATGGCGATGGCCTCCTAGCAAACAGTGTTCTTGATCAAATCGGGGCGCGGCGAAGCTTCATTGGAAAAGGCCCAGGACTCGAGCAACCGCCGGAGGGCTTCCCGATAACGGCTCTCGTCGTTGTAATAGACGGTCGCCAGCGGCTCCCCGCGATCGACGCGGTCTCCGATCTTCTTGAGGACTCGCATGCCCACGGCATGGTCGATCACGGAATCGACCTCCTCCCGTCCCGCTCCCAGAACGCTCATGGCGATGCCGATCTTCTCGGTATCCATCGACTGGATGAAACCCGCGGCGGGAGATGCAATGGGTGCCTCATGCCGGGCGCGAGGAAGAAGATCACAGTCGTCCACTGCCGCGACATCTCCCCCCTGGAAGCGAACGATGTCGCGGAATTTCTGCAGTGCTTTCCCTGACGCGATCGCTTCGCGGTACATTTTTCTGCCCTGGTCGAGACCCGGCGCAGCGCCACCCAGCAGCAGGCAGTAAGCCGAGAGTTCCTCGCACAGCCTGACGAGGTCCGACGGCCCGCGCCCCTTGAGCACCTCCAGGCATTCGACCACTTCCAGCGCGTTTCCGACCCACTCGCCCAGCGGCTGATTCATGTCTGTGATGAGAGCTGTAACCTTGACGCCGAAGGCATTCCCGAGGTCCACCATGACTCTGGCCAGAGCCTCCGCTTTCGGCTGATCTTTCATGAAAGCGCCGCTGCCGGTCTTAATGTCGAGGACCAGGCCGTCGATGTCCTCCGCGAGCTTCTTGCTCATGATGCTGGAGGCAATCAGCGGGTAGCTCTCGATCGTCGCAGTGACATCCCGGAGGGCATAGAGCTTCCGGTCGGCGGGGACCAGGTTCTCCGTCTGCCCCATCAGCGCCACGTGAATCTCGGCAAGCTGTTTCTTGAAACTGTCGGGGCTGAGCCGCACCTGAAAACCGGGGATCGACTCCAGCTTGTCGAGCGTCCCTCCGGTGTGCCCCAGACCCCGTCCGGAGATCATCGGGACGGTCACTCCACAGGCAGCCACGGCGGGAGCGATGACCAGCGAAGTCTTGTCGCCCACGCCGCCGGTGGAATGCTTGTCCACTTTACTGCCGGGAATATCGCCGAGGTCGAGCACAGCGCCGGAGCGCCGCATCTCCTCCGTAAGCGCGATGGTCTCCGCCCCGCTCATGCCGCGCAGGAAGACAGCCATCAGCCAAGCCGAGACTTGGTAATCGGGAATTGATCCGGAGCTGAAGCCGCGGACTATAAAGCCCAACTCGTCCGCGGACAGTTCGACGCCCTCGCGCTTCTTCCGGATGATGTCGACCGCGCGCATGATCTTCTCCTACGAAACAATAAAAGCTATCGGTGTCCGGCATCCCACGCTGCGGGATGGACGCCGGCTCCGATAGCTTCTATGCAGACAACCCGGTGGGAAGCCCCGCTAGCCGCGCAAATTGCGCATCTTCTTGCGCAGCCGCTTGCGGGCCAGTGCCTGTTTGATCCGCTTCTTTTCGCCGGGCTTCAAATAAAACGAGTGTTTCTTGACATCCTTGATGATGTCTTCCTGCTGGACTTTGCGCTTGAAACGCCTGAGAGCACTCTCGAGCGATTCACCATCGTTCAAGATCACTTCCGCCAATCTCTACCACCTCCTCCAGTGACGAACCGTCAGATTACGCTTGGCTCTCATGCCTGTCAAGATGTAAATATTTCAGTACTTTAGCCTCAAGGGGACACCCCGAATTTCCTCGCGTCAAAACGATCACCCCAGACCGACCGGAAATTCGGAATGTCCCCGCATCATGACTGGAAAAACGGGGACATTTCGCTTTTCCGGCTCAGATCTAACTGAATCGTCAGGGGAGAGTGGAAAATCGGGATGTCCCCTCTCGGCCAATCCGACTAGTTCTTCTTCACGCGCCGTCCGGCTTTCGCGGGGGGGGCCGGATGCCACGTCATCTCCGTGCTCCCGAGCTTCCGCTGCTTGTCGGTAAGCCGGGCCACTTCCTGAGCTACCTGCCGGTCGTTTTCCGGTGTGTGATCCAGTTTCCGGATGGTCTCGATGGCTTTGGGGATGTCGTAGAGCGCTTCGTAGGTCTCGGCCAGACTGATGATCGCGCCGCGCCTGCACTCGGGGCACGGTGACCGCTCCACCCGCTGCAGGTATTCTGCCGCGTCTTCGTACTTGCGCTGGATCTGATAGATGTTTCCGATCTTCAGCGACACCTGGTCGGCAAGGTGTCCGCTCACTCCGGCTTCCTCTATGCGCCTCAGCTCGCGCAACGCGCGGTTGTAGTCCTCCATTTTAAAGTAGGCGTTGGCGCGCCGGAACTGGATCTCCAGGCGGTTGTCGAGTCCGGGAAACTCCAGGATCCTGTCGTACTCGGCCACGGCCTGCGTCAGGTCGACAATCTCGGCCTCGTAGATGTCGGCGAGCTGGAGGCGCGCCTTGAGCTCTTCCGGGCGTCCCGGGAAGTCCTCGACCAGCTTTGTGTAGGCATCGACCGCATCCTTGATCTTCCGGAGGTTCAGGTAGGAGATGTCGCCGCTGCTCAGCAGAGCCTTGGGCGCAAGCTTTCCCTGCGGATCTTTCTCATAGAGCTGCCGGTAGAGCTGGTTCGCTTCCTCGTAATTTCCTTCCCGCCATTGCGCCTGGGCGCGGTCGAACAACTGCCGCGCATCTGAATTGCAGCCCGCGCCCGCCAGGGTTGCGCCGAGCAGAATCCACACGAGGAGGCGCCGGTTCACACGTCGCCTCCGCTGTCCTCGGGGCTACCCTCCTCGGAGACTTCCTCGTCCGGGCCGTCATCGCCGGCGCTTTCCGGACCGGAGCTTTCCGCTGCTTCAGGCTCAGTGTCAGCCGGAGCGACAACCACCACGCCGGCCACGTAGTCGCCCTCTTCGAGATCGATGCACTTGACGCCGATCGCGGCTCGCGTCTGCGTGTTCCTTATGGCTTCCGCGTACAGCTGAATGAGCTTGCCCTGGGCGGTGATCAGCATGATGGAGGAGTCGTCGTGCACGTGGCAGGTGTTGACGACCTGTCCGTTCTTCGGACTGACTCTGATGTTGAGAATGCCGGACCCGCCGCGGCCCTGACGCCTGTACTCTTCGACCGCGGTCCTCTTTCCGAAGCCTTTTTCGGTGATCGTCAGGAACTGCCCGTCGCCGGCGAAGGTCGACATCGAGACTACATGGTCTCCCTCGGCCAACCGGATGCCGATCACGCCGCGCGCCGTCCGGCCCATGTCGCGCACATCGGTCTCCGCGAAGCGAATCGCCTTTCCCTTGCGCGTGGCCAGGAGCACGTCGTACGAGCCGTCGGTCAGCTCGCAGCCGATCAGCTCGTCATCGTCCGATACCGAGATGGCGATGATGCCGGCGCTGCGCGGGTTGGAGAAGTCGCTCAGGGGCGTCTTCTTGATGGTTCCGTTGCGGGTCGCCATCATGACGAACGCCGGGGCATCAAAATCCTTCACCGCGATGATGTCGGCGATCTTCTCTTCCTTGGACAGGTTGACGAGATTGACGATGGCTTTCCCTTTACCTGCGGCGCCCACGTCCGGAATCTCATACACTTTCAGCCAATAGACCTGTCCGCGGTTCGTGAAGATCAGGATATAGCTGTGCGTGGAGGCGACGAAGACGTCGTCGATAAAGTCCTCGTCGCGCGCCGTCATCCCGATCCGTCCTTTGCCGCCGCGCCCCTGTGGCCGATAGAGCGAGGTGGGCGTGCGTTTGATGTAACCGCTGTGGGTGATCGTGATCACTACGTCTTCGTCGGCGATGAGGTCCTCGAGCGTAATCTCCACTTCCTCGTCGACGATTTCGGTCCGCCGCTCGTCGCCGTACGTCTTCTGCAGCTCGCGCAGTTCATCGACGATCACTCCCTTGAGCACCTGTTCGCTCGCCAGAATCTCCTTCAGACGGGCAATTTGTTTCAGCGTTTCTTCGTATTCGCTGACGATCTTCTGCCGCTCGAGCCCGGTGAGCCTCTGCAGCCGCATGTCCAGGATCGCCTGGGCCTGCAGTTCGCTGAACTGGAACTGTTCCATCAATCCCTGCCGGGCGATGGCCGGCTCTTTCGAGGCGCGGATCAGTGTGATGATCTGATCGAGAAGGTCGAGCGCTCTCTTGAGGCCTTCGAGGATGTGGGCTCGCGCTTCCGCCTTGGCCAGGTCGAAGATGGTGCGGCGCCGGACCACGTCTTTCCGGTGTTCGATGAAGCACGCCAGCGCCTGCTGAAGATTTAATGTCCGCGGCTGGTTGTTGACGATGGCGAGCAGAATGATGCCGAAGCTCGACTGCATGGGAGTGAGCTTGTACAGATTGTTGAGGACCACCTGCGCCGGCTCGTCTCTCTTGAGCTCGATGACGATGCGCATGCCCTCACGGTCCGACTCGTCGCGCAGGTCCGCGATCCCTTCCAGGCGCTTTTCCCTCACCAGCTCGGCGATGCGCTCGATCAGCTTGGCCTTGTTCACCTGATAAGGAATTTCCGTGACCACGATGGCTTCGCGGTCGCGGGTCAGCTTCTCGATGGCGGCGCGGGCGCGCATGATGACGACGCCCCGACCGCTCTGATATGCGGCCCGGATGCCGCTGCGGCCGTAAATAAAGCCGGCCGTCGGGAAATCGGGCCCGGGCACCTGTGCCATCAGCTCATTGAGTGTGGCATTGGGGTTTTCGATCAGCAGGACGGTGGCGTTGATGATCTCCGTAAGGTTGTGGGGCGGGATGTTGGTCGCCATTCCCACCGCAATCCCGGAAGAGCCGTTGACGAGCAGGTTGGGGAACCGGGCCGGAAGCACCAGCGGCTCCTTGAGCGAGTCGTCATAGTTTGGGCCGAAGTCCACCGTGTCTTTTTCGATGTCAGCCAGCATCTCGTCGGCGAGCCGGGCCATGCGTACTTCGGTGTATCGCATCGCAGCGGGATTGTCGCCATCCACCGAGCCGAAATTCCCCTGGCCATCGATGAGCGGGTACCGGATCGAAAAATCCTGCACCATGCGCACGGTCGTGTCGTAGACCGCAGTCTCGCCGTGCGGATGGTACTTGCCAATTACATCGCCGACGACGCGGGCCGACTTCTTGTACGGCTTGTCATAGGCATTGCCCAGGTCGTGCATGGCGTAGAGCACGCGCCTGTGCACCGGTTTCAGCCCATCGCGGGCGTCGGGCAAAGCCCTGCCGATGATCACGCTCATGGCGTAATCCAGGTAGGACTTGCGCATCTCTTCGATGATGTTTACAGGAATCTGTTCCAGTGCTTCATTCATGGCGTACCGCGGTCGGCAGTGCGCAGTCAGGAGTAGGCAGTGATCAAACAGGGGTCACGTGCACCACAGCGGTCGCTGCGCACTGCTTCATGGCATGGCAAATCGTGAGCAACGGGGGTGCCGGCTGTGATCCGTATGATGCTCGATGCCTCTTTGTGATCACTGCTGACTTCCCACTAGATGTCCAGGTTTCTGACGTTCAACGCGTTGTCCTCGATGAAGCGGCGCCTCGGCTCGACTGCGTCCCCCATGAGGATCGTGAAGATCGCGTCCGTCTGCACGGCATCGTCGATCGAAACTTTCAGCAAGGTGCGGGACTCGGGACTCATGGTGGTTTCCCAGAGCTGTTCG
>Ga0335070_10006885_pt1 | contig 13360 bp, 9 predicted proteins | sample Lox_Sample_13_FD_206722 | JGI IMG/M metagenome (GOLD analysis project Ga0335070, IMG submission 206722) | Soil microbial communities from Loxahatchee National Wildlife Refuge, Florida, United States - Lox_Sample_1.3 | ecosystem: Environmental > Terrestrial > Soil > Wetlands | place: USA: Florida...
ATGCCGAGATGGCGAAGCCCGCGGGCTTCAACATCAACGTCATCGTGACCCCGGCCGAAAGCTTCTGGGACGATGTCTGGCTCAAGAAGTCGATCGTGACCTCGGCTTGGTCGATGCGCCCACCCGGAGAGGGGCTGGCCGTGGCCTATACCCAGACCTCGAAATGGCCGGAGACCCATTGGAGCCGCCCGGACTATGACGCGCTGCTGCTCAAGGCCAACACCACGGTCGATCCGGCTGCGCGCCTGAAGCTCTATCAGCAGGCGGGCGAGATGCTGGCGAAGGAAGGCGGGTTGATCCTGCCGATGTTCGTCCATCAGGTGGTGGCGCTACGCAAGGGCTGCGAGGGCTACAAGCCGCTGGCGCAGAACTTCAACCTGAACTTCGAGAATCTCAGCTGCAAGTAAGCCGAGGCCGGCCCCGGGACGCCATGCGCGCCCCGGGGTCGTTTTGCTCTTTCGCTTCCCTCTCTTCCACTTTCACTTTCGTGCTTGGGCGGATCTCTGAGAGTATGCGGGTTCACCCTTTCGTCATCCCCGCGAAGGCGGGGATCCATGAACACCCATCGAGAAAAACTGGGCATGGTCTTGTGTTCATGGATGCCGGCCTAAAGCCGGCATGACGAAGAAAACACTCCCTCCAATAGCGTGCACGTGCCGGCACCCCTGTGGAGAGAGGAAGCAAATGGTGGCGGTAGCGCGCCACTGAGACCGTGATTCTTTCACGCGCCTGCTAACCAGGGAGAGAGGACGCGACGCCGATGGCCATGCTGCGTCTCGTGATCGGCCGCATCCTGCTCACGGTCATCACGCTCCTGCTGGTCTCCTTCATCGTGTTCGGAATGCTCGAGATCCTGCCGGGCGATGTCGCCTCGCGCATCCTCGGCCGCGATGCTACGCCCGAAGCACTAGCCGTGCTGCGGGCCAAGCTCGCCCTGGATCAGCCCGCGCTTTGGCGCTATGCCCATTGGCTGGGGGGCGTGCTCAGCGGCGATCTCGGCCAGTCGCTCGTCAGCGGCCGGCGCGTGACCGATATTCTGGGCCCGCGCATCTACAACACGGTCCTGCTCTCGATCTACGCCTTCATCCTCTATATCCCCTTGACCGTGATCCCGGCGATGATCCAGGCGGTGGGGCGCGATCGCATGCTGGATCATGGACTCTCGGCCCTGACGCTGGTGCTGCTGTCGATGCCGGACTTCCTGCTGGCGACGGTGCTACTGATTCTCTTCGTGATCACCATCCCGATCCTGCCGGCCATGTCGATCGTCGATCAGACCTCGGGATGGCATGAATATCTCGATGCCACGACCTTGCCGGCGGTGACGCTCGCCATCGTCATGGCGGTCTATGCGGTGCGGATGCTGCGCGACAACCTGATCGAGGTGCTCGATTCCGACTATGTGCGCATGGCCGAGCTGAAGGGCCTGCCGCCGGCACGCGTGCTGATCCGCCATGCTTTGCCCAATGCGCTGGTGCCGACGCTGAATGTGACGGCGATCAATCTGGGCTATCTCGTCGGCGGCGTGGTCGTGGTCGAGAAGGTGTTCGGCTATCCGGGCTTCGGCAGCCTGCTGGTGGATTCGCTCCAGCTGCGCGACCTGCCGGTGATCGAGGCGACAGTAATGCTGGCCTCGACCGTCTATATCGCGGCCAATCTTCTGGCCGATATCGGTGCCATCCTGCTCAACCCGCGGCTCAAGGGGGGCTGAGAGGAATGGCCGCCGTCGCCGCCGAGCCCCGTCGCGCGCCGCGCAGCCGTCGCTTGCGCGCCTTCTGGCGCCGCACGCCGCGCAGCTTCCGCATCGGCGCCCTGATCCTGCTGGTTCATCTTGCCGTCGCCGTCACCGGCCCATTCTGGGCGCCCTACGGCTACGCCCAAATGGGCGCCGGCATTCCGCTCTCGGGCATGAGCTGGGCCCATCCCTTCGGCATCGATCAACTGAGCCGCGACATCTTCAGCCGCGTCGTCCATGGCTCGCATATCGTGATCCTGCTCTCGCTCTCCGGCACGGCACTCGGTCTCGTCATCGGCGCCATCGTCGGCCTGCTCTCGGGCTACATCGGCGGCTGGTTCGACGACATCCTGCAGCGCTTCATCGAGGCCTTGATCAGCATCCCGTTCCTGGTGCTGGCGCTCCTGGCCATGGCGGCCGCGGGCCCCGAGGTCGCCGGCAACCCGATCCTGGTGGTGCTGGTGGTGGCGCTGGTCTATGCGCCGCGCATCGCGCGCATGGCGCGCGCGGCCGCGATCGACATCGCCACCCGCGACTATGTCACGGTCGCGCGGCTGCGCGGCGAGAGCCCCTGGTCGGTGATGCGTCGCGAGCTCCTGCCCAACGCCACCAGCGTGCTCCTGGTCGAGTTCGCGCTGCGCGCGGGCTATGCCCCGGTGCTGATCGGCTCGCTGGGCTTCCTGGGCTTCGGCCTCAGGCCGCCGACGCCGGAATGGGGCCTCATGATCAGCGAGAACCGCGCCCTGCTGATGGTCTCGCCGATCACGGTGCTGGGGCCGGGCCTCACCCTCGCATCGCTGGTCGTGGGGCTCAATCTCTTCACCGAAGGCTTCGCGCGCATCCTCGGGCGCAGCGTCAGGCTGGGCGAGCGATGAGCGGGCCTGAGACCCTGCTGCGGGCGGTGGATCTGCAGGTCTCCTATCGGCAGCAGGAGGGCTGGCTGCCGGTGCTCCATCGCATCAATTTCGCGATCCGGCGCGGCGAGACTTTCGGACTGGTCGGCGAATCGGGTTGCGGCAAATCGACGGTGGCGCTGCAGCTCCTGGGCTACCGCCATCCGAGCGCCCGTGTCGAGGGCGGCCATATCGAGTTCGGCGGCCGCGATCTCCTGAGGCTGCCGCGCCGTGCGCTCGATCGCATTCGCGGCAACCGCATCAGCTTCGTGCCGCAGAACCCGACCACCGCGCTCAATCCCGGCATGCGGGTCGGCGACCAGGTGGTCGAGATCCTGCTGCTGCACAAGCGCGCGGCCGATGCGACGCAGGCGCTCGCGCGCGTGACCGAGCTGTTCGGGCTGGTGGGCCTGCCGACGCCCAAAGCTCTGCTGGGCCGCTACCCGCATCAGCTTTCGGGCGGCCAGCAACAGCGCGTCTGCATCGCCATGGCGCTCGCCTGCGATCCGGATCTGGTGGTGCTGGACGAGCCCACCACCGGGCTCGACGTCACCACCCAGGAGCAGATCGTCGAGCTGCTGATCGATCTGCGCCGGCGCATCGGCCTGTCGATGCTCTATGTCACGCACGATCTGGGCCTCTTGTCGCAGATCGCCGACCGGGTCGGCGTCATGTATGCGGGCCATATGGTCGAGATCGCGCCGGTGGCCGAGCTCTTCCGCCAGCCGCGCCACCCCTATACCCGAGGGCTTATCGGATCGATCCCGCGCATCGACCGGCCCGACGAGCCGGCGCTCCGGCCTTTGCGCGGCCTGCTCCGGCGCAACGAGTTGCCGGAAGGCTGTCCGTTCCAGCCGCGCTGCGATTTCGCGGAGGCGAGCTGCGCCACCAACCGCCAGACGCTCGATCGCGTAGCGCCGGGCCATGAGGTGGCCTGCCAGCGCTGGCGGGCGCTTCTGGCGCCTGCCGTTGCCGCGGCGGGCGAGACCGCGGTGCCGCGCGCGCGGCCCGAGCCGGAGCCGCCTTTGCTGGCGCTGGACCATCTGTCGATCGCCTACGGTGCGGGCGGGGGCGCGCTGGCCCGCTTCCTGGGGGCGGCACCCTTCGTCGCCGTGCATGATCTCGATCTCGCCATCGCCCAGGGCGAGACGTTGGCGCTGGTCGGCGAATCCGGCAGCGGCAAATCGACCGTCGCGCGCGCCGTCAGCGGCCTGTTACGACCTTATGAAGGCCAGGTGCTGCTGCATGGCCAAAGGCTGGCGGGGCTGGTGCGGGAACGATCGGGCGAGCAGCGCCGCGAGATCCAGTACGTCTTCCAGAACCCCGACGCCTCGCTCAACCCGCGCGCCAGGATCGGCACCATCCTGGCCCGCCCGCTCGAGATGTTCTTCGATCTCGATCGCCGCGCCATGCGCGCGCGCGTGCTCGAAGCTCTGGACGATGTGCGCCTCGACGCCGGCTACGCCGAGCGTTATGCCGATCAGCTTTCCGGCGGCGAGCGCCAGCGCGTCGCGATCGCGCGCGCGCTGATCGCGCGGCCGACCCTGCTGCTCTGCGACGAGGTGCTCTCGGCCCTCGACGTCTCGGTCCAGGCCAACATCCTCGATCTGTTGCGCCGGCTGCGCGCCGAGCATCAGGTGGCGATGCTCTTCATCTCCCACGACCTGGCCGTGGTTCGCTCGATCGCAGACAAGGTCGGCGTGCTGTTCCAGGGCCGGCTCATGGAGATGGGACGCACGGCGGACATCTTCTCGGCCCCGTTCCATCCCTATACCCACAGCCTGCTGATGGCGGTGCCCGATCCCGATCGCCCGCGCCGATCGATGACGGTGAGTCGGCGACCCGCCCTGGGCCCGTCCAAGGCCGCGGGCTGCCCCTATGCCGGACGCTGCGCCTGGCAGGCGGGTGCCATCTGCGAGCAGACGCCGCCGCCCTGGCGCAAGACCGAGCGCGGTGTCGCGATCCATTGCCATCTGCCGCTCGACGAGCTGACGGCCCGCGAGCAGTGGACGCCGTCCGATGAACCCGCCGCCATGCCGGCCCCCACCACCTCCCTTGCGTGAGAGATCCCCATGAAGATCACCGCGATCGAATGCTTCGTCCTTCTGGTGCCCGACTATCGCGCCGATGCCTGCAGCTCGGCGCAGGACAATCTCGTCGTCAAGATCCACACGGACGAGGGGCTGGTCGGCATCGGCGAGACCGACACGAACCCCTGGGTCGCCAAGGCGATGATCGAGGCGCCTGGCACGCATATCATGGGGCTCGGCCTCAAGGAGATGCTGATCGGCGCCGATCCGACCGATGTCGAGGGCATCTGGGAGCGCATGTATAAGGGCTCGGCGATGACCGGCCGCCGGGGCCTCGGCATCTGCGCCATGGGCGCCCTCGACATGGCGCTCTGGGATCTCAAGGGCAAGGCCGAGAACAAGCCCTGCTGGCAGCTTCTGGGCGGCGCCCTCAACACCATCACCCCCTATGCCTCGCTGCTGCCCGACGGCAACACGCTGGACGAATATACCAAGGTGCTGGTGCATCGCGCGGTCGAAGCGAAGCGGCTGGGCTTCAAGGCGGCCAAGCTCGAGATCTGCATCAAGGGGCCCTATTCGCACAATTCTCTGCAGATCCCCGACGACCGCGAGATCGCGCGGATCGTGCGCGCCTGCCGCGAGGCGGTCGGGCCCGCGATGACGCTGATGGTCGATGTCGCCTATTGCTGGCAGGACTGGAAGGAGGCGCTGCGGGCAATCGAGATGTTCGCCGAGGACGACATCTATTTCATCGAGACGCCGCTGCCGAGCGACGACTACGAGGGCTACGCCAAGCTGGTCAAGGCCTCGCCCATGCGGGTCGCGGCCGGCGAATGGCTCAATTCGCGCTTCGAGTTCCTGGAGCTGATGGATCGCGGCGCGCTCGACGTGGTGCAGCCCGATGTGGGGCGTGTCGGCGGCCTGACCGAGGCGCGGCGCGTGGCGCTCCATGCCCGCGACCGCGGCATCGTCGTGGTGCCGCATTGCTGGAAATCGGCGATCGGCATCGCGGCCTCCGCGCATCTGGCCGCGATCGCGCCCACCTGCACCTACATCGAGTTCCTGCCGCACGGCCTCTCGGATTCGCGGCTGCGGCGCGAGCTGGTGCCGGACGAGCTGCCGGTGGTCGATGGCGTGATCCCGCTGCCGGCCAAGCCCGGCCTCGGCATCACCGTCAGCGACGCGGCGCTCAAGGCCTTCAAGGTGGCTTGACCTCTTTTCTTTCCTCTCCCCCTTGCTCAGGGGGAGAGGATCAAGGTGAGGGGGCGCGCGACGTCGCGGCGGCGAATTGGAACGACGCGCGCATTCCTTATCACCGCGTAAAGGCCGGCCCCGGCCTCGGGTCGATCGGCATCAGTTTGGCCAAGCCCGTCGCTTCCTCGAAGGCGGCGGCGGCCGAGAGCAGCGCCGCCTCGCCGCGCGGACGGCCCACGATCTGCACGCCCACCGGCCTGCCGTCGGCGGTGAAACCGGCCGGCACCGCGATCGAGGGGCAGGAGGTCATGGTGACGACGCTCGCGATCTTGAGCCACTCGACATAGTTCTCGAAGCTCTGCCCGTCGACCTCCTTGACCCAGCGGATCTTGACATCGAGCGGCGGCGTGCAGGCTGCGGGGGCCACCAGGATGTCGTAGGTCTGAAAGAACTCGGCGATCTGGCCATAGAGCCGCCCGCGCCGGAGCAGCGCCTTGCCGATCTCCTCGATCTGCAGCTTCATGCCGCGCTCGATGTTCCAGATCACGTCGGGCTTGAGCTTGTCGCGGTGGTGGTCGTAGAGCGGCTTCATGGTCGCCGCGTAATCGACCGCGCGCAGCGTCTGGAAGGCATGGGGCACGCCGTGGAAATCGGGGCAGGCCTCTTCGACGATGGCGCCCATGGCGGCGAAGCGTTCGGCCGCCGCCTTGCAGATCGCGCGGGTCTCGGGCGCCACCGGCGTGATGCCGAGATCGGTCGAGAACGCCACGCGCTTGGGCGCCCGGCGCTGCCGCGCGGTCTCGCGGAAGCCGACGGCGGGGGCCTCCAGCGACAGCGGATCCTCGATATGCCAACCGGCCATGGCGTCGAGCATCAAGGCCGTGTCTTCGACATTGCGCGCCATGGGTCCGTTGACCGAGAGCGTGTCGAAACGGATCTCGCCGGGGCCCGCCGCCACTCGGCCGGGGCTCGGGCGCAGGCCCACCACCGAGCAGAAGCTCGCCGGCGTGCGTAAGGAGCCGCCGAGATCGGAGCCGGTCGCGAGCCAGACTTGGCCGGTCGCGAGCGCCACCGCCGAGCCGCCCGAGGAGCCGCCGGCATTGAGGCTGGTGTTCCAGGGATTGAGCGTCTCGCCGAAGACCTCGTTGAAGGTATTGGCCCCGGCGCCGAACTCGGGCGAGTTGCTCATGCCGATCGGGATGCCGCCCTTGGCCTCGAGCCGCTCCACCATGATGTCGGAGCGCTGGGGTACATTGTCGGCGAAGATCGGCGAGCCGTAGGTGGTGCGCACGCCGGCCAGATCGTTCAGGTCCTTGACCGCGAAGGGCAAGCCTGCGAGCCAGCCGCGCGCATCGGCCGACCTTTCCTTCCTTGCCATCAAGCGCCGCGCCTGGTCGCGCGCCCGCTCCGGCGCCAGCGTCACCATGGCGTTGACGGCAGGGTTGACGGCTTCGATGCGCGCCAGCGACGCCTCGACCAGCTCCAGCGGCGAGACCTCCCCGCGCTCGAGAAGATCGACCGCCGTGCAGGCCGTCAGCCGCACGAGTTCATCCGCGCCCGTCATGAGATATCGGTCCCCCGCAAAATATTGTACCGGCCGTGGTGTCGGCCGGCTCTCCCGTTTCAACGTCCGGTGGCGATCGCCGGCGTCTTGTCGTTGGGTCGCACCTTCGGCCGCGGCTTGGCGGCCGCGAGGCGCGCCAGTTCCTTGGAGAGCGCAACCTTGCCTTCCTCGGCGAAGGCTTCGTGATTGAGCTCCAGATTATCGAGATCGTAGTAGTAATTCACCAGCATGCCGAAGGATTGCTGCATGCCCTTGGCCGAGACGTCGCCCAGCCAATTGATGCGCTCGAGCCGCGCCCCATTGCCGAGATGGAAGCGGGCGACCGGATCGGCGGGCCTCGGGCCGCCGAGGGTACCAGCAAGATAGCCGGCGCAAAGACCGGTCAGGGTCTCGCGCAGCGGCGCCAGCGCGGCCGCATCGACCGCGGGCCGCTGCAGCAGGCCCGCAAGCGCTTCGCGATCGGCAGGCTCGAGATCGAGCCCCGGCTGGCCATCCAAGGCTGAGGCCAGCCAGCCGCGGAAGGACGGTATCGGCGACAAGGTCGCGAAGGTCTTGAGCTGCGGCAGCTCGCGCTGCAGCTCGAGCACGACCTGCTTGATCAGGAAATTGCCGAACGAGATGCCGCGCAGGCCCGTCAGCGAGTTGTTGATCGAGAAGAAGATCGCATGGGTCGCCTTGCCCGGGTCGAGCGGCACCGCCTCGGGATCGATGATCGGCTGGATCGAGGATGCCAGCTCGCGGCCGAGCGCCACCTCGATGAAGATCAGCGGCTCGTCCGGGAGCGCCGGATGAAAGAACGCGAAGCAGCGCCGGTCGGGCGCCAGCCGGCGGCGCAGATCCGACCAGTTGGCGATCTCATGGACCGCTTCGTAGTGCTTGATCTTCTCCAGGAGCGAGGCCGGTGAGTTCCAATCGATCCGTTCGAGATAGAGAAAGCCGCGATTGAACCAGGAGCCCAGGAGATGCTGGAAATCCGCATCGACGGCGCGCAAACCCGGCTCCTCGGCCAGATGCCCGAGCAGCCGCTCGCGCAAGCGGACGATGACGCGGGTGCCGCCGGGCGCCATGTTGAGGCGGCGGAGCAGTTCCTGGCGCGGCGCTTCGACCGCTTCGCCGAGCTTACGCAGTGCTGCCGGGTTGCCATCCTTCCGATAGGCCTCGGCGGCCGCCAAGACCCTCTCGCGATCGGCGCCGAAGCGCTCCGCCAGCGTATGAAAGAATCTCAGCTCCTCCTCGGGCGTCAGACGCTCGAGCCGCGCTGCCAACTCGCTCGCCGAAGCAAGCGCGGTCGCTTCGCCGCGCCGCGCGAGGACGCGAGCGCAAAGCGCCTCCAGATCGACGACCGGCGCGGCCGGGCTGCTCTGCTGCGACAGGAGGCGCCGGCCGGCTTCGATGATCTGGTCGAGGATGCCGCCGATCAGAGGTGCCGCCATGGTGATCGCTCCTCGTCGCCGACGGTTCTCGCAGGCCTGCCGGCAAGGGCCTCGGCGCCAGGATAGCGGGGTGCCGTCCGTTCTCTAGCGCGGTTTTCGGGGCAAAATGATGGCACCGGTCAACCGCCGGCGCGCCGGCCGGCGAAGGTCGCCTTGTAGGTCTCGCGCAGCTTCGCCTTCTCGACCTTGCCCATGGCGTTGCGTGGCAATTGCTCGACCAGGAATACCGCCTTGGGCGCCTTGTAGGCCGCCAGATGCTCGCGCGTCGCCTCGGTGATCTGCTTCTCGGCCAGTGCCGCCCCCGGCTTGCCGACGACGACCGCCACCACGGCCTCGCCAAAATCCGCATGGGGCACGCCGATCACGGCCGATTCCGTCACGCCGGGCAGCGCGTCGATCACGCTCTCCACTTCCTTGGGATAGACATTGAAGCCGCCCGAGATGATCAGGTCCTTGGAGCGGCCGACGATATGGATGTAGCCCCGTTCATCCATGCGGCCGACATCGCCGGTGATGAAGAAGCCGTCGGCGCGGAACTCGGATCTGGTCTTCTCCGGATTGCGCCAATAGCCCTTGAAGATGTTGGGGCCCTTGACCTCGATGCCGCCGACCTGGCCCGGCTTCAGCGCCTTGCCTTGGTCGTCGGCAATGCGCAACTCCACGCCGGGCAAGGGGAAGCCGACACTGCCGGCCACGCGCTCGCGCAAATAAGGGTTCGAGGTGATCATGTTGGCCTCGGTCATCCCGTAGCGCTCGAGGATGGTGTGGCCGGTCCGTTCCTTGAAGGCGTTGAAGGTCTCGACCGTCAAGGGGGCCGATCCTGAGATGAAGAGCCGCATATGACGACAGCAGTCGCGCCCGAACTCGGGGCTCGCGAGGAGGCGCGTATAGAAGGTCGGCACGCCCATCATAAGGGTGGCGCGCGGCAGCAGCCGGACGATCTCGGCCGCATCGAATCGCGGCAGGAAGATCATGCTGGTGCCGTTGAGGAGCGTGGTGTTGAGCGCAACGAAGAGGCCGTGGGTGTGGAAGATCGGCAGCGCGTGCAGCAGCCGGTCGCGCGGGTCGAATCGCCAGATCTCGTGGAGCGCCGCGGCGTTCGAGGAGAGATTGCCATGGCTCAGCATGGCGCCCTTGGGCTTGCCGGTGGTGCCGCTGGTATAGAGGATCGCCGCGATCGTATCGTCGTCGCAGGCGAAGGTCTCGAGCTCGGCCGGCTGGCGCGCTGCCGCCTCGATCAGGCTGCCCCGGCCTTCCGCATCGAGCGTCAGCATCCTGGCGCCGTGATCCTTGACCAGCGATTCATCGGCGAGCGGCGAACCCGGCGTCACCACCACGACCTTGGGCGCGGCGTCGGCCAGGAAGTACTCGACCTCGTCGCGGCGATAGCCGGTATTGAGCGGCAGATAGATGGCACCGATGCGCAAGGAAGCGAGATAGAGCGCCACCGCCTCGGGCGTCTTCTCGACCTGGACCATGACGCGCTCGCCGGGCTTGGCGCCGGCGGCGAGGAGGGCGCGGCCGATGCGGGCACTGAGCGTCAGTATCTCGCCATAGCTATGGACCGTGCCGTCGGCGGTCTCGAGCAGCGGTGCCGCCGGGTCCCTCGAGAAGTTGCGCGCGAGGATGGCGAAGAGGTTGCGGTTGGCGGACATGGTTCGAGTATTCTTGTTCGCTGACGTCAAGGCCGGCCAGGACAGGGCGGCGGCGGGCCGATTGTCGGTGAGGAATGCCGTCCCGCACAAGCCCTGCACCGGTTGGCCCTTGGGATTGCTCAGGAATCCTTGCGTGCCAGCACTGGCCGGGTTGCGGGGGACTGCGCGTGGCCGCTGACCTCGTCGCCGGCATTGGCGGGCAGGCCGATGAAGGTGAGAGCCGAGGCCGCGGAGAAGACCGCCACCACATAGAAGGCGAAGGTGAAATCGCCGACGTTGAGCTGGCCTCCATGCATCGACACGGCGATGTGGAGGGCCAAGGCGCCGACGCCGACGCCGAGGCTCATGGAGAGCTGCTGTGCCATGCTGGCGAAGCTGGTGGCGAGGCTCATCTTCTCGGCCGGCATGTCGGCATAGGCGATGGTGTTGAGCGCGGTGAATTGCAGCGAGCGGAAGAAGCCGCCGGCGAGCAGCAGCGCCAGGATCATCCAGCCGGGCGTGCCGAGCTGGAAGAAGGAGTAGCTGGCGAGGAAGGCGGCGCTGATGATCGCATTGGCGATCATCGTGCGCTTGAAGCCGAACCGGCGCAGGATCGGGCCGGCCGTGATCTTCATGAAGAGCGCGCCGGCGGCGGCCGCGAAGGTCAGCAGGCCTGAATTGAGCGCCGACAGGCCGAAGCCCAGCTGCAGCAGCAGCGGCATCAGGAAGGGCAGGGCGCCGATGCCGATGCGGAACAGGGTGCCGCCCAGGATGTTGGTCCGAAAGGTCTGGATGCGCAGCAGCTTCAGGTCGATCACGGGATGGGCCACGCGGTGCGCGTGGCGGACATAAAGCGTGATGGTGACGAGGCCCGCGACCAGCAGCACCGTGACGATCCAGCCCGGCAGGATGCCGCGCCCCATGGTCTCGAAGGCGAAGACCAGCCCCGACAGGCCGACGCCGCTGAGGACGAAGCCCGTCAGGTCGAGCGGCGGCGTCTTCGGCTCGCGCGCATCGGCGATGAAGAGCGTCGCCAGCAGGATTCCCAGGAGGCCGATGGGCAGGTTCAGCCAGAAGATCCAGCGCCAGGAGAAATAGGTGACGATGAAGCCGCCGACCGGCGGGCCGATGACCGGGCCCACGAGCGCCGGCACGGTCAGATAGGCCATGGCGCTCACCAGCTGTGTCTTGGCGACGGCGCGCAACACCACGAGCCTTCCGACCGGCACCATCATGGCGCCGCCGATGCCCTGCAGGATGCGCGCGGCGACGAAGTCGAACAGCGAGTTGCTGAAGCCGCAGAGTATCGAGGCGCCGGTAAAGACGACGATGGCGATGCGGAAGACATGGCGCGCGCCATAGCGGTCGGCGACCCAGCCGCTGATCGGGATGAAGACCGCGAGGCTCAAGAGATAGGAGGTGATCGCGAGATTGAGATGGACCGGGTTCTCGTTGAAGGCCCTGGCGATGGTCGGCAGCGCGGTCGAGACCACCGTCGAATCGAGATTCTCCATGAACAGCGCGCAAGCGACGATCAGCGGCGTGATCATGGGCGAGGAAGGCCGGACGCGAATCATGAACCGGAATTGAGCTCGGAAGAGATCGGCGAGAAGGCGGCGGGGGAATGGCGCGAAGGCGCCCGAAGCAGCGGCTCCAGAGCGAGAATAGAACCATGCCCGACGCGCAGACGAGCCAATTTCATATGGCTGCCATCCATGCGAAGCAGGATGAAGGATCGGTCGCGCGAACGCCAGATCGGGCGGGCCAAATTATCTCCTCCCCCCGCGCTTCGGGGGAGGGACCAAGGAGGGGGCTGCTCGGTCTGTGCAGCCCTCTCCTTCGCCCTCTCCCGCATGCGGGAGAGGGGACAAAGGTCACGCCCGAGCCAGCGCCCTTTGCGGCAGGAAAAAGGCCGCGACCACCGTTCCCGTGCCGATCGCGGCGAGCGTCAGGAACAAGGTGGAAAATCCCCCGGTCGCATCATGGGTATGGGCGATCAGGGGCACCGCCAGGGGGCTGGCGCCGAAGGAGAGAACATAGCTCACGGCATAGACGCGGGCGCGCCAGCGCTCATCGACGATGACGGCCACGATCGCGTCCAGAATCGGAATAAGGCCGAAGACGGAGAACATCAGCGCCACCGCGATCGGCAGGATGCCGATTCCGGGACTGATGCTGGCGACGATCAGCAGCGGCACCTGCAGCGCCGCGACCGGGAGGAAGACACGGCCGACGCCGCGCTTGTCGATCAGTTGCCCAACCACGAGCTGGGCCATCGCCGCCACGACATAGACGACGGAAAGCAGCGCGCCGATCCCCATCGTGGAGCTCGTCAGGGCGGCCAGATGCTCGGCGAAGACCTTCGGCATGGCGATGGTGGTCGCGTTGAAGATGACGCTGTCGCAGATGATCGCCAGGAACAAGACCGTGCCGACACGGACCAGCAGGGCTTGCGGCAGACTGCAGGAGGCCTTCGTCTCCGCCTGGGTCATCTCCGTTGTCGGGCGCACCGTCGCCAGGAAGAAGAGGCCCGCGAGGATGGCGACGGCGCCCGGCAGGATGAAGGCCGCACGCCAGCCAATCCAATCGCAAAGCAACCCGGTGACGAGTGCCGCGCTCGCGATCCCGAAATTGCCGAAGACGCCATTGATGCCAAGGCTTCGACCGAGCTTGGCCTGGTCGCGGACCAGCATCGCGATCCCGACCGGATGATAGATCGCCCCGAACAGACCGATCGCGGTCAGGCCGATGAAGATTCCGGCGGGCCCTTGCGCGAAGCCGGTCGCGACGGCGGCAATGCCGGTGCCGAAGAAGAAGATCGCCATCATGCCGCGCCGGCTCCAGCGATCGCCGAGCCAACCGGCCGGCAGCGAGCCG
>Ga0335070_10006886_pt1 | contig 13355 bp, 16 predicted proteins | sample Lox_Sample_13_FD_206722 | JGI IMG/M metagenome (GOLD analysis project Ga0335070, IMG submission 206722) | Soil microbial communities from Loxahatchee National Wildlife Refuge, Florida, United States - Lox_Sample_1.3 | ecosystem: Environmental > Terrestrial > Soil > Wetlands | place: USA...
CATCGACAGCTCGATCTCCAAGACGGTCAACGTGCCCGCGGGCATCAGCTTCGAGGCGTTCAAGGACGTCTACCTCCGCGCCTACGAGACGGGCTGCAAGGGCTGCACCACCTATCGCCCGAACCCGATCACGGGCGCCGTGCTGCAGGCTGAGCCGGTGGTGGCGGAGGTACGCGACGCACCGGCAGCCGTGCCGGCGCGGCCACGCGAGGCGACGACGGGCGGCGTGGTCTACATGATGCGGCCGCTCGACAGGCCGGAAGTGCTGCTCGGCCAGACCTACAAGATAAAGTGGGTCGACAGCGACCATGCCTTCTACATCACCATCAACGACATCGAGAAGGACGGGCGGCGGCGGCCGTTCGAGGTGTTCATCAACTCCAAGAACATGGAGGCCTATGCCTGGGCGCTGGCGTTGACGCGGATGATCTCGGCGGTGTTCCGGCGCGGCGGCGACGTCTCGTTCGTGGTCGAGGAGCTCAAGGCGATTTTCGATCCGCGCGGCGGACAATGGAGCGAGGGCCGCTATGTCCCCTCGCTGATGGCGGCGATCGGCGAAGTGATCGAGAAGCACATGATCGCGATCGGCTTCATCGCGCCCAAGGAGACCGACCTCGTGCCGGAGGAACGCCGAGCCGTTGCGATCGCGGCGGAGGGCGCGCCGGCCAGGTTCTGCCCGCGCTGCTCCTCGGCGAGCTTCGTGAAGCTCGAGGGCTGCGACCAGTGCCTTTCCTGCGGCTATGCGCGCTGCGGGTGAGCGGACTTCGGACAGCGAAGCGGTAGCTCCTTGAACCGGGCGCCGTTCGTCATTCCCAACGAGAAGGCACGCGCGCTGATCCTTGCGCTGAGCGGGCTGTCGGGCGTGCGGCAGGAAGGCGGCGCCGCCGCCGTCGCGCCGCTGATCCGCCGGCTCGGCTATGTCCAGCTCGACTCGATCAAGATCATCGAGCGCGCCCACCATCACATCCTCTACGCGCGCCATACCGGCTACCGCCCGCGGCATCTCGACCGGTTGCAGGCGAAAGCGCCGGCGCTGTTCGAGCACTGGACACACGACTCCTCGCTGATCCCACTCGAGCACTATCCGCACTGGCGCCACCGCTTCGCCCGGACCAAGGCGAACGTTGCGAAATGGCGCGAGCGCTTCGGCGACGACCGGGTGCTGCGCACCGTGCGCGATCACATCGAAGAGCACGGCGCGTCGGTGGCGCGCGACTTCGCCCATCTCGGCGGGCGGACCGGCCCGTGGTGGGGCTGGGGTCCGGCAAAGGCAGCGCTCGAATATCTCTGGCGCACGGGCGAACTTGCGGTGCTGGAGCGCGACGGCTTCGAAAAGATCTACGACCTCGCCGAGCGCTCGATCCCGAGGGCGCTACGCCAGGCACGGCCGTCGAAGACCGAGACGCATGACTGGGCGCACAATGCGGCGCTCGACCGGCTGGGCGCCGCAACCCCGCGCATGCTAGCGGACTTCTGGGCCCATGCCGAAATCCCGGAGACCGCGCGATGGATCGAGACCGAAAAGAAGAAGGGCCGGCTGATCGATGTGGTCCTGGAAGCCGCAACCGGGCACCGGAGCTTCAACGCGGTAGCGCGACCGGGCATCGAGGAGCTGGTCCGGGACCTGCCGGAGCCGACATCGCGGCTGCGGGTGCTCTCGCCGTTCGACCCCGTGCTGCGCGACCGCACGCGGCTCGAACGCATCTTCGGGTTCGACTACACGATCGAGATCTTCGTGCCGGGGCACAGGCGCAAATACGGCTACTACGTCTTCCCGCTGCTCGAAGGCTCGCGCTTCGTCGGCCGCATCGACATGAAGGCCGAACGGGCCAACGACCGGCTGGCGGTGAAGGGGCTGTGGATGGAAAGACGGTTCACCTTCAGCAATGCGCGCAGGCGCAAGCTGGAGCGCGAACTGCAGCGCCAGGCGAAGCTCGGCGCCGTGCGCGACATCGTATTTCCGCACAGCGCGGTCCGGACCGGATAGATTGCCGGCGATGAGCTATTCGAGCCGGTTCTTCCTCTATGCGCCGCTGGCGCTGTTCCTGCTGCTCGCGGCGGGCGCGAGCGTGGTGTGGTGGCGCGAGGCGGACGCGCTGTCGCACCGCCTGGACGCGCTCAACGGCCGCGAGGCGATGCCGGGCGTGACGCTCAGCTTCGCGTCCAAGACGGTCAGCGGCTTTCCCTTCAACCTCGACGTGGTGTTCAAGGACTTCCGCGTGGCGGTGAAGACGCCGCACGGACCGTCATCGTGGCGGGCGGAGAATTTCGCGCTGCACGGGCTGACCTATGGCCGCGAGCAGATGATCTTCGAGGCCGCGGGAAGGCAGATGCTGACCTGGACGGACCTGCAGGGCCACGGGCACGCGATGCCCTTCGAGACCGGCGAACTGCATGCCAGCGCGATCGCGAACGAGCGCGGGATAGCGCGCATCGACCTCGACTGCATCGGGTTCGGTTCGCCCGCGCTGACCGCCGCACGGGCGCAATTGCACGCCCGGGTCGCACCGGACGCAGGCGCAATCGACATCGCGGCTGCGGCCGACATGGTGCATCTCTCGCCGCGCCTCGCGTCGCTGTTCGGCGCCGACATCCGGCAGATCCGGCTGAATGCCTCGGCCACGCCGTCGCACGCGCTCGCCGGGCTGCGCGCGGGGCGCAGCGACTGGGTGAGCGGGCTCGAGACCTGGCGCAAGGCAAACGGCACGGTCACTGTCAGTGACTTCGAGATCACCTGGGAGAAGATGAGCGCGATGGGCAAGGGCGCCCTTGGCCTCGACGAGAAGCACACGGTCGCCGGCCTGCTCGATTTCAAGATCGCGGGAATCCAGACTCTGCTCGACGCAGCGGCGCGGCGCGGCGTGCATGGCGACAGCTTTCGCGGCATTGCCGCTGCGCTGCTCGACCGCGCGGCGAAGGCCGGCAACAACGAGGCGGGGCTGCTCGGCGCCGTGGTCGAATTCCGCACGGGCATCGTGCTGGTCGGCGGCGAGCCGGCAACCAGCGAGGAGCCGCTGTACTAGCGCCGCTTCGCCGCCCTTGACCGCGTCCGCCTCGCCGGCGCGGCAGCCGCCACATTGCGACCGAAATTGACCGCGGCGCTGTCCTGTCCGGCGTCGACGATGCCGCGGCGGATGGCACGGGTGCGGGTGAAGAGCTTGAACAGCGCCTCACCGTCGCCCCAGCGGATCTGGCGTTGCAGCGCGCTCAGATCTTCCGAGAACCGCCCGAGCACCTCGAGCACGGCCTCTTTGTTGTTCAGGAATACGTCGCGCCACATCGTCGGATCGGAGGCGGCGATGCGCGTGAAATCGCGAAACCCGCCAGCCGAATACTTGATCACCTCGCGCTCGGTAACGCTGCGCAGATCGTCGGCCGTGCCAACAATGTTGTAGGCGATGAGGTGCGGGACATGGCTGGTAACCGCGAGCACCAGGTCGTGATGCTTGGGATCCATGACGTCGACCTTGCTGCCGAGTCTCTCCCAGAACTTCGTGACCAGCGCCACCGCACGTCTGTTGGCGCTTTTGGCGGGTGTAAGGATGCACCAGCGCCCGTCGAACAGCTCGGCGAAGCCGGCGTCGGGACCGGAGCGCTCGGTACCGGCGATCGGGTGCGCCGGAACGAAGTGCACGGATTTCGGGATGTGCGGGCCGACATCGGCGACGATCGCGCCTTTGACCGAGCCGACATCGGTCACGATGGCACCGGGCTTGAGCGACGGGGCGATCGCCTTCGCGACGCCTCCCGCCGCGCCCACCGGGACGGCGAGGATTACCAGGTCTGCGCCCTTCGCGGCGTCGGCAGCGCTGAGGGTGTAGCTGTCGGCGAAGCCGATGCGACGCGCCGTCGCGAGATGCTTGCGGTCGCGGTCATGGGCGACGACGTGGCCGGCGACATGGCCGCGGCGCATCGCATGGGCAAGCGAGGAGCCGATCAGCCCGACACCGAGGATCGCTACGCGGCCGAACAGGGGCTTCGTCATGACCTGGCGAAGTCCGCGAGCGCCGCCACGACGGCCCGATTGGCGTGCTCGGGCCCGATGGTGAGGCGAAGGCAGTCGGGAAGCCCGTAGGCCGCGACGCCGCGCAGGATGAGGCCGCGCGCGGACAGGAAGCGGTCGGCATCCTGCACGGTCCTTCCCTTCTCCTTGCCGAAATGGATCAGCACGAAATTGCCGACGCTGTCATCGACCTGGAAGCCGAGCCTGCGGATCTCGGCCGTGAGCCACTCGCGCCATTTTTCATTGTGCGCGAAGTTCGCTTCGAGATGGGCGCGGTCGCGAAGCGCCGCGGCTGCGGCACGCTGGCCCGGTACCGAGACGTTGAACGGCCCACGCACCCGGTTCAGCACGTCGGCGACCGCTCCCGGGCAGTACGCCCAGCCGACCCTGAGTCCTGCGAGCCCGTAGATCTTGGAGAACGTGCGGGTCATCACGACGTTCTGGAAGGTCGACACCATCTCGATGCCGCTCTCGTAGTCGTTGCGGCGGACATATTCGGCATAGGCGGCATCGATGACGAACAGGGTGTGCGCAGGAAGCCCGGCATGCAGGCGGCGCACCTCGTCATGCGGCAGATACGTGCCGGTCGGATTGTTCGGGTTGGCGAGATAGACGAGCCGCGTCCTCGGCGTGACACGCGCCAGCATGGCATCGACGTCGGCGCGCCGGTTCTTCTCCGGCACGATGACGGGCGTCGCGCTGTTGGCGAGGGTGGCGATCTTGTAGACGAGAAAGCCATGCTCGCTGAACATCACCTCGTCGCCCGGGCGCAGATAGGCGTTCGCCAGAAGCGTGAGCAGCTCGTCGGAACCGTTGCCGCAGACGATGCGATTGGCGTCCAGGCCGAACACTTCGGCGATGGCTTCGCGCAGGATGCCGGCGCTGCCCTCGGGATACATGTCGAGCCGCGCAGACGCCGCCTTGAAGGCCTCGATCGCGAGCGGGCTTGCGCCCAGCGCCGATTCGTTGGACGAGAGCTTTATGGGACTTTCGACGCCTTCGACCTCGTGGCGGCCGCCGACATAGGGCGTGATGTCCAGGATGCCTGGCTTGGGAGTCGGGTTCACCGGGAAGCGTCCTTCCGGGTGAGCAGCGGGTTGGCATAGGAACCGACCGAGGCGATGCGCAGGATCGTGTCGCCGGAGTGCTCGAGCAGCGCCTCGAACCGAGGATCGCCTTCGCGGAGCACGCCGGGAAGCTCGAACAGGTGATGGCGCGAGGGGCTGTTGTCCGAATCCCGGCTGACGGCGACCAGGCGGGCATCCAGCCCGCCCTGCTTCAACATCGACTGCAGCTTGGTCAGGCTGAGCTTTTCATCGGCCTCGAGCAGGATAAGGCTTGTATCGTCGCCGCTCGGCTCCGGTTCCAGAGTGCCGATGACATAGGCCAGTGCCCGCTCTTCGCCGACCAGAGGCAGCGCGGCAACGACGCGCGGCCCCCGCAGGCCGCTCGGCGTCAACTGGGTCCACCAGGCACGCGCGTTCTCGTCGCTTTCGGGCGGCGGAACGACGCCAAACGCCGAGGCGTCGTTGGCGCACTCGTGCACGATCGCCGAAGCAGACAAGTGGCTTTCCATCGCAACGACCGAGCCGAACAGATCGCGCGCGAGATCGCGAAACAGGCCCGCGCGATCGGAAGCATAGACATGCACGGTGCGCTTGCCGCTCGCCGTAGCTGCCATCAGCTCGCGCCAGATGCGAACCAGCATCGCCAGGGGAAGCTTTCCTTCATGGCGGGCGGCGAGCCTGCGCAGCGTACGCGCCTGCTGCGCCGGGGTGGAGGGCGCCGCCAGGCCGGCGCGCTGCATCAGAAGGTCGTGGATCCGGTCGTCCAGCGCGTCGAGCTTGGCCGGCGGATCGGCTGGCGTAGTTTGGCGCGGCGGCATGTTCGACTAAGAATCCATGGGGCCCATATCTTCAACCCCCAGGGCGGTCCCGGCCGTCAAAGGGGCGGTATTGATAAGGGCGGCCGCCCCCAAAAGCAAAGCAAACCGGCCAGCGTGTTTGACAGCGCAGCCTCCGCGCCTTAGCAAACCGGCCCTGCTTCTGTCAGGACGAACGGGGCGAATGGCCGAAACCGGTAATCCCAAATTCCTGCGACCTGTCACCACGGCCGACGCCGACGTCGGTCAGGCCATGACGTTCGACAAGCCGCTGACACTGGACTGCGGCAAGACGCTGTCGCCACTGACGGTCGCCTATATGACCTACGGCACGCTCAACGCGACACGCTCGAATGCCGTGCTCATCTGCCATGCGCTCACGATGGACCAGTTCGTCGCCTCCGCCCATCCGGTCACCGGCAAGCCGGGCTGGTGGGAGGACATGGTCGGCCCAGGAAAGCCAATCGACACCGACCGCTTCTTCGTCATTTGCGCCAACGTGCTCGGCGGCTGCATGGGCACGACGGGTCCGGCCGCCATCAACCCCGCGACGGGGCGGCCCTATGGCCTCGACTTTCCCGTCGTGACGATCCGCGACATGGTGCGGGCGCAGGCGATGCTGCTCGACGCGCTCGGCATCGAAAAGATTCTCTGTGTCATCGGCGGCTCGATGGGCGGCATGCAAGTGCTGCAATGGGCGGTGTCCTACCCCGACCGCGTCGTGTCGGCCGTGCCGATCGCCTGCGCGGCGCGCCATTCCGCGCAGAACATTGCGTTCCACGAAGTGGGCCGCCAGGCCATCATGGCCGACCCCGACTGGAAGGGCGGCACCTATCAGCTGCACGGCACCCAGCCCGCCAAAGGGCTGGCGGTCGCGCGCATGGCGGCCCATATCACCTACCTCTCCGAGGTCGCGCTGCAGCAGAAGTTCGGCCGCAATCTCCAGGGGCGCGAGCAGATCTCTTTCGGATTCGGTCCGGACTTCCAGATCGAATCCTATCTGCGCCACCAGGGCATGAGCTTCGTCGATCGCTTCGATGCAAATTCCTATCTCTACATCACGCGGGCAATGGATTATTTCGACCTCGCGGCGGAGCATGGCGGCAAGCTGGCCGATGCGTTCAGCGGCGTGAGAACGCGATTCTGCATCATCTCGTTCACCTCCGACTGGCTGTTTCCGACGGCCGAGAACAAGCGCACCGCGCATGCGCTGAACGCGAGCGCGGCCACGGTCAGCTTTGTCGAAATCAAGAGCGATCGCGGCCACGATGCATTCCTGCTCGACGAGCCCGAGATGTACGCCACCGTGCACGGCTTCCTGAACTCCGTCGCGACGTCTGCCGGCCTATGAGCGCAGCGCTCCGCCCAGACCTTGCGGCGATCGCCGAAATGATTCCCGCGGGCGCGCGCGTGCTCGACGTGGGATGCGGCGACGGCGCGCTGCTGGAACATCTGGCTGCGACCAAGAAGGTGGACGGCCGCGGCCTGGAACTGAGCCAGCAGAACGTCAATGCCTGTGTCGCGCGCGGGCTGGCGGTCATGCAAGGCGATGCCGACACCGATCTGGGAGACTATCCCGCCGGCGCCTTCGACGTGGCGATCCTGAGCCAGACGATCCAGGCGACCTTCGCACCCAGAGACGTCCTCAATCAGCTGCTGCGCATAGGGCGGCGCACGGTGATTTCCCTGCCGAACTTCGGACACTGGAAAGTGCGCCTGTCGCTCGCCGTGCATGGCCGCATGCCGCGCACGCAGGCATTGGGATTTTCCTGGTACGACACGCCCAACATCCATCTCTGCACCATCGCGGACTTCGTCAGCCTGGCGAAGGAAAGCGGCGCGGGCATTGAACGGGCCCTGGCGATGGACGCCAGCGGAAGATCGCGGCCGATGCGGGCCGAGGCGTGGGGGCCCAACCTTTTCGCCGACGGCGCGATCTTCCTGCTGCGCGGAAAAATGACGGGCGGCGCAAGTTCGCCGCCCGCCGTCACTACCTACGAAGCGCCGAGAAGCTCCAGCGCCTTGGCGTAGCCATCGACGCCGAGCTTGTACATTCCCTGCGCGCACCAGCCCTGGGCACCCTGCGCCTGCTGACGCGCCGCGCTGTAGTTCGGCGACTGCTGGTTGGCATCGAGAGCCGCCGACACCTTCTTCTGCATGTGCAGGCAGCCTATCGTGTTCGCCGGCTCGGACGGGTCCTGTGCATAGGCGGCGCTGGCGCCCAACAGAATGCACAGTGCCGTGGCCGAAGCGGCCGTCTTTCCAAAACGCATTACGTCCTCCTGAAATTGCAACCTCGCCGGACTGATCCGGTTCCGAGTAGCTAGGGACAAAGCCGCCAGTTGAAAGGGAGTGCCAATCACCGTTTCGTGCTCGCGATGACGAATGCGTTACACCTGCGCGGGATAATTCGCGGCAGATCGGGAAAAAAGCACGCGCGTCGCATCGCGCGCACCGTGCGCGCATAGCTGGTGCGCAAAATGGAACAAGGCTCGCACTGCTGCAGATTCAAAATAGCAGCCGCAATTGGCAACAATGGCAGCAGATTGCAGAACGATGAATTCCGTTAAGGACTGTCGCGCAGCGCCGGAGACGTATCGCGCGCAGCCGACCATTGCCGCACCGTGCGGCCGACCGGTACTGGCGTAGCGCCGTAAAATGTCTTTGCGGCTTCGACGAGATGCACTCCTGACAATGCGGGAAACAGGCGACGCAGGAGGCGGTCCCATCCATTGCCGGTTCCGACCAGGCGGCGGCCGCGAAATGGCGGGAGATAGAGCGCGCGGTCCCAGACGAGCGGCTCGAACAGCGCACCGCGCAGAAGACGGTCCAGCTCGCCGCGCGTAAATGGGCGGCCAACGGCGAACGGCGAGCGCTCAAGCTGCGCCCACAGGCTCGTCCGATTGGGGGCGACGAGCAGCATGCGACCCTCTGGCGCAAGCACGCGCCAGAGTTGCCGCAGCAGCGGACGCGTCGCGTCGGCGCCCTCAAGCCCGTGCACGACAAGAATGCGATCGAAGAAGGCATCGGGGAACGGCAAGGCCCCTTCGTCGGCGAGCGCCGTCAAGGGACGTTCGGCCGGCCAGGCGACAACACCCTGCTGCGCCGGCATGATCGCCACGGCGCGCTCGACCTCGCTGCGGAAGGGACGCAGATACGGAACGGCGAAGCCGTAGCCCAGGAGGCAGGCGTTTCTTGCGGACGGCCAGATGGCGCGGAGCTGCCGCGCCAAGATGCGCCGCGTCACGAGGCCCAGCGGCGATTCATAGAAGTCCGCGAGATCAGCGGCATCCAGCTGCATGGCATTGCGTAGCGCGACGCTGCGTCCGGTTCAACGCAAGGGGGGCGGCTGCTAGGCTTTCCCTGCAGCGCAAAGGGCGTCCCCATGGCCCCGCTTCAGATCGAGATCGTCCCGTGCCTGAAGGACAATTACGCCTATCTGGTGCACGACCGGGAGGCCGGGTTGACGGCGGTGGTCGACCCTTCCGAGCCCGATCCGGTGACCCAGGCCCTGGCGCGGCATGGCTGGAAACTGACGCATATCCTGAATACCCATCATCATTTCGACCACACCGGCGGCAATCTTCCGCTCAAGGAGCGGTTCCACGCCAAGGTCGTAGGGCCGGAGAAGGACCGTGACCGCATTCCCGGCATCGACGAGGGCGTGAGCGAGGCGGCGCGCTGGCATTTCGGGCAGCGCGAGGTGCCGGTGCTCGAAATTCCCGCGCATACGCGCGCCCATATCGCCTTCGTGTTCGACGATGCCGTGTTTACCGGCGACACGATGTTCGCGATGGGTTGCGGCCGGCTGTTCGAGGGCACACCGGCGATGATGTGGACGAGCCTGTCGAAGCTCATGAAGCTTCCGGACGCGACGAAGGTCTATTGTGGCCACGAATACACCCAGAGCAACGGGCGCTTCGCGCTGACGCTCGAGCCGGGCAATGCGGCGCTGGCGGCGCGCATGAAGGAAGTCGATGCGGCGCGCGCCAGGAACGTGCCGACTGTCCCCTCGACCATGGGCCTCGAGAAGAGGACCAATCCCTTTCTGCGCCCCGACAGCACCGAGATCCGTCACGCGCTCGGGCTGATCCACGCAAGCGACATCGACGTCTTCGCCGAGACGCGCAAGCGCAAGGACAATTTCTAGAGGCTACTTGTCGCCGTCGTCGTCGCCGTCCTTGTGACGGTGATGATCGGTGTCCTTGTCCTCGTCGTCCGACGAGCCTGCGATGACGTCCGCCGTTCCCCTGACGACGCTGCCGGCGACATGGGCGGTGGTCGTGACCGCCGTGGTGGCGACACTGACACCGGCACTCGCGACATCGGCGACGACGCAGCCCGAGAGCGCACAGCCGAGCACAGCGACGACGACGACAGGCAGGAGCGCGCGCATGGGAAATCCCCTCCGGTGATCGGCGGAGCATGGCACATCCGCCGCCGGCGAACCACTAACCGGAGGCTCCGGCTACGGTTAATCTGCGGCAATGGCACGAATCGATACTCTGTTTCCAACCTCGCTCTATCGCGCGCAGCTCGGGGTCCGGCGCAACGCGGAACTCAAGAAAGTCTGCCTCGCGATCGCGGACGAGGACCAGGCCGGGCAGCGCTGGGCGCGAAAGCACGGCTATCGCGGCTATACGTCGTATGCGTCGCTGAACGACCTGCCGGAGCGCGCGCCGGAATTCGCGGCGCTGAAATCCGAGCTCGACGGCCATGTGCGCCGGTTCGCCCGCGCGCTGGACTACGACCTCGGCGGCCGGCGGCTCGCGCTCGACAGCCTCTGGATCAACGTGCTGGAGAGCGGCGGCGCGCATGGCGGGCACATCCATCCGCATTCGGCGATCAGCGGCACGTATTACGTCGCGACCCCAAGGGGCGCGAGCGCGATCAAGTTCGAGGACCCGCGCCTGCCGCTGATGATGGCGGCGCCGGCGAAGAAGGCGACGGCGCGGGCGGCCAACAAGACCTTCGTGAGCATCGCGCCGAGGCCCGGGACGCTGCTCCTTTGGGAGAGCTTCCTGCGCCACGAAGTGCCGCAGAACGCGGCACGCGGCCTGCGCATCTCGATCAGCTTCAACTACAGCTAGAGCGCGGCGAAGAGGCGCTCGGCCTCCGGCCAGCTTTCCACGATGCGCTCGGCGCCGGCATCGGAGAGCCGCGCGGCGATGCGGGGCGTCATGTGGGTGCCGCCCGAGAAACCCCAGACCCGCATGCCGGCGGCGCGCGCGGCGGTGACGCCGTTCACCGTGTCCTCGATCACCAGGCAGCCGGGCGGCGCGACGGCAAGCGATTTCGCGGCCAGCAGGAAGAGGTCGGGGGCGGGCTTGGGATGGGTGACGTGCTCGGCGGAGAAGATGTGCGGCGCGAAATGCTCCCAATGGCCGACCTTCTTGAGCTTGACGGCGAGGCCGGCCTCGGTGCTCGAGCTGGCGACGGCCTTGGGCAGGGCGAGGGCGCGGATCGCGCTGAGCGCGCCGGGCACCTCGGTCAGGCGCTCGGCGACGGCCTTGCGGTAGCGTTGGTTCATCGGGCCGCGGATCTCGTCGATGATCGAGCGGCCGAGGCGTTCGCGGCCGTCGGCATCGAGCATCTCGAAGAACACCTTGTCGCTCCGGCCCATGAAGCGGATGGCGAAGTCGTGCGGGTCGTAGTGGAGGCCGATCTCGGCCAAAACCGCGAGCTCGACCTCATGGGCGAGGACCTCGCTGTCCACCAGGACGCCGTCGCAATCGAAGATGACCGCCGAAACCATGCTGCCGGGATAGGGGATCGGACGCGCGCGCGCCAGTCACGAAGCTTGTCGGAATCTATCCGAACTCCAGCGCGACGGCCGAGAAGTGCAGGACCGCGGCGACCAGCACGAAGCCGTGCCAGATCGCCTTGTGATAGGGGATGCGGTCGATCACGTAGAACGCGACGCCCGCGGAATAGACGATGCCGCCGGCCATCAGGAGCCAGAAATCCACCCCCGCCATCGCGGCATGGAGCGGCTGGATCACCGTCACGATCAGCCAGCCCATGGCCAGATAGAGGGTGATGCTCGCGATCTCGAAGCGGCGCGGGAAGAGGAGCTTCATCGCGACCCCGAAGCTGGCGCTGAGCCAGATCGCGCCCAGGATGATGCCGCCGTAGGGCGCGCCGAGGCGGTTGACGGCGAAGGGCGTGTAGGTGGCGGCGATCATGATGAAGATCGCGGCATGGTCGAGGCGCCGCAGGATCTGCTTGGAGGGGCCGTGCGGCGCCAGGTTGTAGGCGGCCGAGAAGCAGATCATGGCGAGAAGCCCGAGGCAGTAGACGAAGACGCTGATCGCGACCGAAAGGCCGGTGACGTGCCAGAGGAGCCACAGGCTGGCGTTGATCGCGAACAGGATGCCCAGCACGTGCACCGCGGCGTCGGCGCGGTGCTCGATGTGCGAGTAGACCCGTTCGGCCTTCTCGATGATCGTCAGGTGGTGCTCGGTCATGTCTTCCTATATGGCCGCCGGGTGCCCGCCCGTCCATTGGACCATGGTCACAGCATAGCTTGGATGCGTTAACGCATGGCTCCGGATGCGCGGCCGGGGTAGGCTTACCCGGGAATCTGCGGAATGTGATGGACCGATGAGCCTGGACGACCTGCCGCCGCAACCGGAGAAACCGAGCGACGCCGGCACCTTTGCCGGGGCGTTGGGCGGCACGGTCGGCGCTTTCCTCTTCATTGCCTTCTTCCTCGCGATCGCCGGCGTCGTGCTTTATTTCGTGGTGCACTGGTTCCACTGACCGCGCGTTAGCGACAGATGCGCGACGACGAGCCCGAGCTGGAACTGGTGCCCCGGCAATCGATCGCGGCGCTGCGCAAGGAAGCCGCGAGCTGCAAGCGCTGCGACATCTACAAGCGGGCGACCCAGACCGTGTTCGGCGAGGGGCCGGCGCATGCCGAGATCGTGCTGGTGGGCGAGCAGCCCGGCGACCAGGAGGACATCCAGGGCAAGCCCTTCATCGGCCCGGCGGGCAAGCTGCTCGACCGGGCGCTGGACGATGCCGGGATCGAGCGCAGCAAGACCTATGTCACCAACGCGGTGAAGCATTTCAAGTTCGTGCTGCGCGGCAAGCGGCGGATTCACGAGCGGCCCAACACGACCGAGATCAAGGCCTGCCGCTTCTGGCTGGAGCGCGAGTTCGCGGCGCTGAAGCCGAAGGTCGTCGTGGCGCTGGGCGCGACGGCGGCGCATGCCCTGAGCGGCAAGGCGGTGACCATCGGGCGGACGCGCGGGCGCGCGACCGAGCTGATGGGCTTTGCCGGACTGATCACGGTGCATCCCTCCTTTCTGCTGCGCCTGCCGGACGAGGCCAGCAAGGCGGCCGAGTACAAGAAATTCCTCGCCGACCTGAAGCTGGTGAAGCGGCTCGCCGAGCGATAGACGCGCGAACGCGAGCGCTGCCGGCCGACAGCACCCGCCTTCGTGCGTCCGGCGGGGCCGGCAAGCG
>Ga0335070_10006887_pt1 | contig 13354 bp, 14 predicted proteins | sample Lox_Sample_13_FD_206722 | JGI IMG/M metagenome (GOLD analysis project Ga0335070, IMG submission 206722) | Soil microbial communities from Loxahatchee National Wildlife Refuge, Florida, United States - Lox_Sample_1.3 | ecosystem: Environmental > Terrestrial > Soil > Wetlands | place: USA...
GTGCCCTTGTACGTCGCCGTGCACTCCCAGTGCTTGTCGGCCACGACGACGGTGATCAGCCCCTGGTGGCCGTGCGGGCCCATGTCGGCGTGGTCGCAGTGGTACTTGCCGGGCGGGATGCTCGCGTCGGCGTCCGGGTGATGCCAGATGAACGAGGACGTCTGATGGCCCGGCTCGACCGTCGTCTTCTGCGGCTCCGGCGTGCCGACGCCGGCGTTCGTGCAGCCGAGGTCGACCGCCGCGCCTGAGCCCGGCGTCGCCGGGTCGGGCTTCCCGGCGGGGTCGACGAGCTCGAGCTTCAGCGTCCACGTCACCGTCACGGCCTCCGGCTTGCCGTTCACGTGAAAGCGCTGGACCGCGTAGTACGTCTCGCGCTCGGCCGGGATGAAGTCGGCGTCGATCGGGCCGATGCTGATCGAGGGCTTCGGCGTCGCCGGCGCGGCGGCGCCGGGCCCGGCGAGGAGCGCCGCACCGGCGGCGAGAATCGCCAGAGCCGCGACCGCCCGCATGGGCGCGGAGTCTATCCTGGCCCGCGATGCCCGCCATCTCCGTCAGCGGCCTGCGCAAGTCCTACGGGCACCTCGAGGCCGTGCGCGGCGTCGACTTCGAGATCGAGGAGGGCGAGGTCTTCGGCCTGCTCGGGCCGAACGGCGCCGGCAAGACGACGACCGTCGAGATCCTCGAGGGCTACCGCGACCGCGACGCCGGCGAGGTCTCCGTGCTCGGCAACGACCCGCAGAGGCCCGGCCCCGACTTCCGCGAGCGGATCGGCGTCGTCCTCCAGCAGTCGCAGTTGTGGCCGAACCTCACGGTGCGCGAGACGCACGCGCTCTTCGCCGGCTACTACGAGCACCCGCGCTCGGTCGACGAGGTGATCGAGCTCGTCGGCCTCGCCGAGAAGCGGGACGCGCGGGTGAAGACGCTCTCCGGCGGGCAGAAGCGCCGGCTCGACCTCGGCGTCGCGCTCGTCGGCGACCCGGAGCTCGTCTTCCTCGACGAGCCGACGACGGGCTTCGACCCGGCCGCGCGCCGCGCCGCGTGGGAGATGATCCGCTCGCTCCGCTCGCTCGGGAAGACGGTGCTGCTGACGACGCACTATCTCGACGAGGCGGAGCAGCTCGCCGACCGCGTCGCCGTCCTCCGCGAAGGGCTGATCGTGCGCGTCGGCACGCCGCGCGAGCTGACGACGAGCGAGCTCGAGGTCGAGATCCGCTACCACCGCGACGGCGAGGAGATCGTCGTCCGCACGACCGAGCCGACGCGGGTGCTCTACGAGCTCACGACCGACGCCGTCGCGCGCGGCGCCGAGCTCGACCGGCTCGAGGTGCGCCGGCCGACGCTCGAGGACGTCTACCTCGCGCTCACCGAGGAGGAGGCGGAGTGAGCGTAGGCTCGACGGAGCTCGCCAACGAACGGAGGCGCCGGCTTTGCCGGCGCCGGGAGCGGGAATGAGTTCCGAGGCGGTCGCCGTCCGCGAGCGGCGGCGCGGCTCGCACCGGCTCCGGCTGTTCGCGCACCAGCTGCGCGGCGAGCAGCGCGTCTTCTGGCGGAGCCGGGAGGCGGCGCTGTTCATCTTCCTGTTCCCGCTGCTCCTGTTCGTGCTCCTCGGCTCCGTCTACAGCGGGAAGATCTACGGCGTGCCCGCGTCGCAGGCGCTGCTCGCCGGGCTGATCGGCTACGGCTGCGCGAACACGGCGTTCGCCGGGCTCGCGATCCAGCTCGTCATCCGCCGCGAGAACGCGATCCTCAAGCGGCTGCGCGCGACGCCGCTGCCGGCGGCGACGTACGTCGCGGCGCTGCTCACCTCGACGTTGATCGTGTTCGTGCTGCAGGTCGTCGCGCTGTTCCTGCTCGGGCGCGCGCTCTACGGCACGCCGTTCCCGAGCGCGCCCGGCTCGCTCGCCGGCGCGATCGTCGTCGGCACGGCGATGTTCGCCGCGCTCGGCGTCGCGACCGCGTCGATGATCCGCTCCGCCGAGGGATCATCCGCGATCGTCAACTTCATCCTGCTGCCGATGGCGTTCCTCAGCGGCGCCTTCGGGCCGACGCTGCACTATCCGGCGTTCCTCCGCGCGATCGGCGACGTGTTGCCGCTGAAGTACTTCATCAACCTGGTGAACGCCGTCTACCTCCACGGCGAGACGATCTGGTCGAAGCCCGAGGATCTCGCCGTGATCGCGGCGTGGGGCGTGGCCGGACTGCTCGTGGCGGTCTTCCGCTTCCGCTGGGAGCCGAGAGAAGGCTAACGAGCGCGTGCGGCCGCCAGGCCCATGCGCATCAGCGACGACGGGGTGTGCGTCGCCTTGCGGATCGAGTCGTGGAGCGCGTCGGCGAACGTCTCCACGTCCTCGTCGGTGACGACGAGCGGCGGCAGCACCTTCAGCACCGCCAGGTTGTGGCCGGCGACCTGCGTGAGGATCCGGTGCTTCGTGAACAGCGGGCCGATCACGAGCTGCGCGAACAGGCCCGGCTGCATCCGCTCGAGCAGCCGCCACGAGCGGCTGCCTCCCGGCGGCTCCGCGAACTCGATCGCCCACATCAGCCCGAGCCCGCGCACCTCGCGGACGACGTCGAACTCGTCGACGAGCGGCTGCGTCAGCTCGAGCAGCCGCGCGCCGAGCCGCTCCGACCGCTCGACGAGACGCTCCTCGTCGAGCTCGTGCAGCGTCGCGAGCCCGGCCGCCATCGCCAGCTCGTTCGGCGCGAACGTCGAGCCGTGGCTGACCGCGTGCTCCATCGAGTCGAACACGGCCTCGTGCACCGAGCGCGTCATCAGCAGCGCGCCGACCGGCACGTAGCCGCCCGACAGCGACTTTGCGACGGGGACGAGATCCGGCTCGAGCCCCCAGTGCTCGAGCGCGAACAGCGTCCCGGTGCGGCCGAATCCGGTCTGCACCTCGTCGACCGCGAACAGCGTCCCGTGGCGGCGGCACAGCTCCTGCGCGCCCTCGAGGTATCCCGCCGGCGGCAGGTTGACGCCCTTGCCCTGCACCGGCTCGACGAGGAAGAGCGCGACGTCCTCGCGCCGCAGCTGCTCCTCGAGCGCGGCGAGGTCGCCGAACGGCACGCGCTCGAATCCCGGCAGCAGCGGCCGGAACCGGTCGGTGAACTCCGGGCAGCCGTTCGCCGACAGCGACCCGAGCGTCAGCCCGTGGAAGCCGTGGTCGGCCGAGAGCACGCGCGTGCGCCCGGTGGCCGCGCGCCCGAGCTTCAGCGCCGCCTCGACCGCCTCGGTGCCGGTGCTCGTGAACAGGCAGCGCTCGAGCCGCGGCGGCACGCGCGCAAGCAGCGACTCCGCGAGCAGCCCGGGCAGGGTGGTGACTCCCATCGCGAGCATCCCGGGCGTCTCGAGCTCCAGGTACTCCTCGATCGCGGCGCGGATGCGCGGGTTGTTGCGCCCGACGTTGTACATGCCGAAGCCGCCGAGGAAGTCGAGGTAGCGGTCGCCGTCCTCGTCCCAGAGGTACGCGCCCTCGGCGCGCGTCCAGGTGCGGTCGAAGTCGATCGTCCGCAGCACGCGGACGAACTGCGGGTTGATCGTGCGCGCCCACAGGTCGAGGTCCTCGCCCGAGCGCGACGCCAGCAGCTCCCGCAGGCTGAAATCCGCCATGACCCGAATCCTAGGGGCCGGTCAGATCGCGGCGCTCGAAGACGAGGATCGCCGCCGCCGAGCAGCCGACGGCGATCGCGAGCATCACCGCGGCGGCGCCGGCGCGGAACGGCTCGGCGGGCACGAGCCCCACGTGCTCGAACGGCGACAGGTCGAGCGCCCATGACGGCGCTCCGAGAACGGCGCCGAACAGCTCCCAGACGAACGCGAGGATCGTCACGCCGTACGCGACGAACGTGCTCGCGCGCGGCCAGACGGCGAACGCGAGCATGCCGATCCCGAGGAAGAGGAGCGCGGTCGGCAGGCAGTTCGCTCCCGCCTGCACGAGCCCGGAGAAGGCGACGCCCGCGCCCTGCGACGCGGCGCCCGCCCACGCCACCACCCCGGCCTCGAGCGAGAGCACCGCCGCGGCGACCGCGGCGAGCGCGATCCGTCCGCCGAGCCAGCGCCGCCTCGCCACCGGCAGCGCCAGCAGCGTCTCGAGCTGCTGCTCCGCCTCCTCCCGCCGCGCCGCGGCGACCTGGGAGCAGCAGAACAGGCTCACGGCGAAGATGAAGAAGAGGAACGTGAGCGCGAGGTAGCCCGTGGGCGTCACGATCGACGGGATGCCGAGCTTCTCGAGCTGCTGCTGCAGGCTCTTCGAGATGTCCGACGGGGAGACGCTCGCCGAGACGACGCCGAGCACGAACGCGAACGCGCCGACTCCGAGCAGCCAGGCGAGGAGCATGCCCCGCTCGCCGCGCGCGGCCTGCGCGGTCGTCGAGCCGAGCAGGCGGTCGTCGGGCGGCGCGCTGTCGCGGTCGTGGATCAGCCCGCGCCCGACGTCCCGTCGCACCGTGATCGCCGCGGCGAGGCCGAGCAGGAGCGCCGACGTCGCCAGCGGGAGCAGGAGCACCGCCGGCCTCGGCCCTGCGAACGCGCGCATCTCCTCGACCCAGCCGAGCGGCGTCGCCCAGCGCAGCCAGCCCACGCCGGACGCCGTGTCCGCGACGACGCGGACGACGAACGCCGCTGCGAGCGCGGCGCTCCCGATCCCGAGCGCGAGCCGGCGGTTCGGCGCGACCTGGCTCGCCACCGCGCCGACGCCGACGAACACGGGCACCACCGCGACGATCGCGAGCGCGAGATACGCGGACCCGCCGGCCGGCAGCCGCGACGCGACGAGGCCCGCGAACGACGCGAGCCAGAGGACGGCCGTGCCGGCGGCGATCGCAACGAGCTCCGCGACGTACGCGGGCCCGCGCCCGACGAGGCCTGCGAGCACGAGCTCCTGCCGGCCCGCGTCCTCCTCGGCGCGCATCGCCCGCACGGCCGCGAGCACACCCCACATCCCGGCGAAGATCGAGAGCGAGCCGCCGGCGCGCCACGCCGCGTAGCCGCCGACGGTCAGCAGGTCGTGCGGCACGCCGTAGAAGAGACGGACGCTCTTGTTCGCGCCGAACCCGATCGCGAAGCGGATCCGGTCGGCGACGGTCGGATACGTCTTGCGGTAGCCGACGACGTTCGCGACGGTCACGAACGCGAACAGCGCCGCGAACGAGAGCGTGCGCACGCGCGAGTCCGCGAGCGTGCGCCGTGCGTGCGCGCTAGCGGCTCCCGTTGCTCCCGACATTGCCGTCGTGCGCGTCGTAGTGATGGAGGAAGATCTCCTCGAGCGACGGCTCCCGGCTCGTCAGCGCGACGACGTCGTGACCGGCGAGCTCGTCGATCAGCGGCCCGACGCTGCCGGTGACCTCGAAGCGGAGCGTGTTCGCCCCCGCGGGCTCGGCTTGGACGCCCTCGAGCGGGCGCAGCTGCGGCGCGGGCCCCGCGAACGTCACCTCGACCGTCTGCGCACCGAGATGCCGCAGCTGCGCGAGCGTGCCCTCGTCGACGAGCTTCCCGCGGCGGAGGATGCCGATGCGGTCGCACAGCGCCTCGACCTCGCTGAGGATGTGCGAGGAGAGGAAGACTGTCTGGCCGCGCGCTTTCGCCTCGCGGACCGTCTCGCGGAAGGCGAGCTCCATCAGCGGGTCGAGACCCGCCGTCGGCTCGTCGAGGAGCAGCAGGTCGGCGCGCGTGGCGAGAGCCGCGATCAGCTGCACCTTCTGCCGGTTGCCCTTCGAGAGCGCCCGCACGCGCTTCGCCGTGTCGAGCTGGAACCGCTCGACGAGGACGTCGCGGTACGCCTCGTCCGTCGACCCGTGCAGCCGCGCGAGGTAGGTCAGCGTCTCCGCCCCGGTCAGCGCCGGCCAGAGGAACGGCTCGCCTGCGACGTACGCGACCCGCCGGTGCGCCGCGACCGGGTCGTGCCACGCATCGACGTCGAAGAGGAAGGCGCGGCCCGCGGTCGGCCGGTGCAGGCCGAGCAGGAGGCGGATCGTCGTCGTCTTCCCGGCGCCGTTCGGGCCGAGGTAGCCGTACACCTCGCCCGGCTGCACCGCCAGGTCGAGCGCGTCGAGCGCGAGCGTGTCCCCGTAGCGCTTCGACAGTCCCTCCGTCCGGATTGCCGGCCCGGCCATACCCTTGACCCTAGTGCCTCGAAACGGACGACTGCCGGAGCTGGGCGCACGCGGCTGGGGCTGGGTCGCGATCCAGGCCGCGCTCATCGTCGCCATCCTGATCTCGGCGCGCGCCGGGCTCGGCTGGCCGGAGCGGCTCGAGACCGCGGCATACGTCGTCGGCGGCGTGCTGATGGCGCTCGGCTCGCTGCTGCTCGTCGCGGGCGGGCTGCGGCTCGGCGCCTCGCTGACGCCGCTGCCGAAGCCGCACGAGGGGAACAGGCTGACAACCACCGGCGTGTATGCGCTCGCGCGCCACCCGATGTACGGCGGCGGGCTCCTGTTCGCGCTCGGCTGGTCGATCGCGTTCGCGAGCGTCGCCGGCGCCGTGCTCTGGCTCGTGCTCGTCGCATTCGTGGAGCTGAAGTCGCGCCGCGAGGAGCAGTGGCTCGCCGAGCGCCACCCGGACTATGCGGAGTACCGGCGGAGGACGCCGCGCCGGTTCATCCCGTTCGTGTACTAGACGACGCTCGCGATCACGTAGAGGACGGCGACGGAGCAGAGCAGGACGGGGCAGATCCGGTACCAGACGCCGGGTGTCCGCGCTCCCGTCACCGTGGTGAGGGCGGCGATCGCGACGAGGAAGCCGGCCGCGGTGCGGTACACGACGATCGATGCCGAGGCGTCCGCCCCCGCGATGGCCGTGACGAGAACGGCGAGGAGCGCGACGAAGAGGTGCGTCACACCCTCGGCGACCCACTCCATCGTCAGCACCAGAGCGTTGTCGCGCGAGATCGCGCCGAAGCTGCGCACGATCGTGCGCGTGGGGATCAAGTGCGTGACGCCCCAGAGCGCGAGCACGGTCGAGCCGAGGTAGACGAGCACCTGCGCCGTCATCGCCTATGCCAGCGAGGCGCACCGCCCTTCGCGGAGGCACTCCTGCGCGTTGCGGCGCGCGAGCGTGAGCACGAACGAGCGCACGGGAACGTCGTCGTACGGCTCGAGCATCAGGTCGACGCAGGCGCGGATCTCCTCGCCGGACTTCTCGGCCCCGAACTCCTCGACGAGCGACGGGAGCAGCCGCTGCAGGCGCATCGCATGAGCCGTCCTGTCGTCGCGGATCGCGTCGATCCGCTGCTCCGCGAGCTCGCGCACCTTCGCGTCGAGCAGGTCGCGGATCGGGCGCGTCTCCTCGAGCGTGAGCCCCGCCGGATCCGGGATCTGCCAGTCCTCGACCATCGTCGGGACGTACGGGCAGGCGCCGCCGCAGCCGAGCGTGATCGCCCAGTCGGCGTGGAGCTGCATCTCGAGGTCGAGCTTCTTCGGGCGGCGGCCGGAGAGATCGATGCCGATCTCGGCCATCGCCTCGACGACGTTCGGCCACACGCGGTCGGCCGGCTCCTGCCCGGCCGACTCGGCACGGACGTCCTCGGGCGCGTAGCGCTCGAACAGCGCCTGCGCCATCTGCGAGCGGCCGGCGTTGTGCGTGCAGACGAAGAGCACGTACTTCATGGCGACTCCTCCTGTGCGAGCTCGGCCGCGAGCGCGTCGACGCGCGCGGCGATGTCGTCGCGGATCGCCCGCACCTCCTCGAGCGGGCGGCCCTTCGGGTCCGGCAGGTTCCAGGCGACGTAGCGCTTGCCGGGAATGACGGGACAGGCGTCGTCGCAGGTCGCGACGACGACGTCGGCCCAGGCGATCCGCTCCTCGTCGAGCCGGTGCGGGACGTGGCCGGACGCGTCGATCCCGAGCTCGGCGAGCGCCTCGACGACGACCGGGTGCGCCTCGGTCCCCGGCGCGCTCCCGGCCGAGCGAGCCTCGTCGCCGGCGCCGGCGGCGCGGTTGAAGAGGCGCTCCGCCATGACGGAGCGCCCGCCGTTCGCGGTGCAGACGAAGAGCACGTGCGTCATGCCGGCGCCCCTCGCACGAGCTGGTACGCCGTCGCGCCGAGCGCCGCGCCGGCGACCGGGGCGAGGATGTAGATCCAGAGCGAATGCAGGTCACCGGAGACGATCGCCGGTCCGGCCGAGCGCATCGGGTTCATCGAGGCGCCGCTGATCGGACCGCCGACCATCGCGTCGAAGCCGATCGTCCCGCCGATCGCGATCGCCGCCGCCTCGCCGACCGCCCGCGTGTCGGTCGCAACGGCGAGCACGACGAACATGAGGAAGAACGTCAGCACGACCTCCCAGAGGAACGACTGCGCGTCCGAGCCCGAGGGCAGCGTCGCACCGACGTGGGCGACGTTCCCGAGCGAGCCGCGGAGCACCGCCGCCGCCGCGAGCGCGCCGGCAAGCTGCGCAGCCCAGTACCAGCCCGCCCTGCTCCACGGAAAGTGCCGCGTCAGCGCGAACGCGAAGGTGACCGCGCCGTTGAAGTGCGCGCCCGACACGTGCCCGACCGCGTAGATCATCGCCATGATCACGAGCCCGAACGTGATCGCGACACCGACGTGTCCGAGCTCGTGGGTCTTCGCGTCGACCATCACCGCGCCGGCTCCGGCGAAGACGAGCGCGAACGTGCCGATCGCCTCCGCCGCGAGCGCACGTGGGAGCGGCGGCGGCGCCATCAGGGCTTGCGCGCCCTGACGATCGCGCTGTGCATCCCGTCGGTCATCCCGTCCGTGAACTCGACGCTCGCATCGACGAAGCCGGCCGCCTCGAGCCCGGCGAGGTACTCGCTCCGCGACAGCGCGCCGGCGATGCACCCGACCCAGCTGCCGCGCTCGAGCCGCTCCTCCGGCGTGACGTGGTCCTCGGCGACGACGTCGGCGATCCCGATCCGCCCGCCCCGCTTCAGCACGCGCGCCGTCTCGGCCAGAACCGCGGCCTTGTCGGTCGAGAGGTTGACGACGCAGTTGGAGATGACGACGTCGACCGACTCCGCCGGCAGCGGGATCGCCTCGATCACGCCCTTCAGGAAATGAACGTTCGTGACGCCCGCCTCGCGCGCGTTGCGCTGCGCGAGCGCGAGCATCTCGTCGGTCATGTCGAGTCCGTACACCGTGCCCGCCGGGCCGACCCGCTTCGCCGAGAGGATCACGTCGATGCCGCCGCCGGCGCCGAGGTCGAGGACGGTCTCGCCCTCGCGCAGCTCGGCGACCGCGATCGGGTTGCCGCAGCCGAGCGAGGCGAGCGCCGCCGCGCCGGGAACCTCGCCGACCTCCTCCTCCGTGTACCCGGTCGCGCAGCTGCAGCCGCAGCCGGAGCCGTTCGTCACCTCGAGCGCCGCCGCCGCATAGCGCGCGCGCACCTGCTCGCGGAGCTCGTCCGCCGTCGTGCTCATCCTCGTCCTCCTTCGACGTCGATCAGCCCGGCGAGCCGCTCGGCCGCCTCGGCCCTGATCGAGAAGTACGCCCACCTGCCGCGTTGCTCCCGCTCGAGCAGCCCGGCCTCCGTCAGCTTCTTCAGGTGATGGCTCACCGTCGGCTGCGAGAGCCGGAGCAGCGGCTCGAACTCGCACGCGCACACGGGCTCGCCCCTGGTCGCGAGGCGGTTGACGATCTTCACCCGCGCCGGATCGGCGAGCGCCGCGAACAGCTCCGCCGTCGCCCCGGCCTCGTCGTCGGAGAGGGCCGGCGCGTCGAGCGGCGCGCAGCAGGCGATCGCGGTCGACATTCCACCGGCAACATATCGACATCTGTCGATATGTCAAGAGCCCGCCGACGCGGTGTCTACGATCGCGACACCGTGGAGAACGAGGGGCAGCACGAGGGCGAGCGCACCCGGGCCTGCCACGTCACCCACCGCGACGGCCACGCGGTCGTCGACTTCTCCCGCGAGACCGCGCAGGATCTCCTCGACGGAGGCGAGTTCTTCTGGCTCGACCTCGACTGCCCGACGCCGGAGGACTTCACCGTCCTCCAGGACGTCTTCGGCTTCCACCCGCTCGCGATCGAGGACTCGGAGCACTTCGGCCAGCGCGCGAAGATCGACGACTACGACGACTACGTGTTCCTCGTCCTCTACGGCGCGTCGCACGACGAGGACCGGCTCGTCGAGGTGCACTGCTTCTACAGCGCCCGCTACCTCGTGACGGTCCACCGCGACGAGGCGCCGGGATTCACGGATCTGCGGACGCGGATCGCGAAGCGGGCGAAGCCGATCGAGCACGGGGCGCGGCTCCTCTACCGCATCGTCGACGCGCTCGTCGACAGCTTCTTCCCCGTCCTGGCCGATCTCGACGACCGCATGGACCAGCTCGAGGACCGGACGTTCGTCGACGCGAGCGAGGCGCAGCTCCAGGAGATCTTCGCGATGAAGAAGCTGCTCGTCGGCCTGCGCAAGGCGGTGACGCCGGAGCGAGACATGTTCGCGCGCATCGCCGGCGGGATCGTGACGATCCCCGCGGCGACGGACGACGACGAGCGCTACTTCCGCGACGTCTACGACCACCTGATCCGGATCAGCGACCTGATCGACACCTACCGCGACCTGCTGACGAGCTCGATGGACGTCTACCTCTCCACCGTCTCGAACCGGATGAACGCGGTGATGAAGCAGCTGACGGTGATCGCGACGATCTTCCTGCCGCTCGCGTGGATCACCGGCTTCTTCGGCCAGAACTTCGGCTGGATGGTGCGCAACATCGGCAGCTGGGAGATCTTCCTCGTGCTCGGCGTCGGGACGGAGCTCGCCGTGGCCGCGCTCATGCTCGTGTTCTTCCGGCGGCGAGGCTGGTTCTGACGGCGTCGGCCGATGCCGACCGGGTCGAGGAGGTCGAGTCCCGCTGGGAGGCGGCGCCGGCGGTGGTGCTCGTCATCGCCGGCCAGGTCGTGATCGCTTTCGTCAGCCGTGACCGCGGCTGGACGGTCTGGCACTTCTCCTGGTGGATCTGGCTCGTCCCGGTCCTGCCGGAGGCGCTCCTGCTCGTCCCGCTCGCGTTCGACCGGCCGCGGCACAGGCTCGAGCAGCTCGGCCTACGCCGGATGGTCGCGCTCTCGCTGATCGGCGTCGTCAGCGCCGCGAACGCGTTCCTGCTCCTCTCGGTGATCGCGGCGCTGCTGAACGGCGGCGTGACGGACGGCGCGCAGCTCCTGATCGAGGCGGGCACGGTCTGGGGGACGAACGTGATCGCGTTCGGGCTCTGGTACTGGGCGGTCGACCGCGGCGGCCCCGTGCGCCGGCGGCGGCCGGAGCCGCCGCCGCCCGACTTCCAGTTCCCGCAGATGGAGAACCCGCAGCTCGTCCCGCCCGGCTGGCAGCCGCGGCTGATCGACTACGTGTACGTCTCGTTCACGAACGCGATCGCCTTCAGCCCGACGGACGCGATGCCGCTGAGCGGCCGGGCGAAGGGACTGATGCTGTTCGAGTCGGCGCTGTCGGCGATGACGATCCTGCTCGTCGCCGCGCGGGCGGTCAACATCTTCCACTGACGGCGGCGACGAGTCCGAGCGAGGCGGCCGCGTCGCGGAAGACGTTGCGGCCCGGCAGCGAGTACGTCTCGTTGAAGTCCGGCGAGCCGTTCAACTCGATGACGGTGTAGCCGTCGCCGTGCGGCAGCAGGTCGACGCCGACGAAGTCGCCGCGGATCGCCGCGGCGGCCGCGATCGCGAGCGCGCACGCGGCCGGCGGCGGCACGACCGGGTAGCGCGTCGCGCCGAGGCTGACGTTCGTCCGCCACTCTCCGGGACCGGCGACGCGCCGGACCGCGCCGACGACGGCGCCGCCCGCGACGATCAGCCGCAGGTCGTGCCCGACCGGCGGCACCAGCTCCTGGACGAGGGCACCGTGCCGCCGGAACCACGACCGCGTCTCGATCTCGTCGAAGCAGGCCCGGAGGCTCTCGCGGGTGTCGCACCGGAAGACGTCGACGCCCCAGCTGCCGAGCCGCGGCTTGACGACGACGGGCGGCTCGATCTCCCTTTCCGTCGACCCGTCGCGGCGAACGTGGACGGTGCGCGGGTGCGGCAGCGCGGCGCGGGCGAGCACCCGCGCCGTCAGCAGCTTGTCGTGCGCGGTCGCGAGTGTCCGCGCGCGGTTGAGGACGTGTACGCCGCGCCATTCGAGCAGCAGCAGCTCGAGCAGTCCCGGCTCGACGCCGTCGATGGTCGGCAGGATGTCGAGCCGCCCGAGCACCGTGTCGCCCGGCCGGATCTCGGCGATCGACACGACCTCCGCGTCGACGCCGGCCTCCCGCCACGCCGCGGCGATCTCGAGATTCGTCGCGCTCGTGCCGCTGCCGAGCATCGCGACGCGCACCGCCGCTCCGATCCCGGGGCCGGCGCGCCGGTGCTGCACGGGATAGTCGACCGGCTCGAGCAGGAGCAGGGCGAGGAGCGCGGTCCGCTCCGGCAGCCGCCGCATGTCGATGTGCTCGTCGATCGCGTGCGAGCCCTCGCCGATCGGCCCGAGCCCGTCGAGCGTGCCGGTGTACGGGCTCGTGATGTTCGCGTCCGACGCGCCGCCGACGAGGCCCGCATCCTCGATCGAGAGGCCGAGCTCGCCGCCGAGGCGCTTCGCCTTCGCGAGCAGCGACCGGTTGCGCGCGAGCGCCTCCATCGGCGGGCGCCCGAACGAGCCGTCGACGGCGACCGTCGCGCCCTCGAGCGTGGGCCGCAGACCGCGCAGCGCCTCCTCGACCTCGTGCGCGGCCGCCGTCGTCGGGACGCGCACGTCGACGTTCGCGCTCGCCTCGGGCGCGACGACGTTCGGCCGGAGTCCGCCGTCGATCGTGCCGACGTTGACGGTCACGCCGTGGGCCGGGTCGTTCAGCGCGAAGAGCCGCTGCACCTGGCGCGACAGCTCGAGGATGGCGCTGACGCCGTGCTCGGGGTCCTCGCCCGCGTGCGCGGGGCGGCCGTGGATCGTGAGCCGGAAGCGCCCGACACCCTTGCGCGCGATCTTCAGCCGGCCGTCGGGGCCCTCGCCGGACTCGAGCACGAAGGCGCGCTCCGCCCCGTGAGCGAGCCGCCGGATCACGGCGGCGGAGTCGACGCTCCCGATCTCCTCGTCGGTGTTGACGAGCACGACCGGCGTCGCCGGCGGTGCCAGCCCGAGCTCGCGCAGCGCGCGCAGCGCGAAGACGATCTCGACGAGCCCGCCCTTCATGTCGGCCGTGCCCGGCCCGTACAGCAACCCGTCCTCCACGCGCAGCGGCATCTCGACGAGCGTCCCGACGGGCCACACGGTGTCCATGTGCCCGAGCAGCAGCTGGCGCGCCTCCCAGCGGCGGCGCCGGCGCGGCCGCGCGTACAGATGGTCGCCGGCGCGCCGCCCGTTGTGCACCGGCCGCACGAGGTAGCCGATCCGCTCGAGCTCGCCGG
>Ga0335070_10006888_pt1 | contig 13353 bp, 11 predicted proteins | sample Lox_Sample_13_FD_206722 | JGI IMG/M metagenome (GOLD analysis project Ga0335070, IMG submission 206722) | Soil microbial communities from Loxahatchee National Wildlife Refuge, Florida, United States - Lox_Sample_1.3 | ecosystem: Environmental > Terrestrial > Soil > Wetlands | place: USA...
CATCCGGACCTTCGTCGGTTCGGACGCCTCGACCGGGCGGTCCTCCTCCGGCACCACCGCCTGCTCCCAGTCCGGACCGACGAAGGTCCGGATGGACTCGACGCCGTCCCACAGGGTGAGGAACACGAACTCGTCCTTCGAGTGCCCGAGCGGCCGTCCGGCGTAGAAGTCGGCCTGGTGACCGGGCTGGACGTGGGCCCACCGGTGCCAGTTCCGGTGCCGTCACGACGCAGTGCCTTCGCCTCGTCCGCACCCCGGGGCGATGGCGCACCCCGTCCTTTTGCTCCTCCCCGCTGCCCGGCCGGGGCGCGCGGTCGAAATGTACGGGACAAGAGTGGTTTGGGGTGGGTGTGGGTGCGACGGGCGCGGCGTTTGCCCGAAACGGGTGTCTCGCGGTCCTGGGGGCTGTGCGAAGAGCCTCCCCGGAGATCCGAATGACCCGTTCAGCCCTCGCTGCCCTGTTCCTCTGCGTCCTCGCCGGCTGCTCGAGCAGCTCCTCGAGCAACCCCGTGCCCACGCCCGTCGGCATCGACCGCAGCCCCCTCCTCAGGCAGGTGACGGGGTGCGGCCAGCTCGAGACCGCCATCGAGGACGCGCTGGTGCTGGAGATGAAGAGCAGCCTCGAGCAGATCCGGAAGAGCGACTACTACATCGGAGTGGGCGGCGGCCCGGTGGGCACCCCGGTGCTTCTGGACGGCGGCGTGTCGGCCGGCCCGGTGGCAGCGACGCCCGGCGGAGGGAGCACGGGGCCGACCAGCGTCAGCACCACCAACTCCCAGGTGGCCGGCGTGGACGAGGCGGACTTCGTCCAGAACGACGGCACGCGCATCGCGGTGCTGGCCGGAGGGATGCTGCACCTGCTCTCCTCCTGGCCTCCGCAGGCGATGGCCGAGACCGCCAGCCTGAGGATCGACGGCTGGGCGCGGGAGATGTTCCTCGACGGAAACCAGGTGGTGGTCTTCAGCAGCGTGTACGTCCCGCGAGCGATCGAGGGCTTGCACCCCATCTGCGCTCCTGGTCCCGTGGGTCCCGTGGGCCCCGCCGTCGACAGCTTCTGCGGCTACTGGGCGAGCGACGTCACCGAGGTCACCACCATCGACGTGAGCGATCTGTCGCACCCCAAGGTGACCGCGGAGATCCTCCTCCCCGGCTCGTACCTGTCCGCGCGGCGGATCGACCAGCGGGTGCGGCTGGTGATGTCCGACAACTTCCCCTACCCCGACGGGGTGCGGTACTGGCCGGATCTGGCGCCCGGGGCCAGCGCCGAGGTTCGCAACAAGGCGTTCGATGCGCTGGAGGCCGCCAACGAGGCGCTGATCCGCAGCCGCTCGCTGGACGACTGGCTGAGGAAGGGCGAGGTCCGCATCCCCGGCGGGGCGACGACCCCCATCGCCTACAACTGCAGCGACTTCTCACTCAGCTCCGCGCCGACCCGGCCGGGGCTGCTCACGGTCGCCACGGTGGACCTCAGCACCGACTCGCTCAAGAGCCGCACCGCGGTGCTCGCCGAGCCGGGGACGATCTACGCCTCGACGGACACCCTCTACGTCGCCACCGCCCACTGGTGGTGGTGGCCGGAGATCGGCCAGTCCGATGCGACCTACGTCCACGCCTTCGACCTGCGGGACCCGGACAAGGCTCCCTACCTCGGCTCGGGCACCGTCGACGGGTGGGTGCGCGACCAGTACGGGATGGACGAGTTCAGCGGCGCGCTCCGCGTCGCCACGCACCTGAGCACCCGCGTGGCGGACGGCACGACCTGGGGCACCCTGAAGCTCTCGAACCGCATCTCGGTCCTGAAGCTGGCCGGCGGCTGGCTCCAGCTCGTCGGAAAGACCGCCGACTACGGCGCCGACGAGCAGACCTTCGGGACGCGCTTTTTGGGCAGGCGCGGGTTCGTCATCACCGCGCAGCAGGTGGATCCGCTCTTCACCTTCGACCTGAGCGACCCCGCGCACCCGACCAAGGTGGGCGAGCTCGCGATGCCCGGGTTCATCTCCTACCTGCACCCGATCGACGACACCCACCTGCTGGGCATCGGCCGCGAGGTCACGTTCAACGGCCCGGTGGAGACCGGACTTCAAGTCAAGATCGCCCTGCTCGACGTGACCGACCTCGGCGCGCCGAAGCTCCAGGCGACGCAGCTCGTGGGCCAGGGGTGGGCCTCCTCGGACGCGCTGTGGGATCCGAAGGCCTTCACCTGGCTCCCGGCCCAGAAGATGCTGGCCATTCCCTTCGCCGACTACGCGGGGCCGACCTTCGTCTCCGACCTGCGGCTGTTCAAGGTCGACCCGGCGAGCGGCATCCAGGCGCTGGGGAGCCTGTCGATGGCGGACGTCTACCAGACCTGGTCCTACGACAACTGGAGCTACAGCTGGTCGCCGTTCGTCCGCCGCGGGATCCTCGCCGACGCGCAGGACGGACAGGTCGTGTACGCGATCAGCGACGCGGGCGTGCGCTCGGCCAAGGTGGCAAGCTTGCCGGCGTGGCTGAAGACCGTGACGTTCCCGCCGCTCGTCTACCCGTGAGACCGGTGATGGCGCCGATCGGCGCGGTGCTCGCCGCCCTGGTGGCCTGCGATGCCCAGACCGACCCGGGGTACCAGGGCGAGCCCCTGGTGACGCTCCGGGGGCGCGTCGAGAGCAGCGGCGATCTGCCGCCGCTCGAGGCGGCCATGCTCTGGCAGCGCGGGCCACCCCCGGGGACCCAGGACCAGGAGCTGGCGACGCGCGCACCGGTCACCTCCGGCTTCCCGGCGAGCTTCACCCTCCGGCTCTATGCTCCGCCGCCCGACGCTGCGTTCCGGACGCTCGCCCCGGGCGCGCCGCGCTGGGCACGGGCCAACGCCGCCGCCGTGCCGTACGGACTCGCCCCCGATCAGGTGCCGAGCCTGCCCACCGCGTACAACCCCAGCTACACCTACGACACCGAGCACTGGGTGATGTACCTCGACTCGGACGTCCCTCCGAGCTCGCTGACCGAATGGTGGCTCGGCGAGGCGCTCGGCGCGGGCTACCACCTGGTCCGGGTGCTCCCGGTGTCCGGCTGCGTCCCCGCCCCGCAGCTGGAGGCGTGCGTGGCCGAGCTGGTCCGCCGCGGGGTCCCCGACGATGGGACCGACGCGCCGGGCACCGCCCGGGCGTACTGCGAGGCGCCGTACCGGCTGCAGCCCACGACCCTCGACGACACCATCGTGCTCCGGCTCGGGTCGCAGGACGCCGGGGTGGGTCCGGCCTGCCCATGATCCTCGACACCCCGGCCATCGCCAGCCTGTACCGGTCGCACGGCCACGTGGTGCTCCGGCGCGCCCGCACGCTGCTCGGGAGCGAGGCGGATGCGCGGGAGGTCCTCCAGGAGATCTTCACCGCGCTGGTGCGCAACCCCGACGCGGTGCGCTCGGCCGGCTCGGTCGTCGGCTGGCTCTACCAGGCCACCACGCACCACTGCCTCAACCAGCTGCGCAAGGCGCGGACCGGCGCCCGGGTGCTCGAGCTGCACGTCCGCCCGGGGATGGCCGAGAGCGGAGGACCCCGGGGAGAGGCCGCAGCCGAGGTGCGCCGCCTGCTGGCGCTGCTGCCCGAGGACGTGGCGGCGGCCGTCGTCTACCGCCACCTGGATGGAATGACCCACGCCGAGGTCGCCGATCTGCTCGGCTGCTCGCGCCGGCAGGTGGGCTACCTCCTCGAGCGCGCCCAGGGACTCTGGGACCGCGCGGAGCAGACCGCATGAACCTCGCCGCCACGCCACTCAGCTGGAACGCCTGCCTCTCCGCCCTCCGCCTCGACCGGTGGATGATGGGCGAGCTCGGCGCCGCCGACACCGAGACCGTCGGCACCCACGTCTCTTCCTGCGCCGCCTGCAGCGCGGCCCTCGCCGGAATCCGTGGGGTCCGCGAGGAGGTCCGTGCCCTTCCGCTCCCCGCCGCGCTCGGCCGTCCGTCTCCGCGCCGTCGGGTCCCGGGAGCGGCCGTCGCCGGGGTTGGCCTCGCGCTCGCCGCCTCGCTGGTCCTCGTCCTCCGCGTCCCGCACCCGGTCCAGCGCTCCAAGGGCAGCGGCGTGGGCCTCGCCATGTACGTCCAGCACGGGGACGAGGTGCGCCGGGCGGCGCCGGGCGAGACCGTCTCGCCGGGTGACGCGGTCCGCTTCGCGGTGAGCACACCCGTCCCGGCGTACGTGGCGGTCCTCAGCCTCGACCCCGCGGGCAAGGCCTCGGTGTATTTTCCGCAGGCGACGCGAGCCGCCCCGGTTCCGGCCGGAAGCGAGGTCCCGCTGCCACTGGGCACGCGGCTCGACGCGACGACCGGCCAGGAGCGCCTCCTCGTGCTCTTCTGCCCCTCGGCGGTGGAGCTCGAGCCGATCCGCCAGGCGCTCGCGCGCGGCCAGGACGGCGCGCCGCTGCCCGCCGACTGCCAGGGGCTCCGGTGGAGCTTCGTCAAGCGCTGACCGCGCTGCTCGTGGCGCTGCTCCCCGCCGCCGCCATGGCGGAGGTGGAGCGGTACGCCGTGGTGGTGGGCAACGACATCGGCCAGCCGCCGGATCTCCCGCTGCGCTACGCGGAGATGGACGCCGCGCGCGTGGTGTCGGTGCTCCAGGAGGTGGGCGGCGTCCGCCCGGAGAACACCGTCCTGCTCCAGGGCAAGGACGCGGACACGGTGCGGCGGGCGCTCATCGCGGTGAACGAGCGCGTGCGCACCGCCGGCCGGCCCACGGTGCTCCTGGTCTATTACTCCGGGCACGCCGACGCGAGCGCGCTCCACCTCGGGGGCACCCGGCTCGAGCTCGGTGAGCTGGAGCAGCTGGTCCGCGGCTCGGCGGCCGGCTTCCGCCTCCTGGTGCTCGACGCCTGCCGCTCCGGAGCGCTCACCCGGGTGAAGGGGGGGACACCCATCGCTCCGTTCGAGATCCGCTTCGGCGAGCGGGTGGCCGGCGAGGGCGCGGTCTTCCTCACCTCGAGCTCAGCCTCCGAGGACAGCCAGGAGTCGGACGAGCTGAAGGGGAGCTTCTTCACCCACGCGCTCCTCTCCGGCCTGCTCGGTGCCGCGGACGAGAACGGCGACGGGCGGGTGACGCTCGACGAGGCGTACCGCTATGCATACGAGACTACGCTGCGGGCCTCGAGCCGCACCCTGGCCGGCACGCAGCATCCCACCTTCCAGTACGACGTGCGCGGCTCGGGAGATCTGGTCCTGGCCACGCTCGACGCCCGCTCCCCGACCCGGGCCTGGCTCGAGCTGCCGGCGGGGAAGAGCTGGCTCCTCTTCCAGGAGAACGCCGACGGGGCGGTGGTGGGCGAGGTGGCCAGCGCGGACCGGGTGCGTCGCCTCTCGCTGCGGGCCGGCCGCTACTACCTGCGCGGGCGCGGTCCGGACGTGCTGCTGGAGGGCACGGTGGCCGTCGCCCCCGGATCGACCGCGTCGGTGGACGAGTCGAAGCTCCAGCGCACGGCCTACGCGCGCCTGGTCCGCAAGGGCGAGGGGACGCGGGACTCGGTGGTCTCGCTCGAGGCCGAGGCGCGGATGCGCACCTCGCTGGTGACCGACGCCGGGCTCTGCCCCGGCGTGGCGGTGGGCCTGGCCATCGCGCTGCGGCCCATCACCCTCGTCCCGCGCGTCGCCTGGTGCCGCACCGGCTACACCAACGAGGGGCTCGCGGCCACGACGGACCAGTTCGACGTCGAGCTCCAGGCCTCCCACGTCTGGGACCTCGCCCCGGTGTCGATCGAGGTCGGGCTGACGGTGGGCGCGGCGTTGCTCAACCAGAAGTTCCAGACCGCGGGGACGGCTCCGCCGCGGACCACGGCTGCACTGCAGCTCACCCCCGCGGTGGCGGTCAGCCGCGACCTGGGCGCGCGGACGTACCTCTACCTCTCGGTGGCTGGGGCGACGTACCTCTTCAAGAACGAGTCCACGGCGACCGAGACCACAAGCTTCGGGCCCTCGTTCGCGATTCGGCTCGCGCTCGGCGTCGGGTACCGATTCTAAGGTCGGCACCTCGATGAGGCTCCGGCCGGAAGCCGCGCGCCTCTGAACAACGGGCCTCGACAAGCGCTCGGATGGCTGAACCCGGCAACGGCGCTGACGGGCGTTCAGCCGTCGAGCTGCGCCGCGGTCCGGGCCTCGTCGCTCGCCAGCGCCGCGACCAGGTCCGGCACCGGGCTGAGCGCGACCAGCTGCCGGGCGACGGCGACGCCGCTCCGGTCGCCATGCCCGAGCTGCCACTGAGCGTGCTCGGCCGCCAGCGCGAGCTGGAGCGCCCGCCCCACCGCCATCGCGAACCGGCGCGCCCCGCCCTCCAGCTCCACCGGGCCGCCCTGGTTCGCCACACCGAACCAGCCGCCGGCCGCGTCCATGAGCGCGCGGGCCCGGTTCCGTACCGGCACCAGCGACTCGTCCGCCGCCACCGCCAGCGCGCGGGAGATCTCCGCGTCCACGTCGCGCAGGCCCGCCTCACCGGTGAGTGCGCGCAGCAGATCCAGCGAGAGGACGTTCGTCGTCCCCTCCCAGATGGGGAGCACCTGGGCGTCGCGGAGCAGCGCGGGGAGCCCGGTGTCCTCGACGTACCCTGCCCCACCGAACGCCTCCAGCACCTCGCTCGCGTGCGCCACCGCCTGCTTCCCGGTGAGCAGCTTGGCCACCGGCTGGAGCACGCGGACCAGCCGGCGCTCCCAGTCCCCTGCCTCACCGGCCTCGGCCTTGCCCAGCAGCGCCAGCACCCGGAAGGTGAGGAGGAACGCCGCCTGGTACTCGGCCTCGAGCTCGGCCAGCGTCTGCACGTGCAGCGACTTGTCGGCGAGCCGCGCACCGAAGGCCGATCGCCGGGTCGCGTAGTCCCGGGCCAGCGCGATGCCTCTGCGCATCGAGCACACCGCGCAGAGCGCGTTCCAGGTCCGGGTGATCTGGAGCATCGGAGCGATGGCCCGGACCCCATCGGAGAGCCCGACCACCGGGGTGGCCACCGCGCCGTCCAGCTCCACCTCCGCCGTGGGCAGCATCCGGGTCCCGAGCTTCTCCTTGAGACGCAGCACCCGGACGCCGTTGGGCGTCCCGTCCGGCCGGCGGAGCTCGAGGTAGAAGAGGGCGAGCCCCTTCCCGCCGCCCGGGTTTCCCTCGGGGCGGGCAAGGGTGAGCGTCATCTCGCTGGTGGTCGCCGAGGTGAACCACTTCGTCCCGTGGAGCCGCCAGCCCTCCCCGTCCTTCACCGCGCGGGTGAGGCTCTGACCGACGTCCGATCCGCCGGTCCGCTCGGTCATCCACTGACCGCTGGTCCACGCCCGAGCCGGGTCGCGGCTGGTGAGCCGCGGCACCGCCCGCTCGACCAGGGCCGCGTTGCCATGGGCGAGCAGCGTCGTCGCCGCGCCGTCGGTCATCGCCAGCGGGCAGGTGTAGATGGAGGTGGACGGACCGAAGAGGTGGATGAGCGCTCCCTGGTGGAGGCGGGAGAACGCGCCGTGGGCACGCTCGTGGGGAATCGCCACCAGGCCCCACTCCGCCGCGACCCGGGCGAAGGCGCGCCAGGCCTCCGGCACCCGGATCTCGTCGACCCGGCGACCCCAGGGATCATACGGAACGAGCTGCGGCTCGTCGCGGCGTCCCCGGGTCGACAGCTCGAGGAGCGTCGTCGCCGCGAGCTCGCCCATCTCGCGCAGCTCGGGCTCGATCGCCCTGAGCACCGGCTCCGGCAAGGTGCGCTCCAGCCAGCTCCGGAGCAGGAGGTCGCCGTCGTACTGGTTCCCGAGACGCGGCGGGTCCTGGAAGAAGTCCATCGCTCCTGGAGATCATCCTCCCGGGCGGCCATCCGGGACAACGTCGCGCCTCTCCCCCGCCCGGGCGAAGGCAGGGAGGCGCCGGCATCTTGACACCCCCCCTGGGCTGCCGTTACGTCCAGCAGCTTCCAGCCCCCCCTCTGGGGGCGGCTTCCAGAGGAATTGCGAAGATGGCCCGCGTCACCGTCGAAGACTGCCTCCCCCTCGTCGACAACCGGTTCGCCCTGGTGCTGCTGGCGGCAAAGCGGGCCCGTCAGCTGATGGCAGGGGCCCGCCCGCTCATCGAGACCTCGAAGAACAAGCCGCCCGTGCTCTCCCTGCGCGAGGTGGCCACCGGCCGGGTGAAGTTCGATCGCGACGTGCGCGAGACCCTGTCCGGGAAATACGACGCCGCCTCGGACAAGCAAGCGCTGTAAGCAGCTCAGGACGGCGGCGCGCTCAGCGACACCACGCCCCGGCGGATGAGGTCGCGCAGCACCTCCTCCAGCTCGATGGGAGACTCGTCCAGGCGCGCGAGCACCTCGCGCGGAGGGAGCCCCTGCTCACAGAGGAGCCGCGCCGCGGGGAGCCAGTGCTGGGGGCCGTTCCGGACGTAGACCTCGTACAGCTCGGGGTTTACGTGGATCTCGATGGGATTGACCATCAACCCGTCGCGCAGCCGCCGGGCATTGTCGTTGAGGAGCTGGGTGGCGCGCACCAGCAGCTCGGGCACCGGGAGCATCAGGGTCTGCCGCGGCCCGGGCTCGGCGGAGCTCCAGGAGGCCTCGGTGCAGCGGCTGGCGACGAAGGCGTTGAGCGCGCGCTCGCCCACCGCCTGGTGGGACCCGGTCTGGGCGGAGGCGTGGATGGCGCGTCCCTGCCGGAAGGCGACCTCGTAGGTCGCCCAGCTGTCGCGCGCGCGCAGGGTGCCGGTGATGCCGGCGGCCGCGAGCTCGCGGAGCGTCCACTGGACCCCCACCTGCCCCACCGGGATGGTCCGGAGCGAGCCGCCGGCAATCTCCGCCCTGGCCTGCCGCCGAGGCTGGAGCAGCGACTGGACCTGGCTCACCAGCGCCTCGAGCCGGAGGGTCTTCGGGAAGTAGGCCTGGGCCCCCGCGTCGAGCGCCTTCAGTGACTCGCGATAGTGGTCCTGACAGCTCAGCATCGCGAACGGCAGCTCGCGCGTCCGGTAGTCGTCGCGGATGAGGCGGAGCAGACCCCAGCCGTCCATCCTCGGCATGTTGAGGTCGGCGATGAGCAGCTCGAAGCCGCCGGAGACCGCCGCCTGGTAGCCGGCGACCCCGTCCTCGGCTGCGGTGACATCGAAGCCCTTGCGGCGGAACAGCGCGCCGAACATCCGGCACAGCTCCTCGTCGTCGTCCACCAGGAGGATGGGGACATGCGGGGGCGCCGGGGTCGGGGTGGTCCCCTCGATGACCACCAGCTGCTCGCCCTCGGAGTCGGTCTCGATCGGCCTGCTGCCCTCGGCGAGCAGGACCTCCGGAGCGTCCTCGGGGAGGATGTCGTACCCGCTCTGCTCCATGGACGGTGGGGGCATCGCCGGCTTCCGGTCCAGGTGGATGGCGACGCCGGTCCCCTCTCCCTCCTGACCGCTCAGCTGCAGGAACGCCCAGGGCGCCCGGGGCAGCGCCAGCATCGCCGCGAGCGCGACCTCTCCCCGGGCGTCGCGGTGCCTGGCGCCTCGGAGCACGCCGTGGGTGAAGAGTGCCTGGCTCTCGCCTGGCGTGCCGGGGTTCAGCTTGAGCGCGCCGGACCGGAACGTCCGCTGGACGTGCTCCACCATCCGGAGGGCCTCGAAGCCGACGACCCGGCCGGTGCGCTCCGGCAGCTCGGCGAGCGCCTGGCGGACCCGGTCCGGGTGCTCGAAGGGCTGGAACGGACGCAGGAGCATCTCCACCACCCCGGTCCGCATCTGCGAGACGAACGGAGCCTCCAGAGCCTCGTCCCCGAGCACGACCAGGGGGAGCCTGGAGAGGGTGGCGTCGTGGGCGAGCGTCCCGAGCAGCTGGGAGACGGGGGGAGTGTCCACATTCCCCACCACCAGCACCACGTCCACCGGCGTCGAGCGGAGCACTGCCAGGGCGCGCCGCAGGTCCGGCACCGCCCGGAAGCCGAAGTCGGCGCGGGTGAAGGCCTCGGAAAGCGCGCGGGCCGACGCCAGGTCGGGGTCCACCGCGAGGAGGGAGAGCTTCGTCACGGTCAACGACGGAAGACTGTACCAGGACCCTCAGGCGGTGCGCGCCAGGTGCCGCAGCTTGGCCTCCGCCCCGAGCCGGTAGGCGTACCTGAGCGCCTCGAGGAGCCGATCCAACCGCCGGGCCACCACCAGGGCCAGGAGCCGGGCGGTGAAGAGCGCCGCCAGCCGGTTGGCCTCGACGTACCGGGCATGCTCCTCGGCGGCCAGCCCGGGCCGGTAGGAGACGTCCCGGAACAGCCGGGCGTGGAGTTCGCGGGCCGAGGCGGCCTGCAGCGCGGGCCAGTGGTGGAGCGCCAGGCTCGCGAACTTGTCCACCTCGGCCTGGACCTCGAGCTCGAGCATCGACAGGTGCCGGCCGAGCTCGGCCGCACGCGCGAGGTAGAGGAAATGGCTCACGCCCTCCGCCAGCCGGCAGTACGCGTCGAGCCCGGGGGCGAGCCAGGCCGCGTCGCGGAGCGAGCGCGCCTCGAGGTGGGTCCGCAGCGCCTCCGAGTAGTACAGGCCCACCTCGAGCCCCTCCTCGCCCTCGTGGACCCAGAGCTCCTCGTCCGAGCGGGGCGAGCCGAGCAGCTCGGCCTGCTCGGGGCGGAGGAGGAAGGCCGAGGCCCTGGGGCACTCGATGTCGTAGATGGCCTGGAGCTGGTCCTGGACCTCGTCCACGAGCCTCAGTTGGGGAGCCCTCCGCCCGGCGGAAGGAGGCCCGCCTCGACCAGCACGCTCTGCAGGGTGTCGCTCCCGGTGCGGCGCCAGGACTCGTAGACCTTGAGCGCGCCGGCGGGGGAGCTCCGCGCGGAGGACCGGGCGGCGATGCCCTCGAGCACCTCGACCAGGGGACGAAACTTGCGGCCCAGCTCGTCGTAGACGTAGGCGAAGCCCCCCCGGGCGAGCGCCGCGACCTGCGCGTAGGCCGTGCGGCCCATCTCGATGGTGTAGCCCTGGCCCACCACGCTGTCGCGGAGTGCGCCGGCAAAGAAGCCGGCCTTGTAGAGCGAGACGTCGCCGAGCCGACGGAGGATGCGGATGCGGTCCTCGCGCTCGGCGGACTGCGCCCGGTGGTAGAGCAGCGCCAGCGGCTCCTCGGCGCCTCCGAGCTCGTCCTTGGCGAACAGCCGGTCGGCGGCGGCGAACTCGGCCAGGAGGTTCACCAGGTAGAACTCGGTGACCTCGGCGACGTCCAGTCCCGTCTGCCCGAGCGCCTCGTCCAGGAGGGACTTGAAGAACTGCTTCAACGACGTGACAGCGACGAGATCCATCGATGACCCTGACCCCCCAGGCTAGCAACGCCGGGACCCGGCGTGAACCGGGGGGCCCCTGTCATTCCGAGAGGTTGCGCTGGCACTCGCGCAGGCGAATTGCCAGAAGCTGGGTTGGCACTCGACCGTAGACAGTGCTTGAGAGCTGCCCTCGCGGAGGCGAAATCACCCGTCAGTCCAGCATGTTGGGAGACCGCCCAGGCGCCTTGACAGGGGGAGCTTGCTGGTTATGGTGACGTGGCCGAGGGCCTTGGCAGTCGTGCAGTTCGAGTGCTAGCCCACGCAACCCAAACCCCATCGATGCACGAGGGAACGAACATGAAGATTCGCCCGCTGCAGGACCGGCTGATCGTCAAGCGCGTCGCCGAGGAGAACAAGACCAAGGGGGGCATCATCATCCCCGACACCGCCAAGGAGAAGCCGCTCGAGGGCAAGGTCGTCGCCGTCGGCAACGGCAAGATCCTCGAGGACGGGAAGGTCCGCCCGCTCGACATCAAGGCCGGGGACACCATCCTCTTCAGCAAGTATGCCGGCACCGAAGTGAAGATCGAGGGCGAGGACCACCTCATCCTTCGCGAAGAGGACGTGCTCGGCGTCATCGAGAAGTAGTCCCCCGACTTCAGACCAGAGAGAGAGAAGAGACCAAGATGAGCAAGGACATCATTTTCGACGTCCGTGCGCGTGACGCGATCCTCCGTGGGGTCAACACGCTCGCCGACGCAGTGAAGGTCACCCTCGGGCCCAAGGGCCGCAACGTGGTGATCGAGAAGTCGTTCGGCTCCCCCACCATCACCAAGGACGGGGTGACGGTGGCCAAGGAGATCGAGCTGGAGAACAAGTTCGAGAACATGGGCGCGCAGATGGTGAAGGAGGTCGCCAGCAAGACCTCCGACGTGGCCGGTGACGGCACGACCACCGCCACCGTGCTCGCCCAGGCGATCTTCCGCGAGGGCGCCAAGCTGGTCGCCGCCGGTCACAACCCCATGGAGATCAAGCGGGGCATCGACAAGGCGGTCACCATCGTGGTGGCCGAGCTGAAGAAGATGGCCAAGCCTACCAAGGACAAGAAGGAGATCGCCCAGGTCGGCACCATCTCCGCCAACGGCGACGAGACGGTGGGGAAGATCATCGCCGATGCCATGGAGAAGGTGGGCAAGGAGGGCGTGATCACCGTCGAGGAGGCCAAGGGTCTGGAGACGACGCTCGACGTGGTCGAGGGCATGCAGTTCGACCGCGGCTACCTCTCTCCCTACTTCGTGACCGATCCGGAGCGGATGGAGGTCGTCCTCCAGGAGCCGTACATCCTGATCCACGAGAAGAAGATCTCCTCGATGAAGGACCTGCTCCCGGTGCTCGAGCAGGTGGCTCGCTCGGGGAAGCCGCTGCTCATCGTCGCCGAGGAGGTGGAGGGCGAGGCCCTGGCCACCCTGGTGGTGAACAAGATCCGCGGCGTGCTCAACACCTGCGCGGTGAAGGCCCCGGGCTTCGGTGACCGCAGGAAGGCCATGCTCGAGGACATCGCCACCCTCACCGGCGGCAAGATGATCGCCGAGGACCTGGGCATCAAGCTGGAGAACATCACCCTGGCCGACCTGGGCCGCGCCAAGCGGATCACCGTCGACAAGGACAACACCACCATCATCGACGGCGCGGGCAGCCAGAAGGACATCCAGGCCCGGGTGCAGCAGATCCGCGCCCAGATCGAGGACACCACCAGCGACTACGACAAGGAGAAGCTGCAGGAGCGCCTGGCCAAGCTGGTGGGCGGCGTGGCGGTGGTCAACGTTGGCGCCGCGACCGAGACCGAGATGAAGGAGAAGAAGGCCCGGGTGGAGGACGCGCTCAACGCCACCCGCGCCGCGGTCGAGGAGGGCATCGTCCCCGGCGGTGGCGTGGCGTACATCCGCTGCCTCAAGGCGCTCGAGGGCGTGAACTTCTCCGAGGGTGAGCGGTTCGGGGTGGAGATCGTCCGCCGTTCGCTCGAGGAGCCGCTCCGCCAGATCGTCGGCAACGGCGGCCAGGAGGGCTCGGTCATCGTCAACAAGGTCAAGGAGGGCACCGGCGCCTTCGGCTTCAACGCGGCGACCGGGATCTACGAGGACCTGCTTGCGGCCGGCGTGGCCGACCCGGCGAAGGTCTCGC
>Ga0335070_10006889_pt1 | contig 13353 bp, 12 predicted proteins | sample Lox_Sample_13_FD_206722 | JGI IMG/M metagenome (GOLD analysis project Ga0335070, IMG submission 206722) | Soil microbial communities from Loxahatchee National Wildlife Refuge, Florida, United States - Lox_Sample_1.3 | ecosystem: Environmental > Terrestrial > Soil > Wetlands | place: USA...
GTAGAGGTCGCGGAGCTTGCCCGCCACGTTCAGGTTCACGGCCGCGTCGTGCACGTTGTAGCCCCGGCCCACCAGGACGATCCCGGGGTCGCCGGTCCGCTCCAGCGCGCCGAGCGCCTCCCGTCCCGCCGCCTCCACCGCCGCCCGGAAGGCCCGCTGGGCGTCGAAGGCGCGCCGGGCCGCCCGCCGGGTCTGGCGCGGGCTCCCCCCCAGCGCCTGCCCCAGGGGGAGGAGCGCCTCCGTGACGGCGGCCTCGCCCAGGCGGAAGCGGACCGTCGGGGCCAGGATCCGCTCGCGGGCGGCGGCCAGGCGGGGGACGGCGCGCATCACGAAGGGCAATGTCTGGGCCCAGGGGCAGAGGTGGGAATGGACGCTGTCGGCCGTGGGCTCGCCGTCCAGCATGTTGGGCAGCAGCAGCCAGTCGACACCCTTGCCCAGCAGATCCTGCACGTGGCCGTGGGCCAGCCGGATCGGATAGCACGGCTCCGCCACGGTCAGATCGATCCCGGCGTGGGCGATCTTGCGGTTGGTCTCGTCCGAGAGCACCACCGCGCAGCCGAGCTCCGCGAGGAGCGTCCTCCAGAAGGGCAGCCGATCGTGGAAGGTCATGGCCTGGGGGATGCCCACCCGCGGGCCGGAGGCTGCGGGGCCCTGCTCCCCGCGGAGCAGGAGGTCGCGGCGGAGCCGCATCAGGTCCGGGATCGCGGGCCTTCGCTCGGTCCGCGAGCGCTTGCGGTACCGGTCGCCGCACTTGTCACCCCAGTAGGTCTTCACCCCCTCGACCGTGAACTCCTGCATGTCGCACTGGTTCGAGCAGCCCTGGCAGAGGAACTCGCGCAGGGTGTAGCGCACGGCCCCCAGGTCGAAGCCGCGGAAGGTGGTCGGCCGGCCGGTCCCCAGGACCTTCTCCCGGGCGAGCAGCGCCATGCCGATGGCGCCGATGACGCCGTTGTGAGGCGGGACCACGATCCGCTTGCCCAGGATGCCGGCGAAGGCCGCCGCCACCGCATCGTTGTACGCGGTGCCGCCCTGGAAGTAGATCACCTGCCCGATGCGCCGCCCGCGCACCACCCGGTTCAGGTAGTTCAGGGCCACGGAGTAGGCCAGGCCCGCCACCAGGTCCTCCTTGGAGGCTCCCCGCTGCTGCCAGGCGTTGACGTCCTGCTCCATGAACACGGTACAGCGCTCGCCCAGACGGACCGGCTGCCGGGACCGGAGGGCCAGGCGGGCAAACTCCTCCTTGATCGAGACGCCCAGCCGCTCCGCCTGCTCCTCCAGGAACGACCCAGTGCCGGCGGCGCAGGCCTCGTTCATGGCGAAGTCCACGACGATGCCGTCCTGGATGGCGATGAACTTGGCGTCCTGCCCGCCGATCTCGAAGATGGTGTCCACCGGCCCGTGGTGCAGGCGCCCGCTCACGTACATCGCCCCCGTCTTGTGGGCGGTGATCTCGTCGGTGATGGTGTCAGCCCCCACCAGCTCGCCGATCAGCTCGCGCCCCGAGCCCGTGGTCCCGACCCCGGCGATCCGGATCCGGTCCCCGAACCGCTCGGCGATCTCGCGCAGGCCGGCACTGACCACCTCGATGGGCCGCCCCTGGGTTCGCTCGTAGATCTCGTGCAGGAGCCGGCCCGCATCGTCCACCACCGCCAGGTTGGTGCTGACCGATCCGATGTCGATCCCGAGGTAGGCGGTCGCCGCCGGTCCGGCCTCGGGCGCGGGGGCGGGCTCGACCCGGTCCCGCAGCAGAAGGACGTTCTCCAGGCTCAGGGGCCGGGCCGTGGCCCCCGCCTGACCGGGCGGAGCAGGCACGGGGCGTCGGGGGCCCGGCGAGGCTCGCCGCTGCCGGGCGGGGTCCCGGCACAGCAGCGCGGCGCCGATAGCGCCGAGCCAGGCGTAGGCCTCCGGCACGAAGAGCTGCCGCTCGTCGAACCCGAACAGCTCGCGCAGTGCCTGGACCACGCCGGCGTTCTTCGCCAGGCCGCCGATGAAGGCCACCGGGGGGACGACGGGCTTGCCCTTGGTGATGCTGCCCTTGTAGTTGCGGGCCACCGCATCGCACAGCCCCCGCAGGATCTGGGGCGGCGTGAAGCCCTTTTGCTGGGCATGAATCATGTCGGACTTGGCGAACACCGAGCAGCGCCCCGCCACCCGGGCGGCCGAGCGCGCGGCGCAGGCAATCGCCCCGATCTCCTCCACCTCGTAGCAGAGCCGCGAGGCCTGCTGGTCCATGAAGGATCCGGTCCCGGCGGCGCAGTCCCCGTTGGTCTCGTAGTCCTGGATACCCGCCCGCCCCGAGGCTGGATCCCGCTCCACCCGCAGGAACTTCGAGGTCTCCCCGCCCATCTCGAAGATGGTCGCGACCTCGGGGTGCAGGTAGCCGACCGCCGTGGCGAGGGCGCGAAACTCGTTGATCCGGTCCAGATCCCAGCGCTGCTGCAGCAGTCCGGCACCGGACCCCGTGACCAGGATCCGGTCCCAGTGCAGGTCCGGCACGTGCTTCTGGACGGCGGCCAGCAGCGCCTCGGCCGCCCCCAGCGGATCGCCCAGCGCCCGGCGATACTTCGAGATCGCCAGCGGCGCCGGGGCACTCTGCCAGGTGAAGGCACCGCCCCGCACCAGCTCGTCCAGGTGCGGCCGGTCCTCCGGCTCGCCCAGGACTGCGGCCTTGACGCTGACGGCGCCGACATCAACGCCGAGTGCGATGGTCATGTCTCACCCATGCATCAGTCCAGATCGATGTCGCGGGTCGGCTTGGTGATCGGCTCGTCCTTGGCCCGCTTGAGGGCGTCCTGGAACTTGCGATCCAGTAGGTCCTTCTTGGTCTTCTGGGCCTTCATCGACTCTTCGAACTTGGCCTGCCGGTGGGCCGCCTCCGCCTCCAGGCCCTTCAGCGCCTGGCCCAGATCCTTGACCGTTCGTTCTTCCGGGGGCGGCTCGTGGGAGAGGACCGTGCGGAAACCCGGGTCGATCCGAAGCTTCGCCTTGCAACAGGGACACACCACCTCGAACGGCTCAGGCGTTCCGCCTTTCATGGCTCCCTCCATCCCTCCGCGCTCTCCGGCGCTCGGGCCCGAGCCTGTTTTAGCAGGGTCGCGCCGCAGAATCAAGCCGCATCCCGGCCCGGCCCTGGATCCCCGTGCCGCGGCCTTCCCTCTCCGTGGGCTGTTGGAGTATAGTGTCCCGGCCTCAGCCCGGATTATTCACGAAAAGCCCGTGAATAATCCGCGCTTACATGCTAATGGCCATTCGCGGGGCGGGACGACGCCTGAAGGCAGGAAAACTGGAGCCCGGTCCCGCGTCGGGCGGGGCGGGGTGCGGTGTCGGGATGTCCCAGGGATGCCTGATCCGTCCTGGGCCATAAACCACAAGAGCTTCTGGTAAGCCCGGATTGTTCGAGAGCCGCGTGCTCGAGGAATGGGGGCTGGGGGCACAACACATGCAGGTATCGCGGCAAAGCCTGGACGCCCGGGCCATCCTGGCGGTGGTGACGCTGTGCCTCCTGTGGGGACTCTCGCAGGTGTCCATCCGGGTCGCCAACGCAGGCGTCGCGCCGATCTTCCAGGGGGCGGCGCGGTCCACGATCTCGGCGTCGCTGGTGGCCCTGTGGGCCTGGTCCCGGGGTCTGCCCCTCATCCACCGCGACCGGACACTCGCGAACGGTGTGGCCATCGGCGTGCTGTTCGGGACCGAGTTCTTCTTCCTCTACCTGGGCCTCAGCTACACCACCGCCTCGCACGGCGTGCTCCTCCTCTACACGGCCCCCTTCTTCGTCGCGCTGGGCGCCCACTGGCTCCTGCCGGCCGAGCCGCTCACGGCCCGGAAGCTCGCCGGCCTGACCCTGGCCTTTGCCGGAATCGCGGTCACCATCGCCGACAACCTCGGCCGGCCGACCGGGACCCAGATGCTGGGTGACACCTACTGCCTGATTGCCGGCTTCCTCTGGGCCGTGACCTCGCTCTATCTCAAGGGGGTGGTGCGCGCCAGCATGAGCCCCTCGCAGATGCTCTTCTACCAGCTCGGCTTCTCCGCCATCCAGCTCTCCCTCATGAGTCTGGCCTGGGAGCCGCAGCCCATCGGGACCCTCACCCCGCTCGTGCTGGGCTCAATCGCCTACCAGGGGATCGTCGTCGCCTTCGCCAGCTACCTGGTCTGGTTCTGGCTGATCCGGGAATACCCGGTCAGCAACGTGACCTCGTTCACGTTCCTCACGCCCATCTTCGGAGTGGTGCTGGGGGGGCTGTTGCTCTCGGAGCCCATCACGGGCAAGGTGGCGGTGGGTGCAGGGCTGGTGAGCGGGGGGATGCTGCTGGTCAACTGGCCGGCCCGCTGACGCCGCTTGCGGCATCGGACGCCGCCCCGGCGGCAGGGGACCGGGACGGCTAGTTGCCGGAGTACCGGTACTCGTACTCCTTGAGGATCCCCGACCCGTCGAAGCGGACGGTCAGGCTCTCCACCCGCTCGATCCTGCGGAAGATAAGGCCGAAGGTCTTGTCGCGGAAATAGACGTAGGTCTCGCCCCCCGGCGAGAACACGACCTGCTGCGGGATCCCGAACATCTCGCGCACCTCTTGCTTGGTCGTCTTGTCCCGCACCAGCCGCTTGAGGACCTCCTCATCGGCGATCCGCCCGTCCTTGAGCCGGACCTGGGGCACGACGGGCGGTGCGGCGGGGGTCGGCTGCGGCTCGGCAGGCGCGGGCGGAGGGGCCGCCACCGGCTCGCTCGGCTTGGGCGAAGACTTGCAGGCCCCGCCGGCAACGACCAGCACCAACACAAGCGCGACGACCGCAGCCCGCGGCCTCTCCTGGGTCCAGGACATCCCGATCATCCTCTCGGGTGCGAGATCCGGCCTCGGTGACGGATCCGGACGACACCCCTGCACAGGGGCGGGGCCGGCCAGAATCTAGACCAGACCCGATCCGCCGGTCAACCCATTTTCGCGACCTCTCCGCCTATCGGCTTGACCAACCAGGGGGCAGGTGATACAAGGCACTGAGTTCAGTCGCACGATCCGGAGACAGCCCACGGGTCGGCATCCCCCGGGAGGAGCACATCATGCGGATGGCAGGGAAGGTTGCGCTGATCACCGGCGCCGGCCGGGGCATCGGACGGGCCACCGCCCTCCTCTTCGCTCGGGAAGGAGCCGACCTCGCGCTGAGCTCCGAGGTCTCCGAGGAGATCGAGCGGGTGGCCGGGGAGGTCCGGGCGCTCGGCCGGCGGGCCTTGCCGGTCACCGCCGACATGCTGTACGAGGATCAGGCCGAGGCGATGGTGCGGACGGTGGTGAAGCGCATGGGGCGGGTGGACGCCCTGGTCTACAGCGCCGGCGTGGCCATCCACAACGTCGTGTCCCAGCTCTCGGCCCACGACTGGGACATGAACTTCGGCGTGAACGTCCGGGGCCTGTTTCTGGTGGTGCGGGCGCTGCTGCCCCACTTCATGGAGCGGCGGGCCGGCACGATCGTCACCCTGTCCTCCAAGCTCGGCAAGGAGCCGAGCGCGATGCGAGTGGCCTACACCGCCTCCAAGCACGCCGTGGTCGGTTTCACCAAGTCGCTGGCCCTGGAACTCAAGCCGTTCGGCATCCGGGCCAACGTGGTCTGCCCTGGCCCGGTGGCCACGGAGTTGCGCGCGCGCAACTACCCCGACGAGGACCCCGCCACCATCACCCCGCCCGAGGAGGTCGCCCGCGTCATCCTCTTCCTGTCCTGCGAGGACTCGGCCGCCATCAACGGGGCGGATCTCGACGTGGCGTGGAAGGGCGAGAATATCCTCCCGACGATCCCGCGGGCCTGAGCAGAGTGTCGGTGAGGGCCGGGCCCTCGGCCCCTCTGCCGGCGCGGCGCGCGACAGAAAGGAGCAGCGAGATGGGCGTGATCCACAGGCGGATTCCCGGCAAATGGGATTGGGAGGGCGTCGAGCTGGTGACCTACGACAAGCCCACCGTGCGCGGCGTGAGCAAGCGTGTCCTGATCGGGCCCAAGGACGGGGCGCAGGGCTTCTCGATGCGCTACTTCGAGGTGCAGCCCGGCGGCAATAGCGCCTTCGAGAACCACCCCGAGACCCACCAGGTGTTCGTCGTCCGGGGCAAGGGAAAGGTGCTGATCGGCACCACCTACCACGACATCGCCGAGGGGGACGCGGTCTACATCGGCCCCAACGAGCAGCACGAGCTGCGGGCCGGTCCCGACGGACCCCTCGGGTTCATCTGCGTGGCCCCCAAACCCTAGCCCGGGGAATTCGCGAACCTGCCCGCGAATTCCCAGGGCTCAATCGATCAATGGTCCATTCTGCAAATCTAAATGGACCGGCGGCGTCCTCCGCTGGGTCCCAGCCCATCCAGCGGGTGCCTCCCCTTCTTGGTTGTTGGGGATTGGGGATTGGCAACTCCCGCGGTATTCGCGAGCACGTCCGCGAATACCGCGGGCGGACTCACGCCCCGCGCGCAAACCGGACCGCGGACCGGGCGAGGATCTCGGTGGGATCGAGGACGGGCACTCCGACGTCCCCGTCCTGCAGGACCAAGGGCAGCTCCGTGCACCCGGTGAACAGGAGCTCGGCGCCCGCCCGGGCGAGATGCTCGGCGACCTCCCGGATGCTGGCCCGCACCTTTGGGCCCTTGTCTCCGGCCTTGACGCTGTAGATCACCGAGACCACCCGCTGCTGATCCTGCTCCGACGGGACGATCGCCCGGATGCCCTTCGCCTCCAGCCGGTCCTGGTAGAGCTGCAGGCGGACGGCCGCGCCCCCGGCCAGGATCCCCACCGAATGCACGTGTGGGTACCGCCGCACCGCGTCGGCCACCGCCTCGTCCACGATGTGCAGCACCGGGATCCGCACCGCCGCGACGAGGCGGTCGTGGAAGAGGTGGGCCGTGTTGCAGGCCACCAGGAGGACCTCGGCCCCCGCCCGCTCCAGCCCCCGCGCCGTCTCCTGGAGGAGCGGGGTGGGGTCCGGGCCGCCCTTCAGGAGGGCCGCCGGCCGCGAGGGGATCTTCGGGTTGCAGTCGATCAGGATCCGCAGGTGCTCCTGATCCTTCTTGGCGGGTGTCGCTTCGACGATCTTGCGGAAGAGATCCACCGTCGCCTCTGGCCCCATGCCCCCGATGATCCCGATCACTTTGTCCATTGGGTATGCTCCACCGCCACGCCAGCTCCCGCGCGCTCGCTCCGCATCCAGGCGATGCGGGACCGCTGCACGAGTCCGGCGACGCCTCCACATGGAGGGCAAGACGACCCAGGTGTTCAAGCCGCAGGTGGGTTCCGGTGGGGTTGAACGACGCGGATCTCAGGCGGGCGGTGGCCGCCCGGGGTCATGGCCTGCTCGCCCCGGGGAGCCATCCCCGCCAGACCCGGCTGTTTGCACCGATCGCGATCATCGGGGCCGGGGATCCCTCCGCGGGGGCCTCGTCAACGTCCGGGGGGCTTCCCCACCAGGCGCTCGATGGCCTCGAGCCAGCGGGGGATACCCTGCGGCTTGTACAAAAAACCCGCCAGGCCCGCACGCCCGAAGCGGCTCAGGGCCATCTCTTCCGGCTCCCCGCTCATCAGGAGCACCGGAACCTGGGGGGCAATCCGCCCGAACTCGTCGAAGACCTCGGCCGTGTTCTCCCCCGGCATGTGAAAGTCGAGGAGGACGAGGGCGATCTCCCGGGCGTGCATGCGCAGGAGCGACGTGGCCTCGCGGCCGTCCCGGGCGACGTAGCTGGGATACCCGGCCACCTCGAGCATGGCCTCGGCGGCGTCGCGCAGCGCCGAATCGTCATCCACGATGAGGACGACGGGCCCGTCGACCTCGCGGCCGGCCGCCGGCAGCGTCCCCGCCGGCACCTGGTCGTCGTCCACGCCGTGTTCCTGGCGGTACAGGTGGACGGCGAAGTTACGCGGCTCGGGCTCCGGGAACGCGATGCCGTGCTGGACGCATCCCTCCACGCTCTTGGTCCATACCACCGTTCCCACGCGGTCCAGCGGGCCGCTCCGCGTCTGGAGGATGAGGCGCAGCTGGCTCCCCGGAACCAGTTCCACCGGGAACTCCGCCATCACTCCGCCCCGCCCGATGTCCCGGACCGTGCCCGAGAGCACCTTCCCGGGATACTGGGGGGCGCGCGCCACCAGCGGCAGTGTGATGGGAAATCGCACGAAACGTCGATGGCCGAGATCACCGCTGTACTGGTCGGTCGTCACCGTACCCCCGCCTGGACCCGTGGGTGCGCCACAGCTCCCGCCCCCGCCGCCTCGCCGAGAAAGCGCTTCTTAACTTGCCGACCCAACCGGGGTGAGTCAACCCTAAAGTTCGGGCCGCCCCTCACCGGTACCGGGGATGCCACTCCTGCCCGGTCCAGGTCCGCATCCGGGTCGGGGTGATCCGCACCAGCACGCGCGGCCGGTGGTGGGTCTTGGCGGCGTACGCGGGGCCGTTCGGCCCGAGGTAGCGGAGCGACATCCGCTCGGTGATCTCGCGGACCGCGGTGCTCGCCGCCGGTGCCACGGGCCCCTCGAGGATATCGGCCTCCCCCTGGACGAGCACGCGGGTGTGCTGGACGTGGATGTCGTCCGCCACGTGGAGGGCGACCTTCGGGCAATGGCGGATGTGACCCACCCACTCCGCCCGCTCCCGTCCGACGACGGTGAAGCACCGGCGCGCCGGGTCGTACTCGTACCAGACGGGCGTGACGTACGGCCAGCCGTCCGGATCGAGCGTGGCGACCCGCGCGTTCCACGGCTCGGCCAGGAAGCGCGTGAGCTCCTCCTCGGTGAGACCGCCGATCTTGCTGCCCGGCTCGTAGGGCATGTCAGGCCACCTCCGTGCGGGGATCGAGGGCGTCTCGCAGCGTGTCCCCGATGATGTTGAAGGCCAAGACGGTCAGCATGATGCACCCCCCCGGGAACAGGGAGACCCACGGCGCCAGGGCCAGGAACTCCTTGCCCTCGTTCAGGATCGTCCCCCACGAGGGGGTGGGTGGCTGGACGCCGACGCCGAGGTAGGAGAGCGCGGACTCGATGAGGATCGCGTAGGAGAGGCAGACGGCGATCTGGACGATGACCGGGGAGAGGACGTTGGGCAGGACGTGGCGGACCAGGATGCTCCCCCGCCCCGACCCCAGCGCCTCGGCCGCCTCGACGTAGACCTGGGCCGATTCGACCAGCACGCCCCCGCGGACGACCCGGAAGAAGAACGGCGCGTACACCACGGCGATGGCCACGGTGGCGGTGCCGGGTCCAGCCCCGAGGACTGCGGAGATCCCGATGGCCAGCAGGATCGGAGGAAACGCGAAGAGGACGTCCATCACCCGGCCCAGCAGCTGGTCCGCCCCCTTGCCCAGCCCGGCCAGGAGACCCAGGACGCCACCCACCGAGACGGCCGCCAGGATCGACGCCCCGGCGATGCCGAGCGAGACCCGGATCCCGTAGATGATCCGCGAGAGGACGTCCCGCCCGAAGCGGTCGGTGCCAAACAGATGGTGTGCGCTGGGGCCGCGGAATACCTGCAGCGCATCCACCCCGGTCGGCGAGTACGGCGACACCACGCCGGCCAGGATCCCGGCGAGGACCAGTCCCGCCAGGACCGCGCATGCCCCGAGGAAGAGCGGGCTCTGGCGGCAGCGACGCCACCGGGCGCGACCGGCCCCGGTTTCAGCCACGGCGAAGCCTCGGGTCCACCACCGCGTAGAGCAGGTCCACGGCGAGATTCAGGGTCATGAAGATGGCCCCGAGCAGGAGGATCACCCCCTGCACGACGGGGTAATCGCGCTGGAAGATGGCATCCAGCAGGAGGCGCCCCACCCCCGGCAGCGTGAACACGTCCTCCACCACGACGATGCCGCCGACGATGTAGCCGAGCTGCACCCCGGCCACCGTGACCACGGGGATCAGGGCGTTGCGGAGCCCGTGGCGGAAGGTCACCCGGCGCTCCGCCAGGCCCTTGGCGCGGGCCGTGCGGATGTACTCGCGTCCCAGGACATCCAGCATGGAGGAGCGCGACATCCGCGTGATCATGGCGGCCGTCGCCGTGCCCAGGGTCAGGGCCGGTAGGGCCATGGTGGCGAGATTGCCGCCAAGGTTGCGGGTGAGCGGCACCCACTGGAGCGAGGGCATCCAGCCGAGGTACACCGAGAACAGCAGGATCAGCACCGTTCCCTGCCAGAAGGCCGGCAGGGACAGCCCCAGGGTCGCGCTCACGCGGATCGCGGCATCGCGCCCCCCGCCGCGCCAGACGGCCGCTGCCGCCCCGAGGGGGATCCCCAGCAGGAGTGACCAGCCCACCGCCAGCAGGGCCAGCTCGGCGGAGACCGGCAGGCGCTCGAGGAAGAGCCCCAGCACCGGCCTGCCCGAGAGCCAGGAGACCCCGAAGTCCCCGCGGAGCACGCCGGCCAGCCAGTCCAGGTACTGGACGGAGAGCGGCCGGTCGAGGCCGAAGAACTGGCGGAAGCTGGCCAGGACCTCGGGCGAGGTCATCGCCGCCTGCCCCAGCAGCTGCTCGACCACGGTGCCGGGGATCAGGCGGACCATCCCGAACACCACGAGGCTCACCCCGAGCAGGGTGAGCCCCGTCGCGATGATCCGCCGCAGGATGTAGCCGCCCATGCGTCCGGACCCGCCGCCCTAGCGCTCGAGCCAGGCGAACCGCAGGCCGTAGTAGAACCCCGTCGGGTGCGGCTGGAAGCCCTTCACGCTTTTCTGCATGGCGTAGAGCAGGTCCGGGGAGTACAGCGGGATGCTGATCGGATCCTCCGCCATCAGTCGCTGCAGGTCGTCGTAGATCTGCTTGCGCTTGGCGCGATCGGCCGTCTCGCGGCCGGCGTCGAGGAGCTCGTCTGCCTTCCTGCTCTTCCAGCGGCGGAAGTCCTTGCCGGCCGGCGCCGAGCGGAAGTGCCGGTAGAAGGCCTGGTCCGGGTCGATGAAGCCGCCCCAGTCGTTCATGGTGGTCGGCGACTGGGGGACCACCCAGTCCTTGATCCAGACCCCGCCGTCCACGGTCTCGACGGTCACGTCGATGTTCGCCTCTTTGAGGTTGTCCACGATCACCGGAAGCGAGGCGGCCAGCGCCGGGAAGCCGACGATGTTCCGGATCTTGAGCGGCACGCGCCCGCTGTAGCCCGCCTGCTGGAGCAGCGCCTTGGCCCTGTTGAGGTCGCGCTGCTGGTTGGGCAGCTCCTGCCAGGGCACCGCCCAGAATTTCATGCCCGGCGGCAGCACGCCCAGGCGCTGTCCGAGTCCCGAGCCGGCGATCTGGAGGATGGCCTGGCGGTCGATCCCCAGCTCGATGGCCTGCCGCACCTCGGGCTTGTTGGTCGGCTCCTGGTCCCCGGCCAGGTCGAGGACCACCCAGCGCGTTGAGGGGGCCTGCACCGTGACCAGAGAGGACACGCCCCTGGCGACCTGGTAGTTCAGCGCCGAGGCGAACTCGGCCATCGCGATCTGCCCGGTGCGCAGCCCCGCCACGATCGAGGACTCGTCGGGGATCGCCTGGAAGACGATCTCGTCGAGGAGCGGCTTCTGCGGGCCCCAGTAGTCGGCGTGCCTCTTGAGCGCGAGCTTGCGGCTCGGGTCGAATTCGCCCACGGCAAAGGGGCCGGTGCCGATCGCCTTGGTGAGCAGCTCCTTCCCGTCCCCGCCCGAGCCTTTGGGGATGACCCCGTTGTACTTGCCGGCGAGGTTGACGAGAAACGTCGCGATGGGGGCGCTGAGCAGGAAGCGCACGGTGTAGCGGTCCACGGCGTCGATCTGCTTGATGAAGAACAGGTCATTGGCGCCGGGGCTGACCTTGGGGTCGCGGATCCGGTCGTAGGAGTACTTCACGTCCTCGGCGTCCATCTCCTTGCCGTTGTGGAATTTCACCCCGCGCCGGAGGGTGAAGACCCAGTCCGTGGCCGACTTTCGCTCCCAGCCTTCCGCCAGCTCGGGCTTCGGCTCGAGGGATTCGTCCACCCAGGTGAGGTTTTCGTAGAGGAGGGGCTTCCGCTTCTGAAAGATATCGAGCCCCTGCATGTGGGGCTCGATGTTGGGCGGCAGCGCCGTCGTCGCGAACACCAGGCTCCCGCCCGCCTTGGCCTGCGCCACGGCGCGCCGGGGAGCGAGGGCGCCTGACAGCCCGGCCGCCCCCAGGGCGGTCGCCTTGAGGAAGTCGCGTCGCTTCAGGCCTGATCTCTGCAGGAGCGATCTCTTGATGGCCATGTCTCCTCCCTGCCGACGGGCTCGTGTTTGTTCGTCCACCGGTCCACGGCGCCCCGAGGATGCCGCATGCGTGGAGGGGCTGTCAAGGGTAGACACCCGTCGCATCCACAGCCCGGTGTATGGAAGGGGCCAGCAGCCACCGAGCCCACGCCCCCAGATGCTCCCCCAGGCTCGGCCCCCGGGCGACCAGCAGGACCGCTCCGCCGAAGCCCACCTCCTGTTTCAGACGCACTACATCCCTTCCGACGCGGATCCTGGGGTCCCCGATCTCGCCCACCCGGAAGACGACACGATGCACGGGCCGCGACAGCCCCTCGGCCTGAAAGGCGCCCCCCGTCTGGTACAGGTCCTCCACGTCGGTCGGTCTCACCCGCGGAGGCTCGCCTCCGGCGGGGTCGGCAAAGGTGATCCGCGTGAGCTCCAGCATCCCCGTCCGGGCCACGAAGACCTCCGTGACCATCAGGCCGAAGAGGGAGTTCGTCCAGGTGAGGACCACCTCCTCCCCCTCGGGCAGGGTCCGGGCGGCAATGCTCCTCCCGGTCTCCGCATCGCTGAGCTCGAGCCGGGTGGACCCTGCCGGCGCCGGGATCCTGGTGGCCACCCACAGGGCGGGGACCAGCCCCAGCGCGAGTGCCAGGACGAGACGGCTGCCACGCATCTACTTCAGCGCGCCCTTCTCCTTGAAGAAACGCTGCGCGCCCGGATGCAGGAACTTCAGGGCATCCGGGGTGATCTGGGCGATGGACTTCGCGGGGGTGAGCTGCACCGCCTCCTTCCAGACCGCCGAGATTTCCTTGGTGTTGGCGAAGATCGCCTGCACGATCTGGTACATCCGGTCCGCCGGGAAGCTTTCCATGGCGTTCAGGACTGCGGTGATGGCGATCGCCTCGACGTCCTTGTCGATGCCGATGTAGGAGCCCTTGGCGAACACCGTCTTGTGGAAAACGGCGGGATTTGCCTTCATGATCTTGTCGGCTGTCTCCCCGCCCACGGGGAGGAGCACCATCTTGAGTCCGGGCGTGCTCGCCAGGTCGATGATGGAGGAGGTGGGCACCGCTCCGCTCCAGAAGAAGGCGTCGATCTTGCCGTCCTTGAGTGCCGCCACCGACTCCGATGCCCCGAGCTTCTCCCGGGTGATGTCCTTGGCCCAGTCGATCCCCAGCGCCTTGAGCACATAGT
>Ga0335070_10006890_pt1 | contig 13353 bp, 10 predicted proteins | sample Lox_Sample_13_FD_206722 | JGI IMG/M metagenome (GOLD analysis project Ga0335070, IMG submission 206722) | Soil microbial communities from Loxahatchee National Wildlife Refuge, Florida, United States - Lox_Sample_1.3 | ecosystem: Environmental > Terrestrial > Soil > Wetlands | place: USA...
GGGATCCGCCTACTCCGCACCGCGGTGGAGCAGAACTACTGCACTCCAGACGCGATCCGGCGAGACCCATTGCTTGAAACCCTCCGCTCCCTTCCCGATTACCCAGCCGTTCTTGAGTCAGCCGTTCAATGCCAGCGGCAATTTCTGGATTACCGACAGAGCCACGGCGGACCATAGCGGGCCTCACCGTCCATCGAACGATAGCCGAAAGGAAAGCCACATAACGAAAACCAAGGTAATGCCGAGTGTGATTTCCATCACCACTTGGGAACGGTTCCCGGAATGGAATAGTGCGAAAACCTATGCGCCGCTTCCGGCTTATGTTGTTTCTGGCTCTATTCGTCAGCGTCGCGGTTCAGGTGTGTGCGGCACCCTTTATCCTGTTTCCCAAGGCTGGCCGCCTGGCTTCGCCGGACGAGCGGTTTGAGGTGCGCGATGTGGACCAGGCAAGCGCGGCTGGCGAGTTCTCTGGCGTTTTCCACTCGCTCTGGTTGATCGAGCTGGCGACCGGGCGATCGCGCAAGCTGTGCGACTACGTGGGTGTTGCGGCTGTGGCCTGGTCGGGAAAAGACTTTCTGGTGGTTACGCAGTACTTGAGCAAGAAGACGTCGCGGGCGCTGGCGTTCGCGACCACTTCGACGCAAGACCCGGTCGTGCTCGATGCGCCGACTTTGGTCCAGATGGTTCCGGTAGAGCTTCGTCCGACGCTGCGGGAAAACGATCATATCTTCGTTGAGGCCTCGCGACTGGAAGAAGGCGTTTTTCATTTCCGAGTTTGGGGTTACGGGAAGCATGATCCTGACGGCTTTCACTGGAGTTGCCGCTATCCTCTGACCGAAGGCACTGTGTCGTGCGCCGCAGCAGACTGAATTTGCTTTGGCCTTCCAAGGTCGTTGTCCTCCTGAGGTGCGTTCTTTGCGGCGAAGGACCTATGCATTATTCCCGCAGCACTTGCACTCTCGACAGAGTGCAAGCCTGAGGGCCGCAAACGACGCGGCCCTCAGGATGACAAACGATGGTTGTTCGCGGACTTAATGACCTACCGGGTCTCCGTAAATGATTCCGCGGCCGTTTGTACCGAAGTAGACTCGGCCGTAGATGCGCGGGTCGCCAGTGATGGTCGTGTTGGTGAGGGCGTATTGGTGGCGATCGTCATTGATCCGTATCCAAGTCCATCCGGCATCGTCGGAGCGATAGATGCCCCATACGCCATGCACCTCTGCACTGCTGTAGAGCGCCGGATATTTGTGGAACGGAGCCGGCTTGCCGAAGCCGATCGTGCTGGCCGCGCCAACGTTCCACAGTTTGAAGAACGTACTGCCGCCATCAATCGAATGCCAGATGCCGTATACGGTTGTTGCGCTCCCGCCGGCGAGCCATATATCACCCTCGCGACCCGGGGTTGCCTTGAACTGGGCGGAAGTGCCTGCGGGCGGAAGGTTGTTCGCTGCTGTGGAGGCGAATGTCTGGCCGCCGTCGGTGCTGATGTAGAACGCGCCGTTCGCGAACGCGTAGAATTTCAGCGGATTCACGCGGTCAGAGCGCACCTGCGCGCCAGCCGGTGCGCCGGTGGATGCCGTCCAAGTGGTCCCATTGTCCACAGAGAAGAACACGCCTGGTCCGGAACTCCACAGGACGCGGCTGCCATCGGCCGAGGCAGCGACGGTTCCGCCCGAGGCACCCGATGGTTGGGTGGCAGCAGGGCTCCACGTCTGCCCGCCGTCGGAGGAGAACCCGATGTTCATCCCATTCGTGCCGCCCGTTCCCACACGAACGATGAAGTTCGGGTTCCGTTCTGCGTAATCGAGGCTGGTGCCCGTAGTGAATACCGGGTTGGCATCCATCACGCTCGACACCGTCAAGTCGTTGTGAGTGTAACCGCCGTTGTCGGCGATGGCACTGATGAGATGTGCTGTGCCTGCCGGAGGACTGATCAGGTCTTGCACCGCGGTTTCTTCAATCCCCACTGCGGCAACGGAGATGTTGACCTGGCCGTTGGTGTCCCATGCGGTGAGATTGTTAGTGCCGTACATGGTAGCGCCCGTGCCGTAGAACATACGGTCGGAGTTGAATGGATCGATCTCGAGCGACTCCACCATCCAGCCCAACTTCGGCGTAGGCTGCGGACACAACGAATTGCTGGAATCTGCTTGCGTGCACGTCGCTGGTGTTGCGCCGAAGGTGAGCCACGGAGCGACGGACGCGTAGCTGAGCGTGTAGTTTGGGGCCACGATATTGGGCCAGGGGTTAGCCCAGTTCGCGTTCCAGATCAGGTTCCACGTTTGTCCGCCATCCAGGCTGCGGAAAAAGTTCGTATCCGGCCACCACTGGTTGAGCGTGGCTACCACAATCGTGCTGGGATTCAGCGCATCGACACTTAATCCGCCAAATCCGTACCCGCCGTTGAGTGGTGACTGGGGCGGCGTGATGTCGGTCCAGGTTCCCGAAGCAGTGTCATACTTCTGCACACTGCCGGCCGATCCATCATAGGGTCCTGCGTTGTTGTTATAGCTGAGGTAGAGAATGCCGGTGGACGCGAGTTTGCCATGGTGCGGCATGACTCCCGTGGGCTGTCCGGCGACCGGCGACCATGTTTGCCCGCCGTCGGTGCTGTGCCACAAACTATTTGCCGGGTCGGCCACACCGACATAGATGTTCTGCGAGACCTTCATGTGACCGATGTTCACGGTTGTGCGCGGATCAAACGTGACCCAGACAACGCCGATTGGGTCATTGCTGTAAGTGTCCGAGGGACCGCCCGAAGGCTGGTGGTAAGGGCCGGTGTCAGGAAAGCTGGTGACCTGCGACCATGTCTCGCCCGCATTCACACTTCGCCAAAGCCCGTGCCCGCTCCGGGTTCCCAGGTAAAGAATGCGAGTGTTGTTCGGATCAATGGCCAGCCGCTCACCCATACCGCGTCCGGGCATGTTGCTGCCGACTTTAAAGGGCAAGTCAAACCTTCGGAACGTGCGGCCCTGATTATTAGAGCGGAGGATCGCGCCGTTTTGACTTGACCACTCATTCGTGTAGGTCCCAACGGCGAGATACAAGCGTTCGGGATCGCGCGGGTCGATGGCAATGCTTTCGACGCCGCTGAGGTTCCAATCGGGGAATCCAATCCAGTCGAGGAGAGGAATCCAGCGGCCTGACTCCTGATCGAGCCGGTATGCGCCGCCGATATCCGTCCGGGCGTATACCAGACCGGGTTCGGTGGTGCTGAAGACGATCCCGGGTATGAAACCGCCTCCACCTCCAATGTTGACGTTATGGAATCGGTAGGGGCTGAAAGCGAAAAAAGGACCCTGAGCTGATAGAGGCAGTGGACTAAACGCGACCAGCAGGAATGCAGCTACTCCAAGCAATTGGAGCAAACCGCCGAATTTGGCAAACCAAGAAGCCAACGGACTGCGATTCGGCATAAGCCTTCTCCTATCGGGCGAATTTTGCGCCAGAGAAGGAGCCGTGTCAACGGAGAAAATCGATTTTTTAGGCCTCACCAATCGCTAAATCTGCAGAACGCAGGATGGGCGATCGAGCAGTTATCTCATTTCCAGTGAGATCAGATCGCCGGCGCCGCTCCCGTCGGACTTGTAATTGGCTGTAATCGGGACGTCGCGCCATGCGCAGGAAAAATCGTCAGCGCCGATGAGAAGCAGAGACTTGTAATCGGCGGTGCGGAGTTTCAGCGTGCCCTGATCGGAGTGCACGGTTAAAACCGCCACGGGAGCTTTGGTGCAATCGACAGCGAGCAGGCGTCCTCGCACATACTTCGTAGCCCGTCGATCGCCGGGAGCAGCAGGTGACGCATTTACGGCGGCGTCGCGCTTGGCGGCCTCCTCATCCAGTACATCAAATGGGGATTTCTGCGCCTCATACTGCGGCCGAGTTGCACCCGCGGCACTCGCCGCGACGCCATATTTGCGCTCGGCGCCGGCTTGCGTTAACAGCTCACGAGCCTGCGCAGCAATCTGCGGGTTCGCGCTCGACCTGAGGCGGTCGAGCAAGGCGCCCGCAGCGTCCCACTTCTTGCTGGAAACATAGATCTCGGCAAGGTGGAAGACGTACTGTTCGTTGCGAGGACTCAGAGCCATCGCAGCGCGTTCGGCCTGCAGGGCCGCGGTAGTGCCGCCACCGGCGTTGCGCGCGACAGCCAGCAGGTCGTAGGCATCCGCCAGTTCTGTGTTCCATTCGAGAACGGCCTTCAGGTCGAGCATCATGTTAGCCAGGCCCATCATTTCGGCGTGTCTGGCCTGCGCCAGCCGGTATTTTCCGACCGAAACGTAGTAATGCAGCCACATGTCGCGCGGGTTAAGGGAAGCAGCGTCATTGATTTCGCTGAATGCTTCCTCGAATTCGTTGTGCTCGATGTGGTCCCAGGCGAGAAAACGATGGGCGAGGGGATTGCCGATCGCGTTGCTGGGCAACTGCTCGGCATCCTCGCCGATCCTCTTAGCCGATTTGGATTCCGCCTTTCTGTCGGCTTCGGTAGGTGTGGTGGCGAGATCACGCAAGGTCTTCAAGCCGGCTTCGCGACGCTCTGGTATTCGGACTTGAACCGCCGCGTAGATGGCGCGAGCATCGGCTTCGGACAATGGCCTGGAAGTAATGGTGGAATCTTCTGGCCCGACCGGGGCAGGAAAGCGGTCGGTCTGGCCCGATCGCCCCGCGGGAGTGGGTCCCTCGGAATCGATGGCGGACTGGCGCGCATCATCGACTGCGGCCTGCAGGCCAGTCTGAGAACGGAAATAGTCCTTCACGGCTTCTTCCAGTTGTGCGGAACTCATCCCATAGGCTTGCTGGATAGCTTCTTCCACCGGGAGGCGCTGGTTCAGAACGAGATCAAAGTATGCGCCGGTTTCAGGCATTTTCCTTTCGTGCAGCAGGTAACGCATTATGATCCACGATTCCGCGTAGTACAGGGTGTGCCGCGTACCTTCGTTGCGGGAAGGATCGTGCTTCATGGTGAACAGGTCGGGGAGAGAGAGCCAGACCTGCGCGGCGAGCAACTCGGTCAGTGACTTAGCCGCGTGAGTTTCGCGCTGGTTCCCGACGAGGTCCTCTTTGACAGAAGCCTGAAGCTCGGGGTCGGCGCCGAGCTCAACTTGCCGGTCGCTGAGCCGGATGGAGCTGAAGTATTCTGCCAGGCCTTCGTCGAACCATCCTTGGGCGGGGGGATAGTTGAAGTCGAGCAGGCGGATGGCGAAATCGTGGGCGACGGCGCACCAGGGTTCTTCTTCAAAAACATTGAGGGCGATGAAATCCTGATCTTCGCCAGAAAGCAGGAATCCGGGAGCCTCGATGGGTTGACCCTGACGCAAGGGAGCGAGCTGGTAGTAGGACCGATCGTTCTTGAACGCGAGGATCGTGAGCGGGCGAGACTCGTGGAGGCGATCCTTGGTCAGCAGATTGGCGAAGACGGCGCGCATCTGCTCAAAGCGCAGAGCGACCTCGCGTCCTTTCTTCTCGCCTGCGTCGGTGATCACGGTGAAGTGCGTCGAATGGATCTCGAGCCATAGGGGCTCGGCTGCGGAAGCAGGCGGGATAAGGAAGGAGGCGAGGAGGCTTACGCAGAGCGGAATGGGCAGGAAGCGAACCATGGCTGCCGCGCGGAGAGGACCTATCAAGAAATGCTACCACGCTGGCCGAGGGGCTGGTGCGAGATTGCCGAGACGTACAAAAACCTTCCGAAGCATCGCTTGCCAAACTGGCATTTTACTGAATCGAGCTGTATCAGACTTGTGACTGAACGCACAATCGACCAAATTCTTTCCTGATATGTTCCGAAACGGGCCGCAGCGCGCGCTTATATAATTCCAGCTTCTATTAAAGCCATGCTAAATCGTTTTTCTATTGCACTCATCCTGGCCATCCTGACCGCGACGTATGTCGCAGGCGCGAACTCCAACTCTACCTGGAATGGGCTTGTGCGCGACGCCGAGGGGAAGCCCGTCGGCAGAGCGATTGTTGCTCTCCATTCGAATTCCGCGCGCCAGGACTACATTGCAACCAGCACTCCCAAGGGCCGGTTTGCGTTTGGCGCGATCGAGGCGGGAAGTTACGAACTTGCCGTGAAGATCCACAGCAAGGAGTGGAAGGGCGAAGCGCCGTTTGTCGTCAAGGAGGCGAGCGCGATATTGGCATCGCTCCAACTGACGAAGGCTGGGCAAGTGACGCTTAGCCAGAGCGAGCCGGAGAAAGATCTGAACCAACGCGGCGCGGGCACCCAGGCCGCGGCGCAGGCCAGCGGGGGCGAGCATCTTTCGAGTTCGGAGGTTTCGAGCCTTCCACTCAACGCACGCGATTTCAGCAAACTGCTTTTGCTGGCTGCCGGAACGATGACGGACGCGAACGGCGCCGCGAATTTCACGCAGCAGTTTGCAGTCAATGGGCAGCGCGGAAGCGCGACCGTTTTCGCTCTGGACGGATTCGACACGACAGACCCGGAGATGGGCGGCGCGACCTTCTCGAATTTCAATGTAGATGCGATTCAGGAAGTGCAGTCGGATTCCGGCGTGATGCAGGCCCAGATCGGGCATGGGGCAGCCAGTTACACGAATGTCGTGAGCAAATCGGGAGTGAATCAGATTCACGGCAGCATGTTCGAGTTCCTGCGCAATGCGTCACTCGATGCGAGAAATTACTTCGACTCCAAGGATCCGACCGGACGGCGCCGCATTCCTCCCTTTATAAGAAATGAGTTCGGATTTACCAATGGTGGCCCGGTTGTGCTGCCGGGAATTTATAACGGGCGCGATCGAACCTTCTACTTCGGGGAATATCAAGGTTTTCGGCAGGTGCTTGGAACTACGCAAGTGATTCCGGTGCCCACCGCCGAGGAGAGGCAGGGTATCGATACAACAGCCTATCCGGGAGATACGTTGTTGGTGCCGGTCGATGACAGGATTCGGGGCATTCTCGATGGGTATCCGCTGCCGAATGAGCCGAACGGGCCGCTGGGCGCACGAACCTATGCAGCCTCATCGAAAGTGGTGACGAGAACCGATCAATTTTCGATCCGGATCGACCACAAGATTTCTGATAAGGCCTCGCTGCTGACGCGGTTCAGTCTGAATCAGGTCACCGGGCCGCTGACGAACCCCGACCAGACGGTGATCAATCCTGATTTCGGCATTCAGTTCTTTGATCATCAGCGGAATGCCGGGGTGCGATACACGCGAATGATCTCTCCGCACATGACGTCGGATACCTCGTTGAGCTACATCCGAAGCACTCCGTTTTTCCCGGCGACAAATCATACACAGCCGGGGATCACGTTTGCCGATGGACTCTACCAACCCTACAACCAGCCCGCCGGATCGATCTTCGGATCGTACGGCAATCTTTTTCAGTTCAAGCAGGATTTCGCGTGGACCCGCGGGTCGCATGCGTTCAAGTGGGGGACGGAAATCAGGGTCAATCGCGACTCCACGATCTTTGGCGTCAATCCGACCGGGCTTTACGAATTCGGCGGCGGCAAGACCTATTCACCGGTCGCGATCCGATCCGCGAGCGGGACTCATGACATTCAAGTCGGAGATCCGCTTCCCGACTCACTCAGCGGCCTGCTCACGGCGACGGCGTATTCCTACAACATCATGGCGGCGGCCGATGTCACCCCAGTGGGAAACAAGTTCAACGAAGCGGGGGTGCGGCGGGAGGCATACAACTTCTACTTTCAGGATGTGTGGAAGGCGACGTCGAATCTTTCAATCAGCTATGGCTTGCGCTATGAATGGAACAGCCGGATTCACGAGGCAACGAAGCGAACGTCGCTTCCCATTTTTCTTGGTGCAGACGGCAAGCGGGTACCGTACTGGGATCACACGGCGCAGCAACTGGAGCTGATCAACCCGCAACCACCCTACGATAACGACTGGAACGGCTGGGGACCACGGCTCGCGGTCGATTACGCCCTGGGCAAACACACCGTCTTGCACGCTGGCGGCGCAATTACCACGCTGATTCCCAATCTGTGGCAGGACAATGCTCTGACCGCGGCTATTCCGTTCGTCTTTGCGCCATCGATCTACGCGCAGCCGAACGAGTCGATCAATTTCCAGAATCAGTTGGTACCGCTGCAATTGCCAACTGCTTACAACATCCAGGGGCAGCCTATCTTCGCAACCGGGAGAACCGAAGACGTTCCGGCGAATACGATCTTCGATTACGTGCGCTTCCAAAACGATTTGAATGCGCTGGCTCCGGGGAACGTGCAGTTGCTCAGCATCTACGGAATCGCGAAGGATTTCGGGAACGGCTACATCGGGAGCTGGACGGCGGGTGTCGATCACGATTTTCACGATTTCAAGTTCAGCGCCTCGTATGTGGCGACGACGGGAATCCATATTCCGAGGTTCTATAACCCGAACGGTTATGGCGGGGCGTGCGCCGGCTTTGCGCCGTTTACGCAATTTGATTCTGAATGCCACGCCATCGGCGGATTCGGGTCAGAGACCATCATGACGGACCAATCGCATTCGTCGTACCACGCCCTGCAGACCGGCTTGACCAAGAACTCGGCGCGGCTGGGACTTGGCGTGCAGGCGAGCTACACATATTCCAAGTCGCTCGACGATACCAGTTCGGTACTGGGCGGACTGCTGGGGACTTCGGGAACGGTTTTGCAGACGGGGCCGCAGAATCCGTGGAATCCCGACGCGGAAAAGGGTCCGTCAACGTTTGACGTGACACACGTGTTTGCGGCAAGCGTGATTCAGTTGCTGCCATTGGAGCGCGTTCGATTCTTGCGGCCGCTGGGGCGGACGTTCACCCGAGGGTGGCAGGTTCTGAATATCACGACACTTACCACTGGGTCGCCATTTACGGTGTACTCTGGCGTGCAGCAGACTGGGGCGGGGCTGGGTGGAGCAGATCGTCCGGATCTGGTGGCGATGCCGCACCTCTCGACAAGCCGGCGGGTGCGGGCCGATTACTTCGGTAGTGGCGACGATAACAAATCTTTCTTCTACATACCCATCAATGTCGCGGGTGGGACGGGGCCTCACAGCGGACGCTTTGGCACTCTCGGACGAAACACCTTCAGGGGACCAGCCTTCCACGACTTTGATTTTGCGCTGATCAAAGACACTCCGTTCGGTCATCGCGGCAACGCGGAGCTGGGGACGCTGGAGTTTCGCGCGGAGTTCTTCAACATCTTCAATATTGTGAATTTCGGATTGCCGTCGAACATCGTCAACGGGAGCGGTTTCGGGATTATCAGCAGGACCGCAGGGACTTCGCGGCAGATTCAGTTCTCGTTGAAGGTGATCTACTGAGGCATTGACCGGTCACAGATGCGAGTGACTGTTGGCAGCAATTCCCTGGAAGCTCCGCTTTTGGACACGAACGCATCGACCAGTTGTCGCGTGTCCTCTGGAATCTCGCTGCCGGAGAACATGACTACGGCAGTCTCAGGTCTGAGGCGCCTTATTTCGTAGGCGAACTCGTGCCCATTCATTTCAGGCATCTGATAATCGACGAGGACTGCGTCAAAACTGAATAGAGTAGCAAGTCTCAAACCTCGTCGCGGGGACTCTGCAGTCACAACCGTGTAGCCCGATCGTTCAAAGAGTCGTCTTTCGTATTCCAGGATCGAGGGGCTGTCGTCGACACAGAGGAGCATTTTCTGCGGGTCCCGATACGCTTGACTCATAGGAACCTCCCCAGCGGGCAGTTCTACCAGTGGGGAAGGGTGATTATTAGTGTGAAACGGGCAGAACTGCCCTTGTTTTCCGGGAAAAAGGAACCCACCCAACTTCCCCACAGTCTGGGCACAGTGTGAGCGCAATAGGGCGATTTTGTCTGTTCAAAAGTGCACACATGCTTGTGCGATGGACTCCGGACTGCAATTTCTGCAAAAGGGCAGGGCTTCGATTATTCACTGGCAGCGATGTGAGTCGCATGGCAAAATAGCGCAACAATAGAAGACTGTGTGCTTGCCGGAGTTTCTTATGCCGTTTGGTCGCCGCGTGCCGACACGCCACCCTGCCACGAAACAGATCAAGCGTTTCGATCCGAAATCCTTTTTGATGAGTGCCGGCGTCGGCCGGGCAATTCTTCGCTATGGCTCGAAGCAACCTGTTTTCTCCCAAGGAGAGCCTGCCGACGCCGTCTTCTACATTCTGGAGGGGCGGGTCAGGCTGAGTGTAATCTCCAAACAGGTGTAAGGAAGCGACTATCTCCCTGCTTGGTCCCGGCGATTTTGTGGGCGAAGGGTGCCTGGCCTTGGATCACCCCGTCCGTCTGTCAACTGCTATTTCGGTGACGGACTGCATTGTCCTGAGGATTGAAAAAAAGGAGATGCTTCGCGCGCTGCACGACGAACATGCTTTGTCCGACGTGTTTGTTGCTTACGTGGTAGAACGTCACAACCGCACGCAGGCCGACTTAGTGGATCAACTGTTTAACTCCAGCGAAAAGCGGCTGGCACGAGCGCTTCTCACACTGGCCCGTTTCGGAAAAGAAGACGCACCCGAGACTGTAGTCCCGCAAGTGAGTCAAGAGACATTGGCGGAAATGGTCGGCACGACGCGCTCCCGAGTGAACTTCTTCATGAACAAATTCCGAAAGCTTGGTTTCATTGACTATAACGGAGTACTCAAGGTGCGCAGTTCGCTCCTTAGTGTCGTCCTGCACGAGTAACTTGGGCCAGCGTTCTCTGCACACAATCATCTCTGCATCCATCCTGTGTTTTCGACCGTTCTTGAGGGTGTTCAATTGTGAACAGACAGACTCTCTCGGCCTGTTTACCGTCATCTCATCGTTGGGGGTTCTAACCGCACTTCAATTTTGTTGCTCGTAGGTCATGGTGTTGGTCGTACCCCTGCAGATTGTCCACCTCTAACAGTGAGCTAAGTCCGCTGATAACCAGAGGAGACCCAGCCATGAAATCCCCCGTCATCCTGTGCATCGACGACCAGCAAACAGTATTGGATCTCCGTAAAGCGACTCTGGAATCTCATGGCTATTGCGTCCAGGTCGCGTCGAGCAGCTACGCCGCGATGAAGATCCTGGAGGGAGTGTCCATGACCGCGGTGCTGCTGGAATACAAGCTGGAAGGCATTGACGCCGAAGCGGTAGCCTGGCACATCAAGCAACGGTTTCCCAACCTGCCGATCATCCTGCTTTCAGCCTACTCCGAGGTGCCGGAGCGGATCCTGTGGCTGGTGGACGAATACGTGATGAAAAGCGAGATGCCGGAACGGCTGCTCGGGATTATGAAAAAGGCGACGCACTCGGACAGTGCGGCGCGGTCTGACGAACGGCAACGGCATGGGGGTGCCGCCGCTTGAGGCGTCAGCACGTTGCAGCGCCCAAGCGGCCACTTCGATCGCTTGGGCGCGCAACCCTCTATTGCGAGTGCGGAATCTACCGAGGTTCCTTGTCAGGTTGCGCGCTTCCCCTGAGATCCTTTTCAAACCTTGGGGATTGGCCTACCCTATTGCGTTGTTTTAGGCGCAAGGGAAGGTGCCTCACGAGGCAGCATACTTTCCTGATTCTGGCATGCGGCTGACGCCATTTGATTCGTGCATGCTGAGTGGCGTGGGGCGGAATAATCCTCCTTATATGTATTTCGATTCCTGGGAATTCACGAATGCGCCGGGCGGGATTTCCAACGGGATCACCGGCGGATTTAAGGACGAGAACGATATCGACTACCTGATTCTGTGTCGCGAGACTGGCGCGGATAATGACTGGCGTTGGGGAGAGCAGTGGCTGCCTCATTCATCGTGGTATTTGCTGGCGGTGGCGAGTGGAGAAGCAGGGAATAAACAATAAAGAAAGAAATCGTGTACCTCTAAGCAAACCGCAGCGGGACCTTGCCCCGCCGGACAGCCGAGCCGGCTGTCCCCACTTGGACAATTAGTCGCCGCTGGCGTGTGTCTGGTTCGGGACCAGCACAAGACGCTGGCGCGCTGGGACTGATTCTGGCTGCGCGGGGTGGCCGAAGGTGCTCAGGATGCCGAAGACTGCGATGTAGGCGGCGAGGATGCCGAGGCTCACGGAAGCGATCACGGTGAAGCAGAGAATAAGGGGCATCAAGAGCGAAATCACGGTCTTCAGAATCCTTGTCTGCAGATTTGCGGAAGCTGGCTACTTCGTGTCGGGGTCGGGCACGGCGTCGTTGGTCGGTAGTCGTTGGTCGTTAGCAGGATTTCCTCAGGCTAACGACTAACGACCGGTGGCCATCTTCAATCTACCTGCGTTGACGCTCCGCGCTGTTGACGACTAAGATACGGAGTAGAGCTGTGCATTCCTACTTTCGGACAATTCTGGTTACCTGTCGACATTACGGAAGGTACATCACCCTGGACGACTAATGGCCATTACCAAGATTTCAGTCCGGGGCGCCCGGCAACACAATCTGAAAAACATCAGCGTTGAGATTCCGCGGAACACGCTCACGGTTGTCACCGGGTTGAGCGGGTCGGGGAAATCTTCGCTGGCGTTTGACACGATTTACGCCGAGGGCCAGCGGCGGTACGTGGAGACTCTGTCGGCCTACGCGCGGCAGTTTCTGGATCAGATGGAACGCCCGGATGTCGATGGAATTGATGGACTTAGCCCTTCGATCTCGATCGAGCAGAAGACCACCAGCCGCAGTCCGCGGTCGACCGTTGGCACCATCACGGAGATTTACGACTATCTTCGCCTGCTGTTCGCCTCGATCGGCGTGCCCCACTGCCCCAAGTGCGGGCGGGCGATCAGTCGGCAGTCAGCCGATCAGATCGTGCAGCGCGTCATGACGCTTTCGCCGGAGGCTCGGGTGATGATCCTGGCGCCGATTGTGCGGGGGCGCAAGGGCGAGTTCAAGAAGGAGATGGAGACTCTTGTCAACCACGGCTACACCCGGGCCCGGATTGACGGGGAACTGCTGAATCTGGACGACGACATCAACCTCGACAAGCGGAAGAACCACACGATCGAGGTGGTGATCGACCGTTTGCTGGTAAAAGCGGGAATTGAGCATCGGCTGGAAACATCGATTGGGCTGGCGATGAAGCTGGCGGGCGGACTGGTGCAGGTCGCAGTGGTGGGGGGCGAGGAGCAGCTTTATTCGGAGAAACTGGCCTGTCCGGATTGCGGGATCAATGTGCCGCAGCTCGAGCCGCGGTCGTTTTCATTCAACAGCGTGTACGGGGCCTGTCCCGAGTGCCATGGGTTGGGGAGCAAGTACGATTTCGATCCAGCGAAGGTGATTAATGATTGGTCGAAGCCGCTGCTCGACGGGGGGCTGGGGCCGGGATCGGCTTCGCAGAATCTGATTCATCAGTTGCAGGTGGTGTCGGCGGCCTATGGGATTGATCTCAGCACACCATTTGAGAAGTTGCCGGAGAAGGTTCAGGACTTTCT